>ERZ761609.1600-NODE-1600-length-19122-cov-7.051240_pt1 | contig 19122 bp, 19 predicted proteins | sample MGYA00511163_ERZ761609 | MGnify/ENA primary metagenome ERZ761609 (study PRJEB28899, sample SAMN02445070) | bioreactor sludge metagenome | biome: EBPR sludge | place: Australia: Brisbane, Thorneside Wastewater Treatment Plant | collected 2011-12-16 ... | reverse complement strand
CAGTAAAAGTCGTGCACCCCTGCAATGTGCGGTGGAGAGTTACCTCCGGCGCGGTGGACGGTCGCGCGCAACCCCGCTAATCACGGGGCGAACAGCAAGGGGGGCTCCGGCCGGGCAGCCCGCGTGAGAACGGAAGGACCGCGGAATGAGCGCTTCAGTGACGGACAAGGATCTAGCGAACGCGCTCAGGGCGCTGGCGATGGACGGCGTACAGGCGGCCAACTCGGGTCATCCTGGAATGCCGATGGGCATGGCGGACGTGGCGAGTGTGCTGTTCCGCGATGTCATGAAGTATGACGCGGCGCAGCCGGACTGGCCAGATCGCGATCGGTTCGTCCTGTCGGCGGGGCACGGCTCGATGCTGCTCTACGGGCTGCTGTACCTGACCGGATACCCGGGCATGGAACTGCAGGACCTCAAGGATTTCCGTCAGCTCGGCGCGAAGACCGCGGGCCATCCCGAATACGGCCACGCCGCAGGTATCGAGACGACGACAGGACCCCTCGGCCAGGGTATCGCCAACGCTGTCGGTTTCGCGATTGCAGAGAAGCTGCTCGCGGCCCGTCATGGGACCGATATCGTCGACCACCGGACGTATGTGATCGCCGGTGACGGCTGCCTGATGGAAGGCATCAGCCAGGAGGCGATCTCGCTCGCGGGGCATCTCAAACTTTCCAAACTGATCGTGCTGTTCGACGACAATTCGATTTCCATCGACGGTGCGACCTCGATGGCGACGTCGGAGGACCAGATCAGGCGCTTCGAGGCGTCGGGGTGGCGGGCCGAGCGGATCGATGGTCATGATCCGGCCGCCATCCGAGCGGCACTCTCGCGCGCGTACTCGTCGGACCGGCCGTCGATGATCGCGTGCAAGACGACGATCGGCTTCGGGTCGCCGAACAAGGCGGGCAAGGCGTCGGCGCATGGCGAACCGCTGGGGCCGGACGAGATCAAGCTGACGAAAGAGAAGCTCGGCTGGCCGCACGGGTCGTTCGAGATTCCGGCCGATGTGCTGGCGGCATGGCGCGCGGCGGGGCGCAAAGGTGCGGATGCGCGCAAGGCCTGGGAAGCGCGCGCTGCCAAGATCGACCGATCACTGCTGACAGATCCCGTGACGTCTGCGATCGCGACGAAGATCGCGGAGACCGCGCGTGCGACGGCGTCGGCGTTCATCGCGGACAAGGCCAAGCTCGCCACGCGGCAGTCGTCGCAGAAGGTTCTCGAAGCGCTCATGCCGGTGGTGCCGCAACTGATCGGGGGATCGGCGGATCTCACCGGCTCGAACGGTACGAAGACAAAGCATCACACGCCGGTGTCGCCTTCGGACTTCAAGGCGAACTACATGCATTATGGCGTGCGTGAACACGGGATGGCGGCGGCGATGAACGGCATGGCGCTGCACGGCGGTATCGTTCCTTATGGCGCGACGTTCCTCGTTTTCACCGACTATTGCCGCCCGTCGATCCGGCTTTCGGCGCTGATGGGGCAGCGCGTCATCTACGTCATGACGCACGACAGCATCGGGCTCGGCGAAGACGGTCCGACGCATCAGCCGGTCGAGCATCTTGCTGCACTCCGCGTCATTCCGAATACACTCGTGTTCAGGCCGGCGGATGCAGTCGAAGTCGCAGAGTGCTGGGAGATCGCGTTGACGACGGCGGACAAGCCATCGGTGCTCGCGCTGACGCGTCAGGGTCTGCCGACACTGCGGTCGGATGCGAAGGAAAACCTTTCGCGGAAGGGCGGCTATGTTCTCGCGACAGCCGGGACGAAGCGAGATGTCACGCTGATCGCGAGCGGGAGCGAAGTGTCGCTCGCAGTTGAAGCGCGGGCTGCGCTCGAAGCGGTCGGGATCGGCGCCGCGGTGGTTTCAGTGCCCTCGCTCGAGCTGTTCGCGGCGCAGGCGAAAGCGTATCGGGACGAGGTTCTCGGTGGGGCGCCGCGTATCATCGTCGAGGCGGCGATGCAGCAGAGCTGGGACCGCTACCTGCGTGACGGTGATGCCTTCGTCGGCATGTCCGGCTTCGGCGCATCGGGGCCGGCGGCCAAGCTCTATGAACATTTCGGGATTACCGCGAAGGCTGTTGCGGACGCCGCGAAAAAGGCGGTCGGGAAGGCGTAAGCGTCTTCAGCCGCGCGAGACGGCGATGTCGTGGCACGTGCCGTCGGGCGCCGTCACGGTGCCGCCGTCGAGCCAGGATGGCCCGACCGGAACCTTGGCGACGCCGCCGGGAATGTCGAGGACGTACGTCGGTTGCGCGATGCCGGACAGGCGGCCGCGCAACTCGCGCATGATCGCCTGCCCCGTCTCGATGGTGGTACGGAAATGCGCCGTGCCCGGCGCGAGATCGGCGTGGTGGAGATAATACGGACGCACGCGCAGCGCGACGAGGGCGCGGAACAGCCGGTCGAGTGTGGCAGCGTCGTCGTTGATACCTTTCAGCAGGACCGTCTGGCTGAGAAGCGCGAGACCGGCATCCGCCATGCGCGCGATAGCGGCGCGAGCGTCGCCGGTCAGTTCGTCGGCGTGGTTGGTATGAATGCCGATGTAGACCGCTTTCGATGATGATCGTAGCGCGGCGACCATGGCGGGGGTGATGCGATCGGGCGCCACGACGGGCACACGGGTGTGCCAGCGCAAGGCCGCCACGTGGGGGATGGCCGACAGTTTCGCGGTCACGGAGGCAATACGGCGCTCGGAGAGCACCAGGGGATCGCCGCCTGTCAAAATGATCTCGAAGATTTCCGGGTGCGCGGCGACATAGTCGATCATGCGGCCGATCGCATCGTCGTCGATCAACTGGCCCGCGGGTTTGCCGACCATTTCGCGGCGGAAGCAGAAACGGCAATAGACCGGACAGGTGTACGTGAGCTTCATCAATACGCGGTCTGGGTAACGATGCACGAGTCCGGGTACCTTCTCGTGCCGGCCGTCGCCGATGGGATCGACATCTTCTCCTGGGCGGTGATCTAGCTCGCGTCGATCGGGTACGAACTGACGCGCGACAGGACCATCGGGCGCGGTCGCCGCGAGATCCGCCATCGGACCGGTCACGGCAATGGCGTAGCGATCGGCCACGGCCTGAAGCCCGACTGCCGTGCCGGCGTCCAGGAGGCCCGCGACGACGAGCTGGTCGAGGGTGCGCAGTGTCTTGGGTGGTCGGGTGGCGGTCATGTCGGCCGGAACTTGTCCCAGAGGGTCAGGACGATTTCGAAGGCGATGAGCGCGATGATATACCACTCGAGACGATGTGAGGTCCGCGTTGTCATCAGATCGGTGATTGTCTGGGTCGTTTCCTTGATGGCGGACAGCTTGCGTTCGATGGCACGATCGCGCGAGGCGAGGTCGTACTCGTCGACCAGCTTGGCCCAGAAGCGTTCGAGGTCGGGTTTGTCCCAGAGAACGTCCGGCTTGTCGTCGAGATCGACGCGGCTCGCGAGACGCTGCTGGACGATAAGGGCTTCGCCGATTTCCTTCAGGAGCTGGCCGCGCTCGCCACCGGGCAGGCGGCCGGTGGAGAGGGTCGTGCCGATCGGGGCGAGACGGTCGAACGCATGGGCGACGCGGCGTTCGTCGTAGGCGAGAGCGACGGAGACGGCGAGGGCTTCCGCGATCAGGAGCAGGCGGGGAATATCACGGGTGCGAACCTGGACGGTGCCCTGAGGCGTCATCCTGTCCTCGTCGCCGCCGACAGTTGCGACCAGGGTTTCGATTTCGCGAGTTTCCAGCGGATTGAGCATGCGGGCTTGAAGTCCGCGCAGCAACTCGTCCTCCTCGATCGGTGTCATGTCGACGAAGACGGCGGCGCCAAAGCGGAAAAGGACCGCCATCCCCGACTTGCCGACGCGAAAGCTCAGCGGGGTCTTGGAAAAAGCGTCCTCGCGCTCGAGGCCTTTGAGGTCGAGGGTTTCCGAGACCTGCATGGCGCGAAGCTGGAAGGTCGGTGGTCCGTTCTGCATGGGTGCGGCGCTTTTCTGGTCGGATCGCTGTCCTGGCTCGGCGATGTGGCTCTGACGGTACGATGTTAACCCGATGCATATGTGACGGGTGCCCATTGTACCGATGCGACGGACGGCGCGCCGGTGGCGAGCATGACGAGGCGATCGAAGCCGAGGGCGCAGCCGCTCGCGTCCGGCATTGTCGCAAGTGCGGCCAGAAAATCCTCGTCGATCGGGTAGCGGCGGCCGTAGATGCGCTGCTTTTCATCCATTTCGGCCTCGAGGCGGCGGCGCTGTTCTGCGGCATCGGTCAATTCGCCGAAGCCATTCGCGATCTCGACACCGGCGATATACATCTCGAACCGCTCTGCAACGTCGCGGCGACCGGGCACGAGGCGGGCGAGGGCGGCTTCGTGGGCCGGGTACTCCGTCAACATCTCGACAGAGCCGTGGCCGAGGCGAGGTTCGATCCGCTCGGCGAGCGCGCGGGAGAAAAGATCGGACCAGGTGTCATCGGCGCTGACACGGAGTCCTGCGCGTACGCTCGCACGCTTCATAGCTTCAATGTCAGGTATGCCATCCCGGCTGCACGCATCGAGATCGATGCCGGCGTGCTTCGCGAAGGCGGCGGAGACGGTGGTCGTCTGCGGTGCGGCGGTTGCGTCGCAAGCAAGGTCGCCGTTCGTCCAGTTCGATCGGCCTGTTACGTCGGCCGCAATGCGGGCGATCGTGGCGCAATCATCCATCAGCGTCTCGTAACGCGCTCCGACACGATACCATTCGAGCATCGTGAATTCGGGGGCATGGAGGCGGCTCAGTTCCGCATTCCGGAAGCAGGGCGCGAAATTGAAGATGCGCGTTTCGCCGGCGGCGAGCAGCTTCTTCATCGCGAATTCGGGGGACGTGTGGAGGTAGAGGGGCGACCGGCGGCCTGTTTCGGATTCGTAACTGGTTTCGAAGGCGTGGAGGTGCGTCTCGTTGCCCGGGGAGATCTGGAGGCAGGCGGTGTCGACCTCGGTGAAGCCCTCGGCCTCGAACCAGGCGCGGATGCGGGACCGGATGCGGTTGCGGGCGATGAGCAGGGGGCGCCGGTCTGCGTGGCAGGACGGCCTCCAGAACGGTGTTTTTTCGGGCATTTCCGGCTCCTTCACGCCTCCCCAAGCACGGGTGGGCGGTCCGATCAAGGGGCGGTGTCGTCCGGCTTGGACTTTTCGGGCGAACCGGGTATGAAGCGGCAACTCAAACGATCCATGGGGCCGGGGCTCGGGCAACGGCCCCTGGTGGTTATTCTGCGGCCGAAGGCTGGCCGGACGAGACGGAGACGACGCGCGTGGTGAAGGTAATTGCAAGTGAAGTCCGCAAGGGTAACGTCCTCGACATCGACGGGGAGCTCTGCACCGTCATGAAGGCGGAGAGCATCCGTCCGGGCAAGGGTACGCCGACCACGCACATCGACATGCGGCGCATCTCCGACGGCGTGAAGATCGTCAAGAGCTACCGGACGACGGAAAACGTCGAGCGCGTCTATCTCGACGAGAAATACTACGACTATCTCTACGAAGACGAGATGGGCTTCAATTTCATGGAGCCGGAGACGTTCGAGCAGATTTCCGTTTCCAAGGACGTAATCGGAGAGCAGGCGGTCTGGCTGCAGGAGAACATGCGCTGTTCGATCATGTCATTCGACGGCAATCCGGTTTCGATCGAACTGCCTCAGAAGGTGACACTCGAGATCGTCGAGGCCGATCCGGTGGTGAAGGGACAAACGGCATCGTCGTCCTTCAAGCCGGCGAAGCTGTCGAATGGTGCGCGGATCATGGTGCCGCCGCACATCGAAAGCGGCACGCGCGTCGTCGTCATGACTGCCGACGGCTCCTATATCGAGCGCGCCAAGGACTGATTGCGATCCATTGCGATCCGACCCAGCGCCCCGCCGGCCACGGCGGGGCGTTGTCGTTCAGGGATTAATGTTCTGCAGATTGAAGAGTTCTGCGGGCTGAACCGTCAGGTCGTAGCCCATGCGGACGGCGACGGTGAGGACCAGGAGCGCCAGCAGGAGACGGAGATGGGCGCCGCTCAGGCGTTCGCCGATACGCACACCGATCTGCGCGCCGATCACGCCGCCTGCGATGAGAGGAGCTGCGAGGAAGATGTCCACCGAATGGTTCGAGACGGCCTGAAGAACGGTCGTGTAAGCGGTGAGGAAGACGATCTGGAAGCCGGACGTGCCAAGAGCGATCTTCGTCGGCACGCGGATCACGTAGATCAGCAGGGGCACGAGGAGAAAGCCTCCGCCGACGCCCATGATCGCCGTGAGGAGACCGACCAGGGTTCCGGATGCAAGTGGCGGTATGACGCTCGTGTAGAGCCTTGCGACCGGGAAACGGCGCTTGAACGGCAGGCGATCGAGTCGTGGCGTGCCGCCGGTGTCGGTCTTGCCTTCGGGCGTTGCGCCGGCGAGCGTACGCACGCTCTCGGTCAGCATGAGGCCGCCGACGAGGCCGAGCATGATCACGTATATCGACGCGGTGAAGACTTCGAGCTGGCCAGCGGCGGCGAGCCATTGCTGAAGTCGTATCCCGAGGCTCGATCCGAAGAGGCCACCAGCGAGGAGGACGAGGCCGAGCTGGACGTCGACGTTACCGCGCTTCCAGTTACCCAGAGCGCCGGATACGGACGAGGCCACGACCTGGCTCGCGCCCGTGCCGACGGCGATGGCTGGGGGCACGCCGAGGAAAATGAGCATGGGCGTCAGGATGAAACCTCCGCCAATGCCGAACATGCCCGACAGTATGCCCACGCCGAGCCCGAGCCCGATGAGGAGGCTCAGATCCATGGAAATCTGGGCGATGGGAAGATAGAGCGACACGCGATCGGCAAGACGTTGCGGTTTGGAGGGGCAGGGCTGTGGAAATCAAGGGGCACGAAAGAGCCTGTCGTGGCTAGGCTTGGCGGGACCTGAGGTCAAACAAAAAAATTCGGCATCCAAGGGAGAACACGCCATGCTGAAGGATCCTCCGCTGCTCACGATCCGCCGCGACTTCCCGCGTCCCGATCTTGCCCGTGTCGACAAACTCGTCGGGGCACAAACGGGCCACATGACAGATGCCATGTACGGCCGCGGTGGGCTCGATGCTGCGATCAAGCCTGTGGATCCCAAGGTCGCGGCATTCGCGGGGATCGCACTGCCTTGTGAGAGTTTTGCGGACGACAATCTCGCCATCGTCGCGGCACTCGCGTTCGCGAAGCCCGGTGACGTGCTGATCGCGGCGTCTGACGGGTTCGCGCGTACGGCAGTGGTCGGCGACAATGTGACGCTGATGGCGAAGCATGCGGGCGTGCGTGCCATCGTGGTCGACGGCATGGTGCGCGACCTCGACGGGATCGAGCCGGTCGGCCTGCCGGTGTTCGCGCGCGGCATCACGCCGAACTCCTGTGTCAAGAATGGCCCGGGCAAGGTCGGGCTGCCGATCGTGGCGGGTGGCGTGCGGATCGAGCCCGGCGACGTGGTGATCGGAGACAGGGACGGCGTCGTCGTCATCCCGCAGGGGCAGCTCGATCATATTCTCGCTCACCTCGAAGAGATCCGGCGCATGGAGGCCGAGGTCCAGGGGCGCATCAAGCGCGAGAAGCTGGTGACGCTCGACAGCATGCGGGCGCTGCTCGCCTCCGACAAGGTCACTTATGTGGATTGAGGTCCGGTCATGAAAGTCACGGCGATCGAGACCATCAGGTCCGACGAGTTCCCGAACATCCTGTGGGTCCAAGTGGTGACGGACGAAGGTCTGGTCGGCTTCGGCGAGACCTTCTATGGCCCTGCGGCAGCGGAGGGTCATATCCATGGCCTCATCGCGCCGTATCTGATCGGAAAGGACCCGCGCGCCATCGAGAAGCATCAGGCGCATCTGACCGGATATATTGGTTTTGCCGGTGCGAGTGCGGAGATGCGCGGCCGTTCAGCGGTGGACATCGCGCTCTGGGACATTCTCGGGCAGGCAGCGAACATGCCGCTGTGTGATCTGCTGGGTGGGCGGGTTCGCGATCGCATCAAGGTCTACAACACATGCGCCGGCTATTCCTACGTCCAGACCCGGGCGACGCAGGGGACCTACAATTTCGGTCTCGATGGCAAGAAGGGCGAGTACGAAGACCTCGATGCGTTCCTCAATCGAGCGGACGAACTGGCGCATTCGCTGCTCGAGGAGGGGATCGACGCGATGAAAATCTGGCCGCTCGACTATGCGGCGGAGGCGAGCGACGGTTACTGGATCTCGCATGACGATCTCAAGAAGGGGCTGGAGCCCTTCGACAAGATCCGGCGTGCTGTCGGGGACCGGATGGAGGTCGCCTACGAACTGCACTCGCTGTGGAGCAGGCCGCAGGCCATCAAGATTGCGCAGGCGCTGGAGCAGTATCGTCCCATGTGGGTCGAAGATCCCGTCTTCATGGAACACATGCATTCGATCGGAGAGGTGGCGCGGGCGACGCGGTCACCGATTGCGGTCGGCGAAACGCGTGGCGGGCGAGCGGACTTCCGCCATCTCATCGAACTCGAGGCGCTTTCCATGGTGATCATGGACGTGACGTGGTGCGGGGGCGTTTCGGAGGCGAAGAAAATCGCCGTCATGGCCGAGCCACACCAGACGCCGGTCGCGTTCCACGACTGCACCGGACCTGTCGCGCTCACGGTTTCGACGCATCTTGCGCTCAATACCAGAAACTGCTGGGTGCAGGAGATCGTGCGTGCGTTCTATCGCGGCTGGTATCACCGGTTCGTCACGGAGTTGCCGCCCATCGAAAGTGGCATGATCACGGTGCCGAAGGGTGCCGGCATCGGCACGAAACTTCAGCCAGACGTGAAGACGCGGCCGGGCGTCACGGTCCGGCGGACGACGGCGGCGGATCTTTGATCAGTCGGCGAGGGCGCGGGGCGTCACGAAGCGCTCCAGGTGGCCACCCTGCTCGATCACGTCCTCCCAGAGGGACACGGGAAAAGTCAGCACCGCCAGGGCGCAGGTCGGATACTTGGCGCGGAGCTTCTGCTCGGCGTCCTTGTCGGCGGTCATCATCAGCGCGTCGACGAGATCTTCGAGGCCGGGATTGTGGCCGACGACCATCAGGGTTTTAGCGTTGTTGGGCGCGCGGTGGATGACATGCAGAATGCGTTCGTAGGGTGCTTCGTAGATCAGGGGCTCGAATGCCAACGCGGTATCGGGGATGCCTTGCGGCCAGAGCACCGGCTTTATCAGGGACAGCGTCTCCCGGGTTCGGGCGGCCGAGGAACAGATCACGTAGTCCGGCGTCAGGCACTCGTCGGCGATATAGCGGGCCATGCGACTTGCAGCCTTGCGGCCACGAGGCATGAGCTGGCGGTCGATGTCGGGAATGGCGAGGCTGCCGATTTCCGCCTTGGCGTGGCGCAGCAGCAGGAGTTTGCGCATTGGACGTGTCGGATCGGGCGTGAGCGCTGAGACGTGTTTTGTTCCCCTTGCGTCAAAACTGTTGTTTTGTCCAGTCTCGATACCGGCTGCACGAGTTCAAATGAGCGGCACAAAGGTGAGTTCGATGGCATCTGACGACGCGCGTGCCGCTTCCTTCACCATGCCGCGCGGTGCGTGCGACTGTCATACGCACGTCTTCGGGCCAGCGTCCGAGTATCCCTACTGGGAAGGTCGGGGCTATACGCCGCCGGATGCCAGTGTCGACGAGCTCGGTGCCTTGCACCGCAGCCTCGGTGTCGAGCGGGTCGTCATCGTTCATCCCAGTCCGTATGGTACCGACAATCGCGTTTCGATAGATGCGGCGGGTCGGATCGGGCTCGAACGGGCGCGCGTCGTCGCAGTGATTGATCCGGCGACGATCGGTGATGCCGAACTCGCCGCGATGGCGGAGCGCGGCGTCGTCGGCGTCCGGCTGAACCTGTCGTCGGGAGGGGTCAGCGACGCCGGACAAGCACGCGAAATGCTGAAGCGGGCCGCCGGGCGCGTCGCCCGGCTCGGCTGGCACGTGCAGATCTTCACGACTCTCGCGATCATCGACAGCCTCGCAAGGGACATCGAAGCGCTCGGTGTGCCGGTCGTTGCCGATCACTTTGGTGGCGCGAAGGCGGCTGCGGGTTTGAACCAGCCCGGATTTCAGACGCTCTCGGGGCTCGTTTCGTCGGGGCGGATGTGGGTCAAGTTGTCGGCGGGGTACCGGGTTGCGTCGAAGGCGGACTGGCGCGACGTCGATCCGCTGGCTCGGACATTGCTGGCGGCCAATCGGGATCGCTGCGTATGGGGGACGGACTGGCCGCATCCTGGCGAGCGTCCGCCTGGGACACCGCCGGGTGCGTTCGTTCCGGCGCAGGACATCGACGATGCCATGGCGCTCAATGCCTTGTGGCGCTGGTGCGGAGAGGACGCGGGATTGTTCCGGCGCGTGCTCACAGACAATCCGGCGCGGCTCTACAACTTTCAGGCCGATCTGAAATCAGAGCGGGCGTAGCCCTGCAAGTGGAGCAGTGCGGTCAGGTCGCCATTGGTGACGACGGCGCCATTGTCGAGGCTTGCGGCTTCATCGCGCACTTTCGGCTTGGCGCGGAAGGCGACGCCGAGGCCGGCCGCACCGATCATGGCGAGATCGTTGGCGCCGTCGCCTACGGCGAGCGTCTGCTGGGGGAAGAGGCCGAGTTTCGTCGTCAGCTCGTTCAAGGCGTCGAGCTTGGCCTGGCGGCCGAGGATTGGGCTGCGAACCGTTCCTGTCAGGCGACCGTCGGCTGTTTCGAGGACGTTGGCGCGGTGCTCGTCGAAACCGAGGCGGGCTGCGACGCGGCCGGTGAAGACGGTGAAACCACCTGACACCAGCGCGCAGTAGGCGCCGTTCGCTTTCATCGTGGTGACGAGTGCGGCTGCTCCCGGCATGTAGGTGATACGGCGGGCGACGTCGTCTAGGACTGTCTCGGGGAGGCCTGCGAGCAGCGATACGCGCGATTTCAGCGCGCCCTCGAAATCCAGCTCGCCCCGCATGGCACGGGCCGTGATGTCCTCGATCTCTGCGCGCTTGCCGATGAAGTCGCCGAGTTCGTCGAGCATCTCCTGCTCGATGATCGTGCTTTCCATGTCGGCGACAAGGAGTTTGCGCCGCGTCCAGGTGATGTCGTTCGGGATGATGTTGACGTCGACGGCAGGCGTGGCGAGGCCGGACGCGAGGGCGCGCCGGATGGCAGCAAGATCCGTCGTCTCGGGGATGACGACCAGGAATTCGTGGGCTTCGCCGGTCGCGAGGGTGCGATCGCCGATGATGTCGTAACGGGCGAGGCATGTGCGCGCGACGGCAAGCGTCTCAGGTCCGAGAGCGTTCGATCCCGGGGCGGCCGTCAGGATCAGGGCCGCAGCGTAAGTCTCGGGCATGATCGTCTCGTTTTTTGCTCTTTGCAGCACGTGGGGCGGGTCGGCTAAGAAGGCGCATGCCGCCCCCCTCCAGACGCCCGATCCTCATTGCAGGTCCGACCGCCTCCGGCAAGTCCGCGCTGGCACTCGCGATCACGCGACGGGTCGGTGGTGTGATCATCAATGCCGACAGCATGCAGGTCTATCGCGAACTGTCGCTGATCACTGCCCGGCCAAGTGCGTCGGAGATGGCGGAAGTTCCGCATCGGCTCTACGGCCATGTGGCGGGGCGGGACGGCTATTCGGCGCAACGATTTGCCGAGGAGGCGGGCCGGGAGATCGATGCCGCCGAGACCGATGGCCTGGTGCCGATCATTGTCGGCGGCACCGGCCTTTATTTCCGGGCCCTGACGGACGGGTTGTCGCCGATCCCCGATATTCCGGAGGAGATCCGGACGCACTGGCGTGGGGTTGCAGGTGAAGTTCCGGCGCCGGAGCTTCATGCCATGCTCGAAACGCGGGATCCTGCAGCCGCCGCGCGCCTCAGGCCGACAGACCGCCAGAGACTGACACGCGCGCTCGAAGTTTTCGAGGCGACAGGGCGGTCGATCGTCGACTGGCAGGCGGCTCCGGGGCAACCTGTCGTCGGGCCCGGGGGAGCGGTGCGGTTGGTGGTGATGCCGGATCGGGAGGTGCTCAACCGGCGTTGCGACGACCGGTTCGATGCCATGATGTCGGCTGGCGCCCTCGATGAGATCGATCGGTTCGTGGGGGCCGGAATACCACGCGACAGGCCCGTGTGGGGCGCGCTGGGCGTCGTCCCGCTGGCCCGGCAGCTCGCCGGTGAAATCACCCTGGCCGATGCTGTGACGCTGTCCAAGACGGAGACGCGGCAGTTCGCCAAGCGGCAGATGACTTGGCTGAAACGATTTATGATTTCATGGAATAATGTTCAATTGAAATATTCGGAACGAAATCTGGGCTGTGACGACTCATTCATTGATTCTTTGCTCGGATCTCCCTAAGCCCCACGCCGGTTGCCTGTCACGGGCTCGGGTTCGGGCGACGGGTGTGAATGTATGACGTGGAGGCCGATATGGCTCGTACGATGACCGGGGCGGAGATCGTCCTGAAGGCGCTGGCCGATCAAGGGGTCGAATTCGTCTTCGGCTACCCCGGCGGGGCGGTGCTGCCGATCTACGACGAGATCTTTCAGCAGGAAAAGGTCAAGCACATCCTGGTCCGTCAGGAAGGCGGCGCAGTGCATGCGGCCGAAGGATATGCGCGCTCGACCGGGAAGGTCGGCGTGGTGCTGGTCACGTCAGGGCCGGGGGCCACGAATGCGGTGACGGGTCTGACAGACGCGTTGCTCGACAGCATCCCGATCGTGTGCCTCACGGGGCAGGTGCCGACGCATCTGATCGGCAACGACGCGTTCCAGGAATGCGACACGGTCGGCATCACGCGGCCGTGCACGAAGCACAACTGGCTGGTCAAGGACGTGAACGATCTCGCGCGAATCCTGCACGAAGCGTTTTATGTGGCGCAGTCGGGCCGGCCGGGGCCTGTCGTCGTCGACATTCCGAAGGACGTGCAGTTCAGCTCGGGTGTCTACACAGGCCCGCGCGACGTGAAGCACAAGACGTATCAACCGCGGAAGGACGGCGACAAAACCGCGGTCGAGGCAGCCGTGCGGCTCATGGCAGGGGCCAAGCGACCGATCCTTTACACGGGTGGCGGGGTCATCAATTCAGGGCCGAAAGCGTCGAAACTGCTGCGGGACCTGCAGAAGCTGACCGATTTTCCGATCACGTCGACACTGATGGGACTCGGCGCCTATCCGGCGTCCGGCAAGGCGTGGCTCGGGATGCTCGGCATGCACGGCACGGCCGAAGCCAACATGGCGATGCACGATTGCGACGTGATGGTGTGTATCGGGGCTCGCTTCGACGACCGGATCACCGGCCGGCTCGACAAGTTCTCGCCCAACAGCCGGAAAATCCACATCGACATCGATCCCTCGTCGATCAACAAGAACGTGCGGGTGGATATCCCGATCGTCGGCGACGTCGGACACGTTCTCGAGCAAATGATCTCGACATGGCGCATGGAGGGGCTTTCGACCGACAAGACGGCGCTCAAGAGCTGGTGGGCGCAGATCGAGAAATGGCGCGCACTCAAGTGTCTGCGCTACAAGCCGTCGCCCGACTACATCATGCCGCAGTACGCGATCGAACGGCTCTACGAGCAAACGCGGAACCTCGACACATACATCACGACCGAGGTCGGCCAGCACCAGATGTGGGCGGCGCAGTTCTTCCACTTCGAGGAGCCGAACCGGTGGATGACGTCGGGCGGTCTCGGGACGATGGGTTATGGCCTGCCGGCAGCGATAGGAACGCAGATCGCGCACCCGAATGCGCAGGTGATCGATATCGCCGGTGACGCATCGATCCTCATGAACATCCAGGAAATGAGTACGGCAGTGCAGTACCGACTGCCGGTCAAGGTGTTCATCCTCAACAACCAGTACATGGGCATGGTTCGGCAATGGCAGCAGCTGTTGCACGGCAACCGCATGAGCGAAAGCTACACCGAGGCGCTGCCGGATTTCGTCAAGCTCGCGGAGGCCTACGGCGGCGTCGGGATTCGCTGCGAGAAGCCTGGCGATCTCGACGGAGCCATCAAGGAGATGCTCAAGGTCAAGGACCGGCCGGTGCTGTTCGACTGCCGCGTCGCGAACCTCGCCAACTGCTTCCCGATGATCCCGTCCGGCAAGGCGCACAACGACATGCTGTTCGGGGAGGACATCTCGCCCGAGGAGATCGACAAGGCCATCGGCAAGGAAGGCAAGATGCTGGTGTGAGGGGCAAAATCTGTCATCCCGGACGCACTGCAGCGCGTAGCGGTGCGGTGCTGATCCGGGACCTCGCGACTAGCCAAACGGTCCCGTGTGTGCGCTGCGGCACTGCGCACCGCAGCGCGCACGGACTGACCAGGTGGGAAACGACATGAAACTCGTCATCGCCAACAAACTCTATTCGTCATGGTCGATGCGGCCATGGCTCGCCATGCGTGCGCTCGGAATTCCGTTCGAAGAGGTGGTCATCCCTCTGCGGCAAACGGATTCGGGGCCGCGCATCCTCGCGCATTCTCCGTCGGGGAAGGTGCCGGCGCTCATCGATGGCGAGATCGTCGTATGGGAGAGTCTCGCGATCATCGAGTACCTTGCGGAAAGGTTTCCGGACAAGGGCGTGTGGCCCAAGACGTCGGCGGCGCGGGCACATGCGCGCGCGATCAGTAACGAGATGCACGCGGGCTTCATGGCGCTCAGGCAGAACTGCCCGATGAATCTCGCCAAGAAGTTCGCGTCGAAGGCCTACGGCGCGGACGTGATGGCGAACGTGGCGCGTATAGAGGCGATCTGGGCGGAGGCGCGGTCGCGCTTCGGGGCGGGCAATGGCGGGCCGTTTCTCTACGGTCAGTTCTCGGCGGCGGATGCGATGTACGCGCCGGTGGTTACGCGGTTCGAGACCTATCAGCTTCCGGTTTCGGATGCGACGCGTGCGTACATGATCGCCGTGATGGATCATCCGGCGTTCCGGGCGTGGCGCTCGGACGCGTTGGCGGAGCCACGGTCATGGGATCTCGCCGGCTACGAAGAAGGACACGTAGCGGTCGAGGCCTATCCTCGGACCGGGGCGTGACGAACAAACGGCATTCTGGACTTAGAACGGGATTTCGCGTGAGACCATGACGAGCAAAAAAGGTACGGGGTCGGCTTACTTCCTCGATGACAAGGCCCAGCAGCTCGAGAGCAGGACCATTTCCGTTCTGGTGGACAACGAGCCGGGCGTGCTGTCGCGTATCGCGGGGCTCTTCTCCGGGCGTGGCTACAACATCGACAGTCTCACCGTGTCGGAGACGGAGCACTCGAAGCACCTGTCGCGGTTCACGATCGTGACGCGGGGGACGCCGGCGGTGATCGAGCAGATAAAACATCAGCTCGAACGGCTCGTGCCGGTGCACAGCGTGAGCGACCTGACGGCGGAAAGCGACCCGCTCGAACGGGAGCTTGCGCTCATTAAAGTTGCCGGGACCGGAGACAAGCGTATCGAGGCGCTGCGACTCGCGGAGATCTTCAAGGCGCGGGTGATCGACGCGTCGACCGAACATTTCGTCTTCGAAATGACGGGCCGGACGCCGAAGATCGAACAATTCATTTCCATCATGACCGGTCTCGGTCTCGTCGAGGTGAGCCGTACGGGCATCGCCGCAATCGCGCGGGGGCCGAAGGGCATGCAGGAACGAGGCTCCTGACAGTGGGTCGCGGAATGGCTGCCGTTCCTGGAGTTCACAGGTCGTCGGTTCACGATTTACGCGACTTTAAGACCACAGGTGCAATGTAGGCGGGCGCTGGTGCTCGTCTTGCTTCTCCGGCGCATCGATCAAGGGTCCGGCATTGGCGTGTTTCGCTTCCGATGCCGGACTTTTTCTTTGCGCGAGGCAAACATAGGTTTTTTTTGCCGGATCGCGTGCTCTCGGCGGCGTTGCGGAATGCGACAGATGCCGTTAAGGAGCCGACGCATCTTTTCCGGAGGCCCGCATGATCTCCCGCGCCCAGATCAAGTCCGCTCTCAAGCACGCAATCAACAACGAAGACGAAGTCAAGGCGTCCGACCAGTGCGGGTGCTTTCACTGTCTCGAGGTCTTCGACGCACAGGATGTCGAGGACTGGATCGAAGGAGAGCAGGGGCAGAGCGCGGTCTGTCCGCTCTGCGATGTCGAGGCTGTGATCGGGGACGCCGCCGGGTTCCCGCTGACGGAAGAGTTTCTCACCGCCCTCCGCGACGAGCAGTTCGCATAAGAGTCGAAAGGGTAGGCCGGGTGTGACATTCCGGGGTTTTCCACACAAAGTCGACCAGCGCACGCCGGCCATGGGTGGTGAAAGCGCTCCATGATGTTGCGAGCCGAAGGTTGGGACGCCTAACGTCGCGTCGAGACTACCGATTCCGTGCTGTGCTGCGTTCAGACACTTCGAGAGGACGTCATGACAGCGACCAAGGGTTCGTTCACGCGCAGCTCTTCGCTCCTTGCGGCCATCATCTGCGGCGCCGGCCTGGCTGGCTGTGCGGCGGACGGGGGCTTTATGGAAACTGGCTCGATCACACCAGCGGCTCAGCCGGCGGTGAAGACAGCAAGCATCGACCCGCAATGCGCGACGCTCGCGCAGCAGATCGAGCAGATCAAGACCGAGGGAACCGTCGGCCGGCTAGAAAAAGTAGCCGAGGGCAAGAGCGCGACGGCAGTGGTAAAGCGTAACGCGTTGCAGCAGCAGGCACAGCTCAACAAGGCGAACGCCGAGTACATCGCAAAGTGCGGGGTCACTGCTCCGAGGACGGCTGCTGTGGCGCCGGCGGTCAGTGCGACAGCACAACCGGGCGCTTCTGGAGTGACTGTGGTTGCACCGAAAGCAGCGGCGCCTGCGACGACGGCAGAGACTGCGGCCGTGACCACAGCGAAGGCTGCAACGTCCAAGGCCGCGACGACAGCAAAGCAGTGACGGCGATCAGTTCGTGCGCGTCCAAAGTCGGTCGGGCGGCGCAGGCTGCAGATGCGTGGGCGGCGCACATAATTGCCACAGTCGTCGGTTGATCGTCAGTTGTGCTGACGGAAGTGGCAGAAGTTATGGCACCGCACGGCTGAGGGTGGCCGCGTCACAATTGCGGACGCGGCGATGTCGTGTAGTTTGGCGGGCGTTAGGATTCGCAGGATTTGCGGTGGGCCTGATGGCTCGGCGCGCCGGATATGAGGCAGGACGAGGTCGGGGATGGTTGCGGGACGCATGAAGGCTTTCGGATTTATTGTGGTCGCTGGTGTGGCGGTCGGTCTCGCTGGTTGCGAGAGCGGTGGTTCCAGCGGGGGTGATCCTGGAGCGCGTCCGCTGCCGCCAGGTGCGACGTGCCAGTCGCTCCGCGCCGAACTCAGCCGGATGGATGCGCAGGGTGCGCAGTCGAAGGTTGAGCGTGCGAGCCGTGGGAAAGTCGATCCTGCCACGCAGGCGGTCGCCGACCGGTATAACGGCCTCCTCAACCAGTATCTCGGTGCGCGGTGCCATTCCTGAGACAGGCTGGCCCGGTTCAACGCACGAAACGCATGCCAGAGCCCGGTTTTCCGGGCTCTTTTCTTTTTCTGTCGGTCTTGTCGGGGTGGGCTGGCTTCGTCATCCTGCCGCCGGTTCCTGGTTCAGTGGAGGATATCGTGTCGACATTCGATCTCAGCGGCAAGGTAGCGTTGGTCACTGGGGGCAACGGCGGTATCGGGCTCGGCATGGCCGAGGGGCTCGCGGCTGCCGGTGCATCCGTGATGATCGCAGGGCGGAACGCGGCAAAGAATGCCGCAGCGGCGTCTGCCCTCGAAAGATTCGGCAAGCCGGTCGGGTCGGTCGAAGTCGATGTCGTCGACGAGAAATCGTGCGCCGCGTCGGTTGCGGCAACGCAGAAGGCGTTCGGCGGCGTCGATATCCTCGTCAACAACGCCGGGATCAACATCCGCAAGCAGCCGCAGGAATACTCTTTCGCGGAGTGGCGCGAGATCCTCGGCATCAATCTCGATGGCGCATTCCTGATGGCGCAGGCCTGCTATCCTGCCATGAAGGCGCGGGGGGGCGGCAAGATCATCAATACGGGGTCGATGATGTCGATCTTCGGCGCGTCGTTCTCAACACCATATGCCGCGTCCAAGGGCGGAATCGTGCAGATGACGAAGGGGCTCGCGGTCGCTTGGGCCAAGGACAACATCCAGGTGAATGCCATCCTGCCGGGCTGGATCGATACGGATCTGACCAAGAGGGCGCGTGTCGACGTTCCCGGGCTCAATGAGCGCGTCCTGCAGAGGACGCCATCCGGCCGCTGGGGTGTGCCGGAGGATTTCGGCGGGATCGCGGTGTTTCTCGCGTCGCCGGCGTCTGCTTTTGTCACCGGCACGGCAATTCCGGTCGACGGCGGGTTCTCCGTCAGCGGGTGAAGCCGGCGATGGCGGGGTCGTTGCGCGCGGGGCGCCGCCATAGTAGAACGATTGTCGAACGTCGCCGCCCGCCGGGTAGCTGATTCCGGTGGATAGGTGCGATCTTTGGACCCGGCGGCGCTCGTTCAGCGAGCCGGAATGGGTTAGCCCCACACGAGGGCCGGGACGACGCAGGGACGCGAGGGCGTGATCGCCAGGGTCTGGCGGCAGGTTCAGGGCGATCTGGTGCCCGGCACGACACGGAAAGGACAGAGGCCATGGCAGGATCAGTCAACAAGGTCATCCTGGTCGGCAACGTCGGGCGTGACCCGGAAATTCGCCGGACGAACGACGGCAAGCCGATCGCCAACCTGTCCATCGCGACAAGCGAGACGTGGCGGGACCGCAATACCGGCGAGCGCAAGGAAAAGACCGAGTGGCACCGGGTCGTGATCTTCAACGAGGGTCTCTGCAAGGTGGTCGAGCAATACGTCAAGAAAGGCGCGAAGCTCTACATCGAGGGCCAGCTTCAGACACGGAAATGGACCGATCAGTCGGGCGTCGAGAAGTATTCGACCGAAGTCGTTCTGCAGGCCTACAACGGTCAGCTCACTATGCTCGATGGGCGCGCCGGCGGCGGCGGCTTCGGTGAGGGCGGTCAGGGCGGCTATGGTGGCGGCGTCGACTTCGGCGGGAACGGCTCCGGCGGGAGCACCGGGAACAACGGCTCGGACGGCGAAGGCGGAGAGCCCGTCTGGAACGGCCCCAACCAGGGGGACGGGTGCTCGACCGCGGCGCCCTCGAGCGC
>ERZ761609.1599-NODE-1599-length-19132-cov-8.370970_pt1 | contig 19132 bp, 17 predicted proteins | sample MGYA00511163_ERZ761609 | MGnify/ENA primary metagenome ERZ761609 (study PRJEB28899, sample SAMN02445070) | bioreactor sludge metagenome | biome: EBPR sludge | place: Australia: Brisbane, Thorneside Wastewater Treatment Plant | collected 2011-12-16 ... | reverse complement strand
ACGCTCTTCCGATCTGACGGCGGACGACATCGATCTCTTCGAAGTCAACGAGAGTTTCGCCGCTCTCGCGCTGCATTTTGCCCGTCACATGGAGGTGGGGCCGGACCGGTTGAATGTCAACGGCGGCGCCATCGCGCTGGGGCATGCCATGGGTTCGACCGGATCGGCGCTGATTGGCACGGCGCTGGACGAGTTGGAACGGCGCGGTGCGCGACGGGCGCTGGTTGCGGCTTGCGGGGCGGCGGGTCTTGCCTCGGCCATGGTTCTCGAGCGCGTGGCATGAGCGAGGCCCCCGACCTCGACCTGATCCGCGAGGCGCTGAGCACCTCGACCTTGAGCCATGCGTTGAAACTGATCGGCGACCGCTGGACCATGCAGATCCTGATGGCGGCCTTTCTGGGGGTCAAACGCTTTGACGACTTCCAGACCCGGCTGGCAATCCCGCGCCGGACGCTGTCGGATCGGCTGAAATCCCTTGTCCATATGGATATGTTACGTCCGCGGCTCTATCAGGAGCGACCCGAGCGCTATGCCTATCATCTGACCGCCAAGGGCATGGCGCTTTACGAAGCGACGTTGATGACCTGGGACTGGGAACACCGGTTCGGCGAGAACCGTGTCGCGCTGCCTGACCGGCTGGTTCATCGGACCTGCGGTCACGCCTTTGTTCCGCAACTGACCTGCGAGGCCTGCGGCGAGACGGTCACCATGCGGGATCTGGACTTTTCCCTGAAACCCAATCCCCGACTGCCGCATGACACGGGTGAGGCGATGCGCACGCCCAAGGTCACTGTCAACGACGGAGCGATGTCTCATCTGGCGCTGCGGCTGGATCGCTGGTCGCTGATGATTGTCTCGGCCGCCGTGCTGGGATGCCGTCATTTCGACCAGATCGCGCATGTGTTGCGCATCAGCCCGCCCCTGCTCAGCCGCAGGCTGGCGGCGATGGTCGAGGCTGGGCTATTGTCTGTCGAACCCGACCGCGAGGATGGTCGCCGCCGCGTCTACCTGCTGACAGCCGCCAGCCGCGCGTTGTTTCCCTATATCGTGCTGGTCAGCACCTGGGCTGCCGAGCACCATTTTCACGAGCAAAGCTCGATTCGTCCCCGCCACCGCGCCTGCGGCAAACCTTTCATGCCCCGCGCGACCTGCGGCCATTGCCACCAGCGGCTGCGCGCCTGGGATGTCCGTTTCGAAACCGGAGGCCCCGTATGACCAATGCGCTGGATCTGTTCGCGCAGGTCACCGTCAACGGCATCGCGGTCGGCACGATTTATGCGCTGGTCGCCATGGGGATCGTGCTGATCCACAAGGCGACCGAAGTGCTGAACTTTGCTCATGGTGATCTGCTGGTCCTGTCGGCCTTTTCCGCCTGGGCGCTGATCGATCTGGTCGGCCTGCCGTTCTGGCTGGTGGTGCCGCTGGTGGCTGTCGGGATAGGGGTTCTGGCCTATGGAATCGATGCGCTGGTGGTGCGCCGCATCGCCGGACAGCCGCAGTTCGCGGGTGTCATGTTGACCATCGCGCTGGCCTTCATGATCCGGGGTGCGGTCAGCATGGGCTTTGGCACGGAATCGCAAAGCTATGCGACACCGTGGAGCGGGCGCACGACCGAGGTTGCGGGGGTCGCCATTGCCGACCTCTCCCTGGTCATCACCGGCACGGCACTGCTGATCGCGGGCGGGCTCTGGCTGTTCTTTCGCCGCACTCGGCTGGGGGTGGCGATGCAGGCGGCCAGCCAGAACCAGTTGGCGGCGCATCTGAACGGCGTGCGGGTCAAACGGCTTAATTCGCTGGTCTGGGCGCTGGCGGGGGTCACGGCGGCCATTGCGGGCATGTTCCTGGCACCGGTCACACTGGTTGATACCTCGCTGTGGCTGATCACGCTGAAGGCGCTGGCTGCCATCGTGCTGGGTGGGTTCGGCAGCTTGCCGGGCGCCGTTCTGGGGGGCGTGCTGATCGGTCTGATCGAGCAATACGCGGGTGTCTATATGCCTGACGGGTTTCGCGACATCGCGCCCTATGTCGTGCTGATTGCGGCGCTGATCCTCCGCCCGCGCGGCATTCTGGGCGAAGCCCACGGGCGGAGGGTCTGAGACATGCGGTTCGACTATCACACCCGCTACGCTCAGGGATTTGCCTTGTTGCGTCACCCCTCGGACTGGTTGGCGTATGGTTCGCTGCTGGCCGCGCTTCTGGTGCTACCGCTGGTGGCCTCGACCTATCTGGTGGGGGAGCTGGGCTATGTGCTGATCCTGTGCATCGCGGCCATGGGGCTGATGACACTGACCGGCTTTACCGGACAGGTCAGTCTGGGACATGCCAGTTTTGTCGCCATTGGGGCCTATGCCCATGCCTGGCTGATGGCACAAGGCGTGCCCTTTGCCGCCTCGGTCCCGCTGGCGGCCCTGATCGCGGCAGGCGCCGGGCTGGTGGTGGGCATCCCGGCGATCCGGGTACACGGGCTTTATCTTGCCATGGTCACGCTGGCCTTCGCCATCGTGGTTGAACAGGTGATCGGCCATTGGCGCAGCGTGACCGGAGGCTACACGGGGATGGTGGTGGCGACGCCGCGCCTGTTCGGCTGGTCCGTCGGCTCGCCGCGCGCCTTCTACTACGTCTGTCTCGCGCTTTGTGTGCTCACGCTGGTGGTCCTGGCCAATCTGATGCGCTCGGGTCTTGGCCGCGCGATGACCGGCGTGCGCGATTCCGAGGCCGCGGCACTGGCTTTGGGGATCGAGGTGAACCGGGTGAAGGTCGGTGCTTTTGGCCTTTCGGCGGGTATCACCGGTCTGGCAGGGGCGCTGATGGCACATCACATCGGCTATCTGACCCCCGACGCCTTCACGCTGCTCCTGTCGCTCGATCTGGTCTTGATGGTGGTGATCGGGGGCCTTGGCAGTCTGCGCGGCGCGATCCTGGGTGCGGTGTTGATCTCGCTGTTGCCCAATGCGGTCTCGGCGCTGAAATCGCTGCTGCCCACGGCCATGGCGCGCCAGTCGGGGTTGGAGATCTTTGTTGCGGGGCTGGTGCTGGCGCTTTTTGTGCTGTTCGAGCCCACGGGCCTGAACGGTCGCTGGCTGAAGCTGCGCGCCCTGTTCGAAACCTTTCCCCTGTACCGCCGCGACACCTTCCGCCGCCAGAAAACCTACATGAAATCCGAGCGCAACCGATGAGCGACACGCCCCTTCTGGAACTCGACCGGCTGGCGCTGCATTTCGGCGGGCTCAAGGCGATCTCAGACATCAGCCTGTCGGTGAACCGGGGCGAGGTGCTGGCGGTGATTGGCCCCAATGGCGCGGGCAAGACGTCGATGCTGAACCTGGTGACGCGGGTCTTCGATGCCACGCAGGGCAGCATCCTGTTCAAGGGTCAGGACATCGCCCGCCTTTCGCGTTCGCGCATCGCTCATCTGGGTATCGCCCGGACCTTTCAGAACATCGAATTGTTCGAGGCCGCGACCGTTCTGGACAATCTGCTTCTGGGCCGCCACCGCTTTGGCGCCGGGGCCTGGTGGCAGCAGGTCCTGCGCACGCCCGCGCTGACGCGGATCGAGGAGGATCATCGCGCAAGGGTCGAGGATATCATTGATTTTCTGGACCTTTCCGCCTGGCGTCACGCTCGGGTGGCGGGATTGCCCTACGGGGTGCGCAAGGTGGTGGAACTGGGCCGCGCGCTGTGTTCGGGTCCCGAACTGTTGTTCCTTGATGAGCCGGCCTCGGGGTTGAACCCCGAGGAAACCCGCGACCTGGCCTTCTGGATCGACGATATCCGCAGCGATCTTGGGATCACCGTGGTGATGATCGAACACGACATGGCGCTGGTCAGCGCGGTGGCAGACCGCGTCATCTGCATGGCGCAGGGCAGGGTGCTGGCCCAGGGCTCGGCCGCTGAAGTGCAGGCGCATCCCGATGTCATCGCCGCCTATCTGGGGACCTGAACCATGCTGCTGGACGTGCAGAATCTGGAAACCTGGTATGGGCCCATCGCCGCGATGAAGGGCATCAACCTGAGTGTCTCCAAGGGGCGAATCGTTGCCGTGATGGGTGCGAATGGCGCGGGCAAGACGACGCTGCTGAACACGCTGGCCGGGGTGATCGACCCGTTCAAGGGTCGGACGCTGTTCGAGGGCCGCGAGGTGCAGGGGCTCGATGCCGACGAGGTTGCACGGCGCGGTCTGGTGCTGGTACCCGAGGGTCGGCAGGTCTACCCGTTCCTCAGCGTGCGCGAAAACCTGATGATGGGCGCCTATGCCCGCGCCGACCGCGATGCCGTGGCCCGTGATCTTTCCCGGGTGCAGGGCTGGTTCCCGCGCTTGCGCGAACGCGATGCCCAGCACGCCGGGTTGTTGTCCGGGGGCGAACAGCAGATGGTGGCGATCGGGCGCGCCTACATGTCGGCACCGAAACTGCTGATGCTGGACGAACCCAGCCTGGGATTGTCGCCGATTCTGGTCCACGAGATATTCGGCATCATCCGCCGCATCCGCGACGAGACAGGCACCGCCGTTCTGGTGGTCGAACAGAATGCGGCCATCGCCCTGAAACACGGGGATGACGGCTATATCATGGAACTGGGGCGCATAGTTGCCGCCGATACCTGCGCCGCGCTGTCGCAAAAGGCCGATGTGCGCGAGGCCTATCTGGGTGGTGCAGCGCAGGGGCTGAGTGGCGCACAACGCTGGAAACGGCGGAGGACATGGCGATGAACAGCGCGATGAGGCAGGCGATAAGCGAACCGCCCCTGTTTCAGGGCCATGACACCCCCGCCAAGGTGCTGCGCAGTCGCGCGCGGGACTGGGCCGCCCGTCCAGCCCTTCGCCACAAACGACGCGGCCTGTGGCAGACTCTGACCTGGGCAGACTACTACGCTCAGGCCCGTGCCTTTGGTCTGGCATTGCGCGATCTGGGCGTCGAGCGCGGCGAGGTGATTGCCGTTCTGGCCGAAAACCGGCCTGAATGGGTGATCGCGGACATGGGCGCGCAGGCGATGGGGATGGTTGGCAATGGTGTCTATCCCACCGCCTCGACCGATCAGTTGCACCATATCCTGACCGATTCCGCCTGCCGGGTTCTGGTGGTCGAGAATCAAGAGCAACTCGACAAGGCGCTGGCGGTGCGCGACTCCTGCCCCGCGCTGGTGCGCATCGTGGTTCTGGACCGCGAGGGGCTGCGCGGGCTTTCGGACCCCGGTGTGTTGTTCTGGAACGACCTTCTGGCCACCGGCGATGCGCTGGCCGCGACACGTGCCAGCGAATTCGAGGACGCGATCGACGCGGGCCGACCGTCGGATCTGGCCTTTCTGGTCTATACCTCGGGCACCACGGGCGCGCCGAAAGGGGCAATGATCTCGAACGCGAATGCGGTGTTCCAGATGACCAAGGCGCCTGAGTACCTCGATGCCGTGCCGGGAGACAAATTAGTCAGCTTCCTTCCACTGTGCCATATCGCAGAACGCATGGCCTCGGTCTTCAATGCCATCGCGCTGGGGCTCGTCGTGCATTTCCCCGAGAATTCGGGCACCGTGGCTCAGGACCTGCGTGAGGTTGCGCCGCATATCGTTTTCGCCCCGCCCCGGTTCTGGGAAAAGATGCACAGCCAGGTCGAACTGTTCCTGCGCGACGCCATTTCTCCGGCGCGATGGGTTTATGCCCGCGCGCTGGCCAGTGGCCGTGCCGGGGTCGAGGCGCAACTGGACGGGCGCTTGCCGCCCGCGCCGGGTCTGTCAGGGCGACTCTTGCAGCGACTTGCCTTTCGCAACATCCGCATCTTTCTGGGGCTGCAGAATTGCCGTAGCGCGCTGACCGGCGCCGCCCCGGTGCCGCCGGACCTGATCCGCTGGTTCCTGTCGATCGGGGTCGAATTGCGCGAGGCCTTCGGCATGACCGAAACGAGCGGATTTGCCACGGCGACGCCACGGCGAGGAATCAAGCTGGGCTGGGCCGGCCTGCCGGCAGGGGGCACCGCGCTGCGCATCGCGGCCGAGGGCGAAATCCAGATCCGTGGGCCGAATGTCTTTGCGGGTTATTGGAAGAACCCGGCCAAAACCGCCGAGACCCTGACCCCGGACGGCTGGCTGTGCACCGGCGATTGCGGCGAGATCAGCCCCGAGGGCTATCTGGCGATCCGTGACCGCATCAAGGACATCATCATCACCGCCGGTGGCAAGAACATCGCTCCCACGCAGATCGAGAGCCAGTTGAAGTTCAGCCCCTATATCACCGATGCGGTGGTGATCGGCGAGGGGCGGCGCTATGTCACCGCGCTGGTGATGATCGACCTCGAACATGTCGCGCGCTTTGCGCAGGACCGGGCGATCCCCTACACCGATTTTGCCAGCCTGACGCGCTCGGGCGCGGTGGTGGACCTCATCCGTGCCGAGGTCGAGGCGGTGAACCCGCGCCTGGCCCGGGTCGAGCAGATCAAGGATTTTCGCATCATCGACCAGTTGCTCACCGCAGAGGACGAGGAACTGACCCCGACGATGAAACTGAAACGAAAGGTCATCGCACAGAAATACGCGACCCTCATCGACGGCATGTATCCCGCCTGAGACGGCAGGGGGGAAGGAAGGAGCATGCCAAGGCCAGACCGTCATTGAAGGAAAAGGGAGGTTTCCATGTCTATGAACCGTCGTCAGATGCTCGCCACCAGCGCCGCGGGGCTGGCGTTGGGCGGCAGTCTGCGCCCGGCACGCGCCGCCGGGGTCAGCGCCGATGCCATCACTATCGGCACTCATATCGACCTCAGCGGCCCGGCCGCCGCCGGCATGCCGATGCTGCGCAACGCGACCGAACTGGCGCTGGCGCAGGCCAATGCTGCCGGGGGCATCCACGGTCGCCAGATCCGGCTGATTGTCGAAGACAACGCCAGCGCGCCGCAACAGGCCGTGCGTGCCGTGCAAAAGCTGATCCGCTCGGACGAGGTGTTCGCGATCCTCAACGCCTTTGGCTCGGGCACCAACGCCGCGACCATGGGGCTGGCAATGGAGTCCGACACCATCGTGTTCGCCCCCTGGGGCGCCAGCGCGGTGTTTCATCAGGTGGCGCAAGGCAATTCGCGGCTGTTCACCACGGTGCAGAACTACAACACCACGACGCAGCGCGCGCTGGAACATGTGGTGCCGCTCTGGGGGTCACAGCGGGTTGGCGTGATCCATCAGGAAGGCCCCTTTGGTGACCTGATCCGCGCCGGTGTTGCCCCGGCGATGGCCACACTGGGGATGAGCGTGGCAGAAGAAGCCGCCTATCGCCCCGGCGAGATCGACTTTTCCAGCCAGGTGGCGCGGATGCGGGCTGCGAACGTCGATCTGATCCTTGCGGGCACCATCATCCGCGAGACCGTTGGCGTCATGGCCGAGGTCAAGAAACTGGGCTGGGACAGCGTCAAGGTCCTGACCGCGATCCCGGGGCGCGGGACCGTGGTGGCCCGTCTGGGCGGCGCGGATGTCGAGGGGCTTTACGGGATTGGTGGCTGGAACCTGCACGGTGCCGACACACAGAACCCTGAGGCCCAGGCATTCATCGCGGCCTTCGAGGCGGCCTATGGCATGGCGCCCGATGAAAACGCGGCGAATGCTTACTCCTATACCAACTGGTTCCTCGATTCGCTGCGCGCGGCGGGCCCGGACCTGACCTCGGACAGCTTTGTCGAGGCGGCGCGTGCAACCGGGCATTCGGATTTCACCACCTACTCCGAACAGCGATTCGAGGCGAACCACGCGATGCCGGAACTCGTGTCCATCGACCGCATCGACGGCGGGCGCTGGGTGCAACAGATCGCCCCCTTCTGACACGGCATCCCACCAAATCCCCGCGCCGCGCAGGCGCGGGGGCTCAGGCTTCCGGTTGTTCGGCCAGCCAGCCTCGGATGATGACTGCGGCCCTCTCTGGACGCGCGCTGTCCAAGGAGCCGATGAACAGGCGACGGTTCAGCCAGTCCCAGCGGCCCTGCGGTGCCGTCACCTGAATGCGTGACAGCGCATAGCGCGGGCCGGGGCCGGTTTCGTCAATCACCACACGGTTGCGGATGGTCAGCACCGAGCCGTCGTGCACCTGCATTTCATAGAGAGCGTCGAGTTCCTTGGCTCCGTCCGGCCGCATCAACTGGCGGTCGGCGCCACCTGGCAGCACTGTCCCGTGAAACTCCTCGAACCCCGGCGCGCCGACAAAGGCGCCACCCAGAATGCCAATCATCGCTCGCCCGCCATAGGGACCCTTGCCCAGATCGACACGGTCGTCGATGTCGACCACGGCCTCCCACACCAGACGACACGTCGGCGCAACGGCGGGATGCGAACGGAGTATGTCCATCGGGGCCTCGTGGCGATCGGGAAAAGCTCCCGCGTTAGATAGAGCCTGTACCATTGCCTGCCAAGCGCCGAGCGGGAAGGATGCAGTTCCTTCTTGCGAATGTTCTTCTAATGTTCCATAATTAGCTACCTTGGAACGGGAGACTGGGATGAACGACGCCCCCTTTGCCCTGCCCGTGACGCCACGGCAGATCGCCTATGCCCGTGTCCTCGCATTGCGTAACCAGACCCTGCTTCCCGGTGAAGTGCAGCAGGATCGTCGCGCACTCAGTGCCTGGATTGACGCCCAGTCGCGGCTCAAGCCCATCTCCTCGCTCGACCTGCTGCCGTCATCCAGACAAGTCGCGTTTGCCGAACGCCTCGCGCGGGTCAAGCGCCGCGCTGTCCCCGAAGAATGCTTTCGTGACAAAGGGTTGATGTCGAAGTGGATTGACTGCAACCGGTGAGCGGGTTGCTAAGACGTTGGCGTCGGCGAAGTAGGTCGCCTGCCGCGGGATCCGAGCTTCCAGCGCGGGACATTGCTCGCGGCATCTTCGGATCACCGGTAGCGCAGCGAGACCCCGTTGGCAAAGACATGAACGGCCTCGGGCGGGGCGGTCATGGCGAGAGGACGCCCGCGCAGCCCGGAATGCACGCCCTGCAACTTGGCGATCACCGGATCAGCCTGTCCCGCGGGCTTCTGAAAGTAAAGCAACGTGACCTCACCCAGCATCTCGGTGATCTCCACCTGGCCTGCAAAGGCGTGGTCCGCGGCCTCGGTGATCTGCAACGCCTCGGGACGGATGCCAACACGCACGCTCAGCCCCATGTCCTCTGGCCGTGAGGGATAGTCGGACAGGATCGTCCCTCCCCCCTGCGCCAGTCGTAGCTGGGTCTGCGCACCAGTCCCGACAATCTCGCCCGCCATCAGGTTCATCTGCGGCGAACCGATGAATTGCGCGACGAACTCGCTGTTGGGCCGTTCATAAAGCTCCAAGGGCGTGCCGACCTGCGCGATGCCCTTGTTGGCCAGAACCACGATACGGCTGGCCAGCGTCATCGCCTCGACCTGGTCATGCGTCACATAAATCATGGTCGAATCCGGCATCTGTTCCTTGAGTCGAGCAATCTCGATCCGCGTCGCCACACGCAAAGCGGCGTCAAGGTTCGAGAGCGGCTCGTCGAACAGATAGACCTTTGGGTCGCGCACGATGGCGCGGCCGATGGCGACGCGTTGGCGCTGGCCCCCCGACAAAGCCTTTGGCAACCGGTCCAGATAGGGCGTCAGTTGCAGTTTTTCCGCAGCCTCATTGACCGCAGTGTCGATCTCGGCCCGGGATTTGCCCGCGATCTTCAGCGCAAAGGCCATGTTGTCACGAACGGTCATGTGCGGATAGAGAGCGTAGGTCTGGAACACCATCGCAATGCCGCGCTGTGCGGGTGGAACGTCGTTCATCACCACGCCATCGATCGACAGGGTTCCGCCCGAAATGGTTTCCAGCCCCGCGATCATTCGCAAAAGGGTGGACTTGCCGCAGCCCGATGGACCAACGAACACGATCAGTTCGCCCGTCTTGATCTGCAGATTGATGCCCTGCAGCACGGTGACCCCGCCATAGGACTTGACAACATCCCGAAGGAGCAGATCAGACATCGGCGCTCTCCTCATGAACGGCAAAGTTGGCGTGCCAGGGGGCGATCAGGCCGGATTGGCGGGCAAAGGGGGCGTCAAGGGCTACCCATCGACCGGGGGGCGGCTGAAAGGACTTCGCCGCGTCTGAAAGGTTGAAGGAACACAGCACCCGGCGACCCTTCAGCGAACGGGTAAAGGCAAGGATGCCACCCTCGGCCCTGACCAACTCGAAATCGCCTTTGACCAGTGCGGGTTCTGAGGCCCGGAACGCGATCATGGCCCGGTAAAAGGCCAGAATGCTGCCCGCGTCCCTTTCTTGCGCCGCGACCGAGACTGCAAGGTGCTCCCCCGCCACCGGCAACCAGGGCTGGCCCTGCGTGAAACCGCCATGGGCATTGTCTGAAACCCAAGGCAACGGCGTGCGGCAGCCGTCACGTCCCTTGAACCTGGGCCAGAACCGGATGCCATAGGGGTCTTGTAACAGCTCGCGCGGCACCTCGGCCTCGGTCAGGCCCAGTTCCTCGCCCTGATACAGACAAACAGACCCGCGCAGGCTGAGCAGGACCGCCGCCATGCAGCGTGCGCCCTGAGGGCTGAGAGCCCAACGGCTTGGGTGGCGCACCACGTCGTGGTTCGAAAAGGCCCAGCAGGCCCAGCCATCACCGATCCCCGCCTCATGGCGCGCCAGCACCTCGCCGATATACTCGGCGGTCGGCCGGTGTGACGAGAGCAGGTCGAAGGAATAGCAAAACTGCACCTTGTCCCCGCCCGAGGTGTAGGCGGCCTGAATTTCCAGCCCCCGCTGCGCGTCGCCCACCTCGCCCACGGCCACGGCACCGAATTCATCCATCACCCGGCGAAACCGGCGCAGAAATGCGAGGTTCTCGGGCTGGTTCTTGTCGTAAAGGTGGTCCTGCCAGTTATAGGGGTTCACCTCGGGGGCGATGGTGGAATTGCGCTGATCAGGGCGCAGCGCCGGGTTGTCGCGCAACAGGCGATCGTGGAAGTAGAAATTGATCGTGTCCAGCCGGAACCCGTCGACCCCGCGTTCCAACCAGAAGCGCACGACATCCAGCAACGCGTCCTGAACATCGGCGTTGTGCAGGTTCAGGTCAGGCTGCTGGGTCAGGAAGTTGTGCAGGTAATACTGCATCCGCGTCCCGTCCCATTCCCAGGCCGAGCCGCCAAAGATGCTCAGCCAGTTGTTGGGCGGCGTGCCGTCGAGTTTTGGATCGGCCCAGACATACCAGTCGGCGCGCGGACTGTCGCGGCTGGCGCGACTTTCGGCAAACCAGGGATGCTGGTCCGAGGAATGGCTGATCACCAGATCGATGAGTACCTTCAGCCCCAGTTCATGCGCCCGCGCCACAAGCGCATCGAAATCCGCCAGCGTCCCGAACATCGGGTCCACATCGCGGTAATCGGAAACGTCATAGCCGAAATCCAGCATCGGCGAGCGAAAGAAGGGCGAGATCCAGATCGCGTCCGCACCCAGACGGGCGATATGGTCCAGTCGCCCGATGATCCCGGTCAGATCGCCGATCCCGTCACCGTTCGAATCCTGAAAACTGCGCGGATAGATCTGATAGATCACCGCTCCGCGCCACCAGTCGGTATCAGGCCTGAGTGCGGGGGAAAGGGTTTGCATCAGTGACATGGGATCAGGGCCTTACTTGACCGAGCCGGCCAGAAGGCCGCGCACGAGATAGCGTTGCATGGTGAAGAACACGAGGACCGGCACCGCAATCGACACGAAGGCCGCCGCTGCCAGAATGCCCCAATCGCCCCCGCGCGAACCCAGAAGGTCGTCGGCGATGCGCACGGTCATCACGCGCGAGGTGTCGTCGGAAGGCAGGAACACCTTGGCCACCAGCAGGTCATTCCAGGTCCACAGAAACTGGAAGATGGCAAAACTGGCCAAGGCGGGAAAGCTGAGTGGCAGGATGATGCGGGTGAAGATCTGAAAATCGGTGGCGCCATCAACGCGCGCGCTTTCGATGATGTCGCGCGGCAGACCGGCCATGTAGTTGCGCAGAAGGTAGATCGCCAACGGCAGGCCAAAACCTGTATGCGCGAGCCATATCCCGACAAAGCTTTGTCCGATGCCGATACGGTTGTGCAGGTTCAAAAGCGGCACCAGGGCGAGTTGCAAGGGCACCACGAGGAGTCCCACCACCGCGGCGATCAGCAGCGCGCGGCCCGGGAATTCCATCCACGCCAGCGCATATGCGGCAAAGGCGGCAATCAGGATGGGGATGATCGTGGCCGGGATCGTCACGGTGAAGGTGTTGATGAAATTGCGGAAAATCCCGCCATCGCTGAACATCAGTTGCCAGAACCCCACCCCACGCACCTCGGCGGCGGCGCGTCGTTCGGCGTCCTGGGCGGTCAGCACTGTCATGTAATTGTCCAGCGTCAGGTCGGGAGGCGTCAGTGCCGCGAAATAGACCCGCGGTGCCTGGCCTGTAGGCTGGCTGGCGGCGGTGTAGCGATAGCTGCCATCCGCGCGAACGCTCAGCGTGTCGCCGTCGCGCGTTGTCGCCTGCGTACCGGCGGGAAAGGCCGCAGGCTCGCGTGCTGTAAGGCCAAAGGCGGTGACCCGAGCACCACCGCCCTGCAAGCGGGCGGCAACCTCGGATGTGGCAAGGACATTGCCCTCGATCACCCAGCTTTCACCCTCGATCCGGGCGGGTGTATCATCCGCGCGGGTGCGAAAGGTCATCTCGACCGCAATGGGTGCGCGCCACCAGCCCGAGGCGCTAATCTGGTCACGGTCCCTGAACGACGAGACCAGGAGTCCCAGTGTCGGCACCATCCAGGCGATGACCAGAAGTGCGACTGCGATGTTGACCGCCCATTTCAGGGCCGGAGCCTGTCCGGCAATTCCCTGCATTAGCGCATCTCCTGGCGGGCCTGACGGATGTTCCAGATCATCACTGGCAGCACCACGATCATGATGACCACCGCCACCGCCGTCGCCCGCCCGTCATCGCGGAACATCAGGCTCATCATGTAGCTGGGCAGGATCTGGGTGCCGAAATTGCCGCCGGTCATGGTGTAAACGATGTCGAAGACCTTGAGCACCAGAATGGTGATCGTCGTCCAGACCACCAGGATCGTGCCGACGATCTGCGGCACCTTGATGCGGAAAAACAATTGCAGCGGACCAGCGCCATCGATGATTGCGGCCTCGACCGTTTCCTCAGGGATGCCGCGCAGCGCGGCGGACAGGATCACCATGGCAAATCCGGTCTGGATCCAGATCAGGATCACCATCAGAAAGAGGTTGTTCCAGAAGGGGATCTGTACCGGATCGACAGGTGCCAGCCCGAAGGTGTCGCGCACCGCATTCAGGATGCCGATGTCCGGGTTCCCGGCATAAACGAATTTCCAGATCAGCGATGCGCCGACAAACGAAATCGCCATCGGCATGAAGATCAGTGACTTGGCGATATTGCCCCAAGCCAGCCGGTCGGTCAGTTGCGCGATCAGAAGACCCAGGAATGTCGAGACCGCCGGCACCACCAACGCCCAGAGCGCGTTGTTCATCAGGGCTAGGCGAAAGGCGCTGTCCTGAAACAGCGCGGCGTAATTGCCAAGGCCGACAAATTCGCTCCCCGCCCGGTTGAAGAGCGAGCGCCATAGGCTGCCGACCACCGGATAGACCAGATAGACCGACAGCGCCAGCACGGCGGGCAGCACAAAAAGCCAGGGTCGCACCGAATTGGCGCGATTGATGTTGCGCCCCTGATCGGGGCCGCGAGCGGGAAAGACTACCCGGTCCAGCAGCAGATTGGCGGCATAGAAATAGCCCACGCAGCCAAAGACCCCGACCAGTATCGTGAGAAGCCCCTGAACCAGTGGCGACATGCCTTCCCCCCGACAGTTGTCCCGGGCCGATGAGCGGCCCGGGGGGTTGCCCTCAGCGGATCGCGTTCCAACGCGCCTGGATGCCAGTCGCCACCGTGGCCGCGTCGGCGCCCGAGACATAATCCACCATCCCGGTCCAGAAGGCCCCGGCGCCGATCTCGCCGGGCATCAGGTCGGACCCGTCAAAGCGAAAGGTGGTGGCGCCCAGAAGGATGCTGTTCATGGCGCGCTGTGCGTCGGTCGGGAAGACCTCCAGATTGACCTCGGAAAAGGGCGTCAGAAAGCCCGATTGCGCCATCCAGATTTCGTGCGCGATGGGGGTCTGGAGGAATTCGACAAAGGCATGCGCGGCGGGCGAATCCGCGGTGATCGCCCAGAGCGTGCCGGCGCCCAGCACCGGATTGCCCAGTCCACCCTCGGCATAGGAAGGGAAATAGAAGAAGTCGGCATCCGCTCCCTCGGGGAAGAAGGACGGGATGAACGAGGCCTGGCGGTGCATGAAGCAGGCAGGCGGGAAACTGAAAAGTCCCGCAGGGCTGTCACGGAAATCAGTGGTTGCCACCGAACCCGCGCCGCCGTTCACATAGGCATCGGTCCGGGCGAAATGGCCAAAGGCCTCGATTGCCGCCACGATACGCGGATCGTCAAATGGGATCTCATTGCGTACCCATGCGTCGTAGACTTCGGGAGGTTGCGTGCGCAAAAGCAGGTCCTCGACCCAGTCGGTTGCGGGCCAGCCGGTCGCCGCGCCCGAGCCCAGACCGATGCACCAGGGGGTTCCGCCATCGGCCACGATCTGGTCGGTCAGGGCGAGCAGTTCTTCCATCGTGGTCGGTACGTCATAGCCGGCTTCCTCGAAAATTTCCGGACTGTACCAGACCAGCGATTTGAGGTCGGCCTTGTAAAAGAACCCATAGAGCGCCGAGGTCCCATCGGCCCCAGCAAAGCTGCCTAGATCTACCCACGACGACCCGGCGGCGTAATTGGCTCGGATCCAGTCCGCGGTGCCTTCGGCCAGTGGGGTCAGCGCTCCCCGCGCGGCCATGTCGGCCGCGAGGCCGGGTTGAGGAAAGACCGCGATGTTGGGCGGGCTGTTGGCCTGAATCGCGATGACGATATCCTGCTCGAAACTGTCCGAGCCCGAGTAGTTCACCGTGGCGCCGGTTGCGGCGCGAAAGTAGTCCAGAACCGAATTGACCAGCGCAGCATCGGGGCCGATCCAGGGCCCGCTGATCGACAGGGTCTGACCACTCAGATCATGTGCGGCGGCAAAGGCATCATAGCTGCCCCAGTTGAAGGCGCCCGATCCGGGGGCGAACAGCAATTCCTGACCCCAGGCATGCCCGGTCGTCAGCGCCAGCGCGGCGCCGCTGGCCAACAATGACTTCTTCATGACTTCCTCCCTCGAACCGGCAAAAGGGCCGATTACAATGCCTGCGCAAATCCTCAAAGCGCTTTGACAACAACAAGCAATCGACGATCCGACCACCCGTGTCAATATGTTCATTGAAAAATTGGGTTTCTCCTATCGAAGAGCGACAGTAAGTCTTTGACAGGGACGATATCCCTTGGGTACTGTCCTAATAAATCAAAGCGCTTTGGTGACCCTTTGCCAATGAACCTCAAGCAATTGGCCGAATCGCTGGGTCTGTCGCAGACCACGGTGAGTCGCGCACTGAACGGCTATCCCGAAGTCTCCGAGGCCACTCGTCGCCGCGTGATCGAGGCGGCGAGTCGCCTGGACTATCGCCCAGACACCCGCGCGCGCGGGCTTGCCATCGGCAGGGCGCATGCGATCGGCCATGTCATCCCGATTTCCAGCAAACACGAGGTGATGAACCCGATCTTTTCCGATTTCATCGCCGGAGCGGGCGAGGTCTATGCGCGGGCGGGCTATGACATGATGCTGTCGATCGTCCCCGACGATGCCGAGCACAGCACTTATCGTGCGTTGGCGCACAAGAAGTCGGTGGACGGCATCGTCATTCACGGCCCGCGCACCGATGAAACCCGCATCCGCTTGCTGCAATCGCTTGACATGCCCTTTGTCGTGCATGGCCGAGCCTCGGCAGAGGTGGCAGAGTATTCCTGGGTCGATGTGAACAACCGCCGCGCCTTTGCTCGGGCAACCGATTTGCTGCTGGATCTGGGCCACCGCCGCATTGCCCTGGTCAATGGGCTCGAGGACATGGACTTCGCCATGCGGCGCAGACAGGGATTCGAAGGGGCCTTGCGCGCGCGGGGTCTGTTGCCGGACCCCGCTCTGATGACCTCTGGCGAGATGACCGAGCACTACGGCCATGCCGCAGCCCGTCAGGCGCTGGCCTTGAAGGACCCGCCGACCGCCTTTCTGGTTTCGTCCCTGATTTCTGCCATCGGGGTCCGACGCGCCATCGAGGAGTCAGGGCTGCGCATGGGCCGGGATATCAGCGTCATCACCCATGACGATGCACTCAGCTATCTGGCCAACGGGCGCGAGGTGCCGATCTTTACCGCGACAAGGTCCTCTGTGCGCGAGGCGGGACTGCGCGCGGCCGAGATGCTGCTGGAACTGATCGATGACCCCTCTCGCGCGCCGCGTCATCTGCTGCTCGAGGCCGAACTGGTCGTCGGCGTCTCGACGGGCCCCGCGCCACACCCAAGATAACCATGACCTGGACCCGTTCCGATTTCCCCGCGGGATTTGTCTTTGGCGCCGCGACTTCGGCCTATCAGATCGAGGGGCATGCCTTTGGCGGGGCTGGGCCGACGCATTGGGACAGCTTTGCCGCCACACCGGGCAATGTGGTGCGGGCGGAAACTGGCGCGCTTGCCTGCGACCACTATCACCGCTGGCCGCAGGATCTGGACCTGCTGTTGGAGCTGGGGTTGGATGTCTACCGCTTTTCCACCTCCTGGGCGCGGGTCATGCCCGAAGGCACCGGCGCGCCCAACCCCAAGGGGCTGGATTTCTACGACAGGTTGGTGGACGGGCTTTTGGAGCGCGGGCTGAAACCGGCGGTGACGTTGTATCACTGGGAGTTGCCGCAGCCTTTGGCCGACCTTGGCGGCTGGCGTAACCGTGACATTGCCGGGTGGCTGGCGGATTATGCGCAAGTCATCATGGGCCGGATCGGGGATCGCGCCTGGTCGGTCGCGCCGATCAACGAACCCTGGTGCGTTGGCTGGCTCAGCCATTTCTGGGGCCAGCACGCGCCTGGAATGCGCGACATCCGTGCCACCGCACGCGCGATGCACCATGTTCTGCTGGCGCATGGCCGCACCATTCAGGCCCTGCGCGCCATGGGGATTGGCAATTTGGGGGGCGTGTTCAACATGGAATGGGCCGATCCTGTCGACAGCACCCCCTGCGCGCAGGCCGCCGCTTCGCGCTATGATGCGTTCTACAACCGCTTTTTCATGGAAGCAGTGTTCAAGGGCGCCTATCCGGCCGAGGCGCTGGAGGGCTTGGAGCCGCATCTGCCGCGAGGCTGGCAAGACGACTTCCCCACGATCCGGGCACCGCTCGACTGGCTGGGACTGAACTATTATACCCGCAAACTCATTGCCCCTGCTTCCGGCCCTTGGCCTGCGCTGGCCGAGGTCGAAGGCCCGCTAGTGAAGACACAGATGGGCTGGGAGATTTTCCCCGAGGGGCTGTACCGCTTTCTTCACCGCGCCGCCGCGCTGGCGCCGGGGTTGCCGATCATCGTGACCGAGAACGGCATGGCGCATGACTCCGGTGGGGATGGGCTGCACGACCCCGCCCGTCTGGCCTATGTCGACGCACATCTGGCCCAGTGTCTTCGCGCCATCGCCGAAGGGGTCGATCTTAGGGGCTATATCCTGTGGTCGCTGCTGGACAATTACGAATGGTCGCTGGGCTATGAGAAACGCTTTGGCCTGGTGCATGTCGACTTCGACACACTGGAACGGCGGCCAAAAGAATCGTTCTACGCACTTGCGGCGCGCCTGCGCCGGGGCCAGGCGGCCTAACCCATCAAATCCGGGACCAGCGACGCGGCATGCGCGGGCAGCACGGTGTCCGAGAAATACCCCGGATGTGCCGCCGCAATACTGGGCAAGGCAAGCAGGATTTCGCGCAGGTGGCGTCGCATGGCTGCGGCGGCGCCTTGGGCATCGCCGTCTGCGATGCGCTCGAGGATCATTTGGTGCTGAGCGATCAGCACTTGCAGGGGTGACGCCGTAGGCAGCGACAACAGCCGCACGCGATCGGTCTGAAAGCGGGATGCCTCGACGATCCGGCGAGCAAAGTCATTGCCGACGATCTCGGCAATGGTGCGGTGAAACGCTTCGTCCAGCGCGTTGAACCCCGCATAATCATTGGCCAGCGATGCCGCCCTCTGGCCCTCGATCAGGTCAGCCAGCGTGTCGATCTGCGCAGGCCGCGCAAGGCACGCTGCATGGCTGGCAAGATCGGCCTCGATCCCCTCCCGAACAAAACGCGCATTGCAGACCTCACGCACGGAAATCTTCATCACCCAGGTGCCCCGACTGGGTCTAATCTCCACCAGACCCGCCTCGGACAGCTTGATGAACGCCTCGCGCACCGGCTGGCGAGACACGTTGAAGCGCGCAGCGATATCCTTTTCCGACAGGGCCGAACCGGGTGGCAACTGCATCTCGGCGATGCTGCGACGCAGCACGGATACCAGCTGCGGGGCGATGGGTTCGGTATGGCGAAGCGCTGTCTGCATCGTAATGTCCTGTCAGCGCGATTCACACTTGTCAACGGCGCCCGCACCTGCAACATACCGGTATGGTGGTTCGTTGCAAGCCCCCGGCCATGTCGGTCGGTTCCGGGTCTCGAACGCCGAGGGAGGAGATGACATGACCGAAGTGACCCTGTTCCAGCCCAGCCGTCGGGCATTCCTGGCCACCGGCGCCGCCGCACTGGCGATGCCGGCCATCGCCACGCGCGGCCTTGCGCAGCAGGTCTGGACCTGCCGCATCGCCCACACCGAGGGGATCGGAACGCCGATCACCAACGCCTTCGAGGCCTGGGCCCAGCGGCTGAACGCCGAATCGGGCGGCCGGATCGACGCGCAACACTTCCCCGCCGCGCAATTGGGCGGACTGGCCGAGGCTCTGGAAGGCAGCCGGATCGGCACCATTCAGGTGACCACCGCAGGTCCCGACAGCGAAGAGGCCATCGCACCGGAAATCGCAGCACTGGGTGGCGCGCCGGGCTTCATCTACAAGAACGAAGCCCATGTCGATGCGGTCCTGCAGGGCGACCTGGGCCGCCGCGCGTCGCAGATCGCGCGGGAAAAGACCGGGGTCGAGTTCGTCGCCTACGGCGAGACCGGTTTCCGCCACATCCTGTCCAAGAACCCGGTT
>ERZ761609.1598-NODE-1598-length-19143-cov-6.473282_pt1 | contig 19143 bp, 14 predicted proteins | sample MGYA00511163_ERZ761609 | MGnify/ENA primary metagenome ERZ761609 (study PRJEB28899, sample SAMN02445070) | bioreactor sludge metagenome | biome: EBPR sludge | place: Australia: Brisbane, Thorneside Wastewater Treatment Plant | collected 2011-12-16 ... | reverse complement strand
ATGATGATGGGAACAATCGGAACGCCCGCCTGCAGCGCCATGTGGAACGCACCCTTCTTGAAGGGGCCGGGCGTCGGCGTCGGTGATCGCGTGCCCTCCGGCGCAATGATGATCGACGTGCCGCTTTTGAGCTTTTCCACCACCGGCTCCAGCGCCTTCTTTGCCTGATCCGTGTTGCCGCGATCAACAAAGGCTGCACCCATCAGATAGCCAGCTGGCCCGATCAGCGGGTTGCGCAGAAGTTCTTTTTTGGCAACGCCCGTGAAATCGCGCTTCAAAATCGCGCCCACCACCATCGGATCAATGCCGCTCTGGTGATTGAAGATGAAGACGGCGGGGCGCTTGGCCCACGCATTGTCTTCACCCGTGATGTTGAGACTGACGCCCGCCAGCGCCAGTGACAGTTCCGGGCCGACGCTGGTGACCGTATTGGCCGCATCGCGCCGGTTGCGGTTCAAAAGCCCGATCCCGACGCCCAGACCCATCGCCGCGCCCGCGCCCATGATCGCGGCTGTGGTGCGCGCAACGGAAGTAAGGCTCGGCATGCCGCCGCGCTTTTCAAAGCGGCGGATGGGCCATTCATGCTCGCGTGCATGGCGGGCCAGTGCCGGTGCCGGGTTGACGGGCCGCGGCTTGCCGACAATGTCGAGGAAGAATATGTCTTCATCGCCATTGGCGTAGCCAAAGCACTCATTCAGATCGAGCTTCTTCTTGTGGCAAAAGCGGTCAACCGCATTCGCCTTGCCCTCGCCCCACAGCACATCGCCCTTGATCGCGCCGGTCAGCTTGCCGTCTTTCACCACAAGTTCGGTGCAAAGAATGTGCGCGATGCCCAGATCGCGGGCCAGCGGCGCAATCTGGAACCGCGTGGCAGAAGATGCAATCGCCACAATGTGCCCCATCTTCTGATGCGCGGCGACCAGCGCGCGCGCCTCCGGGAACACGGCTGATGCAATCGACTTGCGGAAGAGTTTTTCGCCCAGCGCGATCAGCTCTTCTTCGCTTTTGCCCTTCCACATGGAGGCTGCTTCGGCGATTACGCTCGCCATGTCCTTGCGCCCCAGGCTGGCGTCAAGCCCGGCAAAGAAAAGCGCAGAGAGTTCGGAGGGTGACACTTCCATCCGGCGGATGCGGTCGCGCACGAATGTGGCCGCCGAAAACCCCGATATCAGCGTGCCGTCAAAGTCGAAAAAGGCGGCGATCTTCGGCCCCTTGGGAGCGGCAAAAATCTCTGCATCAAGTTTGGCAAGCTGGTCGGGGCGCATGGTGGCTTTCAGATCATCAGGGCAGGGATCAGGAAACGGGCCGGGCAGGTGAAAGGGCGGTATCACGCATGGCAAGATCGCGGATCACATTGATGCGGCGGATGGCTTCGGCGATGTCGGCGGCAAATTCTTCGCGCCGCTGCTTCAAATCGGGCGTACCCGGCTTGATGAGGTTGCGCGTCGCCGCCAGCTGAAGCGCATTGCCGAACAGCTCCTTTGAAATCGACTCGCCCGAGAACAGGCGTTGCTGCAACCGGTACTGATTGGCAACGCCCAGCGCGCGGTTGAGGAACGATTTCTCGTCAACCGGCTTGGCCGGATCATGGGCGGCCAGCATGTCGGCGACCACCTGATAGGCTTCAAAGAACGAGCGCAGCACGCGATGCGCGATGAACAGGCGCGACGTCTTGAAGTTCTCATAGGCCGCGCCGATATTCTGCGCCGTCAGCGTCCAGTCCCTGTCAAAGATCGCAAGCTCTTCCTCCAGCTCGCCGGCAAAGGCGCGCTTGTTGGGGAAAAAGAATTCGAACTTCAGAAGGTCGCGCAGGGTCAGCGCCGCCTTGAATGACTTGGTGGCGTCAAAGACGGGCTGCTCGGACGCACGCACCACCAGAATTTCGGTAATCGCGCGATTGACGAAGAAGTGGATCGCCGTATTGCGGTAATAGGCGGCCACCAGATGCTGACCCGCATCGATGGCATAGACAGGTTCGATGCCCTCGCTGAAAACCTTCACCACGCCTTCGCGCTTCAAGAGGTTGAGCGTGGCCGCCACCGAATGCTCGCCATTCGGTGTCATGTCGGCGGTCAGCGGCAGGTTCCGCTGCTTCACATAGGCAATCAGTGGCTCAAGGATTTTCTCGATCTCGCGGATGGTGAGCGCCCGGTCATCGACACCCAGAAGCGCCATGGTGACAAGGGCAGTCGGCGTAATCGGCGTGGCGCGATTGATGCGATGGCAGATCTCAAACGCCGTCTTCTGTACCGCCAGTTCGGCGGCCTTGGCGTTGGCCGCGGGCTGGTCAGCGCCCGCCTCAGTCAATGCCGCGCGCAATGACAGGGGCTCGCCAAATGACAGCCAGGCTTTCGAGCGCACGCGCCGCTGCGAACGTGCATAGCGCAGAAGCCAGCCAAGGCTTTCGGCCTTCTTTTTCCCGCCGCGCGATTCTTCAACCATCGCGCCGATCTCGGCCAATTGGTCAAAGGCGATGGAGGCGGGCACAAGATAGACGTCTTCAATGCCGCTCTGCCGGAAACCATCGATGATATAGGAGAGCAGGCCATAGCGCGGCGGCCGTAGCTTGCCTGACCGGCTGCGCCCGCCCTCAATATACCATTCGAGGTTGAAACGCTTCTTCACCAGAAACGCCATGTACTGGCGCAGCGACATTTTATAGACGGGATTGTCCTTGAAGCTGCGCCGGATGAACACGATGCCCGCACGCCGCGCAATCGCCCCCATCGGCCAGAAAGCCAGATTGATGCCGCCCAGAAGGTGATTGGCGGGAAACCCCTGCGCATGCAGCGTGCGCCCCATCAGGATGGGATCAAGATAGGATTTGTGCGTGGGCAGGAACACCAGCCCGTAATGCTTGTTGAGGGCCTTCAGGTCGGCCATGCGCCGCGCATCCACCTGCACGTCATAGGCACGCGCAAAATATCCGCCGATCTGTCCGAACAGCACGTCAATCGCATAGCGCGAATGGTCGGTCGCCATCTCTTTGAGATAGCGCAGCGACTCCTCAATGATGCGCCGCGGCTTTTTCCGCGTGGTCCTGGCGATGTCATCGACGGCGCGCGAAAACTCCACGCTGGCGCGGATTTCCTCTATCGCCTCGCGCGACACCTTGTAGCGGTCGCCGATGACGGAGCGCTCCGCGCGCTCCAGCGCCAGGGTCGCCTGCCGCAGCACGAACGCGCCAAAGGAACTGCCCTCGCTGGCCGCTTCATGGCGCTGCTTGAGCGCAGCCACAGTTGCAGGCATGCCCGCCACGACGGAAAAGCGGTCAGGCTCCTTGCGCGCAATGCGATCCTGCAAATAGGGCGGTGGCCGCCACGGATCGCGGAACATGTCGCCCAGCCGCGCGCGGCGCTCACCATCGCGCTCGCGCGGTCGCCATGAAATGCGCACGGGGCAAACAAGGGTGGGGGCGGCAAGGGCGGCGATCGCGGCTTCTGCCTTGGCGCCTTCACCCTCGATGATGGCGATGGGAACGGGCTTTGCCATGGCGGCCTTTTCATGCGCCAGCCAGACGTCGATCAGCTTGCGCTCGGTCTGGCTTGCGCCGCCGGTCAGAACGGCAAGCGATGCGCCCTCCGGCAGACTGGCCGCCATCGCCGACAGCGACAGGATGGGCTTGGGCGCATCGTCAGCGTCGCTTGAAACCTGCGGCGGCTTGATCGCCTCCATTGCATCCCCTTGGTTTCGGAGTTTTGGCGTGGCTCGTTCCCGGCAAAGAGTCCGCACTATCCCTGATGGGGAAGTCAACAGGCTTGCGCGGGTGGAACCATACCGCATCGCGGCATGGCGCGGCCCATGCACGTGCAATTTGGCAAGGCAGGCTTACGCAGACGTGATAGGAAGGACGCCCCGCCATTTCGCCTCCCTGCCGCTTCGATGTCCGAAGAAGATCTCGCTCCCCAGATGCCCGCCAATGCGGCTGGCCCGGCTTTGGCTGTGCCGCGCCGCCGCGCGGCTGTGTCCTTCATCATGATTACGGTCGTGCTCGACGTGATGGCGATGGGCATGATCGTGCCGGTTACGCCGCATCTGGTGGAGCAGATGACGGGCGGCGATACGGCGGCAGCGGCCTTTTATGTGGGCCTGTTCAGCACGGCCTGGGCGCTGATGCAGTTTCTCGCCTCACCCGTTCTGGGGGCGATGTCTGACCGTTTCGGCAGACGGCCAGTGATTCTCATCTCCAATGTCGGCCTTGCGCTTGCCTATGTTTTGAGTGCGCTGGCGCCCAACCTGATCCTTCTTTTCATCTCGCGCGTCATCAATGGCGTGATGGCCGCCAGCATGTCGACCGCCAGCGCCTATATCGCCGACGTCACGCCGCCCGAGCGCCGCGCGCAGACATTCGGTTATATTGGCGCGGCGTTCGGCACCGGCTTTGTGCTGGGGCCAGCCTTTGGCGGCACGCTGGGCGACATTGATATCCAGTTGCCATTCTGGATTGCGGCGGCCTTCAGCCTGGCCAACGCGGCCTATGGCTATTTCGTGCTGCCGGAGTCGCTGCCGCCCGAGCGCCGCACGCAAGCCTTTTCGTGGAAGCGCGCCAATCCGGTGGGATCACTGGTGCTGCTGCGCCGCCACCGCGAATTGTTCGGCCTTGCCTCGGTGCATTTCTTCAACAGCATCGCGCACACCGTGTTTCCATCCGTCTTCGTGCTCTATGCCGGTTATCGCTATGACTGGTCGATGCAGATGATCGGCATCAGCCTTGGCATTGTCGGCATCGCCAACATGGTGGTGCAGGGCGGCCTCGTTCGCCCGGCGGTTAAATGGCTGGGCGAGCGGCGTCTGCTGCTGGCCGGCCTCTGTTCGGCGGTAACAGCGATGACAATTTATGGGCTGGCGCCGTCGGGCTGGGTGTTCTGGCTGGGCGTGCCCTTCGGCGCGATGTGGGGGTTCTATGGCGCATCGGCGCAGGCGCTGATGACGCGCCACGTCACGCCATCCGAGCAGGGCCAGTTGCAGGGTGCATTGGGTGCGATTGTTGGCATTGCGGGCATGATCGGCCCGGCGATGTTCTCAACTGTCTTTGCCAGCACGCTGCACGAGGTGCCGGGCGCCGCCTTCCTCTTGGCCGCAACCATGATGGTGACAGCTGCAACGCTGGCCTGGCGCGTGACGCGGAGGGAAGGGTGAGGCCGCAAACCTCACCCACCCACCTTTCCATCATGCGAGAGCAGTACGGCGATGGGCCGTGTCGGTGCAAAGCCTGAAAGCACGATGGCAGTGGCCGCCGTCATCGGCACGGCAAGGAAGAGGCCGACTGATCCCCAGATCAGCCCCCACACCGACAGCGACATGATGACGGCGAGTGGCGAGAGGTTGAGCGAATTCGACATCAGCCGCGGCTCCACCACATTTCCCATGGTGATCTGCAGCACCGCCAGCACGCCAGCCGTGATCAGTGCCGGTTCAGCATCAGGAAAAGCGGCAAGCGAGACAACCGTGCCCAGCGCAATGGCCGCCAGTGATCCAAACGTCGGCACATAGTTGAGCAGGAAAATCACAAAGGCAAAGAACGCCGCATTGGGCACACCCGCCACCGCAAGGATGACATAGCTGCCCGCTGCCGTGATCGCCGCCACCAGTGTCTTGGCCGCAAGATAGCGCGAGGCCCCCTCCTTGATCCGCGCAAGGGATTCCGAGATCGCACGGCGCGCCGCCGGTGTGCCGCCCAGCGCCGAAACCTTGAGCGGGAAGACCTGCTGCTCCAGAAACAGGAAAATCGTATAGATGATGACGATACCCAGCGTGCCCGCAAGGTCTGTCACAAGGCCGATCACCCATCCGATCACGCGCGCCATGTCATACTCGGCCATGGTTGATTTCATGGCATCCGAAACCGAAATGCCCAGCGCCGCATCGAGCTGCGCAATCGCAGCACCAAGCCGTTCGCCATAAAGCGGCGCGTCGGCGGCAACGCCCGCAATGCTGCCGCCCACAAAGCTGATGGCAAGCGTCAACACCAGACCAATGACCAACAACGCCAGCGATGTGCGCAAGCCCTGCGCCAGAACCTTGCCCCGGATGCGGATGAAGGAAAGCCGCGCCGCCACCGCATTGATGACAAGCCACAGGCCCAGCGCGATCACCATCGGGATGATCACATCGCGCGCTTCCACGAGAAGGAAGAGAGCGGCTGCCAATGCCGCCAGGGCCGCCAGAAGCCGCACGGCGCCAGCATAAGACGGGTCAGGAGGTAGGGTCGGGGCAGGGCTCATTGAATCGATCCGGGTAAGAACGCCTCTTGCCTTTGCACCATAGCCGTCCTTTTCTTGCGCACAAAGACGCCGCATCTTCGGGGGGAAGATCATGGCCGCAGCAAAGACACGCCGCACGATAGGCCAGCGCCTGCTGGATGGCATTGAGCGTGCGGGCAACCGTCTGCCCGATCCGGCCACACTCTTCTTCTATGGCATCATCATCGTGCTGGCGCTTTCGGTGGCGCTGTCCGAAATGGGTGTGAAGGCGTGGCATCCCGGCAAGAATGCAGAGATCGGCGTCACCAATCTTCTCTCTGCCGAGTCGCTGAAGAACATTCTCGTCAACATGCCCAAAACCTTCACCGACTTTCCGCCATTGGGTCTGGTGCTGATGATGGTGCTGGGTGTGGGCGTGGCAGAGCGCGCAGGGCTGATCGGTGCGGCCCTGGGCGGGCTGGTGCGCGCTGTGCCGAAGCGGCTCTTGTCGCTGGCGGTGGTGTTTGCGGGCGTCAATGCCTCGATTGCGGCGGATGCGGGTTATGTTGTGCTGTTGCCGCTGGCAGCGGCCGTCTATGCCGGTGCGGGCCGTCATCCGCTGGCGGGTTTGGCGGCGGCCTTTGCCGGCGTCGCGGGCGGCTTTTCGGCAAACCTTGTGATTACGCCGCTTGATCCGCTGCTGGCGGGCCTCACGCAAGCCGCAGCCCAGATCATCGATCCCGCGCGCACCGTTGCCGTCACCAGCAATTACTTTCTGATGATTGCGCTCGTGCCGCTCTTTTCCATCATCGGCGCGTGGGTGACCGACCGCATTGTCGAGCCGCGGCTTAACGCCTCGTCCCTCAAGCTTGCCGAAATTGCCGAGCCGCCTGCGCAGGATGCAGAGTCGCGCCGCCGCGAGAAACGCGGGCTGCGCTATGCCGGGTTCATGTTCCTGCTCATGCTCGTGGGCGCGGGCTTTCTGGTGGTGCCGGAAGGGGCCGTGCTGCGCGGCGAGGATGGTTCGATCGAACCTTTCCTCAAGGCGCTGGTCGCCATTCTCTTCATCATGTTTCTGGTCTGCGGCATCGCCTATGGCAAGGGCGCAGGCACGATCAGGAAAGACACCGATACGGTGCGCATGATGACGGCCTCGATTGCCGACATGGCAGGCTATATCGTGCTCGCCTTCGTGGTGGCGCAGTTCCTTGGCCTCTTCAACCAGTCGAATCTCGGTGCGATCCTCGCCATCAATGGCGCGGATGTGCTGAAGAACGCGGGCTATACCGGCTTGCCGCTGCTGCTGTCGTTTGTCGTGCTCTCGATGCTCATCAACATCCTGATCGCCAGCGCCTCGGCCAAATGGGCGATCCTGGCGCCGATCTTTGTGCCGATGCTGATGCTGCTCGGCATTTCGCCGGAGGCAACGCAGGCCGCCTTCCGTATTGGCGACAGCGCCACCAATCCGATCACGCCGCTGATGGTTTACTTCCCGCTGATCCTCATCATGGCGCGGCGCTATGTGCCGGAATTCGGCATCGGCTCGCTGGTTGCAACCATGATGCCCTATGCGGTGTGGTTCTCGATATTCTCAACTGCGCTTCTGGGCCTGTGGTTCTGGCTTGATATTCCGTTTTGGCCAGGCATCGGTTCGAAGATGTGATGATCCCTCTTGGACGGGAGAAGAGCATGCCTGAGATGAAGACGAAGCGGGGCCTTCACCCCGCGACGCTCTATTTGATATGGGCGGCATTTTTAATCGCCATCGTCGTCATCGCCCTGGCGCTGGAGTATCCTGCGCTGAGTGCGACTTTCGGTTACAATCTCGACATATCCGACGGGTGGGCCGAGTATTCGTGGCTTGAACGCGCCTTCTTCTTCCTGCGCTACGCCAATGGGCTTGCCGGGGGCTTGGGCGTCGAACAGGCAGCAGCCGGTCTCACAATCACTCTGCTGCTGGCGGTGGCCCGGCATGTCGGGTTGCTTGCCGCCATTGCCGATGGCTGGTGCCGAAATGTCTCGGTGCCGATGATCCCTGCCTCCGTTGCGCTTGTCGGGATCACTGGCGGGATCATCGGTATCTATTGGCAGTTCTTTTTCCTGCCCGTCGCCGCCTATGTATTTCAGAGGGCCCGCCTGCACCCGGTTGCCGGGATCATGGTGGCCTTCGTATCGGGTTGCGCAGCACATGCCGCCGGTCTGCTTCTTCCCGGCGGCGCCAGTCAATTCCTGCCCGCGTGGTTTGAAGTCAATTCGCCGGACACTTCACTCCTGGTATTCCATTCAGCCTACATGATTTACGCGATCCTCGTGCCATTCACAGTGATCGGCTTTGCCTGGATGTGCTGGCGGCGGACGGTGCCGACGCTCATCCGGATTTCCGGAGGAACGCTGCCGGAAGATGAGGCGCTGCCGGCAGCAGCACCCGCAGATTCCCGCCGGGGAGGAAGGGCTGTCGCACTGCTTGTGTTTCTGGTCATCGCGACTTTGGTGATGCTCACGGTCAAGCCCGGAACAGGTTTCCGCATGGAGGGGAGCGGAAGCACTCAGCCGCTGCTCAATGTACTGCCGACGACCTTCATGGCCACATTGGTTGCCCTGATCTTCATCTTCGGCATTCGGGCACGAACTTTGCGCAGCGACGATGATGTCTGGTCGCCCATGATTGCCGCAGGCCCGGAGTTGGGGCGGCTTGTTGTGATGACCTTTGCGGTCGGTGCATTGATCATCGCGACCAGCCTGGTGAACTGGCCATGGCTCGCAGAGTCGATAATTCTGGGTGCGTCAGAAGCCGCAGATGGCGGGCTATATGGCATGGCGTTCCTGCTCTTTTTCGTCATTTTTTGCATCACATTTGCTTCACCTGTCTGGGCGTTGACAGGCACCTATGCAATCTCGGTGATGCAAGTATTCACCGGGTTGGGCGTATCAACGATGGTGCCGCAAACCATCATTCTGATGGCAACGGCGGCGGCCACCATGGTGTCGCCTGCGTCGTTGGTGCTGGTTTACGGGTGGCTTGTGGCCAGAAGATTCATGCCGGAGTTGAAACTCGGCCAGTTCATTGCCGGGCTTGTGCCGTACGCGCTCATTTTTGCGCTTCTCTCACTGGGGATGGCAGCAATCTGGTACGCTCTGGGCCTGCCAGTACTGGCCGGTGAACCCTTCCAGTAAGTCTTGCCGCAATCTTGCCGTCTGGCCGGTTCAGTGTCGGTTCAGGCGGTTTGGTGAAATTGAACGCATGGCGATCCTGCAAGGCAAAGACCACCTCATGGTGAGTGTTCATCGAGCCACGCACGGCACTTGTGCCATGCGTTCTTCGTGGTTCGACGAAGGCTCACCACGAGGGATGGGGCAGACTGAAGCACGAGTCGCATGGCAGAACGCGATGTGGATTTTCGCCTTCTTTCTTTTTGCCGCACTCTTCTTCACACCCCCCGCCCGCGCCCAATCCGTGCCCGACGGCCCCTATATGGGTTCCTGCCGTGACATCTATGTGGATCGCACGGGCGCATTGATCGCCGAATGCCGTGACCGTTCGGGACGATGGCGCCAGTCGATCCTGCCCGATGCAGGCGACTGCCGCGGCGAGATCATCAATGATGATGGCGATCTGGTTTGTGAGGCCGCCCGCCGCGCCCCCGAGCGAGAACGTGAACCCGAACGCGCACCCGATACGCGCGGCGACCTGCCGCCCGGCCCGTGGGTGCGGTCATGCCGCAACATCGAAGTCTCAGGCGACTTTCTTGTTGCCGATTGCCGCACCGATGACGGGCGCTGGCGCGAAAGCGCGATCGACTGGCGCAGCTGCGGCGGCAGCATCGCGGTCGATGATGGCAGGCTTTACTGCGATGCAGATTTTACGCGCGATGCGTTTCCGCAAGGCACCTGGGCCTCAACCTGCCGCGACTTTGCCTATGAGGCAGGCTGGCTCTATGCCGAATGCCGCAGGCGCGACGGCACATGGCGCGATGCGCAGATTTTTGCCGATGATTGCGGCACCACCATCTCGAATGTGGATGGCCGGCTTGTCTGCGACACCGAACTTTTCTCGCCGCGCACCCCCTCGGAAGTGACCGGCAATTTCCGCGACACCTGCCGCAATGTGAAGGTGGAGGATGGCGTGATTGCCGCCGAATGCCGCCGCACCAATGGCGGCTGGCGCTATACGGAGCTTGAACTCTCCGAATGCCCGTCGGGCAACGCGGCCAATGTGGATGGCAGGCTGACTTGCCAGTAAACAGGCCAGCCAGTCGCACGCGCTTGGCGTCGGGCATCAATTCGCATTATGAAGATGCGTGCCGCTATGCAAGGAAGAGCCATGACCGACATGACCCGACGCGCCTTCAATGCCGCCGCCGCCTCTGCCGGATTTGCCCTGGCCGTCCAGCCCGTCAGTGCAGAAACGATCACGACACCCGATGCAGGCCTCGTCGCCGGCATGGTGAAATTTGCGACCGGCGGATTGGAGATGGATGCCTTTCGTGCCGCGCCCGAGGGCAAGAAAGGCGCGCCGGTCATTCTGGTGGTGCAGGAAATCTTCGGGCTCCACGAGCACATCCGCGATGTCTGCCGCCGCTTTGCGCGTGAAGGATTTTATGCCATCGCGCCCAATCTCTATCAGCGCGAGGGTGATGCGACGGCTGTTGCCGACATCCAGACGCTGGTTGATACGATCGTCTCCAAAGTGCCCGATGCGCAGGTCATGGCCGATCTTGACGCTGCGCTGGAATTTGCGCGCGCCGACGGTGCCGATGCTAACCGCGCTGGCGTGACAGGCTTTTGCTGGGGTGGGCGCATCACCTGGCTCTATGCGCATCACCGCCCTGCCTTGAAGGCAGGTGTGGCCTGGTATGGCAGGCTGGTGGGAGAGGCCAACGAGCTGCGCCCGAAACACCCGGCGGACATTGGTGCGCAACTTACCGTCCCTGTGCTGGGTCTTTACGGCGGCGCAGATCGCGGCATTCCCAACGACACCGTGGAGCAGATGCGGGCCGAGATTGCCAAATCATCCAGCGGCTCTGACATCGTGCTTTATCCTGACGCGCCGCACGGCTTCCTGGCCGACTATCGCGACACCTATCGCGCCGATGTAGCGGCAGACGCCTGGGGCCGCTGTGTGGCGTGGTTCCGCACCCACGGGCTTGCCTGATGGCGAAAGCGCCTGACCCGGCGCGCGCTCAAGACCCGCGCGTCTCGGAAGCAGCGGAAAGCGAACGCCGCCACGCGCGCAATCTCGGGCTGATGGCGGCGGCAGGCATCGTCACCGCCATTGCCATCGGCATTGCAACGGCAGCGCCGCTTGCGGCCGGGCTTTCCGGCGCGCTTGCCATCCTCCTCGCGCTGGGTCTGGTGCTGCGTTATGGCGAACAGGCGCCCTCAGGCCTTGGCCGCGCTGCGATCAGCGACATGGGCCGCACCGATCCCTTTGTTGTGCTCTCCGCACTGCCTGATCCCGTATTTGTGGTCAACGCGGCGCGGCGCGTTGTCTTTGTGTCACGCGCGGTCGAAGGATTGATCGGCGCGGAAGGCGGCAAGCCCTTGTCTGTGGCGGTGCGCGAGCCTGCCTTGCGCGGTGCGATTGAAAGTGTGTTTGCAACGGGCCAGCCCCAGACGCTGGAAATCACCGTGCCCGTGCCGGTAGAGCGTCAATATGCGCTGCATGTCGGCCCCGTGATGGCGGAGGCGGGCGCTTTCCACGTCATTGCTGAAATCCGCGACATGACGGCCCAGCGCGCGCTGGAGCGCATGCGCGCCGATTTCGTGGCCAATGCCAGCCACGAATTGCGCACGCCGCTGGCCTCGCTGTCGGGGTTTATCGAGACGCTGGCGGGACACGCGAAGGATGACCCTGAGGCGCGCGAGAAATTTCTGGGCATCATGCAAACGCAGGCCCAGCGCATGCGCCGCCTGATTGATGACCTTCTGTCGCTCTCGCGCGTCGAACTGAACGAGCACATTCCGCCCGATGCCGTCTGCGATCTTCATGCGCTGGCGGAGGAAGTGATCGCAACGCTCTCGCCGCTTCTGACGCAGGCAAGGATCCGCATCGTGCGCGAGATGGCGGAGGGCGCCGTCAATGTGCGCGGCGAGACGGGCGAGCTTGCCCAGGTGATCCAGAACCTGATTGATAACGCCATCCGCTATGGCGGCGAAGGCAAGGCAATAACCATCCGCTTACGGACGATTGACGGTCTGGCTGCGCTCACCGTCGCCGATGAGGGCCCCGGCATTGCGCGCGAGCACCTGCCGCGCCTGACCGAGCGATTCTACCGCGTGAACGACAAGGAAAGCCGCGACAAGGGCGGCACGGGCCTTGGCCTCGCCATCGTCAAGCACATCCTCAACCGCCATCGCGGGCAATTGGCGATCGAATCGCGGCCGGGCGCAGGCGCGTCCTTCACCGTGCAGTTGCCGCTGGTTCCATAAAACGCATTGAAATCAGAGGGTTGGGCGGGGCGCAGAAATCCGGCGCAGCTGTCACGCAACTGTCATACATCCGTTACAAATGATTGGCCGTGAGCCCCTAGAAGCGCCCCCGTAAAGGGGTGCCAGCAACCGGCATCTTCTGCGCCCCGCAATCTGTAACCGCACCGATGCCATCAGGAGATGAAGTAATGAAGGGTTTCCCGGGGAAGGCGCTGCTTCTGGGCACGGCTGCGATCTTGCTGGCCGCCTCGCCCGCGTTTGCACGCGACCAGATCAAGATCGTCGGTTCGTCAACCGTGTTTCCGTTTACATCAGCCGTTGCCGAACAGTTCGGCGCGCAAGGCCAATTCCCGACGCCAGTGGTCGAATCGACCGGCACCGGCGGCGGCATGAAGATTTTCTGCGAGGGCACCTCGATCAATACGCCGGATGTCACCAGTGCCTCGCGCCGCATGAAGATCGACGAATTCCGCACCTGCCAGTTCAACGGCGTTACCGACATCACCGAAGTCAAGATCGGCTATGACGGTATTGTGCTTGCCAATTCAAAGGCGCACAGCCGCTATACGCTGAGCTTTGGCCAGGTGTTCCTTGCGCTGGCCGCCAAGGTTCCGACCGCTGATGGCGTCGTCGATAATCCATACAAGATGTGGAACGAGATTGATCCTTCACTGCCCGCCGAGCCGATCTCGGTCATGGGTCCGCCCCCGACGTCGGGCACGCGTGACAGCTTCAACGAAATGATGATGGAGCAGGGCTGCGCCGAAGCCTATGCCGCGTTCAGCGCGCTGCCCGCGCCCAAGGGCAAGGATTGCCACCCGATCCGCCAGGACGGCGTCTTCATTGAAGCCGGCGAGAACGACAATCTCATCGTCCAGAAGCTGGAAGCTGATCCGAACCTGCTCGGCGCCTTCGGCTACTCGTTCCTTGAGGAAAACCTCGACAAGCTCCAGGCGACGATCCTGGGTGGCGTTGAGCCGACAGCCGAGACGATCGCCGCTGGCGACTACAAGGTTTCCCGCTCAATGTATATTTATGTGAAGAATGCGCATGTCGGCACCGTGCCGGGCCTGAAAGAGTTCGTCGAATTTTACGTTCAGGAGGGCACCTTCGGTCCTGATGGCTTCCTGGTGGACAAGGGTCTCATCCCGCTTTCGGATGAGGAGCGTTCTGCAATCGCTGCCAGTGCTGCTGCACTGACACCGCTTGAGATGTAATTGAGTTGATGTTGGTTGCGTAATCCTGCCGGGGAACGGCTGCGTATCATGCCGCTCCCCGGCACATTTTCCGGATAACGCCTCTCCCGCGCAGGACAGGCACCGGTCTGGCGGGGCTTTGACGGGGTGACATGAGCTCTTTGACGCTCATACTGATTGTGGCGGCCATCGCGGCAGCAGGTTTCATCGCTGCCCGCGCCCGCGCACAAAGCCTTGCAGTGGCGGGCTCAACGCTCCACTCGCGTCCGGTCAATCACGGCGCCATGGGCTTTGTCCTGGCGGCTCTGCCGGCCTTTCTGGTTCTTTGTCTCTGGCTGGCGGCTGAAGGGCCGATCGGCACCGCTGCGATTGAAGCCGGACTGTCTGCGGCAGAACAGGAACTGCCCGACGCAGAGCGAGGCCTTCTGGTTGAGCGCATCCGCAACATTGCCGCGGGCATTGAAACAGGTGAAGTCTCCAGCGAGGCCCATCGCGCCGCCGCAGCCGCCTATGTGGATGCGCTGGCCGCCTCCCGCCTGTGGATGAGCATCATTGTCATTGCGCTTTCGGTTGCAGGCGCATTCATCGGCATGACCCGGGTCAGCGCTGAGCGCCGCGCCCGCAACGAGGCCGAGCGTGTGGCGCGTGCCATCATGCTGGTCGCATCGCTGGTGGCGATTTTGACCACCATCGGCATTTTCATGTCGCTGATTTTTGAATCGGTGCGCTTCTTCGGCAAAGTGCCGCTCACCGAATTCCTGTTCGGGCTTGAATGGTCGCCGCAAACGGCCATCCGCGCCGATCAGGTGGGATCATCGGGGGCCTTCGGTGCTGTTCCGCTCTTCCTTGGCACCACGCTCATCATGCTGATCGCGATGGTGGTGGCAGTGCCGGTCGGCCTTTTTGCTGCGATCTATCTTTCGGAATATGCCGGCCCGCGCACCCGCGCCGTGGTCAAGCCGCTGCTTGAGGTTCTGGCTGGCATTCCAACCGTTGTTTACGGGTTCTTTGCGGCGCTGACGGTGGCGCCGTTCCTGCGGGAAATCGGCGCAACCATCGGTCTTGATGTGGCGTCGGAATCGGCGCTTGCTGCAGGCGCAGTCATGGGCATCATGATCGTGCCCTTCATTTCATCGCTGTCTGACGACGTCATCAATGCCGTGCCGCAGACGCTGCGTGACGGCTCCTATGCGATGGGCGCGACCAAATCTGAAACGATCCGCAGAGTCGTGCTGCCTGCTGCCCTGCCGGGCATTGTTGGCGCCGTGCTGCTCGCCGTTTCGCGCGCCATTGGCGAAACCATGATTGTGGTGATGGCGGCGGGCCTTGCCGGCAACCTCACCTTCAATCCGCTTGATGCGGTCACGACCGTGACGGTCCAGATCAAGACCCTGCTGGTGGGCGATCAGGAATTTGACAGCGCCAAGACACTCTCGGCCTTTGCGCTGGGGCTGGTGCTCTTCCTTGTCACCCTCGTTCTCAACATCATCGCACTGCGCACGGTGCAGAAATACCGGGAGAAGTATGACTGATACTCCCGCCACCCGGCCCGGCACGCCGCCAAAGACGCCTGAAGAGCATCTCTTCGAAGACACGAAGCTGCATCTTTTCCGCCGTTATGCCGCCGAGCGCCGCTTCCGCCTCTATGGCCAGATCGCCATCATGGTGGCGCTGGGCATGCTGGGCGTGATGCTGTTCACCATTGTCGGCAATGGCTGGAAGGGCTTCCTCCAGACCTATGTCGCGCTCGATGTCTATCTTGATCCCGCAAAGATTGACCCCGCCGGCGCGCGCGACGAGGCGAAATTGCGCAACGCCGATTATCTGCCGCTGATCAAGGATGCGCTGGATGAGGCGGTTCCGGGTGTGACAGAGCGCGCCGAACGCCGCCTGCTGACGGGCTTCCTGCGCAACAACCCGACTGTTCCGGTGCGCGACTTCGTGCTTGAGAACCCGCACCTGATCGGCACCACACAGCGCATCTGGATCGCTACGTCCGACGACATCGATGTGTTTGCCAAGGGCGGGTATGACCGCGCCATGCCGGAGGGCGACCGCCGCATCAAGGACATCGAGATCGCCTGGTACGACATGCTCTGGAACGCGGGCCGCATTGAGGTGCGGTTCTCCGACGTTCTGTTCAGCGCAGGCGACAGCCGCGAACCCGAGAACGCCGGCCTTCTGGGCGCCATCATGGGCTCGGTATTCACGCTCCTTGTCTGCCTCATCATCACGCTGCCGATTGGCGTGCTGGCCGCGATCTACCTTGAGGAATTCGCGCCCAAGAACCGCATCTCGGACTTCATCGAGGTCAACATCAACAATCTGGCGGCCGTGCCCTCAATCGTGTTCGGTCTCCTGGGTCTTGCCATCTTCCTGCAATTCTTTGGCATGCCGCGCTCTGCGCCGGTTGTGGGTGGAACGGTGCTGGCGCTCCTCGTGCTCCCCACCATCATCATTTCCGCCCGCGCGGCTTTGAAAGCCGTGCCGCCGTCGATCCGCGAGGCTGCGCGCGGCGTTGGCGCCTCCGAATTGCAGGTCGTGACCCACCATGTTTTGCCGCTGGCCATGCCCGGCATCATGACCGGCACCATCATCGGCATGGCGCATGCGCTGGGTGAAACTGCGCCCCTTCTGATGATCGGCATGGTCGCCTTTATCGTGAATGTGCCCGAAGGATTTACCGATTCGGCAACCGTTCTGCCGGTCCAGATTTTCCTCTGGTCCGACAGCCCTGAACGCGCCTTTGTCGCCAAGACATCGGCCGCCATCATGGTGCTGCTGGGCTTCTTGATCCTGATGAACCTTGCGGCGATCATGATCCGCCGCCGCTTTGAACGTCGGTGGTAAGCCATGGCATTTGACATGCAGCGCGCGAAAGAGAGTGAGAAGATGAGCACTGCCGAAGCCGCTCCCGCGCCGATCCTGACCCGTGTCACGGTTGCCGCCCGCGGCGCCGCAACTGCACCTGCCAACGCAGGCGCCAAGTTCCATGCCAAAGGCGTGAATGTCTTCTATGGCGCCAAGCAGGCGCTGTTCGACGTGTCGCTTGATATCCGCGACAAGGGCGTCACCGCCCTGATCGGACCGTCCGGCTGTGGCAAGTCAACGTTCCTGCGCTGCCTCAACCGCATGAATGACACGATCGCAGGCGCGCGCGTCGAAGGCACGATCGAGCTTGATGGCAAGAGCATCTATGACCGCCACGTTGACCCGGTGCAGCTGCGCGCGCGCGTCGGCATGGTGTTCCAGAAGCCCAATCCGTTTCCCAAGTCGATCTTCGAGAACATCGCCTATGGCCCGCGCATTCACGGCCATGCCCGCTCCAAAGCAGAACTCGCGGCCATTGTGGAGCGCAGCCTGGTGCGCGCCGGTCTCTGGAATGAAGTCAAGGACCGTCTGGATGATCCCGGCACCAGCCTTTCGGGCGGCCAGCAGCAGCGCCTGTGCATTGCGCGGGCCATTGCTGTCGAGCCGGAAGTGATCCTGATGGACGAGCCGTGCTCGGCGCTTGATCCGATTGCAACGGCGCGAATCGAAGAACTGATTGACGAACTGCGCACCCGCTTTTGCATCATCATCGTGACGCATTCGATGCAGCAGGCGGCGCGCGTGTCGCAGAATACCGCGTTCTTCCACATGGGTGTGCTGGTGGAAGAGGGGGCGACCGAAAACGTCTTCACCAACCCGTCCGATCAGCGCACCCAGGACTATATTACCGGCCGCTTCGGCTGAGGGCGAACATGACCGAACATACCGTCAAGGCCTTTGCTGAAGAGCTGGAGCAGCTGTCCGCTGCCATCGCCGAAATGGGCGGGCTGGTGGAGAAGGAGCTGTCCGACGCCATTTCCGCGCTCGCCCGCCGCGATACGGTGCTGGCCGAGGCGACGATCTCGACTGACGCCCGCATCGACGAGATGGAGCGCCAGATCGAAGCGCGTGTCGTGCGCCTTCTGGCCCTGCGCCAGCCCATGGGCGTTGATCTGCGTGATACGGTCAGCGCGCTGAAGATCGCCGGCGAACTGGAGCGAGCTGGCGATCTTGCCAAGAACCTCGCCAAGCGCTCGCTCGTACTGGCGCGTGAGCAACCCAACCGCATGGTCAAGAGTCTGGAGCGCATTGGCCGTCTGGCCTTAAGCCAGCTCAAAGCCGTGCTTGATGCCTATGTCGCGCGTGACGCCAAGGCGGCGGTCGAGGTCTGGCGGCGCGACGAAGAAATTGACGAGCTGTACAACTCGCTCTTCCGCGAATTCCTGACCTACATGATGGAAGACCCGCGCACCATCTCGGTCTGCACGCATCTTCTTTTCATTGCCAAGAACATGGAGCGGATCGGCGACCATGCCACCAACATCGCCGAGAACCTGCATTTTGTGGTGACGGGCTCCTACATCTCGCGCGAACGCCCCAAGGGCGACACGACGTCAACCACGACCATTGCCTTCGGCGGAAAGTCTGGCGCATGACGGCAAAACCTCTGGTGCTGGTGGTCGAAGACGAGGCCGCGCTTGCAACGCTCCTCAAATACAATCTCGAGCGCGAGAATTACCGCGTGCGCGGCGTGCGCGACGGCGAGGAAGCACTGATCGCCGCCGACGAAGAGGCGCCCGACCTTGTGATCCTCGACTGGGCGCTGCCGTCACTGTCGGGCATCGAGGTTTGCCGCCGCCTGCGCCAGCGCCCTGCCACGCGCAACGTCCCCATCCTGATGCTGACGGCGCGCGGCGAGGAAAGCGACCGCATCCGCGGGCTTGATACCGGCGCCGATGATTACATCGTCAAACCCTTTTCCATGACAGAGCTTCTGGCGCGCATCCGCGCCGTGCTTCGCCGCATCCGCCCCGCGCTGGCGGGCGAGACCGTGGCTTTTGGCGACATCGAGCTTGACCGCGCCGCCCATCGTGTGCGCCGCGCGGGCAAGGACATTCATCTCGGCCCCACCGAATACAAGCTGCTCGATCATCTGATCCAGCATCCCGGCCGGGTGTTCAGCCGCGAGCAATTGCTCAACGCCGTCTGGGGCAATGATGTCTATGTCGAGTTGCGCACGGTTGACGTGCATGTCGGCCGCCTGCGCAAGGCCCTGACGCGCTTTGGCGGCACCGATCCGGTGCGCACTGTTCGCGCGGCGGGCTATGCGCTTGACGAACAGATGAAGGCAGCAGCCGAAGGCTGACGGTTCAGGCCGCGCTTTCAAGATCGGGATAAAGCCGCCGCAGCTGCGCATGGGCAAGACCGGCCTGCCGCGCCAGCCGTTCGGCCTGCGCCGCAGTCTCTGTGGCATCGCCATCGCCGCGTGCAGCGCCGAAGCCGGGCCGCCGGCCAGCGTCGCCGGC
>ERZ761609.1597-NODE-1597-length-19151-cov-10.432499_pt1 | contig 19151 bp, 15 predicted proteins | sample MGYA00511163_ERZ761609 | MGnify/ENA primary metagenome ERZ761609 (study PRJEB28899, sample SAMN02445070) | bioreactor sludge metagenome | biome: EBPR sludge | place: Australia: Brisbane, Thorneside Wastewater Treatment Plant | collected 2011-12-16 ... | reverse complement strand
GTGCGGCCTCGGCCCCGACCGATGCGGCCCGCGAGGAGCGGATCAAGATGACCAAGCTGCGCCAGACGATCGCGCGGCGCCTCAAGGAAAGCCAGAACACCGCCGCCATGCTGACCACCTTCAACGAGGTCGACATGGGCGCGGTGATGGCACTCCGCAACCAGTACAAGGACCTGTTCGAGAAAAAGCATGGCGTGAAGCTCGGCTTCATGAGCTTCTTCACCAAGGCCGTGGTTCAGGCGCTGAAGGAACTGCCGGGCGTCAACGCCGAGATCGACGGCACCGATATCATCTACAAGAACTATTATCACGTCGGCATTGCGGTCGGCACCGACAAGGGCCTCGTTGTGCCGGTGCTGCGCGACGCGGACCGGCTCGGCCTTGCCGGCATCGAGAAGTCGATCGCCGATTTCGGCAAGCGCGCCCGCGACGGCCAGCTCAAGATGGAGGAGATGTCGGGCGGCACCTTCACCATCACCAACGGCGGCATCTACGGTTCCTTGATGTCGACACCGATCCTCAACGCGCCACAGTCGGGTATTCTCGGCATGCACAAGATTCAGGATCGCCCGATGGTGGTCGGCGGCAAGATCGAGATCCGCCCGATGATGTATCTGGCGCTCTCCTACGATCACCGTATCGTCGACGGCAAGGAAGCGGTGACCTTCCTCGTGCGCGTCAAGGAAAGCCTTGAGGATCCGGCGCGTCTCGTGATGGATCTGTGACCGGCCAAAACCCTTGTTCGGGACTTGTCGAAACATCCAGACGAAGGCCTCGCCCAGCATGGATCGGCAGGCTCGTCAGGGCGGCAGCGCTGTGAGGAGGACGCCGTGACCCGCGTCGCCATCGTTACCGGAGCCTCGCGCGGCATCGGCCGCGCCTGCGCCATCGGCCTGGCCGAGGACGGGTTCGATGTCGTCGTCAACTACGCCGGCGACAGGACAGCGGCGGACGAGGTGGTCGCGGTGATCGCCGCGACGGGCCGCAGGGCGGTCGCCGTTCAGGGCGATGTCTCGGTCGAGGCGGATATCGAGAAAATCTTCGTCGCTGCCGACGCGCTCGGAACGCTGGCCGCGCTGGTCAACAACGCCGGCGTGGTCGATATCGCCCAACCGGTCGTCGAGATGTCGACTGCGCGGCTCAGGCGGATGTTCGACATCAACGTGATGGGCACGATCTGGTGCGCACAAGCCGCGATCCGCCGCATGTCGACCCGCCTCGGCGGCAAGGGCGGGGCCATCGTCAACATGTCCTCGATTGCCCCGCGGCTCGGCGCGCCCGGGCAGTATGTCGATTATGCCGCCGCCAAAGGGGCGATTGACGCTCTCACCCTCGGTCTTGGCCGCGAACTGGCCAATGAGGGAATCCGCGTCAACGGCGTCCAGCCCGGCCTGATCGAGACCGACATTCACGCCTCGGGCGGCATCCCCGACCGGATTGAACAACTCAAGGCAACCATCCCGATCAAGCGCGGCGGCACGGCAAAGGAAGTTGCCGAGGCCGTGCGCTGGCTTGTTTCCGACAAGGCGTCCTACGCCGTCGGCTCGCTCATCACCGTTTCCGGCGGCCGTTGAGCCGCCTGCCAGAAAGGGAAATCCCCATGTCCTACGATCTCATCGTCATCGGCACCGGCCCCGGCGGTTATGTCTGCGCCATCCGCGCGGCCCAGCTCGGGCTCAAGACGGCGGTTGTCGAGAAATGGAAGACCCACGGCGGCACCTGCCTCAACGTTGGCTGCATCCCCTCGAAAGCGCTGCTGCATGCCTCGGAGGTCTTCGACGAGGCCGGGCACGGCATGGCGGCGCTCGGCATCGAGATCGGCAAGCCGAAGCTGAATCTGGCCGCGATGATGAAGCACAAGCAGGAGACCATCGACGCCAACGTCAACGGCGTCGGCTTCCTCTTGAAGAAGAACAAGGTTGATGTGCACTTTGGCCTCGGCACCATCCTTGCGCCGGGCAAGGTTCAGGTGACAGCCAACGATGGCAAGACTTCGGTGATCGAGGCCAAGGCGATCTGCATCGCCACCGGCTCCGAGGTTGCCGGGCTGCCGGGCGTCGAGATCGATGAAAAGCAGATTGTCTCTTCCACCGGCGCGCTCGGCCTCGGCAAGGTGCCGGGCAAGATGGTGGTGATCGGCGCCGGCGTCATCGGCCTTGAACTCGGTTCGGTGTGGCGGCGCCTCGGCGCGGAAGTCGAGGTGATCGAATATCTCGATCGCATCCTGCCCGGCATGGATCTGGAGACCTGCAAGCAGTTCCAGCGCATCCTCGAAAAGCAGGGCATCAGCTTCCGGCTCGGCGCCAAGGTGACCGGCGCCGAGACGATCAAGGGCGGCGTCAAGCTGAAGGTGGAACCGGCGGCTGGCGGCGAAAAGACCGAGATCGGCGCCGATGTGGTGCTCGTCGCCATCGGCCGCAAGCCCTATACGACCGGCCTTGGGCTGGAAGCGGTGGGCGTCAAGCTCGACAACCGCGGGCGCGTCGTCACCGACCATCACTATGCCACCAGCGTGCCGGGCATCTATGCCATCGGCGATGTCATCACCGGCCCGATGCTGGCCCACAAGGCCGAGGATGAAGGCGTAGCGCTGGCGGAAATGCTGGCCGGCAAGGCAGGACATGTAAATTACGATGTCATCCCCGGTGTCGTCTACACGTTCCCGGAGATCGCCTCGGTCGGCAAGACCGAGGAGGAACTGAAGGCGGCGGGCATCGCCTATAACGTCGGCAAGTTCCCGTTCATGGCCAATGGCCGCGCCCGCGCCAACCGCACCACGGACGGCTTCGTCAAGGTGCTGGCCGACAAGGCGACCGACCGCGTGCTTGGCGTCCATATCCTCGGCGCCGGCGCCGGCGAGATGATCCACGAGGCGGCGGTACTGATGGAATTCGGCGGCTCGTCCGAGGATCTCGCCCGCACCTGCCATGCCCATCCGACGATGTCGGAGGCCGTCAAGGAAGCGGCGATGGCGGTCGAAAAACGCCAGATCCACATGTAATATCAGTGGCCCTCGGACTTGACCTATCGGTCAATCTCGGGCCGTTCCCTCGCAACGGGCCTTTGGCCCTGCTCGGCGTCGCATTCGCTCCTAGGACGACGGCCTCCGGAGTAAAAAGCCGGAGCCGGTCCACGCACCGCGCGCCTTCGATCCTGCCTGGCCGCATGCACTCAGGCGCAGCGGCCGGCCGGGATGCGGCCTCTCAGAACGGCAGGTGGATGGCCTGCGGCGCCCACAAGGCAAATCCCATCAGCACCGCCCCGCCCAGACCAAGTGCCGTCGCGACAAGCCCGAGCCAGCCGATACCTGTGATGATCACCGCTGAAGCGATGATGATGGCGATCTGGAACAGCTTGGCCGCAACCTCGAAGATCTCCTTCTTCTGGCTGGCAAGAGCCCGTGCCGCTTCCTTGTCCTTGGCCCGGGCGGCAAGTTCCTTGCGCCCCTCGCTGGTTTCCGGCTCGGAATCGTAGCGGGCGATCGTCTTGTTCCAGGAATCGATGCGCTTCTTCATAGCCTCCTGCGCGGCTGGATCGGACACGCGGGCAAGGTCGGTTTCCATCTGTTCGGCAGCCGTTTTCAGAACGGTCGAGCGGATGGTCTTGGCCTGGAAGAACGCCCAGAGATTGGACGCCTCGATGTTGGACTCCAGGGCGAGATTTTCGTTGTTGCTGTTGCCGGCTTCGGCAAAGGCAAGAAAAAGCGCCAGCACCGCGATCAGCAGCGCGATCTTCTTGTTGCCCTCGTGGGCTTCAGGCATGCCAGACATCGGAATCTCCCGGGAAAGGAGCCCGCTGTCGCTGATTCGATGCGCAATCTCAAGATGTTGCAGACATTCTGGCGCGCGGGTGGGCTGACCGGACTGAAGCGATCAGCCGGGCCGTTTCAACCTCGGTGTAGATCTGTGTGGTCGACAAGGAGGCATGGCCGAGCAGTTCCTGGATGGTTCTCAGGTCCCCGCCCCGGCCCAGCAGATGGGTGGCAAAGGAATGGCGCAGGGCATGCGGCGTCGCCGTTTCGGCAAGCCCGAGCGCGCCGCGCAGCCGCTCGACCGCCAGCTGGATGATGCGGGGGGACAGAGCCCCTCCCCTGGCGCCGACGAACAATGGCCCGTCAGCCGCCAGCCGCCAGGGACAGCTGGCAAGATAGCGCTCCACGGCGGTCTGCACCGGCCCGATCACCGGCACCTGGCGCATGCGCCCGCCCTTTCCGGTAATGGTCAGGGCATCGACCCCGCTTACAGGCGCGTTCTTGCGGGCCAGCGACAGCGCTTCGGAAATGCGCAGACCGCAGCCGTAAAGCAGCGCAAGCACCGCCGCATCGCGATCGAAGATCCACGGTTCGCGCGCCTCGCCCATGCGGATGTCCGGCGCGGCAAGCTCCCGTGCGGCGCGGGCAGCGATCGGCTTGGGCAAGCCACGCGCAACCCTGGGCCCGCGCACTGCGGAAAATGCCGATGCCTTGGCGATCCCCTCCCGTTCACAGAACCGCAGGAACGACCGGCACCCGGCCAGCTGCCGCATCAGGGTGCGGCTTTCGGCTCCGGATGAACGCCGTGCCGCCAGAAACGCCCGCACGTCCGCAGGGGTCAGGCCGGCAAGGTCGTCGACCTTGGCCGGGCGCCCACCCCGCTCCTCGATGAAGACGAGAAACTGCCGCATATCGCGGCCATAAGCATCCAACGTGTTGGCCGACAGGCGGCGTTCGGAAGCCAGATGGCCAAGCCACTGGCGCAGGGCTGTAGGAATATCCATCGTGGCAGCATGCGGGGCGGCGCTTAACATGCGGTTTCTGGAACGGGCGGGCGAATCGGTGCTATCGCTCAGGCATGGACCCGACGCCCTGCCCTGCCCGCACCGAGCGCCCCGACATCGCCGATGTGCTGGTGCCGGTTGCGGTCGATACGGCCTATTCCTACCGCATCCCGGCAGGGCTGGACCTTGTGGAAGGCGATACCGTGGTCGTGCCGCTCGGCACACGCCAGAGCATCGGTGTGGTCTGGTCGCTCCGCCAGGGGCCCGGCGGCGCCAATCTCAAGCAGGTTGCCGGTCGCTATGACCTGCCACCCATGCGCCCGGCGATGAGGGCGTTTGTCGAATGGATCGCCCGCTGGACCCTGAGTCCGCGCGGCATGGTGGCCCGCATGGCGCTCCGCGACCCCGATCAGGTTGGCCCGGAGAGGCCGAAACTCGGGGTGCGTTTCACCGGTCTGCACCCCGAGCGGATGACCCCTGCCCGCCGGCGCGTGCTGACCGCCGCCGAGAACGGCATGGTCTGGCGCAAATCGGCATTGGCGGAGGCTGCGAGCGTCTCCTCCGGCGTCATCGACACGCTGGTCGACGAAGGCGCGCTTGAGGTGACCCATATTCCTGCCGATCCTGTCGCTCCGCTGCCCGATGCCGATCATGCAGCCATGGCCCTGTCTCAGGATCAGGCTGACGCCGCAGCCAACCTCGGCGCGATGGTGCAGTCGGGTGCCTTTGCGGTGGCCCTGATCGAGGGCGTCACTGGCTCGGGCAAGACCGAAGTATATTTTGAAGCCATTGCTGCGGCCCTGCGCCTTGGGCGCCAGGCGCTGGTGCTGATGCCGGAAATCGCCCTCACTGCCGATTTCATGGCGCGTTTTGAAGCACGCTTCGGTGTCCGTCCGGCCGAGTGGCATTCCGGCGTCAGCGCGTCACGACGCGACCGGCTGTGGCACGCGGTCGCGACCGGGCAGGCTCGCATTGTTGTCGGCGCGCGTTCGGCGCTGATGCTGCCTTTTGCCGATCTGGGCCTGATCGTGGTCGATGAGGAGCATGAAGCCGCCTACAAACAGGGCGACGGCGTGCGCTACAATGCCCGCGACATGGCGGTGGTGCGCGGCCGGATCGAAGGCGCGGCGGTCGTGCTTGCCTCGGCCACGCCCTCTGTCGAAAGCCGCGTCAATGCCGAATCGGGGCGCTATCGTCACCTGCGGCTGCCGGATCGGTTCGGCGGCGCGATCCTGCCGGAACTTGCCGCCATCGACCTGCGAAAGTCGCCACTCCCCCCCGGCCGCTGGATCGCGGCGCCGCTGCTGGAGGCGGCACGGACGACATTGGCAGCGGGCGAGCAGGTCCTGTTCTTCCTCAACCGGCGTGGCTTTGCCCCACTCACCCTGTGCAACCGCTGTGGCCATCGCTGGCAGTGCCCGCATTGTTCGGCCTGGCTGGTCGAGCACCGGTTCCGCCGGGCCCTTGTCTGCCACCATTGCGGACATACCGAACGCCGACCGCCAACCTGCGTCTCCTGCGGCGCCGAGAACGAATTGCGCGCCGTCGGCCCCGGCGTCGAACGGCTGGCCGAGGAAGTGGCGGAACTGTTTCCCGGCGAACGCAGCATCGTCCTGTCGTCCGATTTTCCCGGCGGAACCGAACGGTTGCGGCAGGAGCTGGCAGCGATTGCCGCCGGCGAATACCGGATCGTCATCGGCACCCAGCTTGTCGCCAAGGGTCACAACTTTCCGTCCCTGACACTGGCCGGCGTCATCGACGCCGATATCGGCCTTGCCAATGCCGATCCGAGAGCGGCCGAGCGCACGTTCCAGATGCTGACGCAGGTCACCGGCCGCACCGGGCGTCACCAGCGGCCGGGACGCGGTTTGATCCAGACCACCCAGCCCGATCACCCGGTCCTGCGGGCGATTTTGACGCATGACCGCGAGGGATTCTATCGTGAGGAAATCCGCATGCGTCAGCTGGGCGGCCTGCCGCCGTTCGGCCGGCTCGCCGCATTGATGGTGAGTGCCCGCGATCGGGCGGTGGCCGACGAAGCTGCCCGGCGGCTGGCGCAAGCCGGACTGGCATTGTCTGCCGAGCCCCGCTTTGCCTCTGCCCGTCTGCTCGGGCCGGCCGAACCGCCGCTGGCGCTGCTGCGCGGCCGCCACCGCATGCGTCTGATCATCAAGACGGCACGCGGCGACGATCTGCAGGGTTTTCTGCGCGCCATGATCGCCAACGCCGGGCCAATGCGGTCTGGCGCCCGCCTCGACGTCGATGTCGAGCCGCTCAGTTTCCTCTGACCCTAGCCTTTTCGCCAAGACGGAAAGGGGCGGGAAAGGGTTGCAACCCCTCAAGTTTGATGTTAGCGACCGGGCACGTTTCAGGGGCCGGGCCAGCAAATGCGGGCACGCCCTTGTCCGATCCCACCCTGAGCACGTTGGCCTGGCCTCTCCGGTCCGGGTTGCGATGCGCGAAAAAGAGAGAGCATCGTGGCGGATCAGAGCCCGATCGTTTCCGGAATTGCGGGGCGCTATGCCTCCGCATTGTTTGAGCTTGCCGAGGAGCAGAAGGCCACCGACCAGGTCGGCAAGGGCCTTCAGGCGTTTGGCGCGCTGCTTGCCGGCAGTGACGACCTGCAGCGGCTGGTCAAAAATCCGGTTTTCACCGCCGAGGAGCAGATCAAGGCCGTCTCGGCTGTGCTCGACAAGGCCAAGATCGGCGGCCTTGCTGCCAATTTCATCAGGTTGGTGGCTTCCAAGCGCCGGCTGTTTGCCATTGACGGCATGATCCGCGGGTTTGCCTCGCTGGTCGACCTGAAGAACGGGGTCGTGACCGCCGAGGTCACGGTTCCCGCGCCGCTGTCGGCCAAGAACCGCGAGGCTGTGCTGGAGGCGATCAAGGGCGTCACCGGCGGCAACAGCATCGCCCTCAATGAAAAGGTTGATCCTGCCATTCTCGGCGGCCTGATCGTCAAGGTCGGCTCCAAGATGGTGGACGCTTCGCTCAAGACCAAACTCAATTCGATCAAACTCGCCATGAAAGAGGTCGGCTGATGGACATCCGCGCCGCTGAGATTTCCGCGATCCTCAAGGATCAGATCAAGAACTTCGGCTCCGCCGCCGAGGTCACCGAAGTAGGTCAGGTGCTGTCGGTGGGCGACGGTATCGCCCGCGTCTACGGCCTCGACAAGGTTCAGGCCGGTGAGATGGTCGAGTTCGAGAACGGCATCCGCGGGATGGCGCTCAACCTCGAAAGCGACAATGTCGGCGTCGTGATCTTCGGTTCCGACCGGGACATCAAGGAAGGCCAGACCGTCAAGCGGACCGGCGCCATCGTGGACGTTCCGGTCGGCAAGGAACTGCTCGGCCGCGTCGTCGACGCGCTCGGCAATCCGATCGACGGCAAGGGCCCGATCAAGGCCAAGGCGCGCTCCCGCGTCGACGTCAAGGCCCCCGGCATCATTCCGCGCAAGTCGGTGCATGAGCCGATGGCGACCGGCCTTAAGGCGGTCGACGCGCTGATCCCGATCGGCCGCGGCCAGCGCGAGCTGATCATCGGCGACCGCCAGACCGGAAAGACCGCGATTGCGCTCGACACCATCCTCAACCAGAAGCCGCTGAATGCCGCCGGCGCTCCCGAGAGCCAGAAGCTCTACTGCGTCTATGTCGCGGTCGGTCAGAAGCGCTCCACCGTGGTGCAGTTTGCCAAGGTGCTCGAGGAGCAGGGCGCGCTCGACTATTCGATCATCGTGGCCGCCACGGCGTCCGATCCGGCGCCGATGCAGTTCCTGGCGCCGTTCTCCGGCTGCGCCATGGGCGAGTTCTTCCGTGACAACGGCATGCATGCGGTCATCATCTACGACGACCTGTCCAAGCAGGCCGTCGCCTACCGCCAGATGTCGCTGCTGCTGCGCCGCCCGCCGGGTCGCGAAGCCTACCCCGGCGACGTGTTCTATCTGCACTCCCGCCTGCTCGAGCGCGCCGCCAAGCTGAACGAAACCAACAAGGCCGGCTCGCTGACGGCCCTTCCGGTGATCGAGACGCAGGCCAACGACGTCTCCGCCTACATCCCGACCAACGTGATTTCGATCACTGACGGGCAGATCTTCCTTGAGACGGATCTGTTCTATCAGGGCATTCGCCCGGCGGTGAACGTCGGTCTGTCGGTGTCGCGCGTCGGCTCCTCCGCCCAGACCAAGGCGATGAAGAAGGTCGCCGGCAAGATCAAGGGCGAGTTGGCCCAGTATCGCGAGATGGCGGCCTTTGCCCAGTTCGGTTCCGATCTCGACGCGGTGACCCAGCGCCTGCTCAACCGCGGCGCCCGCCTGACCGAGCTTCTCAAGCAGGCGCAGTTCTCGCCGCTGAAGATGGAAGAGCAGGTCTGCGTCATCTACTCCGGCGTCAATGGCTATCTCGACGGCCTGCCGGTCAACCGGATCAAGGCTTATGAGGATGGGCTGCTGGCCCTGCTGCGGTCCAAGCATGAAGGGCTGCTCAATTCGATCCGCGACAGCAAGGACCTTTCGGCCGCTGACGAGGCGACGCTCAAGAGCGTCGTTGAAGGCTTCACCAAGAGCTTCGCCTGAGACTGAACTGGCCGGCCGGAGGTCTCCGGCCGGTTCCGGACGCACGCTGACGAGGAACGTCGAATGCCTTCCCTGAAGGACCTACGCAACCGCATCGCCTCGGTAAAGGCGACGCAGAAGATCACCAAGGCCATGCAGATGGTGGCTGCGGCGAAGCTGCGCCGTGCCCAGGGCGCCGCTGAACAGGCTCGCCCCTACGCCGCCCGCATGGGCGATGTGCTCGGCAATCTTGCCGCCGGTTCGACGGGCGGGGCGGACACGCCGCGCCTGCTTGCCGGAACCGGCAGCGACAAGGTGCACCTGCTCATCGTCTGCACCGCCGAGCGTGGCCTGTGCGGCGCGTTCAACTCCTCGATCGTGCGTCTGGCGCGCGAGCACATCAACCAGCTGCTTGCCGAAGGCAAGACGGTGAAGATCTTCACCGTTGGCAAGAAGGGCAACGAACAGCTGCGCCGCCAGTTCGGCGCTCATATCATCGAGACGGTCGAGTTCCGCGGTGTCAAGCAACTCGGCTACGATCATGCCGAGAGCGTGGGTCGCCGCGTGCTCGAGATGTTCGACAAGGGCGAGTTCGATGTCGCCACGCTGTTCTATTCGCAGTTCAAGTCGGTCATCGCCCAGATTCCGACCGCCCAGCGGCTGATCCCGGCCGAGGTGCAGGCGGGCGGTGCCGCGTCGGGCGTCAAGGCCGCCTATGAATACGAGCCCGAGGAAGGGGTCATTCTCTCCTCGTTGCTGCCCAAGAACGTCTCGGTGCAGATTTTCCGGGCGCTTCTGGAAAATGCCGCGTCCGAACAGGGCGCGCGCATGAGCGCCATGGACAACGCCACGCGCAATGCCGGCGACATGATCAGAAAGCAGACGCAGAAGTATAACCGCTCGCGTCAGGCGATGATCACCAAGGAACTTATCGAAATCATCTCGGGCGCTGAAGCGCTCTGACCACAGGATAAGAGGTCACAACCATGGCGAAAGCAGCAGCAAAGGCGTCCACCAAGGCCGCAGCCCCGGGCGGCGCGACCGGCCGCATCACCCAGGTCATCGGCGCGGTCGTCGACGTTCAGTTCGATGGCGCCCTGCCCGAAATTCTCAACGCGCTTGAGACCACCAACGGCGGCAATCGCCTGGTGCTCGAGGTTGCCCAGCATCTCGGCGAGAACTCGGTGCGCTGCATCGCGATGGACACCTCCGAGGGCCTGGTGCGCGGGCAGGAAGTGATCAATACCGGCGCCCCGATCATGGTTCCGGTCGGCGACGAGTGCCTTGGCCGCATCATCAACGTCATCGGTGAACCGGTGGACGAAGCCGGCCCGGTCAAGACCAAGACCCGCCGCGCTATCCACCAGGACGCTCCTTCCTACGCCGACCAGTCGACCGAGGCACAGATCCTCGTGACCGGCATCAAGGTCGTCGACCTGCTCGCTCCCTACGCCAAGGGCGGCAAGATCGGCCTGTTCGGCGGCGCCGGCGTCGGCAAGACCGTGCTGATCATGGAACTGATCAACAACGTCGCCAAGGCGCACGGTGGCTATTCGGTGTTCGCCGGCGTCGGCGAGCGCACCCGCGAGGGCAACGACCTCTATCACGAGATGATCGAGGGCGGCGTCAACAAGAAGCCGGAGAACGGTTCGACCGCCGGCTCCAAGGCCGCGCTGGTTTATGGCCAGATGAACGAGCCGCCGGGCGCCCGCGCCCGCGTCGCGCTGACCGGCCTGACCGTCGCCGAGCATTTCCGCGACCAGGGACAGGACGTGCTGTTCTTCGTCGACAACATCTTCCGCTTCACCCAGGCCGGCTCGGAAGTCTCGGCGCTGCTCGGCCGCATCCCGTCGGCGGTGGGCTATCAGCCGACGCTCGCCACCGACATGGGCGCGATGCAGGAGCGTATCACCACCACGACCAAGGGTTCGATCACCTCGGTGCAGGCGATTTACGTGCCGGCGGACGATCTGACCGACCCGGCGCCGGCCACCTCCTTCGCCCATCTTGACGCCACCACCGTTCTGTCGCGTTCGATCGCCGAAAAGGGCATCTATCCGGCGGTGGATCCGCTCGACTCGACCTCGCGCATGCTGTCGCCGCTGGTTGTCGGCGCGGAGCATTACGAGGTTGCCCGCAAGGTGCAGTCGACGCTGCAGCGTTACAAGTCGCTGCAGGACATCATCGCGATCCTGGGCATGGATGAGCTTTCCGAAGAGGACAAGCTGGTGGTCGCCCGCGCCCGCAAGATCGAGCGCTTCCTGTCGCAGCCGTTCCACGTCGCCGAAGTCTTCACCGGCTCGCCCGGCAAGCTGGTCGCGCTGGAGGACACGATCAAGGGCTTCAAGGGGCTGGTCGAGGGCAAGTACGATCACCTGCCGGAGGCGGCCTTCTACATGGTCGGCACCATCGAGGAAGCGGTCGAAAAGGCCCAGAAGCTCGCGGCTGCGGCCGCCTGATATCAGGGCAGGAGAGCCGCGATGGCCAGTTTCAACTTCGAACTCGTCTCGCCGGAGCGCATCCTGTTCTCCGGCCCTGTCGATCAGGTGGTCGTGCCGGGCGAGGATGGCGACATGACCATTCTTGCCAACCACGCCCCGGTGATGACCACCCTGCGCTCAGGCATCGTTGCCGTCAGCGCCGACAAGGGCGCCGCCAGGCGCCTTTATGTTCGCGGTGGATTTGCCGATGTCACCGCGTCCGGTCTGACCATCCTGGCGGAAGTGGCGATCCCGGTCGAGGAAATCAGCCTCGACAAGCTCGCCGGCGATATGAAGAACGCCGAGGATGACCTCCGCGACGCCAAGACGGACGAAACCCGCAAGGCTGCCGAAATGCGGCTTGCCGGTCTTCGCGCCATGCAGGCGGCCCTGCGGAACTGAACCTGACACGGGACGGACAAAAAAAGGGGCCGAATGGCCCCTTTTTCTTTGTGCCGCCCGCTTGCCGGCGCTTGAAATCAGAACGAGGCGCCCACCGTGATCTGCCCGCGATGGGTAACCTGGCTCTTCTGTCCGACGGTCGCGCGATAGGTCGCGCTTGCCGCCCAGCCACCGATCTGCGCATCGAGCCCAAGCCCCAGCAGCAGGCCAGCCCCGACCGGATCCTTGAGATTGGCCGAGAACGACATCGCGGTATTGGCGATCAGCCGTCCGCCCAGCTTCCCGGCGGACGAATAGAGAAACTCCTCATAGCCGATGAGCGCATGCGCGCGTGTGCCGGCGGCGACAGTGGCATCGACGCGCAGCTCGGCGCCTGCCGCCAGACCCTGCACAGTGCGGCCGGCGAACGCAATCGGTGCGACGACTCCGCTCTCGTTGAACTTGTTGACCGAGGCGCTCACATAGGAAAGCCGTGCCTTCGGCGTCACCGCATAACTGCCCATATTCCAGCGATAGCCTGCTTCGGCCACGGCGCTATAGCCAACGCCGGTCGTCTGGCCGGAATTGGTCAGATTGCCAACCAATGTCTTCCGCTCGATCTCGCGATAATTGGTCACGGTCGCGCCGAGACCCAGATTGACAAAGGTCGGCCCCTGCGACCAGCGGGCAGCCAGATCAGCCGCAAAGGCAACCGGCGAGAAACTGACCGTGCCTGACTTGGCGTCTCCGACAGTGGCCGAAAGGCCAATGCCCGCCGTCCAGGCCGGATTGAACTTGTGGAACACGCCGAAGCGCAGGCCGCCCGCCGCATAGCGCGCGCCGGCATCGGTGCTCAGCAGCGCATTCCCGGTAAAGCCTGCGGTCACAAGGCTGGAATTGCGCGAGCCCTGCTCGCCGATCGCGCTGATGAAATACTCGGGCTTGCCTTCGCCAGGTGCCGCGACCTGCACCCGGTCCATCATATCGCCCATCGCCTGGCGCCGCGACCAGAAGCCGACATCGCCAAGTCCGCCCATCGCCATCGCCCTTGTCGGCGCGAACAGATATTCCTGCGCGAAGCGGGCGATCATCTGGTGGCCCGTCGCGGTCGGATGGACGCCGTCCCAGAACAGGAAGGTGGCCTGTGTCGCCGCGTTACCGGTCACGCAGGCAGGGGTCAGAATGCATTGGTTGGTAACATTCGAAAGGCCAAACGCCCCCGGATTGGCAATTGCCGCCGTCAACAGCGCATCGATCGGCACCTGAACGACATTGGTCGCGGGATTGGCCGCAGCGGCTGCCGATACCGCAGTGTTCCACGCGCCATTGAACGTCGCGGTGGCGTAGGAGCCGAGCTGCACGCCGAGCGGGCCCTGCGCCAGATAGTTCGGCGCTGCGCCGAGATTGGGCAGGTTCATCACAAGGATGATCGGCGCGCCGGCCCCGGCCAGCGTGCGGACCTGATTGCCGACATTGGTCGCAGCACTGGTCGCAGCGACCGTGACCGCTGCCTGAGTGGGCGCCGACTGGAAGATGTCGTTGGCGCCGGCCCACAGCGTGACCAGATCCGTTGTGGTGAACCGCCCGCCAAGCCCGATGTAATTGTTGATCTGCGTGACCGTTCCCGGCGGCATCGCCACGGCGCTGTCGGTGCGCGCGCCGCCAAAGGCGAAGTTGAGATTGGCGGTCGGGGAAAGGGCAGCCGGCAGCGGCGGAATGCCGAGGATCGAGCCGCCAGCGCGGGTCATCGGACCGTTCAGCAGTTCAGCCCAAACCGGACCATTGGAAAACCGTCCCTGAAAATAGGGAGCCGGCGGTGTTCCGGCGAGCGAGAACAGGTTGCCGTTATCCGACAGGCTGTCGCCGAAGGTGATGATACGGCTGAACGACTGGGCATCGGCCAGCGACGGCATCAACGCGGCACCGGCAAGCAGCATGGCTCTAAGACGCATGGATTCCTCCCCCGGCCGCAAAGGCCCATTTTCAATCAGATCTTGATCACGACACTAGCGCGCGCCTTGCCAATGGCAACTGTTCGTGACCGGCAGGCCTGCCTCATGGGTCATTTGTGAACCGATGTGTTGGATTTGCATCAGCTTGGCACGCCTTCGCTTGACTTTGCCGCGCCGGCTCCCTTTCTGGGCGCAAGCTCCGCCAGGGAGAGAAGGATGCTGCTGCCCGATATCCGCGACTATGACCGGCTCTATCGTTCGTTTCGCTGGGACATTCCGGCCCGTTTCAACATCGCCACGTCTGTCTGCGATGTCTGGGCTGAACGGGACGGGGATCGGCCCGCGATCATCGAAGTCCCTGTCAGCGGCGACGTCAGGATCACCAGCTATCGGCAGATGCGCGAGCAGTCGAACCGCCTGGCCAATGCGCTGGTGCGGCACGGCATCGCGGCAGGCGACCGCGTCGCCATCCTGCTGCCGCAAAGCGCGGCCGTTCCGGTGGCCCACCTCGCCGTCTATCGCATGGGGGCAATCGCATTGCCGCTGGCGGTGTTGTTCGGGGTCGATGCCCTGCAATACCGCCTCACCAACGCCGGAGCGCGGGTGCTGATCACTGATGCGGCCGGCGTCGGCAAGATCGCAGCAATCCGCGGCGCTCTTCCGGGCCTCGAACTGATTCTGTCCGTCGATGGAGACGACGGCGCGGCCATCGGCCTCGATCGTTTCGTTGCCGGTGCCGGCGCCGATTTTCCCACCGCGCCCACCGGTCCGGACGACCCTGCCCTGATGATCTACACCTCCGGCACGACAGGCCAGCCAAAGGGCGCCCTGCACGCCCATCGTGTCCTGCTCGGCCATATGCCGGGCGTGCAGTGGCCGCATGAATTCATGCCGCAACCGGGCGACAGGGTCTGGACGCCGGCGGACTGGGCCTGGATCGGTGGCCTGATGAACGTCCTGATGACCTCGCTCGCCTGCGGCGTGCCTGCTGTGGCGCATGTGTTCGAGAAATTCGACCCCGAGGCAGCCTTCGCCTTCATGGCACAGCATCAGGTGCGCAACACCTTTATCGCCCCGACAGCCTTGCGCATGCTGCGCACAGTAGCTCGCCCGCGCGAGCGCTTCGGCATCAGCCTGCGCACCCTGGCTTCGGGCGGCGAGACGCTCGGCGAGGAGGTCTATGCCTGGGGACGTCAGGAACTCAGCCTTACCATCAATGAGTTCTATGGTCAGACCGAATGCAACCTGATCGCCGCCTCCTGCGCGGCGGGCGGGGTATCGCGCTCCGGATCGCTTGGCAAGGCCGTGCCGGGACATGTCGTCGGCATCATCCGCGAGGATGGCACCCCCTGCGCCGTCGGGGAAATCGGCATCATTGCCGCACGCCGGCCCGACCCGGCGATGTTTCTGGAATATTGGGGACAGCCGGAGGCAACCCGCGCCAAATTCATCGGCGACTGGATGAAAACCGGCGATCAGGGCCGCTTCGACGAGGACGGATACATCTTCTTTGTCGGCCGCGATGATGACGTCATCACCTCATCGGGCTATCGCATCGGCCCCGGCGAAATCGAGGATTGCCTGATCTCCCACCCGAAAGTCGCCATTGCCGCAGTCGTCGGAAAGCCTGACCCGGTGCGCACCGAGATCGTCAAGGCCTTCGTCGTGCTCAAGCCCGGCATCGCCGGCGACGAAACCCTCAGACGCGACATCCAGTCCTATGTGCGCACGCGGCTCTCGGCGCACGAATATCCGCGCGAGATCGAATTCGTCGACTCCCTGCCCCTGACCACCACCGGCAAGATCATCCGTCGCCTGTTGCGCGAACAACGGTAGATCACGCTCTCGTTTTGATTGAATCATCAAAACGAGAGACAACGTGATCGTTATCAAGAGTTTAGAGCATGCTTGTTGCGATTAGCCGGGTTCCACCTAATCGCAGCATGCTCCATCTAGCGCCCATCGATGCCTGTGCTCACGCGGCTCTGGCAAAGACCCTGACACGCTGCCGCAACCCCTTTAGGGAACCGATGACCCGACGCCGTGCAGCCTCACCAAAGACCGCCATCCTGAACCGGACGGGCGAAAGCGGCGCAAGATCGATCATCAGATCACACAGCTCGCGCCGCCCCGTCCAGACTGCCTCGATCATCCTGTGGCCGGCATGCGCACAGGAATCGATCATCGTGAACGCCTGAGTCTCGACTGCCCAGTTCGACAATTTGTGGATCATCTGGACACCGGGAGAAAAGCGGGCATGGGTCTCGTCGAAGGCGATTTTCCACAAAAAGCCGGTCGTCCCGGCGCAGAGGACGAGACCACCGGCGATCATCTTGCCATCGAGTTCGAGACGGGCGACTTTCAATCGGCCACGACGTGCGGCACTCCACAGCATCGCCCGGGCAAAATTGGCGGTTTCAGCATGGTTGAGCAGCGATGTCCCGGCCCTGCCCTTCCAGCCGCTCGCCTCAAGCGCCAGAAAATCCTCGATCCCCGCCTTTAGATCGGCGTAGCCGTCCACCACGCCGAACGATAACTGCCCCTGTTCGGCCAGCCGCCGGGACTGCCGGCGCAATTCCTTGCCGGCCGTTTCAAGCTGAGCAGGAATGGACTTTGCCGTTGCAAATACCGCCCGCTCGTAACGCGCCAGCATCGTGATGCGGCTGCCCGCCTTGGCGACTGCCCGCTGGATCGCCACCATGATGGGACCATCGGCCGCGATCTGCGACAGTTTCAATGCCGCATCCTTGCCAGACAGCATTCTGTCGATGAAAGCCTGCACAACCGCATCGCATTCGCTGCGATCGACCAGCGGCTGCGACAAAACCACGAAGGGATGGGTCCAGCCCCCGATGGTCTCGCCCATCCGCAGCTTGTGAACCTCCGCCAATGGCCAGAGACCGACCAGCCGCTGGCCGCCGTGGCCGGATTGGGGGCGCCATGCCGCCAGACATAACGGTCGCGCGGTTCTGCGGAAATGGCGGCTGGCTGCCAGCAGGAAATCAGCGCCATAGAACGGGTTGGCTTCGGAAGCACGCGCCTCAAGCCAGCGCAGATCGGGCTCGATCCGGGCAAGATCACCTGCTGCCAGTTCTTCAACCACGATTGCCGCGTCTGAGGGGCGAGTGGCATGCAGAAGGCTCGCCGGAACCTCGCCCTGATACAGCGCGGGGCCCACCAGATTGGGCAGTCTTGTGTCAGTAAAGACCTGCATCCTGATCCGTTTCTGCACGACTGATCCGCAACGAGACGGCATGTCGGGCAATCGATTGCGACTGCCGATCCGTTCCAAACTCCGTGCCAGATGGTCAGGACCGGCGGTCATAGGGGCGCAACGCCTGGCGCAGCAGCGCGCGGCGATGATGCTGGCCACGCGAGCCGGCTGCCGGCCCTGCCCCGGACCAGAACGCAGTCAGCGCCCCGCTTAGAGCATTGGGGAGGAGACGGGGCACCTCCTGATTGGTTTCCGCAAACTGCGAATCGACGGCCGGATCGACGACAAGCCAGTCGGCCACGGCAAGTCTCCTGCGATCAAACGCGGCCTGCCCCTCGGTCAAATCATCGGACCCGGCGACGGCCAGAACCGCAACAGGCGCAAAGCGCAGCGACAGATAGGGATGACCCCTGATGGCCCCTGCCAGAGCGGCCGGGTCTGCGGCCCGGTCTGCCGCAATGACCAGGCGGCGAATGGGCCGCATGCGGTGATTGTCGACGCTTCTGAGCACATCCTCCAGCGCCAGCACCAGGTCATCCCGCCCCGTGCAGCACAGGCATGCCCCGCTTAGCCGATCGGCAGCTCCGTCAGGCAACGCCATTGCTTCGGCGCGACGCGGCTGGCCGAGCGCCCCGGATGCCAGCAGCAGCGTCGCCCCGTCGTCGGCTGAGGCCAGGACCGCTTCGAGCACATCGCCCCGGGCTGACAATTCGGCGCCGCTGACCACCAGCACCGGGACGGGCTGCGGACGCATCACCGTACTCATGGCTCGAATGGCGTGATCGGTTCGCTGCGTCTGAGATGCGGCAGCAGGTCGAAGGCCAGTGCCCCTACCACCAGCGCGATTCCAACCGTCTGGGCCAGCGTCAATGTTTCAGACAGGACCAGTGCTGCGGCCAGGATCGCCACCACAGGTTCGAACAGGAACAGCAGCCCCGCCGTTGCCGGGCTGATCCGCGCCGCCGCCATGATCTGCAGAAGGAAGCCGATGAAATACCCCGCGACATTGACCAGCAGCGGCGCCAGGCCGGCCATCAGAACTGCCGGCTCGGAGAGGCCACCCATCACATGGGCAAAGCCCAAGCCAAGCGGCAGGGCACAGATCTGGCACCAGAAGAACGTCACCGAACTGTCGGTCTCGACCCGCGCCGCAGAAATGAACATCCCGGCGCAGGCGGCGCTTCCAAACAGGGCAAGCACCACACCGCGCGGATCAAGCCTGTGTGCCTCGGGGCCGACCGCCAGCAGCACTCCGGCAAATGCCACCAGTGCCACGACCCAGCGCCGCAGCGACAATGGCACCCGGTCCACATAGGGCGACAACAGGATCACGATCAGCGGATAGGTGTAGAAGATCGTTACCGCGATCGGCACCGGCAGATAGGCAAGCGAACTCATGTAGAACAGCGCCGTTGCAACCGAAAAAACCGCAAAGCGGAAAACCGGTGCCCGATTGCCCGGGCTCAGTGCCAGCCGTTGGCCGCGCCACAGTGCCAGTCCTGCCAGCAGCGGCAGGAACAGAAAGGCGCGGTAGACCACGATGTCAGAACCGCTGATGCCAAGCTGGGCACACAGGCGTGCCCCGACAATGTTGATGCCATAGGCAGTCGCGCCAACCAGCGCGAGGGCCGATCCAACCAGCGTGGCACGCCGGACCGCCGCGCCGGCATCACCAAGTCCTGTCATTCGTCGTCATCGTCAGCAGCAGCACGCTTCTTGGCTGGCTGCACAGGGGCTTTGGCTTTGGCCAGCGCAGCAGCAGCGGCAGGGCGCGCGGCCTGCGACGGCTGGCCAGCCTGCACTTTTGCCCCGGCCGG
>ERZ761609.1596-NODE-1596-length-19156-cov-8.877703_pt1 | contig 19156 bp, 18 predicted proteins | sample MGYA00511163_ERZ761609 | MGnify/ENA primary metagenome ERZ761609 (study PRJEB28899, sample SAMN02445070) | bioreactor sludge metagenome | biome: EBPR sludge | place: Australia: Brisbane, Thorneside Wastewater Treatment Plant | collected 2011-12-16 ... | reverse complement strand
CTCTTCCGATCTCGAGGCGGGCGGTGACGAGGTCAGGGTCGACCTCTGTGACATTTCGCCGGAAATGGTGGCGGTCGGACAGCGTCGGGTCGAGGCGGCGGGGCTTCAGGACCGGATAACGCTCACGGTCGGCAACGCCGAGGCGCTGCCGTTCGCGGACCGTTCGTTCGACGCCTATACGATCGCATTCGGAATTCGCAACGTCACTCGCATCGAGCAGGCACTGCGCGAAGCGTTCCGCGTTCTCAAGCCGGGCGGCCGGTTCATGTGTCTCGAGTTTTCGGAAGTGACGGTGCCCGGGCTCGACAAGCTCTACGACTTTCATTCCTTCAACGTCATCCCCGAGCTCGGCCAGCTCGCGGCCGGGGATCGTGATTCCTACCAGTATCTCGTCGAGAGCATCCGGCGGTTTCCCAATCAGGAGACGTTTGCCGGCATGGTCCGCGCGGCGGGGTTCGAGCGTGTCACGTACCGCAATCTCACGGGTGGCGTCGCGGCCATGCATTCTGGCTGGCGGATCTGACCTGTCACAACAATCGAGGCTGGAGCATTACGGAATGACGGACCTGCTGAAGCCGCGACGCAAGAGCATCGCCGTGGATATCGGTGGTGTGACCGTCGGTGGTACGGCCCCGATCGTCGTGCAGTCGATGACGAACACGGATACTGCCGACATCGACGGTACCGTCCGGCAGGTGGCCGCACTGGCACGGGCGGGATCGGAGCTCGTCCGGATCACCGTCGACCGAGACGAGGCGGCGAAGGCGGTGCCGCACATCCACGAAAAACTTCTCAGGATGGGGGTGCGCGTTCCGATCGTCGGTGACTTTCACTACATCGGGCATACGCTTCTCGCGGAGAATCCGGGCTGCGCGGAGGCGCTCGCGAAGTATCGCATCAATCCGGGCAATGTCGGTTTCAAGGCGAAGAAGGACAAGCAGTTCTCGTCCATCATCGAGATGGCGATGAAACATGCGAAGCCCGTCCGCATCGGCGTCAACTGGGGCTCGCTCGATCAGGATCTTCTCACGCACCTGATGGACGAGAACGCGAAATCCGCCACTCCGATGACGGCGCGCGCGGTGATGCACGAAGCCATCGTGCAGTCGGCGTTGCTGTCGGCGGAGCGGGCCGTCGACCTCGGGATGAGCAAGGACAAGATCGTCATTTCGGCGAAGGTCTCGGCGGTGCAGGATCTGATCGCGGTCTACACTCAGCTCGCCGCGCGCTGCGACTATGCACTGCATCTCGGACTTACCGAGGCCGGAATGGGGTCCAAGGGGATCGTCGCGTCGACCGCCGGCATGGGCGTGCTCCTCCAGCAGGGTATCGGCGACACCATCCGGGTTTCGCTCACGCCGGAGCCGGGCGGGGACAGGACGCAGGAGGTGCAGGTCGCGCAGGAAATCCTGCAGACGATGGGGCTCCGGTCGTTCATGCCGATCGTGGCGGCGTGTCCCGGGTGCGGGCGGACGACGTCGACGGTGTTCCAGGAACTGGCGCGCGACGTGCAAACCATGATCCGCGAGCGCATGCCGGAGTGGCGCAAATCCTATCCGGGTGTCGAGACGCTCAACTTCGCGGTCATGGGCTGCATCGTCAATGGTCCGGGCGAATCCAAGCACGCCGACATCGGCATTTCGCTTCCCGGTACGGGCGAGCAACCGGCCGCGCCGGTTTTCATCGACGGGAAAAAGGCGATGACGTTGCGCGGGCCGAACATCGCGTCGGATTTCAAGACGATCGTCGAGGACTACATCGCGAAGCGGTTCGGGTGAAACGCCTACGGCGTGACGCGTCCGACGAAGCCGCAGATCGCATCGAGCACCATGTCTTCCCGGTCGCGCCAGGGGCTGTGGCCGCAGCCCGATAGCACGACGCGCTGGATCGCCGCCCCTGTGGCAGCGCTCTCGATCGCATCGAGCTGGGCAAGTGTGCCGTATTCGTCAGCGTCACCCTGGATCAGCAATGTCGGGGAGTTTAGTTTCGTGCACTCTTCACCGAGCGACCAGGAGCGGAACTGCGGCGAGAGCCAGATGCGCGACCAGCCGAGAAATGCATCGTCGACGTGATCGTGATAGCGGGCGAGGCGGGTGCGCAAGTCGGTCGTCTCGAAGGTTTCCGTGATCTTGGCGATCGACTGAACCGAGACCGGCTCGACGATCACGTGCGGTGCCATCAGCACCATGCCGGCGATACGGTCGGGATGGTTCGCGGCGTGGATGAGCGCGATCGAGGCGCCGTCGGAATGGCCGACAAGGATTGCGCGCTCGATGCGGAGCTGATCGAGAACCGAGGGCAGCACGTCGAGCGCTTCTTCATGCATGAAGGACGGCTGGCGTGGTCCGGTAAGTGCCGACGACTTGCCGTAACCGCGGCGGGAGTAGATCAGCGCGGGTGCGCCGAGACGGCGCGCGAGCTTGTCCGGAAAGTCGCGCCAGAGTGCCACCGAGCCCAGGCCTTCGTGAAGAAACACCAGTGTCGGCTTGTCGGCAGCGGCGGCCGGTATGGTCCGATATTCGAGGCGTGCATCTCCGACCGTCACAAACGCCATCGCATCAGACTCCGAGCAGGCGCTGCATCATCGTCGGGTCGGCTGTCAGGACGGCGGGTTTGCCTTCAAAGGCGATCTGGCCCTTGACGAGTACAACCACGCGCTCGGCGACGGCGGTTACTTCCGACACGGACTTGTCGACGACCAGTGTCGCGATGCCGGTGTCGCGAACGAGGCGGATCGTCTTCCAGATCTCGTCACGGATGAGCGGGGCGAGACCTTCGGTCGCCTCGTCGAGGATCAGCACGCGTGGATTCGTCAGCAGGGCCCGGCCGATGGCCAGCATCTGCTGTTCGCCACCCGACAGTTGATCGCCGCGATTGGTGATGCGCTGACTGAGACGCGGGAAAAGCGACAGCACACGTTCCATGGTCCAGTCGTGCCTGCCGCCGAAACCATCGCGTTCGGCGATGGCGAGGTTTTCTCGCACGGTGAGGCTCGCGAAGACGCCTCGACCTTCCGGAACGTAAGCGAGGCCGGCCTGGGCGATGCGGAAGGCCGGTGCGCGGGTCATGTCCTGGCCGGCGATCGTCACGGTGCCGGATGCCGGCCGAACGAGGCCCATGATGGTCCGGAGCAGCGTCGTCTTGCCCATGCCATTGCGGCCCATGAGGCCGAGTGTTTCGCCGGGGGCGAGCACGAGGTCCACACCACGGAGGATATGGCTTTCGCCATAGAACGTGTTCAGGCCCGATGCTGCAATCAGAGGTGTCGTCATGCGTGGCCTCCAAGGTAGGCCGCCTGCACCGCCTTGTTCTCGCGGACGTCCGCCGGCTTTCCGGTCGCCAGGACCGATCCTTCAACCAGCACCGTCAGGCGGTGGGCGACCTGGAAGACGAAGTCCATATCGTGCTCGATCAACAGAACGCCGTGATCCCGCGTCAGGGCGTCGAGGAGCTTCGCCATGCGTCCCGCCTCCTCCTGCCCCATGCCGGCGAGCGGTTCATCGAGAAGGAGCACCTTCGGTTCGCTCGCGAGTGCCATGGCGATTTCGAGCTGACGCTGTTCGCCATGGCTCAGTTCGCCAGCGATCCTGTCTGCTGCATCGGTCAAGCCGACGCGGGCGAGACACGCCATCGTGCGATCGTCCAGTTCGGTCGCCGCCTTTGCTGAGCGGAACATGGCGCGAAGCGAATAGGCATGAGCCTGGGCAGCGAGGCGGACGTTGTCGTGGACCGTCAACGGCAGGAAGACGTTCGTGCGCTGGAACGAGCGTGCGACGCCGGCTGCCGTCATCTTCCAGTTCGGCGTTCCCGTGATTTCGTGGCCGTCGAGCAGGATGTGGCCTGCGGTAGGGCGCAGCTCGCCGGCGAGGAGATTGACGAGGGTCGACTTGCCGGCACCGTTGGGGCCGATCACGGCGTGCAACTCTCCGGCGCGGAGTTCGATGCTCACGTCGCGCACCGCCTGCAGCCCGCCGAACGAGCGGAAAAGGTTTCGGGTCTCGAGGATCGGGGTATCGCTCATTCCCTGCCCCCGGTCTTTGTGCCGGCTTTCGATTTCCGGCGATAGCCGAGACCGGAGAGCCCCTTTGGAAGGATCAATACGGCAGCAAGGATGACGAGCCCCTCGACGAGGAGTTTGCGTTCGGTAACGAGCTGGGCGACTTCGGTCAGACCGAGATAAGCGATGGCGCCGATGATGGGGCCGTGCAATGTGCCGAGGCCACCGAGAAGGATCATCAGCAGGGCTTCGGCGCTCTTGTGCCAGCCGACGATTTCCGGGTTCACGACGCCGCGATGCATTGCCCACATGTGCCCGGCCGCACCTGCGAGCGCGCCGGCGAGGGTGAATGCGATCAGCTTGGCGCGTTGCGTGTCGAAGCCAATGGCCCGCATGCGGCTCTCGTTGATGCGGATGCCTTCGAGCGTGCGGCCGTAGAGCGTCGACAGAAGTGCGGCAAGGGCCGCGTACATCAGGATCAACTGGATCAGGGCCACATAGAATGTGCCGATCGGCCGCTGGCGTCGCGGCAGCTCCAACGTGTAGCCGAGTGCCGAGACCGTGGGTTTGGCGAGGTAGGCGCCGTCCGTGCCGCCACCGATGCCGGTGTCATGGAAGACAAAGAAAATCATCTGCCCGAATGCGAGGGTCACCATCAGGAAGAAAAATCCCTTGGTACGCAGCGCGAAGAGCCCGACGATGAAGGCTGCGAGTGCAGCCGCCGCCATGGCGATCGGCAACGTCATCCACATCGGCTTTGCCGCGCCTTCCGGCGAGAGAAAATAGACGACGTATGCGGCCAGACCGTAGAAGGCGCCGTGACCGAGGCTGACCAGGCCGGTCACGCCGACCAGCAACTGGAGCGAAAGCGCCAGCATTGCGGCGATAAGCGCGGTCGTCAGCAATTCGACGTGATAGGAGCTGACTGCAAATGGCGCGAGTGCGAGGGCTGCGAAACCGGTGGCGATGAGCAGCCAACCTGTCCTTGTTCTCGGCAGCATGGCGGGCGTGTGGTTCATGTGCGCTGTCCGAAGAGGCCGGTCGGTCGCCAGAGCAGGACGGCCGCCATCAGGAGATAGATGGCGATGCCCGCGATCTTCGGGGTGTAGGCCTTGCCGAGCGTGTCGATCATGCCGATCAGCAAGGCGGACCAGAACGCGCCAGATACCGAGCCTAGTCCTCCGATCACGACCACGACGAACGAGATGATCAGCAGGCCGTCACCCATGTTCGGGTAGACCGACGACAAAGGCGCATTGAGCGCGCCCGCGATCAGTGCCAGCGCGGTGCCGACGGCGAACACCGTCATGTGGATGCGGCGTGCGTCGATGCCGAGGATGTCGACGACCTCGGGCTTCTCTGCCGCAGCGCGGATGATCGCACCCATCTTCGTGCGCTCGATCCAGTAGAAGAGCGCTGCGGCAAGGACGAGGCAGACGCCGATGACGACCAGACGATAGGCGGAATAGGCGAAGGTCGACGTGATGGAGACGGAGAAGTCGAGTGCGGCCGGTACAGGAACGGAATGGAAGTCGTTACCGAGAAGGAGCGAGCGCATTTCCTCGAAGATCAGGATCAGGGCGAAGGTGAGCAGGACCTGATCGAGGTGTTCGCGCTTGTAGAAATATCGAAACAGGAAACGCTCGAGCAGAGTTCCGAGAACGATACCCCCGACGATCGCCACGGGCAGTGCGAACCACAGCGAACCCGTGGTGCGAGCGACCCAGAACGCGGTATAGGCGCCGATCATGAACATCGAGCCGTGCGCCAGATTGATGACGCCGAGTACGCCGAAAATCAGCGTGAGGCCGCTCGCGATGAGAAACAGCAAGAGGCCGTATTGCAGGCCGTTCAGGATCTGGGCGAAAAAGACGGAGAGCGACATGAAGGGTCTACTTGCGAGTCATGTTGTTTCCTGATGCGCAACCGACTCGCGCTCGGGCGATCGCACTCTCGACCTGATCCGGAAGGCGGGCTCCGCAGCATGTCTGCGACGCACCCGCAGGAGAGCGGGTGAGCAACGAGTGGTCAATTTCTCGTTGCTCCCTGCCCCCGGAGGGAGCGAGCGCCCCCGGACCGGGGCCGGGGGCGGAGTGCAGCGGTATGTGCCGAGCGACCTGTCAGAGCTTGCAGCCCGTACCGGGATCGGCGAGAGCTTCGACGGCTATGCCGGTGACCTTGTTGAGGCCGCCCGTCGCCTTGCGAAGATAGATGTTCTGCACGACTTCCTGATTGGACGAGAAGCTGATCGGACCGCGCGGGCTGTCGATCTTCGCCGCGCGCATGGCCTTGTAGAGGTTGGCTTCGTCGTCGATCTTGCCCTTGACGGCTTCCAGGCCGATGGCGAGCAGCTGAGCGGCATCGTAGCCCTGGACGGCGTAGACGTCGGCCTCGCGACCGGCCTTCTTCTTGAAGGCATCACGGAAGGACGCGTTCTTCGCGTTCTCGATGCCGTCGCCGTAATGGAGAGCCGTCTCGATACCTTCAGCGGCCGCGCCCTGCGGGCCGAGCACGCCTTCGGTCAGGAAGCCGGAACCGCAGAGAGGCACGGTGATGCCGGCTGCCTTGTAGTCCTTGACGAAGTTGATCGCGCCGCCGCCGGCGAAGAACGAGCCGACCGCTTCGACGCCGAGGCCTGGGATCTGGGCGAGCAGAGGCTGGAAGTTCGTCTCGGGGAATTTCAGTTTCAGTTCCTGGACGACCTGGCCGCCGTGCTTTTCGAGACCTTCCTTGAAGCCCTGACCTGCTTCGTTTCCGGCTGCGTAATCCCAAGTGACCCACGCGGCCTTCTTGACGCCACGCTTGCCGAGGGCGACGCCCATGCCATAGGCGGGTTGCCAGTTCGAGAAAGATGTCCGGAATACATTCTTGGCGCAGAGATTGCGCGTCACGGCAACGGCGCCGGCGTTCGGAATGATGCAGAGCGTGCCGCTTTCGCTGACGGCCTTGTGGATCGCCATCTGGACGCCCGAGTGCACCGTGCCGATGAGGACGTCGACGCCGTCGCGCTTGATGAGGCGGTCGGCGTTCTGCGGGCCGAGTTCGGGTTTCGACTCGTCGTCGAGCTTGATGATCTGGATGTCGCGGCCGCCGAGCTTTCCGCCCTTTTCAGCGATCAGCATTTCGATGGCGTGAGTGATGTTCTCGCCGAGCTGGGCGAACGTGCCGGAGTAGGGCAGCATCAGGCCGACCTTCAGCGGCGCGCCCTGGGCAATGGCAAATGTCGTCGGCAGTGCGGTGGCACCGAGCAGGGCGCCGGCGCCCTTGAGTGCCGTTCGGCGGGACAGTTTCTTTTCGGTCATGCGTTGGTCCTCCCTGGAAATTCTTGATCTGGCTTGTTGTTATGACGTGCATGTTTCGGCGGCATCATCTGCGAAGCCGGCCGTTATTTCAATGGAAACGACGGGCGAAAATCGGGCACTCCGGTCGTTCGGGCGGCAGGCGGACGGTTCCGGTCATCGGCCGGCCCTGATGTCGGCGATGGCAGCGTCGAGATGGACGGTCGTTATGTTCTTTGCGCCAGCGGCGACACGGATCTTGTGGGCACGGGCCAGGACCTCGGAATGGGTGACGCCGTCGGGCGGCGTGAACTTGTAGCAGGCGAGCTCGAAGAGCTGGCCGAGCGGATCGCGGAAATAGAGGCTGTCCATGAAGCCACGATCCACTTCGCCGGAATTGGCGAACCCGCCGGCGCGGAGCTTCGCACCAGCCGTCCTGTAGGTCTCAGGCGAGACGATGAAGGCAAGGTGGTGCAGGCTCCCCTGCTTCTGAGGTGTCGGGCGGGGATCCTTTGGCCAATCCTCACTGGTGAAGATGGTGATCAGGCGGCCATCACCTGGATCGAAGTAGAGATGGTTCATGCTCTCGTCGTCGAGGTTTGGCTGCTCGAAGACGAACGGCATGCCGAGTACGCCCTCCCAGAAGTCGACGGAGGTCTGGCGGTCTGCGCCCATGAAGGTGATGTGATGGACGCCTTCGGTCTTGAGGATAGGCTGCTTCGTGTTCGGCATTACTTGTCCGGTCTCAGTAGGTCTCGACGTGATAGCGGCCTTCGCGCCGCATGTCCGGCTTGATCTTAGACCATTCGAGGCCGATTCCACGGCAAATATCGGCCAGCGCTTCGTCGACGCCGGTTTCCATCCCTTTCAACCCGCAGATGAAGATGTGCGTCCTGTCGCTTTTCAGGATAGGCGCCAGCGCCGCCGCCTCCTTGCGCATCCGGTCCTGCACGTACTCCTTTGGCTGGTCGGGGAGCCGCGAGAAGACGAGGTGCTTTTCAAGGAGCGTCGGCGGGACTTTCTGCAGCGGGCCGAAGTACGGCAGTTCCGAGGGTTTGCGGGCGCCGAAGAACATGATGAGCTTGCCCGGTGCGTTCTGCATGGCGCGACGGCGGCGTTCGGTAAAGGCGCGGAATGGAGCTGAGCCGGTGCCGGTGCAGATCATGACGACGTTGGCTTCGGCATCGTTGGGCATCAGGAACGTGGCGCCGAAGGGACCGGTGACGCTGACCTTGTCGCCAACCTTCAGGTCGCACATGTAATTCGAGCCGACGCCGCCCGTAACGCGCTTGATGGTCAGGGAGACGTTGTTGGCGTTGCGCTTCTCGCCATCGCGCGCGGACGCGATGGAATAGAGTCTCAGATCGTGTGGGCGGCCGTCGGGGCGCGTGCCGGGCGGGACGATGCCGATCGACTGGCCTTCGAGGACCGGGAACACGGTATCGCCGAACGACAGGACGATGTGACGGATATCGCTTTCCGCGTCGGCGGCGGTAATACGGAAGTTGCCCTGCACCGTCGCGATCGCGGGTTTGGCGCGGGAATAAAGATTGACGCTCGGCTTCGAGGCGGACGCCGGTGCGACGGGTTTGCCGCCCGTTCCTGCGTGCGCCTTTTCGAGGAGGGCGCCGACGTCGGCGTCGAGCGACTCCGTGATGGCTGTGGCGGCATCGCCGAAGTCTTCCTGAGGCGGCAGCTCGGTCATGACGAGTTGCTCTTCGAGCGTGTACGGTTTCGCCACGATGCGCCAATTGTCTATCGAGCCGGTGGGGCATGGCGCGATGCAGTCCATGCAGTAGTTGCACTTCGTCACATCGACGACGACGTTGACGTCGTCGTGCGTGATCGCGCCGGGCGCACACATGGCTTCGCAGGTGTGGCAGCGAATGCAGATTTCCGGGTCGATGAGGTGTTGCTTCTTGAGGGCTGATGCGGTCATTGTCTCACTTGCTTTTCGATGCTGAGTGCTGCAAGAGGAAAGGTTTGCGGTCCATTTCGGCTCAGTTAGCTTGGTCTCGCTGATGCATAGATTTTATAGGGGTTGATGGGCTCGCTCGGTGGAATTTCACAAAGGGCCGAAATCCTGTCGCCTATCGCTTGAGCCTTCTTGATGGATGACTTGTAGGTGTCGAGATCAATTGATCGACCGTTCTTCAGCACCAATCGCACCCCACAGTACGCGCCAAGCGGTCCAATGTCGCGATAAGCCGTCGCTGCGCGAAGCTCGTCGAATGGAATGTATTCAATCGTCGAGCCAGTGGCGGTGCGCTTTGTGAGCAGCACAATTTTCTTGGCTAGATCCAATTCTGCTGAAGTGACCGACGCAAACGCTTTAAAAGCGTACAACGTCACAATGCCAGTAAGAGCCAAAAGGAATCCTAATAGCTCCAGACCTAGCTTTCTTCCTGAAGCAATCGCATCAGCAATGCCGAAAGCGGACAGAAGTCCAAAGATGTCGAAGCCGACAATCATGACGTTGATAAATCGAAATGTACTGCGTGTGAGCCAATCGACCGGAACGACATATCTCGTGGCGTCATGTTTTGCCACATGTCGATCTCGGTTAGTGGTCGCGGCTTCGGTCACGACTGCCATATGTCCACTTTAGAATGTGCAAACCTTGGGACGGCATGGCGGTCACACGCCGCATTCCGAATGCGACGCGTGACCGGAACTGTCAGGCCTGATGGATCTTTACGTATTCGAAGTCGCCACCCTTATTGTCGATGCCGACCTTGGGAGACGCGATCCAGTTGGCGAACTTGCCGCGCTCCCAGCAGGGCTGCATGAGGGCCGCGATGAAATCGCCATCCGACTTAGACGGGAGCCATTGGTCGCGATTCTTCGCCCATTCGGCCTCAGTGAGCAGTTTGCCTTCGGGGGAGCAATGCACGTTCTTGAATTCGCCGATGTGACGATGGAACGCGACCGACGGCAGCTTGATTTCGAACTTGATGCCGGCCTTTTCGATGACCTTGTTCCAGCGCGAGACGCCGCCCTGGCAGTCCTTCGAATAGTCGTCGCGCAGGCGCATGTTGATCGCGGTTAGCGCAGGCTCCTGCACCGTCTTGAGCTGGCCGTCGATCAGTTTCAGGACCGGGTATGTGGCGTTCGTGAGGACGTGATCGTCTTCGATCTTCGTCTCCATGAAGCGGCCCTTGAGGCCGGAATTGTAGAAGTTAGCGGCGTTTGTCGAGATTTCCGAGCCGAAGAGGTCGAGCGAGAGCGAGTAGTGCAGGTTCGCCTTCTTCTGGATCGTCGGCAGGTCGATAACGCCGAGCGCGCGAATGCGGTTGATGTCGTAGGGGTCCTCGATGCCGGCGGCCTTCATCGCTTCGCATGTGCGCTCGATGGTGCGGCCGACGCCGGTTTCGCCGACGAACATGTGATGCGCTTCTTCCGTCAGCATGAAGCGGCAGGTGCGCGACATCGGATCGAAGCCGGACTGTGCGAGGCTTTCGAGCTGCATCTTGCCGTCACGATCCGTGAAGAACGTGAACATGAAGAACGACAGCCAGTCGGGCGTCGATTCATTGAAGGCGCCGAGCATGCGCGGCTTGTCTTCGTCGCCGGAGCGGCGTTCGAGCAGGCCTTCGGCTTCCTCGCGGCCATCCTTGCCGAAATATTTCTGGAGGAGATAGACCATGGCCCAGAGGTGGCGGCCTTCCTCGACGTTGACCTGGAAGAGGTTGCGCATGTCGTAGAGCGACGGCGCAGTCTTGCCGAGGTGGCGCTGCTGTTCAACGGAGGCGGGTTCGGTGTCGCCCTGGATGACGATCAGGCGGCGCAGCATGGCGCGGTACTCGCCGGGCACTTCCTGCCAGGCCTTCTCTCCCTTGTGGGCGCCGAAGTTGACGAGGCGGTTTTCATCCTGCGGAGCGAGCAAGATTCCCCAGCGGTACTCCGGCATCTTCACGTAATCGAATTTGGCCCAGCCCTTGGGGTCGATCGAGACGGCGGTGCGAAGGTAGACTTCCGAGGTCTGGAAGCCTTCCGGTCCCATGGTCATCCACCAGTCGATGTAGCCGGGGTGCCATTTTTCGAGCGCCTTCAGCACGCGCTGGTCGTCGGCGAGGTTGATGTTGTTCGGGATCTTGGTCGAGTAATCGACGGCGCCTGCGGGTGTCGTGGTCATGGGGCGAGTTCCTTGCTGTAGTGTTCGGTCAGAAGTTCGATGGCTTTTGCGGTCGAAAGCTGCGGTGGTGGCAAGCCATAGTCCGGGGCGGGGTCGAGCAGAGTTTGGAGCCCCACATTTTTCACTTTTTCAGGCGCTAAGTGAGGTTCAACCGCAGAAGCAAGTTTTCGCGCCGCCAGAAATAGTGGGAGTGCAGAAATGGAATGCTTTGCGCCTGTTTTCAAATAGCGGGTTTCATATGGGACAGCCGAATAGGCTGCCAATATCGTGTAGTTGCTCTGCTCCTGTTCGGTGAACTCAACACCTATGCCGAGCTGGATGGCACGGTCACGGCACTTAAGCAGATCATGGCCCAATTTTTCTCGACTACTGAGTTCACTCCAGTTGCCAGTATGGTGAACGATGAAGGATTTCTGGATTAACTCAAAACTATGAGCCAACAGAAATTGGATTGGAGCGTCGAATGCGACCTTGAGCAAACCTTCATTTGCACAGGTTTGTAGGCTTTCGGCGGAGCGAAGATAGCTCCAACCAAAATTGAACAAACCAATCGGCTCGCACGGTTGATCCATGATCGGCCCCAACCGAAATCATACACGCTTCAGATCGAAATCACCTTTCACGCCGGAGCCGTAGCGGCGGAGCGCGCCGTTTTCTCCGACCGCGTTCGGGCGCTGGAAGATCCAGTTCTGCCATGCGGTGAGGCGTCCGAAGATCTTCGTCTCCATCGTCTCCGGTCCGCCGAAACGGAGGTTCGCTTCCATGCCGGTGAGACCGTCGGGCGAGAAGCTCGAGCGCTCCTCGAGGAAGATGCGGATCTCGTCGTCCCAGTCGATATCGTCGAAGGCGACCGTGACGAGACCCATATCCTCGCAGTCGGTCGCGTCGAGCGATTTGCCGACAACGGCGCGGGCGGCGGCGACGGCGTCGGTTTCGCCGAGGAAGCGGGTCTCGAGACGCGTGATGCCGTTCGACATGGGGTAGCTGCCGAAATTCTGCTCCGAGAGCAGGATCGAGGCGTGGCCACGATTGTCACCGGAGCGGGTGCCGGAAAACATGAAGCTGCGGTCGGCTGCGAAGACGAGTTCGGCGAGGGTGCCGGCGAAGCAAGAGCCGGGCTCGACGAGGGCGACGAGTGAACGCGAGGTGAGATCGACGCGCTTCAGAACGCGCTTCCAGTTCTGGGTGATTTCATTGGCGAGCCAGTCGCCGTTGATCCCGTGCAGGAAGGCATCATAGGCGAGAACCTGTCCACCATCGCCCTCGGAGCGGAAGACAATCGTACCGATCTCGAGTTCGTTGGCGCGCAGATGCAGGATCGCGTCGTCAAGTTCGCGGGCGACGCGCAGAGGCCAGAAACCGGCGCCGAGCGCGTGCATTTCGTCGGGGGATGCGGGCGGAGCCTCACTGGGGCCAAGAATGGTGATGGTGGCGCGGCGACCCTGGCGGTCGATCTCCACCTTCACGCTCGAATAGGTCACGGCGTCTTGCGTGATGGTGCGCGCGAGTGGCGTCAGTTTGATGCCCTGGACCTTGCCCTTCTTGGGTTTGGTCGTGGCAGCGAGGGCTGCCGTCATCTCGGCGATCGCGCCGTCGAATTTGGAGGCTGGCGCGGTTCGATCGACCAGGCGCCATTGCACGGCGCGCTTGCCCTTCACGCCTTCCTCGGTGGTGCAGAAGGCGTCGGCGAGGTCGCGCCGCACCTTGCGCTTGTCGGTGACGCGGGTGAGGCCGCCGGTGCCGGGAAGCACGGCGAGCAGTGGCAGTTCGGGGAGCGACACAGTGGCATTGCCGTCGTCGGCAAGAAGGATCTGATCGCAGGATACGGCAAGCTCGTAGCCACCGCCGGCAGCGGTGCCTTTGACAGCGCAGAGGAACTTCTGGCCGGAGTTTTCGGAGCTGTCCTCGATGCCGAGGCGGGTTTCGTTGGTGAACTTGCAGAAGTTGACCTTGTGGGCGTGCGTCGATCCGGCGAGCATGCGGATGTTGGCGCCGGCGCAGAACACCTTGTCCTTGCCGGACTTCACGACGACGACCTTCACCTCGGGGTGCTCGAAGCGCAGGCGCTGGAGTGCGTCTGCCAGTTCGATGTCGACGCCAAGGTCATACGAGTTGAGCTTGAGCTGATAACCGTCGAACAGCGTGGCGTTCTCGTCGACGTCCATGACCAGTTCGGCCGTCGTGCCGTTCGTCGTCAACTTCCAGTGACGGTACTGGTCGGGGCTGGTCTGGAATTCGATCCGTTTCGCCTGTTGCGCTGATGTTTCGGCCATTCTGCGTTCCTCGGGGTCGGCGTTGTCACCATGCCATGCGGTCAATGCATTATTATGCATATATTGCACGATATGCACAGTCAATATGTATTATGATGCAGTTTAGAGAATCCTGCGTCGAGCCTGCGGCTGTTCGGCCGTTTCGGAAGTTCGGTCGTTGTGCCGTTCGCATTGCCACGGACGAGGTCGGCGATGCGTTCGGGTGCAAAGCCGAGCACGGCGTCCGGGCCGGAAGCAAGCTGCAGATCATCCAAGGCCAGCGGCCATATTCTCGCGGCGGCCCTGTCGTGGCCGAGATGGCGCTTCAGGGACGCGTTGGCAATCTGGATCAATGCGCGCAGGAGGTAATACTCGCGGCTCTGCGGTCGTGTGCGACGCCAGGCGGCTTCCCAGACTTCGTGCGCTTCCCAGGCGTAGCCGCTTTCGAGCAGATCAAAACCGACGATGTAGGCTTCGGCAGACTGCCAGCTGGCGTCATCCACACGACGGGGAAGCGCTGTGATCAACGGCTCCAGATGCGACGTGTCCGGCCGGGTGCCGGTGCCGGGCCGGTGCGGCGGGGAACGCAATGACGCGACATAGCTCCGCACGGTTTACATGTCCCTGAGCTTGAAGCGCTGAATCTTGCCGGTGGCGGTCTTCGGAAGCGTTTCCGCAAACGTGATCCAGCGCGGGTACTTCCAGGGTCCGGCCTTGGCCTTCACATGCTCCTGAAGCTCACGGACGAGTGCGTCTCCGCCCTCGATGCCGGATTTCAGGACGACAAAGGCGCGGGGCTTGACGAGACCGTCTCCATCCTCTTTCGCGACAACGGCCGCCTCGAGCACGGCGTCGTGACTTATCAGTGCGCTTTCGACTTCAAATGGCGAACACCAGATGCCGGAGACCTTGAACATGTCGTCGGTGCGGCCCTGATACGTGAAGTATCCATCGGCACTGCGCGTGTATTTGTCGCCGGAGCGGGTCCATGGGCCCTGGAAGGTGCGCCGCGTCTTTTCGCGCTGATTCCAGTAGCCGTCTGCCGAACTCGGGCCGCTGACCAGCAACTCGCCAATTTCGCCGTCCTGCAGATCCCGGTCGTTCTCGTCGACGATGCGGACAGCGTAGCCGGGCACGGGTTTTCCAGACGTTCCGTAGCGAACATCTCCGGGCGTATTCGAAACAAATATGTGCAGCATCTCGGTCGAGCCGATGCCGTCGAGGATGTCGACGCCGAAGCGCTCGCGCCACGCCTTTCCGACCTCTTCGGGTAGTGGTTCGCCGGCGGAGATGCACATCCTGAGACGTGACGAGCTTTCGTCGCGCGATGCTTTCGGATGATTGAGCATGGCTGCGTAAAGTGTCGGAACGCCGAAAAACAGGGTCGGCTGGTACTTTTTCAGAAGTGCAAAGACGGCATCGGGCGTCGGCCGGTCAGGCAGCAGTATCGTGGTTGCGCCGACCGAGAGCGGGAAGGACATGGCATTGCCGAGGCCGTAGGCGAAGAAGATCTTGGCCGCAGAGTACACGATGTCATCCGGCCTGATGTCGATGATGCCCTGACCGTAGAGCTTCGCTGTACTCATGAGGCTCAAGTGGATGTGGCGGGTACCCTTCGGCATGCCGGTCGATCCGGACGAGTAGAGCCAGAAGGCCGTTTCGTCGGCGTTGGTGGCGACCGCTTCGAAGGTCGTCGGCTGGGCGGCCAGTTCGGCTGCGAGATCGAGTGCGAAGGCGGGCACCTCGCCGCCATCGACGAAGACGTGCTTCAGGTGCGGAAGCTTGCCGAGCAGCGGCTTGATCGCGGGAAGCAGAGGCGCGGACACGACGACGGCGCGGGCGCGGCTGTCGGCGAGGATGTAGCCGTACTGTTCGGTCGTGAGCAGGGTGTTGAGAGGCACGGGGACGATACCGGCCTTGATCGCGCCCCAGAAGGCCGGCGGATAGGAGATCGTGTCCAGCATCAGGAGCGCGACCCGAGCTTCGGTCGGGATCGCGCAGGCTGTGAAGAGGTTGGCGAACCTGTCGGTGGTTTCGGCCAGTTCGCCATAGGTCAGGGAGCGCGCGGGGTCTACGAAGGCTGGCTTGTCCCGGTAGGGGGACGTGCGATGCCGATCGACGAATTCTTTCGCGGCGTTGTAGGTCTTGAATTCTTCGGCCATCGTTCACTTTCCTCCCGCGTGGTCACCCGGACCGAAGCGAATGGGGTAATGCCGCCGGGGCTCTTGCCGGCCCTTGGCGACCCCTGCGTCTTTTATGCAATATAATACACTATATGCGCCAGAACGTCGCACGTAAACCCTATTCTTCGCGCTGAATGGGATCTATACTGCATCGCAATGACCAGAAAAGACCGCCATACCCATTCCGAGGCCAAGGCAATCGCCGAGGACATGTCGCGCAACGACGACGCGGCATATCTTTCGGCGATCGGAGATACTGTGCGCCGCTCGCGGTCGGGACGCGGCATGACCCGGAAGGCGCTGGCCCAGGCATCGGGAGTTTCGGAGCGGTATCTCGCGGAACTCGAAACCGGCACCGGCAATGCATCGCTGATCGTGCTCAGGAAAATTGCCCGGGCCATCGGGGTCGACGTGGCGGCGCTGGTCGGGCAGTCGGACGATCGCTCGCCTGAACTCGAAACCCTGATCGGGCGTCTCGAGGCGCTCGGGCCGACCGAACTTTCCGAGGTTTCCCGCTACGTTGCCGCGAGGTTCGCGGTGAGCCGGCAGCAGCCGCGACGCCACATCGGCCTCATCGGGCTGCGTGGGGCCGGGAAAACCACGCTCGGCCGCGCGCTGGCCGAAAGGCGGGGGCTGCGGTTCATCGAACTCGACCGCGAAATCGAGCGCACGGCCGGAATGGAGATCGCCGAGATCTTCGCCCTTCAAGGGCAGGCCGGATTCCGCAAGCTCGAACTCGATTGCCTCAAGGCCGTCGTCGACAGCGAGGCCGGGTCGGTCATCGCCACGGGCGGCAGTCTCGTAACGTCGCCGAAGGCGTTCAGCCTTCTTCGGGAGCGGTGCCTCGTGGTGTGGCTCAAGGCGACGCCGGCCGAACACATGGAGCGCGTTCTCGCGCAGGGCGACATGCGGCCGATGGCCGACAATCCACTCGCCATGGAGGACCTGAAGTCCATCCTCGACAGTCGTGCGGCGCTTTACTCGCGGGCCGACGTGACGCTCGATACGTCGCGCTTCGATATCGCCACGGCGGTCGCGGAGCTGTCGCGACTCGCGGAGAGTGCGGGCGCCACGCGCTCGCGGTGACTTTGGTCAGGACGCGGCGGGCCGGCAGAACTCGTCGGCCGGCAAGGGATCACAGCGTGGGTTTTCGACACAGATCGACATTGCGGCGCGCAATTCGGCGTTCGGCTTGCCGTCGCGCGGGCCCCGGTAGAGACCCTGATCGGACAATCCGCACTGATAGAGCAGCGTCATGTGTTCGCCGCCGACGTCCATGGCGAGGTTGTAATCCGCAAGTGCGGAAGCGGGATCGCCGAGTGCCTGCGCGATGTGTGCTCGCGTGTCGTAGGCGGGGCCACTGCGCGGGTCTAGGCGAAGGGATTTTTCGACATCGTCGCGGCCCATGGCCGGACGTCCCCATTTGAAATAGGCCCAGGCGCGGTTGTTCAGCGCGGATGGCGCGTTCGGCGTGATGGCGAGGGCGCGATCATAGTCGGCGACGGCCCGGTCGTACTGTCGCTTCTGGGAATAGGCGAGGGCGCGGGAGGCGAACGCTGCGCTCAGCGCTGTATCGGCCAATGCCTGCCGCTCAATGATGCTCGTGCAGGCGGCGATACGCTTGTCGAGATCTTCCGAGTAGCAGTCGAGCTCATCGGCCGCATGAGATGGGCTTGCAGCCGTGAGCGCAATGACGAAGGCGACCGGGATCGTCCAGCTTTTCCGCTTCGGCAGGTGCATCACTCGCTCCTCGATCCTTGCCCGATCTCCGGTGGCTTACTATCACATCGTGTGCCACGCTGTCGCCAGCCAGCAGGCGGGCAGGATTACGGCACTTCGGTGATCGGGCGAGATAGACCGGGAACGATGACAAACCTGGACCTTATTTCAGTAGACTGGGGTACGACCTCGTTTCGCGCAGCCCTCGTCGGATCGGACGGCCGAATTGTCGATCGCCGGGCCGGTGCGGAGGGCATACTCGCCGTGCCGGACGGAGATTTCCGGTCCGTACTCGAAAGGTACGTCGTTGACTGGCGCGTTGCCCGGCCGACGGCGCAAATCGTGATGTCCGGCATGATCGGGTCGCGCCAGGGCTGGGTCGAGGCGCCCTATGCGGCAACGCCGGCGTCCCTCGATGTCGTGGCGCGGGACATGCGTTCTATCGACGCGGGACCGGTGCTCGGCGCCGTCCTCGTCGTACCGGGTGTCGCCATGTCGTCGAACGGACTTGCACCCGATGTCATGCGCGGGGAAGAAACACAGGTGTTCGGTGCACTCGGTGACGGTGAGCGGGACCGCCGCCTGTTCGTGCTTCCGGGTACGCATTCGAAATGGGTCGATGTGCGCGACGGCGCGATTGCCGAATTCGCGACCTACATGAGCGGGGAAATCTTCGCGGCCCTGACGTCACATACGATCCTCGGGCGCCTGATGGCCGATGCGAAGGACGACGACCGAAGCGGTTATGCGGACGGGGTTCGTGCCGGGGCCGCGGACGGACATGCGGGCGATCTTCTCAATCGCGTTTTCTGGGCGCGGACGCACGGCCTTGTCGACGGGTGGCCCGGTGGCCGGCTCAAGAGCTTTCTCTCCGGTCTGCTGATCGGCGCGGAGCTGAAAGCGGCCTCGCGTCGCGCGGACGGCGCCACGACCTTCACGATCATCGGCAGCGATACGTTGTCGACCCTCTATCTTGAAGCCGCGCGGGTTCTCGGTATGGAAGCCGTGGTGGCCGAACCCGACCGGGCGGTGGCGGGGCAGATCCTGTTGCTGCGCGCACGGAAGCGCCTCGAACATGGAGCGTGACATGGATTTCAGGGCGGCGCTGGCGCGGTCACCAATCATCGCGATCCTGCGGGGTATCAAGCCCGAAGAGGTGTCGCCGGTCGGGGTAGCGCTCGTCGAGGCGGGCATCGCGATCATTGAAGTGCCGCTCAATTCGCCGGAGCCCATGGTGTCCATCGCGCGACTGCAGCGCGAATTCGGCGCCGATGCCGTCATAGGCGCGGGCACGGTCATGACGCCGGCCGATGTCGATGCGATCGCGGCGGCAGGTGGCCGGCTCGTGGTGATGCCACATTCCGACATGGCGGTGATCCGCCGGGCACGGGCCCTGGGGCTGGTTGTGGCGCCGGGTGTGGCGACGCCGACCGAAGCGTTCGCGGCGCTCGCCGAGGGTGCCGATGCGTTGAAACTCTTCCCCGCAGAAATGATTTCGCCGGCGGCCGTCAAGGCCATGCGGGCCGTTCTGCCGCGTGACACGTTGCTCATTCCTGTCGGCGGCATGGGTGTCGAGACAATCCCCCGCTACC
>ERZ761609.1595-NODE-1595-length-19168-cov-51.326793_pt1 | contig 19168 bp, 12 predicted proteins | sample MGYA00511163_ERZ761609 | MGnify/ENA primary metagenome ERZ761609 (study PRJEB28899, sample SAMN02445070) | bioreactor sludge metagenome | biome: EBPR sludge | place: Australia: Brisbane, Thorneside Wastewater Treatment Plant | collected 2011-12-16 ... | reverse complement strand
CCATGGAGGGCAAGCTCCAGGCCGAAGGACTGCAAGCGATCGACGAGGACGACGACGTGCTCACGGCGATGGCGCGCGAACTGGTCACCCGGCAAGGCGTGGGCGAGCAAGCCGCGGAAATCTGGCGATCCCTCCAGCAGCAGTCGGCGCAGGAGCAGTCCGCGAAGCCCGCGACAGTCGAACTCGACGTGGAAATCCCCATGCCGGCGCCCGCAACGGGACCGCCAGTCCAACTCTCCCTGTTCTGAAAACACCGTGGAGGTGACCCATGCCCGAACAGACAGCCGCACGCGACCCGCGCTCGCTCTTCGACATCGACGATCGGCTCGCCGACCTGATGGACCAGCTCGCGGAAACCGCCGCTGATGGACAGGCGCCGCCTGAGGAGCTGATCGAGCAGATCAACGACTACATCGAAGCCTTTCACGCCAAGGTGGACCGCATCGCCGGCTATCTGCGCTGGCAGGAATCCATCGCCTCGATCTGCGCCACCGAAGCCGAGCGGCTCTCCGCCCGGAAGAAGGCGGCGGAAGGGCGCGTCAGCCGCCTCAAGAACATGCTCCAGCACTTCATGCTCTCCCGGGGGCTCAAGCGGCTCGAAGGCGAGCGCGCGGCCATCGGCCTTCAGCCGAACTCGGCGGCCTCGCTGGTCGTCGACGATCCGCTCAGGATCGGCGAGTGCTTCTTCGAGCGGCCCATCGCCTTCACGAAGACCGAACTGCAGGAACTCGTCCACCAATTGCCCGCAGGCGACCTGCGCAGCCGCCTGGAGGCGCTACTCCCCACGGACGGCTGGCAGATCAACGGCAGCGCGGTCCGCGCAGCCATCGCGAATGGCGCCGGCATCGAAGGCGCACGGCTCGTGAAGGGCCACCACATCCGCATCCGATAGTAGACTTTCCCGAAATCGGCGCCGATCTTCCCCCATGACGAACAAAACCGGCTCCAGGACACCCCTTAGAACGTGAGTCCCAACAACACGTCAACCGAGTTGACGCTGGGGAGCCACGCGTTTGTCTCCCCGTAACGAGTGAATCGGATTCCCGGGCTCAGGCGAACAGAACGAAGTTTGAGTTCTGCCCCACCACCAACTACGAAGCCGGCACGAGATTCCGAAGTGCCCCTTGGCGCATAGCTTTCCGTCGGAGGGCACCTGAGGGACGGAAGGGCGCAGGTTACGTCGAATAAGTTGCTTAGTCTGTTGAAAGAGATCCCAGTTTCTATGTAGGGCTGCAATGGCCCACGACCGAATCTGGCTTGGCCAAGGATCGGGAATTCCCAGCTTTGACCGGTCGACGAGTACGGGAGAGTCTCCAACTCGAGAACTTGTCCAGGCGTAGAAGTCACTATTAGCTGGCCAGCATGCTGTTTAAACCGCTTGTACATGGCCCCAACCTCCAGACCAAGCCCTTTCGGGAATCGAACGTTTAGAACCGGCCCGGCAGTGAACCGGCTCACGTTGGCTTTGTAGGGCAGGCCGACTACTGTTCCTGCTGTTCTTACGATTTCGGCAGTTGGCACACCGGCCTTGACACCGACGGATATCGCGTCGGATGCCGATAAAGCGCCTGCGGTTGTGAACGCGAGTAATGTCATGCCAAATGAGCGAAGGTTCACCGAAATCTCCAATTGAAGAGTCAGCAAAAGCCCTGCAATTGGAGCACCAAGTGCAGAAACAAGTGTTCTTTACCCTTAGCCTGCCCCCGAACTCGATGAATGAGTCGTTGTGACACACTGGACACGGCTCGAATAGTCGCGAATTGACTCAACCATATCGCGGAGGCCCTTTCCACTAACTTGATCCAGTTGGCGCTGCGTCTGCTGCCTGATTCAAGTCACAGCCAGGAGTCCATCCCATGCCTCATTCCACAGAGGAGTTCCGTAGTGTGTTCAAATCCGCGCGGCGTGCGGGCACGCCCCTCGTGGCGGTCCGTACGGCCGACCCGGCCAGCGCGATGGCGCAAGTCGCGGCCTGCCTCAACGGCAAGAGCGAAGCCCCGGTCGCGGTCTGGGACATCCTCAACGGGCTCAACGGCCGCAACGACGCGGGCAAGACCGCAATCGCAAAGGTGGTTGGCGAAAACACCGGACCCATCGGTCCCGCCGACGCCCTGGCCGCGGTGCAGAAGATCGCGAGGGATGCCGTCCTCTTCTTCCTCAACCCGCAGCGCGTGTGGGAGCAGGTGGACGTCCTGCAGGGCATCTGGAACCTGCGCGACATCTTCAAGGCCAACGGCCAGATGCTCGTGCTGATCTCGACACCCGGCGCCGCGTTGCCGCCGGAACTCCAGAGCGACGTCATGGTCATCGACGAGCCTCTGCCCTCGGCGGATGAACTCGCCGGCCTCGTGCGCGAGACCTTCGAGGCGGCCGAACTTCCGGCCCCCACCAGTGAGACCGTCGGGAAGGCGGTCGATGCGCTCGTCGGCCTGGCCGCGTTGGAATGTCGGAGGTGACGTTGCATGTCCTTGACGGTGGCATGGTTCTGCATGTGCGTGGACGATGTGCGCCGGAACGCTTGGAATGTAACGCCGTCGACACAGGCCTGCTCAGCCAGAGGCTTTAGACACCGTTTCAGATAATTTCCAACGCCAAACGCGGTTCCAGTTGAGTTAGGGAACAAGAATGCGCGAGGGTCATTGCGGTCCGGATGCCCTGCGATCCAAGCCTCGATCTCGCGCGCGAGGTCCGGCGGCACGGGAACATAGTTGTCGCTCTCGCTGGTTTTCGTGTTCCCGATCCGATCCTCACCTTTTTGACGCTCTTTGAGGGCCTCGTCGATTCGGAGTTGCACGCCCTCGAAATCCTCGATCCGCAACACGAGCGCCTCAGCGGGTCGCAGTCCGCACACGGCAAGGATGCGCAACACCAGATGTTCCCGAGGCGATGCATGAGCAAGGATCGCGCGCAGCTCGTCGACGGTTAGAAAGCGCTCGCAGGATTTCTTCCTAATGTTCGGCATCACGAGCTTGCGCGCCGGATTTTTCTCGACGATATCTTCGTCGGCGGCGTACTCGAAGCAAGCCTTAATGTAAGTCCGTACTCGTCCGACCGCAGTAGCGCCATACCCGGCTTCCGCCATTCGGTTCAAGAGCAGCTGCAGTGACGTCAGCGTGACTTCACGCGGAGGTTGGTTTTCCAGACTCGGAAGCACGTGCTTCGCGAAAAGGTAACGGAGGTCTTCCCTGGTCTTCTTCGACCACCGCCCGGACCTGACGGCACAGAAGGCCTTCCACAATTCCGCAAAGGTGGCGATAGTGGCGCCTTGCTTTGAAACTCTGCCAGTGAACTCCTCGATGTAGTCAGCCAGCTTTGACTGCGCCTCGTGTTTGGGCATCGACGCCGGTCCAAGCGTCTTTTCCTTCTTTCTGCGCACTCGGTACCCGTTCGCCTCGGCAGTCCAGATGTGGAAGAAGCCTACCCAAACCTTCCCTCCTCGCTGTCGATCGATTTTCTTGACCCAGCCCTCTGGCGCCTCCGTGCGTGGTAGTAGGCGCCCCAGGCCTCGGACATCAAAGTCAACCGGTTCCCCGAGCGAGGCCGTTTCGTTTCCATGCTTTGGTGCGGGGACGGGTACATCGTTGTCGACCATGGCCGCAGTATACGCACCTTCGGCTCACATGACAAACCGATCTGGGTGGGCAACTGGGTGGGCGGTTTTAGCGCCGTTTGGCTGTAAGTTATTGATTTAAATGGTGGGCGGTGAGGGTCACGATCCCCCGACCTCCTGCTTGTAAGGCAGGCGCTCTAACCAACTGAGCTAACCGCCCACGAGGGGTTTATCTTCTTTGAGTCTAGCTTGGTTTAGTTGCCGATGTAGCGGGAATAGAGGCTGCGGGCGAGGGCAGGGTCGGTAGTGCCCTTGATGATGGCGCGGCCGTCGGGGAAAATCGTGAGGTCGTAGGGGGGGGCGGTGAAGCGGAGGGCGAAGCCGTTCTCCCGGACCTGGCCGAGAGGGGCAAGGGTTTGGGCGAGGGTGGCAAGATCGATGGGGCGCTTGCGGTCGTGGATCTGGACGGCGTTGCGGCCACAAAGCGAGATGGGGGGGCGACCCTCGCCGGAGAGATGGCGGCAGGTGCGGCGGCCGCAGGCGGGACAATCGGGGTTGCGCGGGGGCATGGCGATTTGGCGGGTTTGGCCGGTCCAGACGTCGAAGGTGGTGATGCGGGGTTCGACTTCTCCGGCGCCGGTGAGGATGCGGAAGGCGAGTGAGGTTTGCCATGCGGCGACGATGGCCGTGATGGTGTTGACGACGCCGGCGGTTTCACAGGTGGGCTGGGTGCCGGAGGGCGGTTCGGGGTAGATGCACTCGAAGCAGGCTGAGCGGCCGGGCAGGATGGGCATGGCGAGGCCATAGGAACCGACGGCGCCGCCGTAGATCCAGGGCAGGGCGCGCGTGACGCACCAGTCGTTGACGAGGTAGCGGGTTTCGAAGTTGTCGGTGGCGTCGAGGACAATGTCGGCCCCGTCGAGCAGGTCGTCGATGTTGGCGGGGGTGAGATCGGCGATGTGGGGGTCGATGCGGACGGTGGAGTTGATGGCGGCGAGGTGGCGGGCGGCGGCGGCGGCTTTGGGGAGCGAGTCGGCGGCGTCGGCTTCAGTGTAGAGCCACTGGCGCTGGAGGTTGGAGAGTTCGACGTAGTCGCGGTCGATGAGGAGGAGGCGGCCGAGGCCGGCGCGGACAAGAGCGCCGGCCTGGAACGCGCCGAGGGCGCCGCAACCGACGATGGCGGCGGTCGAGCGGGCGAGGCGTTGCTGGCCTGATTCGCCCCAGCCGGAGAAGCGGGTTTGGCGGGAATAGCGTTCGTGGCTTTGGTCTTCAGGGCTCACATGAGAATCGTAACAGGGGGCCGTTGTTATGATAGGGAGACGTGACCCGGACCGGTCTTGCCGTAGCGATTGCCGCCTGGGTGTGGGCTGGAGGCGGGTCGCCCGTGGCTGCGCAGACGGAGACCTACCGCGGGCAGCGCATCACGGCGATCTATCTTGAACCCCGTGACCAGCCATTGAGCCGCGATCAGATCGGGCTCTCGCTGGGAGTGCGGCCGGGCGATAGTTACACGGAGTCGGGGCTGCGCGGTGCGATCGAGCGGCTGTTCGCCACGGGGCGGTATCGAGACATCTGGGTGTCGGCGGAGGTGGAGAACGGCGGGGTGGCGCTGACGTTTCACACCAAGCCAGAGGAGTTTATCAGCGCCGTGACGGTGAGCGGGACGCCGGAGCCGCCCAACCCGGCGCGGCTGGCGAGCGCAACACGGCTGGAGTTGGGCGCGGTGCTGGACGAGGAGCAGGATCTGCCGGGGGCGGTGGAGGGTCTGCAGGAAGTGTTGCGGGCGAATGGGTTTCTGAGCGCGCGGGTGGATTACGAGATTGAGCGACGAGAGCGGACGCAGGAGGCAAGCGTGCATTTCCGGGTGGCGCCTGGGGCGCGGGCACGGTTTGCGCGCCCGGTGATCACGGGGACGCCGGAGCGCAGCGAGGGGCGGCTGATGCGGACGACGGGGTGGCAGCGTTGGTGGGGTCTACGGGGGTGGAAAGAGGTGACCGAGCAGCGGGTGAGCGAGGGTCTGGAGAAGCTGCGGTCGTCGTATCTGAAGCGCGACAATCTGCTGGCGCGGGTGGCGCTGAAGGCGCTGCACTATGACGAGGCGGCGAACACGATGCAGCCGGAGCTGGAGCTGGAGGCGGGTCCGCGGGTGCGGATCCGCGCGGAAGGGGCGAAGATGAGCCGCGGGCTGCTGCGGGATCTGGTACCGATCTACCAGGAGCGGACGGTGGACCGGGAGTTGTTGTTGGAAGGCCAGAACAACCTGGTGGAGCATTTTCAGGCGCGGGGCTATTTCGATGCCAAGGCGAGTTTCCGGATGGCGGAGCCGGACGCGCGGGGTGAGCAGGAGATCACGTACCTGATTGAGCGCGGACCGCGGTACCGGCTGGTGAACGTGGATGTGGAGGGGTATCGCTATTTCCGGGAGGGGACGATCCGCGAGCGGCTGTCGATCACGCCCGCGCGATTCCCGCAATACCGGCGAGGCCGGTTCTCGAAAGCGCTGCTGGAGCGGGACCGCGACGTGTTGCTGGATCTGTACCGGAGCAATGGTTTCCGGGACGCGGTGGTGGAGACGGAAGTGGTGCAGAATTACGGCGGCAAGCCGCTGGATCTGGGTGTGAAACTGACGATTCGCGAAGGGCCGCAGTGGTTCGTGTCGGATCTGGAACTGGCGGGTGTGAACCCGAGGCTGCTGGACACGATTGGGAGTCTGTTGACCTCGACGCCCGGGCAGCCGTTTAGCGTGGTGAACGTGGCCAACGACCGGGATTCGGTGTTGAACTGGTACTTCAACAACGGCTATCCGGAGGCGACGCTGGATGCGGTGATGACGCCGGTGGAGGGCGCGGAGCGGGTTGAACTGCGGTATGCGGTGAACGAGGGCCGGCGCCTTTTTGTGCGTGACGTGTTGGTGAACGGGCTGGCGACCACGAAGCCGGATCTGGTGGGGAACCGGATCACGGTGGCGCCGGACGAGCCGCTTTCGCAGGGCGGCATCGTGGAAACGCAGAGGCGGCTTTATGATTTGGGGATTTTTGCCAAGGTGGATGTAGCGGTGCAGAACCCGCAAGGGCGGGAGCGCAACAAGTATGTGTTGATGCAGGTGGAAGAGGCGCGGCGGTATTCGCTGAACCTGGGCCTGGGAGCGGAATTCGGAAGGCTGGGCGGCGGAGGCGCGAACTTCGATTCGCCGGCGGGGGCGGCGGGGTTCAGCCCGCGTGTGCAGGTGAGCCTGGGGCGTTCCAACTTCCTGGGGCAAGGGCACACGGCGAGCGGGACGGTGAGGGTGTCGCGGTTTCAGCGCAGGGCGCTGTTGAACTATTTCGCGCCGCAATTTCGCGGGAATGAGGATGTGAACCTGACGTTTTCGAATCTGATCGACCGATCGCAGGACATCCGGACATTCACGTCCACCAGACTCGAAAGCGCAGTTCAGATTGGACAGCGGCTGTCGCGGGCGAATACGCTGCAATATCGGGTTATTGTGCGTAATGTGAGTCTGGATGAGCAATCGCTGAAGATTGACCCCAATCTGATCCCCATTTTTTCGCAGCCGGTGTCGGTGACGGTGTTTTCGAGTTCGTTCATTCAGGACCGGCGGGACGATCCGCTCGATTCGACGCGTGGGGTGTATAACACTGTGGACTTCGGGTATGCGCCGGGGATTCTGGCGCGGCAGGCGGGTTATACGCGGCTTTCGGCGCGGAATTCAACGTACCACCGGATCCGTCGGAACGTGGTGGTGGCGCGGACGGCGACGATTGGATGGCTGTACAATCTGGAGGACCGGCCGGTGCCGCTGGCGGAGAGGTTTTTCGCCGGCGGGGCGAATTCGCACCGGGGTTTTCCAGAAAACCAAGCGGGCCAGCGGGACCCGGTGACGGGATTTCCGGTGGGCGGGAATGCCTTTATCTTCTTCGGCACGGAATTGCGTTTTCCGTTGCTCGGCGATAATTTGAGCGCAGTGCTGTTTCACGATATGGGGAATGTGTATTCGAGCCTGTCGAATGTTTCGTTCCGCTACCGGCAGAGGGACCGGGCGGATTTCGATTACACGGTCCAGGCCGGCGGATTTGGCATCCGGCTAAAGACGCCGGTGGGCCCGGTGCGCGTGGACCTGGCCTATGCTCCGAATTCGCCGCGATTTGTGGGTTTTCGTGGGACGAGGGAGGATCTGATCAATGGGACAGGCAGCTTCAACGTGCCGCAGCGGGTGAGGCCGTTTCAGTTCCATTTTTCGATCGGGCAGAGTTTCTGATGCGCGTGGCGGTGGCAGTGTTGATGGTGATGGCGTCCGGAGCGGCGATGGCGCAGGAGGCGCTGGACCGCGTCGCGGTTTCCTTCGGGCTGGAAGTGATCACATTGAGCGCAATCCGGCGGCAATTGCGGATGGATGCCTATCTGGCGGGTCAGCCGCCGGAGGATACGCCGGAGGCGCGCAGAGCGGCGGCGGAGCGGCTGATCGATCAGGCGCTGGTGAGAAGGGAGATGAACCTGAGCCGGTACACGCCGATTCCGATGGCGGAGGTAAGGCAGCGGGTCGAGGCGTACCGGGAAAAGCTGGGGCTGACGCCCGAGGCGTTTGTGAAGGAATTGGCTAAGTATGGCTTCGAGCCGGACGATTTTCTGAATGAGCTCTACTGGCAGGCCACCTTGTTGCGGTTTGTCCAGTTCCGGTTCAGCCCGAGTGTGCAGGTGGACGATGATGAGGTGCGGGAGTATTACCAGAAGGAGTATGTGCCGAGGTTGCGGCAGATGATGCCGGGAGAGGAGCCTCCGCCGCTGGCGGATGTGAGGGAGCGGATCGTGGGGATCCTGGCTTCGCGCAAGGAGAACGTGGTTTTGGAGCAGTGGCTTGAGACGACCCGGCAGCAGGCGCGGATCCGGTATCACGAGGAGGCGTTCCAGTGAGGCGGTGGTGGAGATGGGCACTGGCGGGGTTCTTGCTGCTGGTGGTGGTGGGTATCGGGGCCGGGGTGCTGGTGCTCCGCAGCGACTGGTTGCGCGAGCAGGTGCGGCGCAGGATCATCGAGGTGACCGAGGAGGCGACTGGCGGGCGGGTGGAACTGGCGCGGTTTCATTACGACTGGAGTGCGATGACCGCGCGGGTGGAGGGTTTCACACTGCATGGGCTGGAGGCGGAGGGGCGCGAGCCACTGGTGCATGTACCGTCGCTGGAGCTTGCGATTCATGTCCGGTCGCTCATCCGGAGGGATGTGGAATTGCGGCGACTTACCGTGAGCGGGCTGGCCGCCCATGTGTACGTGGCCGAGGATGGCACGACAAACCTGCCCACGCCGGCACACGCGCGCGAGCGTCGAACAAACGTGATCGAGGACCTGCTGCGGCTGCGAATCGGGCGGCTGGAAGTGGTGGATGGATTCGTTGACTACGATTCGCGGCGGATTCCGGTGCGGGCGCGGGCGGAAGGTGTGGCCGTGGCGCTGATCCATCCGGGGGGCGATGTGTTGAACTACACACTCGAAATAGCGAAGTTCGGGGCGTGGGGCAGGGAAGGCTACCGGCTGGAGGCGGCGGGGACGTTGGCGCCACAGCGGGTGGAAGTGGCGCGGGGGGAATTGGGGTGGAGGGGATCGCGCGCGCGATTTCAGGGACGAGTGGAGGATTTTCGCGCGCCGCGGCTGACGGCAGAGGCGGTGGCGCGAGTCGAGTTGAAGGAATGGCCGGAGCTGGCGCTGGACGGTGGGCAGGCGGAGGTGGGCGGGCGGGTGTCGTGGTCGGAGGAGGAGGGTTGGCGGGGTGAAGGGCGGATCGCCGGGCAAGGGATCCGGGTCGAATGGGAGGATTTTGCTCTGAATGGGGCGGCGCTGAGCGGTGGCTTTAGTTGGCGGGGCGGCGAGTTGCGGCTGCCTGAGGTGCGGTTGAATGCGATGGGCGGGGAGTGGCGAGGGCAGGTGAAGGTGGCGGGATGGCGTGATCTGGAGGTGGAGGGAGTGGCGCGGGGCATGTCGGCGGCGCGCATCGCGGCGGCGGCGAAAGTGGAGGAGTTCCCGTGGGATGCGGAGTTGAGTGGCGCGGTGGGGGTGACGGCGCGGATCACCGGCAAAGGCTTCGAGCAAACTGTGGCAAGAGTGGATGTGGCGGTGGCTCCCGTAGAGGGGCATGTGGCGCTGGAGGGCCAGGTAGATGGCGAATGGGATCAGCATGCGGCGGAACTGCGGCTGAGGCGGGCGCACCTGGCGACGCCTTCTTCGCGGCTGAACGTGGAAGGCGTGCTAGGCGAGCGGTTGACGGCGGGGCTGTTTTCGACCAATCCGCAGGAAATGGAGCCGGCGCTGGCGATGATCTTCGGGCAGGAGGTGAAGTTGCCGGTCAGGCTGGTGCGCGGGTCGATGCAGGTTCAGGCCGCAGTGGAAGGATCGCTGCGGGATCCCCTGATTGTAGGGGATGTGAGACTGTCGCAGGCGCGCTGGAAGGAAGTGACGGTGGGGAATGCCAGCGCGCGGTTTCAGTTGAGCCCGGGCGAGTTGCGGCTGGAGCAGGTGGACGTGCTGCAAGACGGGGGGCGGGTGCGAGGACGGGTGCGGCTGGGATTGTCAGACTGGCGCCTGGCTGAGGATGCTCCCGTGGAAATGGCGCTGGAGTGGAAGGGCGTGCGGTTGGACGAAATCCGGCGGCTGGCGGGCCTTGAGGCGGGACTGGAAGGGACGCTTGAGGGGACGCTGGAGGCGGCGGGGACGCTGGATGAACCGAGAGGGACCGTGCAGTGGCAGGGCCGGCAGGTGGTGGTGGCCGGAGAACGGTTCGCAAGGTTGAATGGCAAGCTGCGGGCGGAGAGTGCGAAGGCGGTCCGCGTGGAGGGCGAGCTGGATCTGGATGGGGCGGCAGTGGGGCTGACGGCCGCCTATCAGCATCCGGCGGGCGACTGGCGGAACGGAAGGGCCACATTCGGGGTGAAGACCAAGGGCCTGCGGCTGGCCAAGGTAGAGGCTGTTCAGAGGCGCCGGGAAGGATTGGATGCCGGAGTGGCCCTGGAGGCGGAAGGGGCTGTGGTCATCCGCGAAGGAGTAGTCGAGTTGCGTAGGCTGGACGGGTTTTTGGGGCTGGATGGCATCCGCGGCCGGGAGACCGAATTGGGGGCTCTCCGGATTGAGATGCGAACGGAGCAGACGCGGCTGATGCTGGCGGTGAACGGGAAAGTGGATGGGACGCCCGTGGGGGGGGAGGCGGAGGTGGATCTGTCGAAGGGCTATCCCGGGAAGGGCACATTGCGGCTGGCGGGCATGCCGTTGTCCACCATCGCCCACTGGGTGAAGGACGATCCGCCAAGACTCCGAGGTACTCTGGACGCGCGGTTGGATTGGCGGGGCGACTTGGCGGAGCCCAGGAAGATGCGGGGCGTGCTAGTAATTCCCAAGGTCGAGATGGCACCGCCGCTGGGCGAGCAGCAGGATGCGGGCGCGTTGGGCGATTTCACGTTGAGAAATGTGGGGCCGCTCCGGGTGGAAGTGGATTCGGAGGGCATGCAGGTGCTGAGCGCGAGGCTGGTGGCGAAGGAGACGAGCATCACGGTTGCCGGGCTGTACAGCTTCAGCGGTCAGAACCCTTGGGATCTCAGCTTGAGCGGGAGGGTGAACCTGGCGGTGTTGAGCAGTTTCAACCAGGATCTGCAGGCGGCGGGACTGGCGCAAATTAGCGCGAACCTGAGAGGCGCGGCGGACAACCCTTCGGTAACCGGGCGAATGAAGATCGAGAACGCTTCGTTCTATCTGCGCGGGTTGACTAACGGAATCGAGAACGCGAACGGGACGATCTACTTTGACCGGGACCGGGCGAGCATTGAGGCGCTGACGGCGGTGACGGGAGGCGGGGCGATTTCGCTGGGCGGCTTCGTGGGTTTTGGCGGCGGCGAATGGAGTTACCGATTGCAGGCGAAGGCGCAAGGGGTGCGAGTGCGGTATCCGGAAGGCGTCAGCACGACGCTGGATTCGGACCTGAACCTGACAGGGTCGCGGAACGCGAGTTTGCTTTCGGGTCTGGTGACGGTGCAGCGCTCGGGGTTCAGTTCGCGGGGTGACTTTGCGAGCCTGGTGGCTGGCTCGGGGAACCCGATTCCGGTGCCGGCGACGCAGAACGAATTTCTACGGAACCTGCAATTCGATGTGCGGGTGCGGACTTCGCCAAATGCGACATTCCAGACCGATTACACGCAGGATTTGCAGACAGAAGCGGACTTACGGGTGCGCGGGAGTCCGGCAAAGCCGGTGGTGCTAGGGTCGGTGAACGTGAATCAGGGGGAGATTAATTTCTTCGGGAACCGGTACACCATTTCCCGGGGCGAAATTCTGTTTTTCAATACGGCGACCATTCAGCCGAATATCAATTTGGATCTGGAGACGCGAATTCGCGGCGTGGTTGTATACATCGGGGTGACGGGACCGCTGGAACGGCTGAATGTGAACTACCGTTCGGAGCCGCCCTTGCAGTCGCGCGAGATTCTGGCGCTGCTGACGGTGGGGCGGGCGCCTACGGCGACCGCGACGGGCCTGCAGCAGCAGGGTCTGAATCCGAGCGCGCAGCAGACGGGCGCGGGGACTAACATGTTGGCGGAGGCCTCGAATACTCTGCTGGGCGGCGCGTTGAGCGCTTCGGTGTCGAGCCGGGTGGAGAAATTTTTCGGAGTGAGCCGGATCAAGATCGATCCGAACCAGACGGGTGTCGAAAACATTCCACAGGCGCGCCTGACAATTGAGCAGTCACTTTCGCGTGACATTACGCTGACATTTTCCTCCAACCTGAGCCGGAGTTCTCAGCAGATTATTCGTCTGGAATGGGACTTGAGCCGGCAATGGAGCGCGATCGCGGTGCGGGATGAGAACGGCGCATTTGGCGTGGACTTTCTATTCCGGAAGAGGTTCAAGTGAAGCTGCGGGCGAATCAGGGGCGGTTGAAGATCGAGCACAGCATCATTGAGGGGCTGCGGCCAGCGCTGGAGCGGATGCTGTGGCATGAGGAGATCCGGTCGATCATTCCGGGGGTGATCCGGCAGGTGAGGGACGCAAAGGGTCCGGTGCGGATCCGAGTGACCGTGCCGACGCAGAACGGGTGGAAGGCCATCGGGCTGAGCGCGGGCTCGCGGCAGGAATTGTTCATCTCCACGGATCTGCCAAAGGAGGCGCTGGAGGGGATTATCGAGTACGAACTGGGGCGGCTGGGTTAGCGGAGGTCCGCCTCAGTGAGGACGGCGTGGTTGACGACGCGGCGGCCGTCGCTGGTGTATACGAGGTGGATTTTGCCGTCGGGGGTCTGGACGGCGCTGGGGTAGGCGTAGGAGTTGGGCCCGGAAGCGATGACCTTGCGAACGGGCCAGGTACGGCCGCCATCCTCGCTAAGAGCGGCGGTGAGGGGGGTACGCTGGCCGAAACTGTCGTTGTAGAAAAGCACCAGCTTGCCGTTGGCGAGTTGGAGGAGTTCAATGGCGGAGTTGGGGTTGGGGAAGTCGCTGTCCACTCCGGGGCCCCAGTTGAGGCCGCCATCGCGGGATTCGGCGCGCACGAGCCACCCGTCCTTTTGGCCGGAGTAGTCGCCGCCCCGGCGGCAGAAGGCGAGCAGGTGGTTGGGGGCAATCTCGGCGGGCGAGGGTTGCAGGTTGCCGAGCCGGGAGCGGATGCGGCCGGAAACGGACCAGGTCTTGGCGGCGGGATCATAGATCATGAAGAGCGAAGTGGTGTCGGGTGACACTCGTTCGCGGTCCTCGCCGGTTTCGTGGTAGATGGGCAGCAGATACTTGCCGGAGGCAAGGACGATGGGGCGTCCGCGGACCATCCAGCCGCGTTCGAGAGTGAGAAGCGAGGCGTCGGACCAGGTTTCGCCGCGGTCGCGCGAGATCTTGACGGCGATGCGTGAGTCGGACCAGGTTTCGCCGAACCGCACGATGTAGAAGAGCCAGACGACGCCGTCAGGCGCCTGCCAGATGACGCCGTTGCCAGTGGAACGGAAAGGATCCTGGGCGATGCGGCGGGGTTCGGACCACTGGCGGGCGCCAGCTTTCTTGCGGGCAACAAAGACGGCCGTGTCGTTGGCGTATTCGCCTTCGCCGCCATAGTAAGCGACAAGCAGGTCGCCGTTGTCGAGCGACGCGATGGTGGCGGGGTGTTTGTAGGGGCCAGTCTTGGTTTCCGGGCCGAAGATCCTCTCGGTCGTGATCTCGGCGGGCAGGAGAAGGGCTGCGGCGAGCAGGGCCGGAATAAGGCGAGGGAGCATCATTTCAGCGTACATTGAACTATTCGCGAATGAAGCCGTGGTAGAGGCCCATGTAGTAGGGCAGCAGGAAGACCGTACCCGTGGCGAGGGTGCGGCCGCCGCCACCGAAGTCGAGCCGCCAGGGGTCGTGGTTCCAGTGCTGGACGAACTGTTCGTCCCAGGGGAGCACTTTGCCGTTGACGCGGTGGCCTAATCCCTGGGCTCCGGTTTCGCGGAGGTGGTCCTGGAGGCGGATGAGGTCGAGTCGGTGGCTGTTACGGTAGCTCCAGTTGATGCGGTCGGCCGGGATGCGGCGGAGGGTCTCGACGGCATCCTCCAGCCACTCCGCGCCGGTGAGCGTCAACTCGGTGGTGCCGAAGTCATCCGTGTACGTCGCGCCCTTCAGCGAAGCGGCGGCGGTGAAGTTGAAGAACGGGTTCATCTCTGGCGCTTCGAGCAGCCAGTAGCGGTACAGCGAGAACGCAATCATCTGCCGCAGTTCAGGATCGGTCTCGTACTTCAGCAGGTGGTAGTAGTTCATGAGCGCCATTTCGTCGTCGCTCTGGTTGCCGCCGCCGGGGCCGGAGGTGAACTTGGGTGTCATGAGGTTGATGCCGTAGCCGTGGCGGTCGATGAGGTGGCGGATGGCCTGCTGGTAGCGGTTGTGGCCAGTGATGTGATGGGCGACGCGGAGATAGGTGAGAATGCTGAGCGAATTGAGGCCTCGATTTTCGAACCATTTGTAATCGAAGTTGAGCGATTGGGGGTCGAAGATGCCCCATCGCGTGGGCTGGCCGTCGTGGTCGACCAGGCGGAAGCCGTGGTGAAGGAGATGGTCAGTGAGGGCGGTGACGTGGTCGCGGAGGCGCTGTTTCTCCGCGGGGGTCTCGGCGACGAGATCGTAGTAGAGGCCGTAGAGAAAGTAGTGGCCGTCGAGTTCGTCGCTCGAAGTGTCGCTCTTCCAGAACCACTGGCCATCGGCGCTGCGGGGCCAGCGGGGGTTCATCACCTTCCAGCGGGCATCGCGGGTGCGGCGGCGCTCGGCGTCGCGTTCGGGGGTGTAGGCCTTGGCATTGGGATCCGGGCCGGAGGTGGGCAGGATGGTGCGGGCGACATAGCCGGGCGGCGCGGGGTGGCTGCCGCCTTGGGTGACCGAGCCGAGGAAGAGCATGGCTTCCAGTGCCTTGGTGGCGCGGGCCCGGGCCTTGGGGTCCTTGGTGGTGGCCCAGGCGAAGCATTCTCCGGCACCGTACATGGAGGTCCAGAGTCCATCGTTGTCGCTGTCGTGCTGGGTGAACTTCGACTTGTCGCCCGGGTTGGCGAGGGCGACTTCGAGGACGTATTCGTAAGGGGTGCGGCGGTGGTACTTGTCGATTTCGTCTTCGAGGAAGCGCGCCTTTTCGGCGAGGGTTGTGGTTTGGAAGCGGATGACGCCGACGCCGCCGGCCGTGGCGAACCAGGCATCGCCGTTGGGGGCAAGGGCTAGGGCGCGGACTTCGTCGTGGGGCAGATAGCGCTGGCCTTGGCGGTAGCGGAAGTCCCGGCCGTCATAGCGAATGGCGCCAATGCGAGTGGCGAACCAAGGTTCACGGGCAGCAGCGGCGAAGGTGAAATCGCTGTAGGGCAGGCCTTCGGCCCCGGTGAACAGGCGCCATGAGCCGGAAGGAGACTGATGGGCGATGCCGGCGGGTGTGGCGATCCAAAGTCCGCCGCCAGCGTCGAAGGCAATGCCGCGTGCGTCGGTCAATGTCCAACCGTAGGAATCGGTGCGGGCGACGATGGCGCGGGTCTGGCCGTTTTCGTAGAAAGATACCCCGGATTCGGCCGCTACATAGATGCGGCCGGTAGGAGCGATCGCGATCTGGCGAATTGGGCCAGATGCGGGTGCGGACTTGAGATCGATCAGGCGTCCGTCGCGCCATTCGTGGAGGCTCCCGTCCAAACCCAAAAACACGCGGCCTGAGGCGGCGGTGAGGGCCTGCGGTCGACGGATCGGAGCAAGGCGACGGGGCTTGCCTTTCTCAATCGTGTGAAGAGCGTCGGAGGTGAGGAAGTAGATTGACTCACCGGCCGCGGCCACATGGGAAGTGGGAGTACTGTGGACAGTGATGAAGCGATTCCCGTCGAGGCGGGCGAGGCCCGCAGAAGTGGCGGCGAACACTGCTCCCGAGGTGGTGACGGCGATGGAGCGGACGTCGGGGGAGGGCAAGCCCTCCGTCGAGGAGTAAAACACGCGAGTTTCGGCGGGGAACGGCGCGACGGTGACGGACTGGGCCGCGGCAAGGGAGGCGAAGACCAGGGCGGAAATTGAAACGCGTTGCATAAATGGGCAGTCTTCAATATAAGGGGAAGACGCGAATCAACGCTACACTGGAAGAGTCGGTTCCCCAATTGCCGGCACAGGCGCGTACCCCAGCGACCTGAAACGCCGAACGCAGGCCGCGGACGCAGAGCCGCCCAACCCCGAAAATGCAGCATCCTCCGACACCACGCCTCGCGGTGAATCGGATATTCGGGTTGCATTTAACCACCATCCATGACACAAACCATACGCGAAAACATTCAGGCACACGTGATGAATAAGGGCGGCGATTCGATCGCCTGGCATAGCGTCCCACAGGATGACTTGAACCGAATCCTGGTGACAGACTCCGAAGGCTTGAGCGCTGCCGAGGTGGAGGAACGGCTCCGGGAGTTCGGCAAGAACACGCTGCCGGCACCCGAGCCGCCCACCTTGTTCAAGATCATCCTGCACCAGTTCGCCAACCCTCTGATCTATATTCTGCTGATCGCGGGAGTGATCGCGGTGCTGATGGATGACTTGAAGGATGCGCTATTCATCTTCGCGGTGGTGACGCTGAACGCGGTGATCGGCACCTACCAGGAATGGCGGGCTGAACAGAAGGCGCATGCGCTGCAAGTGCTGCTGAAGATCAAAGCGAAGGTGAGGCGAGGCGGGCGGCAGCAGGTGATCCCGGCCGAGGATCTGGTGCCGGGCGACGTGGTGCTGTTTGAATCGGGTGACAAGGTGCCGGCTGATGTACGGCTGACGCAAGTGAACAAACTGTCGATTGACGAATCGTTCCTGACAGGCGAATCGCTACCCGTGGAGAAGAGTCTGACGGCGGTGGAAGAATCAACGCCGGTCAGCGACCGTACGAACATGGCCTTCGCGGGCGCGACCGTGATCACAGGTCGCGGGGTGGGGCTGGTGGTGGCGACGGGGCTGAAGACCGAAGTGGGCCGCATTGCCAGCTCGATCACCGAGACCGAAGGCGCCAAGCCGCCGCTGCTGATCCGCATGGAGCGCTTTGCACACCAGATCAGCTACATCGTGCTAACGGTGGCGACGCTGCTGGGAAGCTGGCTGTTCTATAAGGGTTTCGAGCCAGGAGTGGCAGCCGGGCCGCTCTTCCACGAGATTTTCATGCTGATGGTGGCGATGGCGGTGTCCGCGATCCCCGAGGGCTTGCCGGTGGCGATGACCGTGGCGCTTTCGATCGCGACGTCCCGCATGGCGGGGCGGAATGTGGTGGTGCGCAAGCTGATGGCGGTGGAGAGTCTGGGTAGCTGCACAACGATCGCCAGCGATAAGACCGGCACATTGACTGTGAATCAGCAAACGGTGAAGAAGATCCTGCTGCCGGATGGGACGGAGATCGAGGTGGGCGGGCAGGGTTACAACGACGAGGGGGAGATTCGCGCCGCCGATGGCGCCGAGTTGGGTGATGGTCTGAGGGCGCGAGTCATGGAGATGACGCGCGGTGGCGTCTTCTGCAACGAAGCCTCGCTCGGACAGAGCGAGGGGGCTTGGTCGCACAGTGGAGACGCGATTGACGTGGCGCTGCTGGCACTGGCCTACAAGATGGGGCTGGATCCGGCCGAGCAGCGGCGCGGCGCCCGGGTGATTGGCGAAATTCCGTTTGAATCGGAGAAGCGGTACGCGGCGGCAGCCTACGAGTACGAAGGTGGCGCGACGGTGGTGCTGAAAGGCGCGGTGGAAACGGTGCTGCCGTTCTGTGGAAGCGCCCGGACGGCATCGGGGGCCGGAGCGCTGGATGAGCAGGCGATCCTGGCCAAGGCCGAAGAGATGGCCGAGAACGGCTACCGCGTGCTGGCGCTGGCGGCGGCGAGGAAGGATCAGGTGGAAGGCCTGGACAAGCTGGGCGAGGAGCATCTGGCGGACCTGTCGCTACTGGGCTTGCTGGGCTTCATTGATCCGCTGCGCCCCGAAGTGAAGGACGCGGTGGAGGAAGCAGTGGGTTCGGGTGTGCGGGTGATCATGATCACCGGCGACCATCCCTCCACCGCGTTGGCGATTGCGCGCGAGCTCGGCATCGCTGATTCGGCCAGCGAGGTGGTGACGGGGCGGGAACTGAGTGAGTTCCCGAGCGAGGAGACGCCGGAGTATTTCGAGCGGATCAAGCGGACGAAGGTGTTCGCGCGCGTCACGCCGCAACAGAAACTGCAGATCGTGGATGCGTTGGTGAAGCTGGGCGAGTTTGTCGCGGTGACGGGCGACGGTGTGAACGACGCACCGGCGCTACGAAGAGCAAATATCAGCGTAGCCATGGGCTCGGGATCGGACATCGCGAAAGACACTTCGCTGATCACGGTGGTGGACGACAACTTCGCGTCGATCGTTGCTGGGATCGAAGAGGGCCGCTTTGCCTATGGCAACGTGCGCAAAGTGACGCTGCTGCTGATTTCGACGGGCGCGGCGGAACTGCTGCTGCTGGCGGGCGCAATTCTAATGGGGCTGCCGGCGCCACTAATCGCGGTGCAGATCCTGTGGCTGAACCTGGTGACCAATGGCATTCAGGATGTGGCGCTGGCCTTCGAAGCGGGCGAGAAGAAGCTGATGCATCTGCCGCCGCGCAGGCCCACGGAGGGCATCTTCGACCGCAAGATGATCGAGCAGGTGGTGACTGGCGGCCTGGTGATGGGTTTGGTTTGTCTCGGCATGTGGATCTACTACATGAACACCGGAATCCAGGAGAACGAAGCACGGACGAACATCTTCACGCTGCTGGTGCTGATGCAGTTCTACCACGTGTTCAACTGCCGTTCGGAGTACAGCTCGGCATTCCGCGTGCCGTTGCGCAACAATTGGATCCTGATTGCCGGAACGGCAACGGCCTTTGGTGTGCATTTGCTGGCGATGTACACGCCGTGGATGCAGGCGCTGCTCCGCACAAACCCGATCAGTCTGGAGAAGTGGCTGACATTGGGCGCGCTGGCCGGGACAATCATGGTCGCGATGGAGATCTACAAATGGATCCGCCGCGACCATGTGCCGCGGGCCAGCTGATCCTGATCTCGCGTTAGCCTGGAATGAAGCGCGGCCTGCCGGCCGCGTTTCTCGTGATTGGCCCTCTGACTAGATCGGTGGGCTTTTTCGTTGGTGTGGCAACT
>ERZ761609.1594-NODE-1594-length-19196-cov-11.013583_pt1 | contig 19196 bp, 19 predicted proteins | sample MGYA00511163_ERZ761609 | MGnify/ENA primary metagenome ERZ761609 (study PRJEB28899, sample SAMN02445070) | bioreactor sludge metagenome | biome: EBPR sludge | place: Australia: Brisbane, Thorneside Wastewater Treatment Plant | collected 2011-12-16 ... | reverse complement strand
GTTAAACAGGGAATTGCTGCCAAGAGCTTTTATCGGTAGACTACATCCACCGCCACTTAGTATAAGCGGTTGATTTTAAACATAAAAATGACGATTTTAGCCCGCTTTTCGCGGGCTTTCTGACTCTACCCTTCGCAACCGGACTGCTGAGAATGCTGCCGGTTCGGACTTTCTCGCCGTCGTTCTCAGATTTCAATTTTGCCAGTCCGGTTAGATTCTCGCATGTCCGGTTAGCAAGTGCATGAGTGCTCGGGCAATGAGTCTATCGCTAACTTTTCTCAACCACAAAGTCCCCTTCAAAAAACCCACGTAAAATCGCGGTTTCTTGCGCTCGAATACTACAAAATAATCGAACAGGACTTCTGAGTATGAATCTATTAGTGCCCGCCATTCATTCTGCCGAAACCGGCAACCCCGAGAAATATTGGCGCATATGCCCGCAATTGGCAGGTATATGCGCTTTTGTATTTTAAACCGGACTTCTGAGAACCTGCCCATCTCACGCGTTATCTCTGGATTCTCTCAGAATGCCAAAAGGCCAGTCCGGTTCGAACTGGCCAAAATCCGCGATTTATACTTCTGTTATTAAATTATCGTGAGGCTGTTGGTGATAAGACGGCGCACATGGCGCTCATCTGTACCTTCGCGCACAGCTATATTTGCTGCATGTATGTAACCTTGAGACTTACATATATAATATTAGGGTCTACTTTCTTGGATGTAACATGTGCATACGAGGGCTGCTGTTTTCTCAGCTCTTCCATGGTGAGGATATTCACGGCACTAAGAATTTCCTTATCGAGATGCGATGACAATACCTCTTTCGCGAAGGTATCTAATTTTTTCTCGCTAAGGCTGAAAGCTGTCTCGCCCTTTAATTGAGCCACCTGTGCATCGATGTTCGTTTGATAGGTCACCCGCACAACAAATGTCTTAGCATCAGAGAAAAAAAGATCTTTAACTTTCGCAACAGAAGTGGGGAGGAATGCCTGAACAACCCCTCTGTTCTTCCCCTCAAAAAATGGAGAGAAATGCGCCTGCGCACCCACTCCACTTACCACAAAAACAACAAGAAAAACCCAATACAGCGTTTTTTTCGACATAACGTTTACCTCTTAAAACTCTCTTCCTCACCCCATAGCTTCGAGCCGCACAAACCTTGGGCCGCCAGCTGCAATCCATAGCCGTTGTTTAAAACGTCTCGCGCCCTATCTCTTCTTGCTACGTCATTCTATTTGAACTTGCCCAGACATTCCAAAAAATCAACTATAAACATGCTTGATACAATGCAAAACTCCGGCTTCTAAAATGATAGCAGTATCAAGGCACTCAGACTGATCGTGTTCGCGGGGCCTAGAAAGACCGGGTGGTATAAGATTTGTAAGTAATGCCTGCTCAAGCATGAATGATATCAAGAACTGGCGCTGTGGCCCGCAAGGCATTCTTAAACAAGTCCGCCGCTTTTTTATCTCCGAGCCCCTTCGCCCGCTTGTAAAAAAAACGAACGCCAATCTGAAATTGCAGGTTTGAGTCCTTGTTCTTCAGTAGATTGCAGCAAAACTCGACCCATTCTGGCTGCCGTTTGATGGCTGGGATCTTTCCATTTCTTTTCCGTCCTTCAAGTGTCCTGAGATCAAAGGTCAGCTCTCCGTCCAATGAATAAATCTGGCTCTGATTGCTGTAACGACGTTGGACGATCCCAATACAGGGATGAATGCCCTCCTTATCAAGTCCTAGCACCTTGAATTCATCAAGGAAGCTTTTGATCATGTTCTCAAACCATTGAACATCATTCTTCTTCAGCAGCTTCTGTATCTTTTTGAGTTCTTTGCTTTTATCCGGAAGGGTCAGCATGGCGCTGGCATATTCCGGCGTCAACGTTACGGTGAAGTGATGGCTCTTGATGTGCTTTCCTTCACTACCAACAGGCGATAGGTAGCACGATCCGGCTATAGGGGAAAGCAAAATTCAATATACGCTTTTGTGCGCCTTTGATCTTGCGGATAAGCCAGCCGTCATGTTCATCGCTCATGCGTTTCATTTTAGGCAACAGATAAGAACAAAGCGCAGGCGTTAATGTCAACGAGACAAACAAAGACGCGACAATTGAAGTGATATAGGCAATTCCAAGCGGCAAGAAAATCTTGCCTTCGATGCCGCCCATCGCAAAGAGCGGGATGAAGACCAGCACCACGATGATGGTTGCGAAGACAATGGAGTTCCGTACCTCACTAGAGGCTTCATAAATTACCTGCAGCGGGTTACGCGGCTTTTCGGCCTGGCGGTTTTCACGTAAACGGCGGAAGACATTTTCCACGTCGACAATCGCGTCATCGACCAGCTCGCCGATGGCAACGGCCAGACCGCCCAGGGTCATGGTGTTGATACTCAAGCCGAAATATTGGAAGACGATAGCCGTCAAAACGAAGGACATCGGAATGGCGGTCAGGGTAATAAAGGTCGTGCGGAAATTCAGCAAAAAGAGGAAGAGAACGATTGCTACCAAAATGGCACCATCGCGCAGGGCTTCCTCGACGTTTTTGATCGCCCGCTCGATAAAGGTTCCCTGCTTGAAGATCTCGCCGTGAATTTTCACGCCTTCGGGCAAAGTTTTTTGAATGCTGGCCAGTTCCGCCTCGACCGCAGCGGTGAGCTTGATCGTATCGGCGCCTGGCTGCTTTTGAATGGAAAGAATGACGGCGGATTGGCCGTTGACGCTGGCATCCCCGCGTTTGGCAAGCGGCCCGCCGAGCTTGATGTCGGCCACCTGATCGAGGGTCAGCGGTGTCGGGCTACCATTATCCTGGGGGAGCGGCGATTTCGCCAGATCCTCAATGGTTTTGACCCTGGCAACGTTGCGGATCAGGCTTTCCTGATAATCGGAGAGCAGGAATCCGCCTGTGGCGTTGATATTCGAGCCTTCAATCGTGGCCTCGACGTCATGTAAGGTGACGCCGTAATTTTTAAGCTTCAAAGGGTCGACCAGCACCTGATACTGTTTCAGTTCGCCGCCGATCACCGAGACTTGCGATATGCCAGAAATGGAAAGAATGCGGTTGCGGATATCCCACTCGGCGATCGTGCGCAAATCCATGCCACCGATCTTTGGATCCTCGCTGGTCAGACCGATCAACATAATCTCGCCCATGATCGATGAAATCGGCCCCATAACGGGACGAACATCCTGCGGCAAGGTTTCCTGCGCCTGCTGCAGTTTCTCAGCCACGATCTGACGGGCGGTGTAGATGTTCGTATCCCAGCCAAATTCAACCCAGACGATGGAAAGGCCGATAGCGGAGGCCGAACGCACACGCTCGACGCCCGTCGATCCGTTGACCGCCGTCTCAAGCGGCCAGGTGACCAAAGCCTCGACTTCTTCCGGTGCCAGACCCTCAGCTTCGGTGAAAATCGTCACGGTCGGGCGATTCAGGTCGGGGAACACGTCGACAGGCAGTTTGCTGATCACGAACACGCCATAGACCATCAGCAGGGCTGAGGCCGCGACGACCAGAAGCCTGTTCTTCAAAGAAAAGTGGATGATTGCGTTTAGCATTATATAATCCTTTGCTCACGAGCCATGCGGCGATCAATGCTCATGACCGTGACCGTCATCTTCTTTTTTGCCTTCCATCGCGGGAGTGTCTTTTTTGGGTTCGGTCGATTTAGCGAATTGCAACTGGTAATTCCCAACCGTTACGACTTCCTCATCGGGAAACACGCCTTCCAGCACTTCGCGCTCCGTTCCAAATTTCGCGCCCAGCTTGACACTACGGCGCTCGAACGCATTGCCGCTTCTCACAAAAACAAATTGTTCGCCGCTATCACCCAGAATGGCTTTGACGGGGACGGTCAAAATATCGGCAGGCTCGGTCACCTCGACGGACAGAACGACCTGCGTGTTGGCAAACAGACTGCGGTCGGGATTTTCAACCAGGGCGTAGACGTTCAAGGTGCGGCTGCCGCGATCATAAGCGCCGTCCATGCGTTGCACTTTGCCCTTCAGCGGCGTATTACCGATCAGGCTGCTGTTGACGCTGACATTCTGGCCGACCTGAACCTTGGCGACATCCGGCGTTTCGTACATGACGCCGCGTACCAGGACTTCGGAAGAATCCCCGATTTCCATCAATCCGGCCTCCGGTGTGACGGATTGACCCAGAATAACGTTCTGCTTGGTCACATACCCATCGAGGGGCGACGGGATAGACACCGGAGAGCTGCCGACGAAGATCGGCTGAATGGTCAAAAGGCTCTGGCCTTTGGCAACTTTCTCGCCCACCTTGACGTGGATCTCCGACACGCGCCCCGCCGCCCGCGAGGTGGCGATAGCCTGACGTTCCGGCAAAAATTCAACGATCCCATTTACATCGACCGTTGTTGCGCGCGCGGCGATGGCCGCTTTCACCGTCTGGATGCCAAGATTATTGATCGCCGTATCCGACAATTCTATTGTACTCGTTACCTGAACAGTTTCTTCCGTTCCTGGGGCAGCGGCGTGATCCTCCCCTTCATGGGCAAACGCGGGCATAGACGATCCAATGACCGCGACAAGGGCCGATGTGATCAAAAACTTTTTCATTATCTGATTTCCTCTATTTTACCGCCCAGCTCCACTTCCAGAGCGCCGCGCGCATTGACGGCCTGCGCCAGCGCGTCAAGCGCTTCGTTCTCACTGGAAAGAAGTTTTTCCCGCACCTGCCAAACTTCGAGCGCGTCCGCCTGTCCTTGGCGGAACATGCTGCGCGTCAGCTCGTAGGATTTGCGGTAGCCAGGCAGGATGCTGTCAAAGTAACTGTCCGCGCGGGACTGGAGCGCCGAGGCGCTCTGCTGCAATTCGCCAATGACGTCTTGCTGCGGCAATCCGGCATAAAGATCGGCCTCGGATTTGGCTTGGCGCAGTTCAGCGTTGGCCCGTTTACGTTCCGCATCGTTCTGGTTCCACAGCGGGATGCGCAAGGCGACGCCGACGCCGTAGGACTGTTCATCTCCGTTGGGCGAGCGCGAATAAAACACGCGCGGGCCAAACTCCGGCATGGCGGCATCCTGCTGGGCGACGCTCAAACGACGCTCCGCCGCCTGGATACGGTTTTTGATCACGTTTCTGAGGTTTGACTGCGTCTGCGCAAAGGCCAAAAGCCGTTCGGTATCTTCCGGCACCGCCACGAAAGCCGGACGCTCCAGTTTTGCCTGCTGGAAACTACGCCCCGTCAACCGAGCGAGTTCCGTGCGCACCTGACGCAGTTCCGCGTCGACCGCGTTGGCGTCGGCGCGCAACTTGGCGGCATCCGACGAGAATAGATGGGACGCCGCTGGGCTTGTCTGACCTTGCCTCGCCGACTCCTTTACCAGTTTTTTCATCTTGTCGGCGTCGTCCGCGTAATTCTCGTAGAGCTTCTTGCGTTCGGAGAGCAACCAAACCTGGGTGTAAAGCACCGTGGTTTCGTTGATGACTTTGAGGATTTCGTATTTCTGCTCCATGCTGGCCACGTTCGCCAGAGCTTGCGCATAGCCGCCGCGTGCGCCCGATAGCTGGGATAATTTCAAAGGTTGGATGAATTCCAGATCCGTTCCCATGCCACCTTGACCCTTATCGCGCACGACATCAACCTGAAGCTCAGGGTTATCGAGCAAAGTCGTTTCCGTCGCATCCGCCATCCGGTCTTCATAATCGCGCTGTGCGCGGAACAGGCTGGTGTTTTTTTGAAGGCTTTCCTTGATGACCTGATCAAGAGTTAAAGCGGGAGTTTCCGCATAAGAGGGCATCGAGAACAAGATCGCCACAATCACTAATTGCCATATTATTGATTTCTTCATGAAAATTCCCGCCTTTTGCTGGTCTCATGAAACTAATACGGCTTAAAAGGGGCTATCCCTCAAAAGAAAGGTGCAATTTTTCGGATAAAATCTTCCGCGCCCGATAAACGCGGGTTTCCACGGTTTTTGCCGAAACGCCAAGGATTTCGGCGCATTCGGCCTGGGTTCGCTCCTCCATGGCAAAAAGGATAAAGGCTTCCTTGAGCGTATCGGGCAGCAAGTCGATTTCCCGCCGCAGCAAGGTCAGTTGTTGCCTTGATAGGAAACCCGCCTCGATATTTTCGTCGCTGCGCTGCCAATCGCCAGAGCCGCTCTCATTCAAAGCGTCCAGAGAAACGTTGCGGGCGTGATTTTTATTCTTGCGAAAATGATCGCGGCACAGATTGACTGCGATCTGAAAGAGCCAGGTGCTGAATTTGTAGGCGGGGTCGTATTTGTCGATATTGAAATAGAGCTTTGTGAAGGTCTCCTGCGTCACATCGAGCGCGGCGTCCTCATTGCCTACATAGCGCCAGGCCAGACGATAGACACGCTCCTTGTAGCGGTGCATGATCTCGTTCAGCGCAAAATCGTCCCCAGAGCGCAATCGCTTGACGAGCGCGTAATCCTCATCGGCTGTGTTTTCTTTTCCGATCCTATGGGTTCTGAACAAGGGCATCTGCGGCTAACTTATTAAGCTTTTCCGCCTGTTGCGGCGTTAATACGGTCTGCATGTCGAAAATATGCTCAATCGTCAGCTTTTGCAGCTCACCTTGCGCGTGGTGGATACGCTCAACGGCGGCGGCGACACGCTTGGAAAATGCCTTGTCTTCCAGCATGGCGGCGGCGAGTTCCAGATTACCAACATGGATTTTTTCACGTAAGACCCGCTGCTTCTCGGCGAATTTTTTCTCGATTTGAGCGAGTTTTTGATCCTGTTCCGCCGTGATGCCGATCTGCTCGTGCAGCCAAACATGGGCATCGTTCTGGTTATGATGCGGAGCTTTGAAGAAATTACCGCAAGCGTAAAAAGCGCCAAAACCCACAAGCGCGATGACGATAAAATAAAGGATTTCTTTTTGATAGGAGCGCATCAGGTTTAACCCCCGTTCTTGGCAAAAATAGCCGTAGACGTTATACCATAGTTTGAAGAAAAGACCTGCAGGTTGAGGGCCTGCGCCGCATTGGCGGTCTGCGGGTTGGAAACGCTCAAAGTTGCGGCGAAAACGCCGACCATCAGGGCGAAAGAAAGAGACGCCAGGCGATATTCAGGAACGAAAAGACTGGCCAGCCAGCCTTCGATGACGTTACGCGGCATATCTGCCCGCAGTCTGTTGATCGATTGCCAGACACGGCTTTCCATCGTCTGCAGACGGTCAAGCCGAGGGTGCGTGTCTATCAACCCTTTGATTAGTTTGTCAATTTTTTCATTCGACATGATGCTTACCTCTTTCCAACTATACCAGTAATACGTTAGGAAAGTCGCTATCCCTTAAACCGAAGAACGATTTTTATAACTACTTCCTAATGACGAGGCTAGTTCACGTTTTCCCTGTTTTATGATTTTAATTGCGCTACTCAAAAACAAAATCGCCATAATCCCCGCAACTAAGAGATCTGGCCACCCCGTGCCGGTCCCGAAAACGCCGAGCGCCGCCAGCATAACGGCTACGTTACCGATGGCGTCATTTCGGGAGCAAAGCCAGACAGAGCGCACATTGGCATCACCATCACGCCAGCGCATCAAGATCAATACGCTTGCCACATTCGCTAGGAAAGCCATAAATCCAATGACACCCATGATTTCCGCTTTGGGCGTTTCAATAAAAATGACGTTGTAGATTGTACTGCCCATGACCCATAACCCCATGAGCAAAAGGCTCATCCCCTTTGCTAGTGCGGCGATGGAGCGTACACGCAAGACTTTGCCGATCACGATCAAGCTGATCGTGTATGTGACCCCGTCCGCAAAGAAGTCCAAAGCATCAGCCATCAGGGCTTGCGACCCGGATATATGCCCTGCCACCATTTCAACCCCAAACATCAGGAAGTTGATTGCGATGACAAAGAGCAAGGCCCGCCTGAAACTTGGATCGGAACCGTCAAAGCCTACGTCGTGTCCGCAGTGTGCGCCCATCTTTTACCTTTCAACGGAGCCAGATCATGGCTCGACTTGTTCAACTGTCGGATAAAGCGACTTTACCAAATCTTTCTGACTTTCAAAAAGATCGAGGGCTTCCGTGGCACCCGCCGTGTTTTTATCCTCGGCGGCGTGATGGAAGCGATCCACGGTCTTGGTCAGTTGATCAAGGGCCTGGGTCATCTTTTTGCCGTTCTCTTCCTTTACGGCTTGCGGATGATCATGCAACGCTGCAACGGCGGCAGCCAATTTTTCTCCGGCTTCATGCAGGGCATCGGCGTTGCTGTCCTTTAAGGCCTGCCGTGCCGAAGCAATGGTTTCATCGATCATCGCCCAAGCCGCATCCACCGTCTCCGGCTTTGTAACCGCAAAATGCGGCTTTTCATCATGACCGTGGCCATCGCCGTGCGCTTCCGATGTTTCAGCGACGTGGCCTTCTGCGCCATGATCATGGCCATCAGCGGCATAGACAGGTAAGGACAAGGCGACGATAGCAATTCCGGCAAGTAGTAAAGTTTTAAGCGGGTTCATAGGTTTTCTCCTTTTTGGGTTTTGAAAATGTTTTATAAAGCGCAGGCAGCACGATCAGCGTCAGCAACGTCGCCGTAATCAGACCACCGATGACAACGGTCGCCAATGGCTTTTGCACCTCAGCGCCCGTGCCTGTCGCCAGCGCCATCGGCACGAAGCCGAGCGAGGCCACAAGCGCGGTCATCAAAACGGGCCGCAGGCGGGTTAAAGCTCCTTCCACGATGGCTTCCCGTGTTTCCATACCTTTCTTCACGAGGTCATTGATGTAGGTGATCATCACAAGGCCGTTCAGTACGGCGATACCGGAAAGCGCGATAAAGCCCACCGCCGCAGGGATCGAAAACGGCATATCACGCAAGAACAGCGTCAGGATGCCGCCTGAAATCGCCAACGGGACGCCGCTGAACACTAGCAAGGCCTGTTTTGCCGACCCCAGAGCCGTGAACAGCATCATAAAGATCAGAAAGAAACAGGCCGGAACGACAATCATCAATCGGTTTTGCGCCGCGACCAAGTTTTCAAACTGACCGCCCCAGTCAAGCCATAAACCAGGCGGCAGCTTGGCCTGTTGATCAAGTTTTTGCTGTGCCTCCACCACGAAAGAGCCGATGTCGCGGTCACGCACGTTTGCCTGCACCACGACGCGCCGTTTACCATTCTCGCGACTGATCTGGTTCGGCCCTTCGGAGAGGCGAAATTTTGCCACTTCTTTCAAAGGTACGAACGCACCACTTTCACCGTCCTCATGCGGTACGGGGACGGGAAGGTTTTCCAGGGCAGGAATATCCTGACGCACGGATTCGGGCAGGCGCACGACGATGGGGAAGCGTCTGTCGCCCTCGAATACCAGCCCGGCCTCTTTCCCGCCAACAGCCGACGATACCAGGTCAAGGATACTTCCGACATCAAGGCCATAGCGCGCAATCGCATCCCTGTTAAGGTCAATATCGAGCATGGGAAGGCCTGTGGTCTGTTCAACCTTCACGTCAGCCGCACCCTCGACGCTACGCAGGACGCTTGCGATCTTATTCGCGGTTTCGTTCATGACATTGAAGTCATCGCCATAGACCTTCACCGCAACGTCGCTTCGGACACCGGAAATCAGCTCGTTAAAGCGCATCTGGATCGGCTGGGTGTATTCGTAGTTATTTCCCGGCACCTGTCCCACGGCCTTGGCCAGCTTCTCGATGAAATCCGCCTTGTCCATCGACTGATCCGGCCATTCATCATGGGGTTTGAGGATGATGAATGTATCGGAGACGTTGGGCGGCATCGGGTCAGCCGCCATTTCAGCCGTACCCGTCTTGGAATAGACAAAAGCCACTTCCGGCAAGGCGCTGACGGCTTTTTCGACCTGCAACTGCATCGCGGTCGATTCCGAAATCCCCGTGCTGGGAATCCGCATGGCGTGCATGGCGATGTCTTTTTCATCGAGGGAGGGAATGAATTCCTGCCCCAGGCGGCTTCCTACAAACAAAGAGAAAACAAAGAAGATGACAGCCGAGATGATGACAACCTTTGGCCTGTTCAGCGACCAGTTGAGCATCGGCGCGTAGCCTGATTTGGCCTTGGAAATGATCCGGCTTTCTTTTTCCTCGACCCTCCCCGTGATACACATGGCGATCATGGCGGGGACGAAGGTAATGGAGAGAACGAAAGCGGCTATCAGGGCAATAATGACCGTCATGGCCATCGGCTCAAACATCTTGCCTTCAACGCCCGAGAACGTCAGAAGCGGCAGATAGACCGTGATAATAATCATCTGCCCGAATACGGCAGGCTGGATCATCTGGCGGCTGGCCTCGATCACTTCCTGCATGCGCTCCTGCAACCTCAGCAAGCGCCCCTCATGATGTTGGCGTTCGGCCAGACGGCGCAGACAGTTTTCTGTGATAATGACAGCGCCATCCACGATCAGGCCAAAGTCAAGCGCACCCATGCTCATTAAATTGGCGCTGATGCCCGCTTTCAGCATACCTGTGGCTGTGATCATCATGGTAATGGGGATAACGAGCGCGGTAATCAGGGCGGCGCGGATATTGCCCAGCAACAAGAACAGGATCACAACGACCAGCAACGCGCCTTCACCGAGGTTTTTCTGCACCGTTTGGATGGTAGCGTTGACAAGTTTTGTGCGGTTCAGCACCGTTTTTGCTTTAACGCCATCGGGCAGAGATTTGTTGATCTCGGCCAGCTTCAGATCGACGGCGTTTGAAACGATCCGGCTGTTCTCGCCTTTGAGCATCATCGCCGTGCCGACAACGACTTCATGGCCGTTTTCACTGGCGCTGCCCGTGCGAAGCTCTTTGCCAAGCTCGACGACTGCAACATCCTTGATATACAGCGGGATACCGCCGCGTGTCTTGAGGACGACATTGGCAATCTGGTCAATCGTCTCTAAGCGTCCATCGGCACGGACGACATAGGACTCGCCCTTTTGCTCCAAAAAGCCTGCGCCTGTGCTGGCATTGTTACGCTCTAGTGCGTCGATGACATCGGAGAAGCTTAAACCTAAAGCCGCCAGCTTTTGCGGGTCGGGCTGCACGTGATATTGCTGGGCATAGCCACCAATGGCGTCAACCTCGGCCACGCCTTTGACGTTTTTTAATTGCGGCCGGATGATCCAGTCCTGCACCGTGCGAAGATACATGGCTTTTTCAAAGGGAGATGTCAGAACACGGCCCTCCGGTGTGGTGAAGTCGGCCTCTGGATTTTCGTATTCGACCGTCCACATATAAATCTCGCCAAGACCCGTCGAAATCGCACCCATGCGCGGCTCTGCCCCTTCGGGCAGGGATTCCTTGGCTTCCGCAAGGCGCTCATTCACTTGCGCGCGAGCGAAGTAAATATCGACCTTATCCTCAAAAATCACTGTCACTTGCGCAAAACCGTTACGCGAAATGGATCGCGTATAGGAAAGACCCGGTATGCCCGCCATCGCGGTTTCAATCGGATAGGTGACCTGCTTTTCGATCTCATAGGGCGAAAGCGAAGGCACTTCCACGTTGATCGCCACCTGATTGTTCGTGATGTCGGGTACGGCGTCAATCGGCAGCTTGGTCAGGGAATACATACCATAGGCCGCGAAGATCGCGGTCATCATGACGACCAGCAATCTTTGCTTAATGGAAAAGCCGAGTATTTTTTCAATCATTTTTTTATACTTTCTTAGTGTGCATGTTCCGCTTCGGCTTTACCCAGTTCGGCCTTGAGCGTGAAGGTATTGGAAACGGCGACAGGTTCGCCAAAGCTCACGCCGGAGAGAATCTCCACATGGCGGCTGTCCTCGCGCCCCGTGGTCACATCGCGTTTTTCAAAGCCTTGCGCGGTGCGTACGAAAACCGCGGGCTTTCCACCTATCGATTGAAGCGCCTCTTTGGGCAGGATCAGATCGGTATCCTGGGCTGATGTCGCAATCGCGGCATTCGCAAATTCGCCTGGCCGCCATTTACCTTCTGCGTTATCAAGTTCGATAATCGCTTTGGCGGCGCGGGTTTCAGGATCGATGGCGGGGCTGACGAAGATCAGCTTGCCGTCGGCCTTGCCGCCGCTGCCTGCGACATTCGCCATCAAGCCTTCCTTGACGAAAGGCAGGTCGCCAGGCGCGATAGCGGTTTCAACCCAGACCACACTCAAGTCCGCCACGGTAAAAGCCGAATGTGTCGTATCGACATATTCGCCAAGCGTCAGCTCACGGGCGATGATACGGCCCGGCAGTGGAGAGCGCATTTCATGAAAGCGGGAGTTTCCATTGCTGGAGACTTCGCCGTCGTGACCCAGGGCTTGCAATTTCTGCTTTGCCAGATCGAGTTTTATTTTAGATTCCTGATGGCCGTTTTTCGCGGTTAGATAATCTTGTTCCGCCGTGATTTTTTTATCCCACAGCCCTTTTTCACGGTTAAAGGTCGTGCGGGCAAGCTCTTCGGCGCGTCTGGCAGCGAGATATTCAGCCACGGCCTCGGCCATTTCTCGGCTTTCGATCAAAGCCAGTATCTCGCCTTTTTCAACGGTATCGCCCAGGTTCTTTCTGGCTTCCGTCACCGTGCCGCCCACTTTGGCGACGATCTGCGACATGCGGTCGGCGGCGGCGACGATTTTTCCAGGTACGGACACTTCCCGTGCCAATTGGCCAGGGCCAGCGGCGGCAACTTTAATGTTCGCCGCTGCGACCTGTTCGGCGCTTAAAGGAATGACGCCTTCTGCGTGTTCGCCTTCTTCCGCCTTGCCTTCGGCATGGCCATGCTCATCTTCGTGACCGTGGCCGTGTTGCTCTTCTTTGCCTTCGTCGTGCTTTTCTTCACCCTCTTCATGGCCGTGCGCATCGCCATGGGCGTCTTCCGCCGCTAGGCTGGGCGAGACCGTATAATTCCATGCGGAAAACCCGCCTGAGAGCGCGAGTATGGCAACACCTGCCAAAAGCAGGATTTTAATTTTTGACTGTTTCATTGGTATTTCCTTTATCGTTGTGTTGCCCGGCATGAATGGCCGTCATGCGCTCAATGGTTGCCCGCTGGCGGTGGTAATCCAGAACCGCTTCGTTGAACTGCTTGCGGGCGTTAAACAGGGTGCGCTGTGCATCCAATACTTCCAGATAGCCGAATTTTCCGGCCTTATACCCTTCACGGGCGACGCCGAAAGCCTCTTCCGCGCCAGGCAAGACGGTTGCTTTCAGCGTTGTCGCTTCGCCGTAGGCACTGCTGAAATCCCCGTAAACACCCGTCAAGACGGCTTCAAGCGACAGCTGCGCACCCCGCTGATCAAGCATCGCGGCATTCAGGTCGTGGCCAGCGCGTTCAATGCCGGCGCTGTTTCTATTAAAAACAGGAAACGGAAAGGAGACGCCTGCAACAAAGGCTTGCGCGTTATTATCTCTGGAATCCCTTATGCCAAAACTAAGCGTGGGATCGGGAACGGCGTTGGCCTTTTCAAGAGAGAGACCGGCACGCGCCTGATGAACGCTTGTGTCGATAATTTTGACATCCGGCGTCTGATCCAAGCGGACACGGTAGGATTCTAACGATTGCGGCTGGCTCAAGGGCGGCAGGCTGTTCGCCGCCACGATAAATGTGCCGACCTTGCCGCCCATCAGTGACGATAAGCTTTGTTGTTTGGCGCTAAGGTTGCGACGGGCGCGATCCAGGGCAATCTGGCTGGCCGTGCGCTCGATCTCCGCCTTGTTTTTCTGGATCGGCGGCTCTTTTCCGGCCTCGACCTTGGCAACAACGCTGTCACGCACTTCCGTCGCCAGCTTTTGTTCTTCTTCAAGAATGGTGACTTCCTGCTGTGCGGCGACGACTTCCGCAAAAGCAACCGTTACGTCACGGATAAGATCAAGACCCGCGGCATCGCGGACATAGTGGGTTTTTGTCTTCTCGGCATCCGCCACGCGCACACGGTTTCCGCGCTTGCCGGGCAGTTCCACCAGCTGTGAAACGCTGTAGGTATATTCGGCGCTGCTCGTCCCGTCATAAGGGCCGCTGCCATAAATATTTTCAGCCTCGATAGAAATTTCAGGGTTTGGTAAAACTCCCGCCTGCGATTGACTGGCGGTGGCGGCATCCGCCCGCGCCGAAGATGCCCCCAAGGCCGGGGAATTTTCCAAAGCCCATGCGACAGCCTGATCCAGTACAAGCAAGGCAGGTGTGGCTGGCGTTTCCTGTACGACAGGATTGATCGTCGCCTGTTCCTGGGCATAGGCAGGAAAAGCTGGCGGCAGCGAAACCGCCGCCAGCAAACCTGCCAGAATGAATGATTTTGTTTTCATGTCTGGCTTTTCCTTTTTATTGGCCGCGTTTGGACAGCCAGTCACGCATAAAGGCGATTTCCGCCTCCTGCGCCTGGATGACGTCTTGCGCCAGTTTTTTCACTTGCGGGTCTTTCCCGTGCGCCAGCGCCAGTTTCGCCATGTCGATGGCGCCCTGGTGGTGCGGGATCATGCCGCGCATGAAATCGGCATCGGCATCGCCCGTGGGGGCCACGCTCATGTTTTCATGCATGGTTTTCATGGCAGGGGCATAAATATCCTTCGTGCCATGGTTCATGTTTGAATGATCCATGCCCGACATCTCGCCCTTTGTTTTTTTGGAACACATCATTCCCTTACCGTCCGACATGCTGGCACAGCAGGAACAGGACATGTCGCCCTTCATGCCCATGGTCGCAGCGGTGCCGCCCGCTGTTTCAGCGGGTGTCGAAGATTGGGGTTTTAGGGTGGTAGAACAGGCCGACAATGACAGTATTGCCAGTACGATGAGCGTGGGACGCATAGCCCCGGATAGAAGCGTTGTCATAAGAATATCTCCTCGTTTGATTGAAAAATGCGTAACGCAAGTTCCAGCCGCTTTTGCAAAGCGACTTTACGGATTTAAGCCTATCGACTTAGAATCCGTTTAAATCAAACGAGGGATTTGGGAGGGCGCTTGAAGCCCGATAAGATATCTCCGTCTAAACTTGTATCGACGGCTGTATATGAGAGGCTCACGACAGGGTCACTCATCATCAGACCCATGGCAGGCATGGCAACGTGGGAAACACAGCAATGACCGCAGGTCAGGCATAAATGCTTGCCGTCTTTTGTGCCGCTATTGTCGTCTTTATTAGCGGCGCCATCATGGCAGTCATCCATCGACGACATATTCTTTTCAAGAGAGACGCCTTGAGCGCATTTTTGCGAATCAAAAGCGTGCGCAGCGGCTGAAAAACCGCTGAAACCAATCGCAAAAATGAGCAAGATGACTAAAACACGCATGATCGAAGCATAGCATGAAGTAATTAAAAAACAATGAGTTGCTTGCGATGCATAAGATTTCTTAATTTTTTAAAGGCCATATCAAGAGTTTAGATCAACGCACACTCTCGTTCCTAGTTGTCCAGTCATGCGATAAAGATTTGCCAGATTATTTAAATGGCCGCTCCAGGGAGGAGCGCTTCGTTGCCCGTCATCTTTTGCGGAACGGCATACATCCATCAAGATTGTCGGGGCTGGTAAATCACTCATAGCATCCTCGCAGCTTTTTACTCACACTCACGCCCCAGATTTTGCGGTGCCAGCCGTAGACACAATAAGTAATCATTCGTTATAATAAGATGAATTTAGCGGCGCGTGTCATTCACACCGCCACTTAGTCTGCCGTAACCGGCAATCCTAAGAAATATTGGCGCATATGTCCGCAATTGGCGGGTATGTGCGCTTTTGTATTTTGAACCGGGCTCCTGAGAAACTGCCCATCTCATGTGCCATCTCTGGATTCTCTCAGAATGCCAAAAGGCCAGTCCGGTTCAAACTGGCCAAAAACCCGCGATTTATACTTTTGTTATTAAATGATCGTGAGACTGTTTGTGATGAGGCGGCGTACGTGGCGCTCAACCTGACCATACCGCCCAGCCATGCCGCAGGCACCGAGAAAAAAATCCATGGCAAGGCGCGCACAAGATTAATATGCCCCGCACGGGAAAATCTCCATATCCCGCCACTAACCACAACTATATTGCAAACAAGAGAAATAACCGGGATGAAACTATGTGGCGTTTCTGAGAGAGCAAGAATGGCCGTATATGTGGATCCACCGCCGAAGCCGATCATAGCGTATATAAGCGCCGTCAGAAAAAAGGCTCCCGATACCATCGCCATCCCGCACATCCCTCAAGAGAAGGATTTTGTATAGCTCTACGATCCACACAGATCAAGGCTCTTTACCTCATATCTTTATGTCAGCGTCATCACGGTCGGGAAAACCCCGGCGAACAAAACGTCAGATTGCTTGCGCCGCATCGGCGACGCACATCGCTTAGAATTCTACTGTTTGGCAAAGTACCTCGAGCTGCACGCCGAGTTACCAGAGTTCAACCGCAGTGATGCCCCTAAATTCAGCCGCCAGCAGCGCCCTAATTAAATCCCGCCAATCTCGACCAGTCTCGTGTTGCCCTTCTCACCCGCCTCGTAGCGCAGGAATTGCACAAGGCTGTCGATCTGGTCGTCATTTCGGCCACCGGGGAACTGCACCAGCTCGTGGTAAAAATCCTTCAGCCACGGCGCCTCGCGGGGCAGCCAGACCTTGCCGGCCTCGATGTGCACCGACACGGCTGCTGCACGGGTCCTTTTGTCTTTATCTGGCCTGATGGCCGTTACATAGTCCATCGTAATTCCAAGATTGCGGCTCACCTCCTCGTAAAGGATAGAACCGGAGCCTGCATCCTCAATCACAACCTCGACTAGTGGGTATTTAGCTGCATGCTCATAAACAAGCTTTTTAAGGTCGGGATAGGCGAGCTGGACGCGCAGGATGTCGAGCAAGAAATATTCGTTGTTAAAAATCATCCAGGTTGTGCAAACACTAAAATCATTTTTGCTGCCGCCTTTGATCGCGGTATCCCAGCTCTCGACGATACGGCTGCCCCGGCGGGGAATGAGTGTCCCTTCATAGCGCTTGAACCATTCGAACTTGATGATTTCACCCTCCTCAGGGATCGGGCGCTGCAGGTATTGGGCTGAATAGCGATAACTGCCGATTTCGGCTTCAATCTTGTCCAGAACCGAGCGGGGCTCGCGCGCCTCATGCAAAACCTCGCCAACCTTGCGGTGATAGGGGGCGGCGTTTTCCAGTTCGATGAGTTCGTCAAAAGCGGCAATGGCGGGCAGGTTCAGGACTTCCCAACCGCCTTTTTCCGTCAGGTGGCCGACCAGATCGTCTTGGTGCAGGCGCTGCATCACGACGATAATGATACCCTCTTTTTTGTTATCCAGGCGGCTGTAAGCGGTGTTGAAGAACCATTCGCGGGCCGCGTCACGCTTTGTCGCGGACATGGCGTCGTCCGCCTTCATAATGTCATCAACAATGACGATATCGCCGCCCCGGCCAGTCAGCGTGCCGCCGACTGAAGTCGTATAGCGAAAGCCACCTTTCGTGGTCAAAAACTCCGCTTCGGTGTTTTTCATGGAGCTCAGGCGCGTATGGGGAAAGGTCGCGCGGTACCAAGGCTCCTGCATGATCTGGCGGCACTCGCGGGCATTTTTCAGAGCAAGGTCGGCACTGTAACTCGCGCAAACAATGCGTTTCTCAGGATAAACCCCAAGGACATAGGCAACAAAGGCCACGGAAACAGATACGGATTTCAAATAGCGCGGTGGCAGCGTAATGATCAGGCGCTTGCAATCACCACTGAGGCACTTTTGCAATTTGTGCGTCATGGCGCGGACATGCCAGTTATCCTGATAGGGTGAACTCGGCTGCAAGGTCTTTTGGACTTTTGCGACAAAGCTTGCGAGGTCATAGCTCAGAGAATTATACAAAAGCGCTTTGGGGTCCATTTTTTACTCCTTGCCCTGCATGTACAGGTAAAGATTTTTCAAGATTTCATCGTCCTCCGGGGATAAGGGGCCCGGAGTATGCGCCACGTCTTCATCAAAGTCGGTCAAGCGAGCCATCAGCCCCAAAAGCGCGCTTACGGCGTGCTTATTACCGCGCAGTGCATGCACCATCAGGCTGCGCAAAAGTGCGCGCTGTGCGGGCATACGGATTTCACGATCGCCCTCGCGGATGGAGATGATCCGCGCCAATTCAAGCTCCAGGTCGGTTTTGAGATTGGCGCTGCCCTTCTTGCGCCCCTTCGGATTGCCCGACTGGCCGGGCTTGAATTGCCCGGCCTTCGGCGGCTTGCCATAGCCGACTTCATAATCGCCCTTATTCGACATGACCGGCCTCCTGTTCGGTTTGGTTGAAGGTTTTGCCGGTTCCGGCATGCACGGCGTCCTTGCCGGTCACTTTCTGCCAGCGGCGGATGGTGACATCGACATAAACCGGCTCGAGCTCGATCAGGCGCGCATGGCGGCCCGTGCTCTCGGCGGCAAGGATGGTCGTGCCGGAGCCACCGAAGGGGTCAAGAACGATGCCTGCGAGCGTGGAACAGTCGAGCATGGCATCGGCGACCAGGGCGGTCGGCTTGACCGTCGGATGGGTGGCCAGATCGTCCTCGCGTCCGGCATGGAAGGTGTTCTGTCCGGCGTATTTCCAGAGGTTGGTGCGGTAGCGGCCGAGCTTGCCGAGCTGAATGTTATTCACATGCGGCGCGGTGCCGTTTTTGAATACCGCGATGAACTCGTGCTGGGAGCGGTAGAGCGAACCCATACCGCCGTTGTCCTTGGCCCAGACGCAGATGTTTTTGAGTTCGGTATAGGCCTCGCGGCCCGCGGCAACCAGCTCCTCGATATGGCGCCAGTCCATGCAGACGAAGTGGATACTGCCGTCGGTCGAGTGGCTGGCCATATGGCCAAGGGCCGTGCCGAGGAAGGCCAGAAACTCGGCGCGGTCCATCTCGCCGCTGGCCATCGCGAACTCGGCATGCTTGTGCTTGCCAAGGCCGCTGATGTCCTTGACGCGCACGTTATAGGGCGGGTCGGTGAAGACCATCTGCGCCTGTTCGCCGTCCAGCAGGCGGGCGTAATCTTCGGCCAGCAGCGCGCTGCCGCAGAGGATTTTATGGTTGCCCAAAAGCCAGAGGTCGCCCGAGCGGCTGACCGGATCAGGCTTGATCAGATCATCAAAGGGCGCATCGTCTTCTTCTGCCTCCTCGTCGTTGCCGAGCAGGATATCGATTTCCGCGACCTCGAAGCCGGTCACGGTGAGGTCCAGCACATCCGCAAATTCCTGCAGGTGCTGGAATTCAATTTTCAGGATGTCATCATCCCAGCCCGCCAGTTCGGCCAGCTTGTTATCAGCCAGGCGGTAGGCCTTGA
>ERZ761609.1592-NODE-1592-length-19198-cov-50.744659_pt1 | contig 19198 bp, 15 predicted proteins | sample MGYA00511163_ERZ761609 | MGnify/ENA primary metagenome ERZ761609 (study PRJEB28899, sample SAMN02445070) | bioreactor sludge metagenome | biome: EBPR sludge | place: Australia: Brisbane, Thorneside Wastewater Treatment Plant | collected 2011-12-16 ... | reverse complement strand
GGCCGAGTTCCGCCAGTTGGTCCTGCCCCTTCACCTCGATCCGGTGCGCCAGATCCCCTTCCTTCACCTTCTCCGTGCCCTCGTACAGGTTCTGCAGCGCTCCCGTGATCGCGCGCGTCATCGAAATGCCGACAAAAGCCGCCAGTAATTCGACCAAAATAAAGATAATGGCGATCAGAATCAACAATTCGAGCAGCGACGTCTGCTCCCGCCACTGCTGCTGGTTGAACAGCAGGTTGATCACGCCCGAGATGCGCGTCCGCATTCCCAGCAACGCCGATTCCTCCACTCCCGGCTCGTCCCACACCGAAATCGGCATCGGCAGCCCGTAAAGAATCGTCAAATCCAGAAAGTTGGCCGCGGGTGGAATCCCCGGTCCCGGATCCGCGGGCTCACCCGCCACCGGCGCGTGCAGCCGCACCGGTTCCGTTTGCGACCGGATCGTCTGCATGAAACTCGTCAGGTACACGTCGCCCAGATTCGGCACCAGCCCGCGCAGAAACGACCGGGTCACCGGCGCCAGCACCACCACCTCGGATCGCGGTCCTCCCGCGTGTGCCCACAGATAGAAGTGTCCGTCCTTCACCACCACCCCGGCGCGATCGCCGAATCCTTCGGGCGGCGCCGTGATCGCCGCGTCCTCCGGATAACGCACCTCGCTTCCCCGCGGGTCCCGCACCAGAATCTCCAGCCCCGGAAAGCGCTCCCGGAAGATGAAGCCGGACCGCCGGATCGCCTCCGCCCGCGCATTCACCGGCGCCCGGGCCAGCGCCCCTGCCGTGTTCTGCAGCGAACTCACGCGCCGGTCCATCTCCGCCTTCAGCAGATATGCCCCGATCTGCGAACTCAATACCCATGCGCCGGTCTCCGCGAAGATCGCCAGCAGCAGAATTGGCACCACCGCGATGAAGACATAGCTGACGATCAGCCGGTCCCGGATGTGCCAGATCGCCTGCCGCAGCGCCAGCGTCGCCAGCCTCGCCAGCGCCACGATCCCGAACAGGAACACCGCCGCGAGCGCCACGATCTTCGCCCGTCCGAAGTCGTTGGTTAATTGCAGCGCGCCCAGTGCCGCCAGTGAGAGCAGGAACAGCCGCTCCACCCAGCCCACACGCCAGCCTCGCCGGGGCGCGCGCCGCTCCCAGCGTGGTCCGGTCTCCTCGTCCTGCCGGCGTGTTGCTGCCACTCGTCAGATCCTCGACTTGGCGATGTCCGGTAATTCCTCCGCCGCGCGCACCTGATGCGGCTGGAGATAATTCTCCTCCAGAAACGGCTTCAGACGCGCCAGCGCCGCGGCCGGGGAGTCCGCGAACTCGAACAGTTCCAGATCCTCCCGCGAGATGACGCCGTGTTTGACCATCGCTTCGAAATTGATCAATTCGTTCCAGAAATCCGAGCCGTAGAGAATAATCTGAATTCGCTTCTCCAGCTTCTGGGTCTGCGCCAAAGTCAATATCTCGGTGAGTTCGTCCAGGGTGCCGAAGCCGCCGGGAAACACAATCAATGCCTTCGCCAGATACGCGAACCAGAATTTACGCATGAAAAAATAGTGAAATTCAAAGTTCAGCTCCGGCGTGATATATGGATTCGGCGACTGCTCGAACGGGAGTGCGATGTTGAGACCGATGGTCTTGCCTCCCGCATCCGCCGCCCCGCGATTGGCGGCTTCCATGATTCCCGGTCCCCCGCCGGTGCAGACCACGAACCGCCGCGTGGGCGGCTCCAGCCCGTCGCTCCATTGCGTCACCAGCCGCGCCAGTTCACGCGCTTCGTGGTAATACCGCGCCAATGGGCCGGTTTCCCGGATGCGCGCCGATCCAAAGAAGACGATGGTGTCCCGGATTTTTTCGTGGCCAAGCCGGTCCAATGGCTCCAGATACTCCGACAGAAGCCGCAGGCTCCTCCCCGACCACCCGTCAATAAATGCTTCATTTTTATAGGCTAATGGCGACCGGCCGTTATTCATTCCTTCTCCTTCTTCGCCGCCTGGCTCTCCAATTCCGCCACGCGCTTTTCCAATTGTCGCACTGATTTCAACATCTCCGGAAGACGCGGGTACGCCGTGATCGCCCGCCTCCATTCCCGTGCATCAAACGCCGGCGATCCCGAGACCACCGCCCCCGCCGCCACGTCTCCGCCGATCCCGCTCTGTGCATACACCACCGCGTTCTCGTGAATCGTCAGGTGCCCCGAGATCCCCGCCTGTCCCGCCAGCAGCACGTTCTTCTTCAACACCGTGCTCCCCGCCAGCCCGACCTGCGAGCAGATGATGTTGTCCTCTCCCACCTCGCACGCATGCCCGATCTGCACCAGGCTGTCGATCTTCGCCCCGCGCCGCACGCGCGTCTCTCCCACCGTCGCCCGGTCCACCGACGTCAGCGTCTGGATCTCCACGTCATCCTCGAGCACCGCCGGACCCGACTGCGGAATCTTCTCGTGGCGCCCCTCGGCCGTCTTTGCGAAACCGAACCCGTCTCCGCCCACGACCGCGTTATTCTGCAGGATCACCCGGTCCCCAATCCGGCAGTGCTCGCGAACCACCGCACCCGAATGTGCCAGAAAATCGTCGCCGATCTCCGCGCCCTCATAAATCACCACGTGCGGATGCAGAACCGCCCGCTTGCCGATCTTCACCCGCTCGCCCACCACCGCGTACGCCCCGATCGACGCCCCCTCGCCCACCTCCGCCGTCGCCGCGATCACCGCCGCCGGATGCACCCCCGGCGCCGGCTTCGGCGCCGTGTAGAACAAGCCCAACGCCCGCGCGAAGTCCAGATACGGATTCGCCGAGATCAAACGCGGAATCGCCAGTTCCCCCACACTTTCGTGTACAAGAATCGCGCCCGCGCGCGTCTGTTTTACCTTGTGCGCATACTTCGGATTAGCCAGAAACGTCAGATGCCCGGGACCCGCCTGCTCCAGCCCCAGCACCCCCTCGATCTCCACATTCCCGTCTCCGCCGCGCAATTCGCAGCCCAGCCGTTCCGCGATCTCTTTCAGTCTCATCGAGGATCAGGGTATCGCATCCGGCGCGGAACGGCCCGCCCTTTCCGCTACACTGGGAGATTGATGGCCGTTTGCCCGCCTTTGCTCCTGCTGTTCGCCCTCGTGACCGGCCCTGCCGCCTTCGCCCAGGATGCCCCCGCCGGCTCCCTCGCCCAGGCCGCCGAGGAGTTCCGCAACCTCAGCCGCAACATGGGCCTGCGCGCCGATAGCCCCCGCCGCGCCCGCACGTCCGGCCGCAAGCGCCCCACCTACCGCGGCCGCCTCACTCACAACTTCCGCAACGACTTCCTCGACGCCACCCCCCACGATGTCCGCCAGCGCGGCGGCGACAAGAATATCCTCCGCCGCAATCAGTTCGGCTTCAATGTCTCCGGCCCCGTCTGGATCCCCAAGGTCTATGATGGCTCCCGCACCACCTTCCTCTCCGTCAGCTATGAAGGCGTCCGCGAAAAAATCGGCCGCTCCTATCTCCGCACCATCCCCATCCCCCAGCAGCTCGCCGGCGACTTCCGCTCCGTCGTCGATTCCGCCGGAAACCCCCTCCGCATCTTCGACCCCCAAACCACCGCCGCCAACCCCGCCTACGCCTCCAATCTCTCCATCGATGAAGAGAACCTCCAGTACCTTCGCTCTCCCTTCCCCAACTCCATCATCCCGGACTCCCGGCAGGACCCGGTCGCCCGCCGCTCCGTCTCCCTCTTCCCCTCGCCCAACTCCGACGCCGGCCCCTTCTTCCGTAATAACTATTTCGTCTTCTCCCCCGAGATCAACTCCGCCGACGGCATGATCTTCAAGGTCGATCACACCTTCCTCGAAAAACACCGCCTCACCTTCAACTACTCCTTCACCAACGGTCTCGCCCAGCAGGCCCGCTTCTACGACAACCCCGCCAACCCCGGCGCCCCCGACCGCAACTACACCAACCGCCGCGCCTCCGTCCAGAACGTCTTCACCCTCTCCCCGCAGAGCATCAATACCGCAAGTTTTGAAGCCGTCTCCGACATCTCCGACAACGCCGTCGAAACCGGCCTCTCTCCCGCCCAACTCGGCCTCGCCGGTCTCACCGGCGAAGCCTTCCCCTACTTTGACTTCCCCGGCGGCTATCTCGACCTGGGCCGCGCCAGCCCCGTCTCCCGCCACGCCCGCCACACCTACGTCCTTTCGGACTCCCACTCCCTTCGCCGCGGAAAACACAACCTCCGCGCCTCCGCCACCCTCGTCCGTTACCAGGTCAACACCGCCCTCGCCACATACCCGTCCGGCTATTTCCGCTTCGGCGCCGGACTCACCAGCCTTCCCGGCATCGTCAACACAGGCGACCCCGTTGCCAGTTTCCTGCTGGGCCTCCCTGAATACGGCGAAGTCAGCCTCGTCCCCGCCCCCTCTTACTTCCGCAAGTGGCGGGGCAACCTGGCTGCCCAGGACACCTGGGAGATCCGCCCCGGCCTCAACATGAGCTACGGAGTCAATATTGAAATCTCCGGCCCTCGCACCGAACGATTCAACCGCTACTCCACCGTCGACCTCAGTACCCCCAACCCCTACAACGGCAGGCCTGGCGCCCTGCTCTTCGCCGGCCTCAACGGTCAGGGCTCAGCCTTTCAGGAAACCCAGATCCGTCCCCAGCCCAATTGGTCTCTCGCCTGGAACCCGCGCGGCAACCGCCGCTCCGTCGTCCGCCTCTCTTACGCCATGAGCTTCGCCTCCTTCGGCATGCCCAACGGACAATGGGCGACCCAGGGTTATAACGGCTATTCCACTTACTTCTCCCCCAACGTCCAGCTCGAAGCCCCCTTCCTGCTTCGCGATGGCGTCCCCCCGCCCCCCAACCCCGTCCCCGATCTCCGCCCCGATGCCGCCAACTTCACCTCTGCCGACCTCGTCGACCGCTCCGGCCGCCTCCCCCGTTACCAGTCCGGCGGCATCTCCTACGAACGCGAACTCAAGGGATCCCTTGTCCTCAGCGGCGGCCTCTCCATCGCCGGCGGCAAAGGTCTCTTCCTGGGCGGCGGTTCGGTGAATCTCAACGCCATCCACCCCGACCAGCTGATCCACCGCGATCTCCTCAATGACGAACTCTTCCGCCGCACGGTTCGCCCCTTCCCTCAATACCTCAGCTTCAACCTGAATGGCGCCTGGCCCGATGGCCAGTACCGGCGCGATGCCGCCTGGTTCCGCGTGGAAAAACGCATGGCCCAGGGCCTGTCCCTCAACGCCTACTATGAACTCTCCCGCCAGGTCGACGACTACTCCGGACCCGGCGGACGCCAGGACTTCTTCAACCGCCGGAATGAATGGGGCCTCACGTCCTACAACAACCCTCACCGCCTCTCGTTGACCTACCTCTACGAACTCCCCATTGGCGTCAACAAGCCCTTTCTTGCCTTTGAGGACTGGCGCCGCATCCTCGTCAACGGCTGGGCTCTCTCCGGCATCACCTCCCTCTCGAGCGGCGAACCCCTCGCCCTCCGCGCCCAGTTCAACAATACCGGCGGCGTCGTCTCCGGCCTCCGCGTCAATGTCGTCCCCGGCGTCGATCCCCACGTCCCCAACCAGGGCCCCGAACTCTGGTTCAACCCCAATGCCTTCACCCACCCCGACGACTTCTCCCTCGGCAACGGACCTCGCGCCCACCCCACCCTCCGCGGACCCACCACCCAGAACCACGACCTCTCCGTCTCCAAACGCTTTGTCATCGACCAGGAACGTACCCTCGAATTCAACGCTTCCGGCTTCAATTTCATCAACCTCGGCGTCTGGAACGACCCTGACACCGTCATCGGCACCGCCAGCGCCCCGAATGTCAACGCCGGCAAGATCATCGGCTCCCGCGGCGGCCGTGTCATTCAGCTTGGACTGAGGCTCAGCTTCTGACCATGCGCCTCTCCCGCCGCCGCCTCATCGCCCTCTTGACGGCTGCTCCTGCCGCCTCCGCCCAGCCCAAACCGCTCCACCGTCGAGTCACCGCCTGGCCCGCCAACGGCGGCGGCCTCCCCTCCTCCCTGAAGGCCACCGTCGAAGGCGCCCCCGCCCGGACCCTTCGCGTCCGCGGACCCGGGACCGACATGATCCTCTTCCTCGTTCTCGATCTCGTCGGCGACCTCGCCTTCGTCGACCCCGCCCGGCAGTCCCTGATCTCCGAACTCGGCAATCTCCCCGAACACGTCTGGGCCACGGTCCTGCGCGCCCAGGACGGACTCCGCGTCGCCGTCGATCCCGCCCCCGATCGCGCCCCGGCCATCGCCGCCATCGAGAATACCCAGATCTCCGGCCGCGCCGGCCTGCTCGAAACCGTCGAACCCGCCGTCCAACTCGCCGGCGCCCTTCTCGAAAAGGCCCCCGTCCGGATCGCCATCCTCTACGTCACCGACTCCAACATCTACAACTACCGCGAGGACTACACCAACCCCGTCATCAACCCCTCCGATTCGCGCGACCTGTCCCGCCGCTTTCCCGAAGGGCTGATTCGCGAGAAAACCACCTCCCTGGCCCAGTCGCTCGCCGCCTACGACGCCCCCGTCTTCATCGTCCATCTCGCCTTCCTTCGCGACCGCCTCAACGAGGCCTACCAGAACGGCCTCCAGTTGATGGCCGAAGCCACCGGAGGCGGCCTCTCCCTCTGCCGGACGCCCAACGACATCCCCACCGTGCTCGCCGCCGCATTCCAGCGCATCCTCGGCCATTGGGCCATCGATCTCGAAGTCCCGCCTTCCGTCCCGCGTAACTTCACCGTCCAACTCGACGCCCCCGATTTGAGCCTCCAGTACCGCAACCGATTCTCCAGGGGAAAGTAGGAACCCGATGAACCTCCCGCTGAACTGTCTCCTTCAGCCCGCTATGATGGGAACGCGGTCATGAAGTTCTCCCGCTCCATCCTCGCTGCCCTCATTTGCGCCGCCGTCGCGGTCGCCGCCCTCGTTCTCCTCCTCGCCGCCCGGCGCGAGGCCGCTGAATCCTCCGCTGCCCTGGAAGCCGCCCGCGCCCACGCCCAGAATCTCGAACAACAGACCTCCGCGCTCGCCGCCGAAAACCAGACCCTCCGTCAACAGATTGAAGCTGAAGGACTTCAGCCCGCTGCCCCGCCGCCGGCCGCCCGCCCCGCCGACCCCTCCAAACTCGAAGCCGTCCGCGAACTCGCCGCCCTCCAGACCCGCCACGAGGCCCTCCAACTCCAGGTCACCGGCCTCCAGAACCGCCTCGCTGAAATGGATGGAGCCCTCGAACGGCTCAATTCCGAAAACCGGCGCCTCGGCGCCGCCGAAGCCAGCCTCAAGGACCAGCTCGACTCCACCCGCCGCGTCGTCACCGCCACCGAGGCCGAACTCAAAAGCAAGGCCGGGCGCGTCGAACAACTCGAAGCCTCCCTCCGCCGGTTCCGCGACCAGGCTTCCGGAGCCGACCGCCGGACTTCCCAGATCACCCAGAGCCTCCAGCAACTCGAGGACATCAATCGCCGCCGCGAGGATACGCTCAATGCCCTCCAGCGCCGCTATCGCGACGTCACCGACCAGCTCCGCTCCCTGGCACTCCGCCTCGATACCCAGCGTGACAACCCGGTTCCGCTGGGCGCCACCGACCTTTCCCGCATCTCCAGCGCCGTCCAGTCCGCCGAGGATGACCTCCGCACACTGACCAGTCTCAACACCCAGGCCCGCACCGCGATCGACCGCCTCCAATAAAGTTCTTCCCCGGCTGGAACTTTTCCGCCCTGACGGTATCTAAACTGGTGGGACCCCTTCCCGCTACCTGATCATTCTCAATGCGTAATCACTTCAAATTCACCGTTCTGGCGATCATTCTGGCTTCGTTTTTCACCTTCTAACGCTCGTTTGAAGGATTTCTGCGCCTGCGCGGCGACCTAAAACCGCGCCGCAAACGGCTGTCCACCCGCCAACAGGCCCTCCACCCGGTCCACCACCTGCCGGGCGCCCGGCATCGGTGGCAGCACGCTGAACCGCCCTTCGCGAACCGCCTCCAGCGCCGCCCGCGCCACGTCCTCCGCCCTCACGCCTTTTTGCAGGTCCTCGTGGATCTCCGCCCGCAGCGATTCCATGGCTTCGTCCTTGATTTTTAAGGACTTGGCGATGTCCGTCGCCACCGCCGCCGGACACAGTACCGTCACCCCGATCCGCCCCCCCTGTTGCCGCAATTCGAGCGCCAGCGCCTCCGAGAGCGCCACCACCCCCGCTTTGCTGACCCCGTAACTCGCCGCCATCCCCACCGGCAGCAGTCCCATCACCGAGGCCGTGTTCACAATGTGGGCTTCGCCCTCCTGTTCGAGCATCCGCGGCACGAAGGCCCGGATGGCGTGGATCACCCCGCCAAGGTTGACCGCCAGATCCCGGTCCCACTCTTCCGCTTCGATGGTCCAGCAGGGACCAACCGTCCCCGCGACACCCGCGTTGTTGCAGAGCAGGTGGACTGCGCCGAAGTGGCCGAACGCGACGTTCGCCAGTTCTTCCACCTCCGCCTCCCGCGCAACATCGCAGGTCATCGCCATCCCTTCCACACGCGTCCGGGCCAGTTCGGCCCCCGCTTCGTCCAGGGCTTCCGCGTCGATGTCGGCCAGCACCACCTTCATGCCTTCGGCGCCGCAAACGCGCGCCAAAGCGCGGCCGATTCCTCTCGCCGCGCCCGTAATGACTGCAACTTTACCCGCCAGTTCACGCACTGCAGGTTCCTCCGCTGCCGATCATAGCAGGCTGTCAAGTCTACCAGTTGATCGATTCCAGCATCACGTGGGAGACCTTGCCGAGCTGCGTCGGCTCGCGCTGGGTCTTCAGCAGGACCTCTCCATACTTGTAGCCCCGGTCGAAGGCATTCATGTTGAGATCCCGGTACCGGGCCGGCACGCTGTCGCCCACCGCTGCCCGGCACGCGTCCTTCTCAACCGCGCCCGTGATGGCCACCAGAAAGCCCACCATCACCACATTCAGCACCATCTTTTTGCCCAATTCCTCGGCAATGCGCGTCGCGGGGATGCTATAGACCCGCCGGCCCAGGGCCGCCGAGTCCATCCGGACCAGGTCTTCCTCGACGATCAGGACCCCGCCTTCCTTCAACTCGGGCGTGAACCGGCTGTAGGCCTCCTGCGACATCACCACCAGAATGTCCGGTTCGGTGAGATACGGGTACAGCACCGGCTGGTCGCTGACCACCAGCGCCGCGCTCGCCGCCCCGCCCCGGGCCTCCGGCCCGTAATTCTGCGTCATGGTGGCGTAGCCGCCCTGGCCGATGGCCGCGGCCCGCCCCAGAATGTGTGCCGACAGGATGACACCCTGTCCGCCAAAGCCGGCAATCCGGATTTCGGTCAGCATGAGCAGCAGTCCTCCTTCGCGACGCCCGCCTCCGGATTCTCGTCCGGCTGGGGTGGCAGCGGATGGTAATTCGCGCCTAACTGCTGGCGCATCAACGTCAGATAGTCCGGCCGCTCGCGGTCCACGAACTTGCCGACGATGATTTCGCCACCCTGAACCAGGGCCGTTTCGTGGGTTGGCGCGCCGTTGCGGATCTTGCTCCGCTCCTTGTAGTCCTTCATGGCCGCCAGTCCGTCGGCCAGGTTGTTCCGCCGGCCATAGAGCGTCGGGCAGGGCGAAAGCACTTCCACGAAGCGGAAACCCTTCTTGTTCAGCGCTTCCTTCATCGTTTTCTCGAGCATTTTGACGTGGAAAACCGTCCAGCGGGCCACAAAACACGCGCCCGCGGCGTCCACCAGGTGGGCCATGTTCAGTTCCGGCTCGAAACTCCCGTACGGGGTCGTCGAACTGATCGACGCGCCCGGCGTCGTCGCCGCCGCCTGCCCGCCCGTCATCGCGTAGATCATGTTGTTGATGCAAACCACCATCAAATCCATGTTCCGGCGCGCCGCGTGGATCAGATGATTGCCGCCGATCGAGGTCAGATCGCCGTCGCCTGAATACACCACCACGGTCAATTCGGGATTGGCCAGCTTCAGACCCGTCGCGAAGGGGATCGCGCGGCCGTGCGTGGTGTGAAACGAGTCCATCTTGGTGTACCCGCTCACGCGCCCCGAACAGCCGATGCCGGAAACGATCGCCACCTTCTTGATGTCGATTCCAGTGCTCATCAGCGCGTAGGCGAAGCTGTTCACCGAGGTGCCGATGCCGCAGCCAGGGCACCAGATCGTCGGGATCCGGTCCATGCGCAGGACATCTTCCACGGGATTGTGGATCGGAAAATCGACCGTCGTACTCATGCCAGTCCCCTTTCGATCGCTGCAACGATATCGACCGGTTTATGGACGGTGCCGCCGGCGTGGGGCATCCGGATCACCCGGGTCGTGCCCGCTGCAACGCGCTCCACCTCCAGCACCACCTGCCCCAGGTTCAGTTCCGGGGCCACAATCGCCTTCACCCGCCCGGCGATTTCGCGAACGAGCTTTTCCGGGAACGGCCAGACGCATTTCAGACGTAAAAAACCGACCTTCAGGCCCTTCTCGCGCGCCATCTGGATGCCCCGGCGCGCCACCCGCGACGTGATGCCGTAGCTCAGCACCACCACGTCGGCGTCTTCCAGGCCATCTTCTTCCACCATCACGAGTTCGTCGGCCGCCCGGAGGATCTTGTTGAACAGGCGATTGACCAGCTTTTCCTGCTGTGCGGGGTTCATCAGCGGATAGCCGCGGTCGTCGTGGGTCAAACCGGTCACAAACAGGCTGTAGCCTTCGCCGGCGTGTGCCATTTCGGGAACGAGATCCTCGCTTGCTTCGAACGGAAGGTACTCGCCGGGCTTCTTCTTCGTGTGCCGCCGGGGGTACACCGGGATCTGGTCGGCGGGCGGGATGACCACTTTTTCGGTCATGTGGCCGACACACTCGTCCATCATGAACATCACGGGAATCCGGAAGCGTTCGGCCAGATTCATGCCGGTGACCGCGAGGTCGAAGCATTCCTGGGGCGAATCGGGGACCAGGGCGATCGTCAGATAGTCACCGTGGGAGCCAAACCGGGCCTGCATCATGTCGCCCTGGGCCGGGAGCGTGGGCAACCCGGTCGAGGGACCGCCGCGCTGGACATCGACGAACATGCAGGGGGTTTCGGTCATCGCGGCGAAGCCGATGTGCTCCATCATGAGCGAAAAACCGGGCCCGGAAGTCACCGTAAACGACTTCTCACCGGCCCAAACCATGCCCTGGAGCGCGATGGAAGCCGCCAGTTCATCCTCCATCTGGATGAACAGACCGCCGGTCTTCGGCGTGCGTGCGGCGAACCGCTCGACGACTTCGGTGGACGGAGTGATCGGGTAGCCTGCGGCAAATCGCGCACCCGCGGCGAGCAGACCCTCGCAGCAGGCGGCATCGCCGTTCATAAAGTGAACACCGGTCAGTACCGATTCGGGATTCGCGTGGGTCACTTGGCGGCCTCCTTCGGCTGAGCGCCGTCTTTCGGCAGGCGATAGCCGTAGATGGCGAAATCAGGACAATACATCCCGCAAAGATTGCATCCAGAGCACTTGTCGGGATCTTCCATGTAGGGCGCGTGATACCCCTTGGCGTTGAAAGCGGATGAAAGTGCCAACACCTTAGTGGGGCAAAATTCAACACAGAATCCGCATCCCTTGCATCGTTCGGTTGTGACGGCAACGGAGCCTCGAATCATGAAGGGCCCCTCCTTCAGGGACTTCTTCCGATTCACAAGCAATCGCGATGCCAAATGAAGGCATCCGGGTCTGATTGTAGAAAAAGTCTACGATTTGGTCAGCCCGGGCCAGGCTTCGACCTCTCCGGCGAGGGGTTTGAGCCACTCGACGAAGGCTTGGGTGACGCCGATACCTTCATTGGCGAGCCAGGATTGGGGGAATTCACGCAGTCCGGGCGTGACTTCTCGCAAGTTGATCGTACTGGTTTGTCCAGAATGATCGAGGCGGACCATGATGCCCGTCTCGCCTCGTTGGGCGGCGCGGGCGGCCTCGATGCCGCAAGCCCGGGCATCGGCGCGGTCGCGGGTCGAGGCCAGAACGGCGCTGGAGCGTCCGGTGAGCCCTGGTTTTTCGCTGCGGGTCCGGAGTCCGGTTTGATGCTGGATCAGGAGGGCGAGAGTGTGGCCGAGGTTGGCGGCGAGACGCTGGCGGCCATCGCGGTCCACCTGGACGTCAGCGCCGAAGGGGTGGCCGTTTTCGTCGCGTTGGCCTTCGCAAACGGCGATGACACAGCGTCCAAGACGTCGAAAAACGCGTTCCACATCGTTACAAATGGCTTCCAGAGAGACTTTTTGCTCGGGCAGATAGATCAAGTGGGGGGCGTCTTCGGGCGAATGGCGGGCGAGGGCGGTGGCGGCGGTGACCCAACCGGTATCGCGGCCGAGGGTCTCGACGACCATGACGGGGGAGGGCAGAGAGCGGTTGTCCTCGCCGGCATCGCGGACGGCGTGGGCAAAGAAGCGGGCGACGCTGCCGTAGCCGGGCGTGTGATCGGTGCCGGGGATGTCGTTGTCGATGGTTTTGGGGATGCCGATGACCTGGAGGCGGCCGCCGGCGGTTTCGGCGAGATGGCGGGCGGCGCGCATGGTGCCGTTTCCGCCGTTGAGGAAGGCGGTGGTGATGCCGTGCTGGAGGAGGATCCGGACGGCCTGCTCATAACCGGCTTCGTCGAGAGCATGGCGGGAGGAGCCGAGGGCGGATCCGGGGGCGAGGGCGATCTGCTCGAGAAGGGTTTCGGAGGGGGCGTCGAGGTCGAGGAAGTCCTCGGCGAGGAGTCCGGCGAAGCCGAAGCGGGCGCCGAGGAGGGACCAGTGTCCGGCGCGGCGGAGTTCGAGGGCGAGGCCGGCGAGCGAGGCATTGAGGACGGCGGTGGGTCCGCCGCCGTGGATCAGGATGGCGCGGCGGATCATATCAGCATGTAGGTGACGAGGGCGGTGGCGATCAGGTGGCCGTGGGCGTCCTTGACCTCGCAACTGCTGACGACGAGGGTTTTCCCCATTTTGATGAAGCGGGAGCGGGCGCGGACCTTGCCGGCGGCGACGGGGCGGAGGTAGTTGAGTTTCATGTCGACGGTAGTGGTCTGGCGCTGACCGCCGAAGTGGCCGATGATGGCGACGCCAACGGCGGCATCGATGAGGGTGGCGGTGGCGCCGCCGTGGAGGGTGCCGAGGATGTTGTGGACGCGCGGGGTGACGTCCATTTCCATGGTGATGCCGTCCTGATAGACGCGAACGACGCGGAGGCCCAGCAGGTCGTTAAAGGGCATCCGCCCGAGCATGGCGGTCAGTTGGGGACGGGAGAGCGGCCGGGTCTTCAAAACAGTAGTATGGCAAAGTGGAGCCATCATGATGAGCAATGCCGTGACCTGGAAGCGTGATCTGGATGTTCTGGTGGTGACGATCGACAACCCGCCGGTGAACGCACTGTCGCCGGGCGTGTTGGAAGGCATCGTGGAGGGGGTGGAGGCGGGGGTGGCGGACGAAGAGGTCCGGGCGGTGGTGGTGATCGGGGCGGGCAAGACATTCATTGCCGGGGCGGACATCCGCGAGTTTCCGAAGATCATGGCGGGTGAGCGGCCGATGTTGAGCCTGAATCCGCTACTGGAGCGGATCGAGAACGCGGCCAAGCCGGTGGTGATGGCGCTGCATGGGACGGCGCTGGGCGGGGGCCTGGAGACGGCGATGGCGGGGCACTACCGGGTGGCGGCGTCGTCGACGCAGTTGGGTCAGCCCGAAGTGAAGTTGGGGCTGATTCCCGGGGCGGGCGGGACGCAAAGGCTGCCGCGTCTGGTGGGGGTGGAGCGGGCGCTGGAACTGTGTGTGTTCGGCAACCCGGTGACGGCGAAAGAGGCGGTGGACTGGGGTCTGGTGGATGCTCTGGTGGATGGCGATCTGCTGGCCGGGGCGGTGGCGTACGCGCGGACATTGCAGGCGCCGCGGCGGACGCGGGATCTGACGATCGAGTCGGCCCCGGAAGAGGCGATCGAGATGATCCGGGAGGAGGCGCGGCGGCGGATGCGCGGGCAGGCGGCGCCTTTATCGGCGCTGGAGGTGGTGTGCGCGGCCGATATTTTCGATTTTGACGAGGGGTTGGCGTTCGAGGCGAGGATCTTCGAGTCGCTGCTGAAGGGTCCGCAGGCGAAGGCGATGATCCACGTGTTTTTCGGGGAGCGCGAGGTGGTGAAGTTGCCGTTCGTGCCGAAGGAGACGCGACCGAGGGAGATCCGGCGGGCGGCGATCGTGGGGGCGGGGACGATGGGCCGGGGGATCGCGCTGTGTTTCGCGAACGCGGGCGTGCCGGTGCAAATAACGGACGCCGCGCCGGCGGCGCTGGGGGCGGCGCTCGACTGGGTGAAGCATCATTACGAGCACGCGGTGAAGCACAAGCGCCTGCCGGCGGAGGAGGCGGCGCGGCGGGCGGGACGGATCACGGGCGCGAGGGCGCTGACGGAGTTTGGCGAAGCGGATTTGATCATTGAGGCAGTGAGCGAGGATCCGGAGGTGAAGCGGGGGGTGTTCGCGGAGATGGACCGGGTGGCGCGGCCGGGGTGTCTGCTGGCGTCGAACACGTCGACGCTGGACATTGACGCGCTGGCGGGGGCGACGGGGAGGCCGGGGGACGTTCTGGGGCTGCATTTCTTCTCGCCGGCGAGCGTGATGCGGTTGCTGGAGGTGGTCCGGGGGGCGGAGACGAGTCCGGAGGTGATCGCGACGGCGATGGAACTGGCGCGGCGGCTCAGGAAGGTGGCGGTGGTGGCAGGGAACAAGTTTGGATTCATCGGGAACCGGATGTTTGCACCCTACCGGGAGGCGGCGATCCGGTGTGTGCAGGAGGGGGCGCTGCCGTGGGTGGTGGATCAGGCGATTGAGAATTATGGACTGGCGATGGGCCCGCTGGCGGTGGGGGATCTGGCGGGTTTGGACATCGGGCGGGCGATCCGGAAGGAGGCGGGGATGCCGGAAACGGTGGAAGACGCGCTGTGCGAGACCGGGCGGTTGGGCCAGAAGAACGGCCGGGGCTGGTATCACTGGGAAGGGAACCGGCGGAGCGCTGATCCCGGGGTGGAGCAGGTGGTCCGCGCGTGGTCGGAGAAGCAGGGGATCGCGCAGCGGACGTTCACGGCGCGGGAGATTGTCGACCGGTGCCTGGGGGCGTTGCGGGCGGAGGGGCGGAAGGTGCTGGAGGAAGGCGTCGCGTTGCGGGCGGTGGACATCGATATTGTGTATGTCCATGGCTACGGGTATCCGGCGTGGCGGGGCGGGCCGATGTTCGACGGGTGAGAGGCTGGCGGCGGATTTGGTAACCTACTGATAGAGTTGAGGATAAAGGGCGAGCTATGCTGCGTCTTCTCTTTTTGTTCCTGTCCCGGCAGCGCTGGCTGAGGCGCTGGATGGAGACCTCGCGGCTGGCGGGGCGGCTGACTTCGAGATTCGTGGCGGGGCGGGAACTGGGCGACGTGCTGGAGGCGTCGCGGCAGGTGGAGGCGGCGGGTTTGCTGGCGACGCTGGACCATCTGGGGGAGAACGTGACATCGGCGGAGGAGGCGCGGGCGTCCCGGGAGGCGATGCTGGAGGCGTTGAAGAGCATTGCGGAGAAGGGGCTTTCGGCGACGATTTCGATCAAATTGACGCAGTTTGGGCTCGATTTGGGGGATGAAGAGTGTTGGGCGAACGTGGAGCCGCTGGTCGGGCGGGCGGGGGAGTTGGGAAGCCGGGTGGAGGTGGACATGGAGGGGAGCGAGTACACGGAGCGGACGCTGGCGCTGGTGGAGCGGATGCACGGGATGCCGGGTCCGGTGCGGGCGGTGTTGCAGGCGTATTTGCACCGTTGCGAGGCGGATGTGCGGCGGTTGAACGCGGCCGGGATCCGGGTCCGGTTGTGCAAGGGGGCGTACAAGGAGGCGCCGGAGGTGGCGATCCAGGAGCACGCGGCGGTGGGGGCGAACTATCTGAAGCTGGCGAAACTGCTTCTGGATGAAGGAGTTGACCCGGCGTTCGCGACGCACGACGGGGCTCTGGTGGCGCAGATTCTGGAGCATGTGCGGGAGCGGGGAATCGGGCCGGAGCGGTTTGAGTTCCAGATGTTGTACGGGATCCGGCGGGACTTGCAGCAGCAGTTGGCGGCGGAGGGGTGGCGGGTCCGGCTGTACATTCCCTACGGGGACGCGTGGTATCCGTACTTCATGCGGAGGATGGCGGAGAGGCCGGCGAATGCGTTTTTCGTGGTCAGAAACCTGTTCCGGACGTAACATTTTGAGGGCGGGAATTTCGGAACCGGCGGGAGCAGGTTTGAGTCTAAGAAGTCAGCGTGCTGAAGAACTGGAAATACTGGGGATATTTTGCGGTGAAGGCGATGGCCGCGGCGGGGCTGGTGTGGGCCTTGCTGCAGGGGTTGAACGTGTGGATGCCGGAGCCGGGGATCGTGGCGGGGCAGTACCGGCTGAACCGGTTTGCGCAGCATTTGCCGTGGACGGCGGCGTTTCTGGGGGTTTGGCTGGTGGCGGCGGGGTTGATTTACGTGGCGATCTGGGATCAGAAGCAGCGGTGCCGGGTCTGTTTGCGGCGGTTGCGGATGCCGGTGGGAAGCGGGAGTTGGGACCGGGCGGCGCTGTTCAGTCCACCGGAAACGCAGCGGATTTGTCCCTACGGGCACGGGACGCTGGCGACGCCGGAGGCGCACGTGGCGGCGGCGCAGCGGGAGACATGGACGGTGCACGAGGACATCTGGAAAGAGCTGAAGGAGTTGGAAGGCCGGGAGCCCTGAGGAGGGTTCGTGAGACAATGGAAGCCGGAAGACGGGATCACGAGTGGCGTCCAAACCCAGAAAATCCGACGAGAAGAAGGCGGTGCAGGCACGCCGGTTGAAATTCGGTCCGGTGGCGAAGGTGTTGCTGGGCGGGGTGGCGTTCGTGCTGGTGCTGGGGCTGTCGACGTTTCTTTACTTCTGGTTCCATTTCTCGAAGATCATTGACGACAAGCTGGCGAAGGGGCCGTTCAGCGAGACGGCGATGCTGTTTGCGGCGCCGGAGCCGGTGTCGATCGGGGACCGGATCACGGCGGAGGAGTTGGTGGCGGCGTTGCGGCGGCGGGGGTATACGGAGAAGCAGTCGAACCGGATGGGCTATTTCCATGTGCGCGAGGACGCGGTGGAGATCTTCCCCGGGGTGGATTCGTACCCGAGGAGCGAGCCTGGGGTGGTGTTCATCGGCAGCGGGGTGGTGACGCGGATCGTGTCGAGCGCGGACAACACGGAGCGGACGATTTACGATCTGGAGCCGGAGCTGTTCACGCAACTGTTCGACCGGGAACGGCAGAAGCGGCGGATGGTGAAGTACCAGGATCTGCCGAAGGTGCTGGTGCAGGCGGTGCTGTCGGCGGAGGACAAGCGGTTTTTCCAGCATGCGGGGCTGGATCCGATCCGGCTGGCGGCGACGATCTGGGAGGACGTGACGGAGAACCGGCGGAAGGGGGCGTCAACGATCACGATGCAACTCGCGCGGACGTTCTTCCTGAACCGGGAAGTGACGTGGCAGAGGAAGGCGTCGGAGATGATGATCACGCTGCAACTGGAGCAGCGGATGTCGAAGGAACAGATCTTCGAACATTACGTCAATTTCATCGATCTGGGCTGGCGGCGGAGTTTCGCGGTGCAGGGGTTCGGGGAGGCGGCGGCGATCCATTTCGGCAAGGACATCCGGGAGTTGAAGGTGGAGGAGGCGGCGCTGCTGGCGGGGATGGTGCAGGGGCCGAATCTCTACAATCCGTTCCGGAATCCGGAGCGGAGTGTGCAGCGGCGGAACATCATTCTGGGGCTGATGAGGGACAACGAGTACATTTCGGAGGCGGAATACAAGGTGGCGGTGGCGGCGCCGCTGCAGTTGGTGCAAGGGGGCGTGGAGAGTTCGGATGCGCCGTATTTCGTGGATCTGGTGAACGACCGGTTGCAGGACCAGTTTCAGAGCATCGATTTTCAGTCGAGTTCATACCGGGTGTACACGACGCTGGACATGAAGTTGCAGCGGGACGCGCTGGCGGCGGTGCAGGCGGGGATGAAGGAAGTGGACGAGCAACTGGCGCGGCGGCGGCGGCAGTATCCGCAGGCGCAGGTGGCGCTGGTGGCGCTGGATCCGTACACGGGGGAGGTGAAGGCGCTGATCGGGGGGCGGAGTTACGGGCAGAGCCAGTTGAACCGTGCGCTGGCGCGGCGGCAGCCGGGGTCGATTTTCAAGCCATTCGTGTATGCGGCGGCATTGCGGACGGCGCTGGACGGGAGCGTGAATCCGCCGTTGACGACGATGACGCGGATCGCGGACGAGCCGACGACGTTCTGGTATGACGGGAAGCCGTACGAGCCGAACAACTTCAAGCAGGAGTTTCACGGGACGGTGACGTTGAGGCAGGCGCTGGCGCGGTCGATGAACATCCCGACGGTGAAATTCGCGGAGATGGCGGGCTACGACCAGGTGGCGGAACTGGCGCGAGAGGTGGGACTGCGGAACGTGAGGGGGACGCCGGCGGTGGCGCTGGGGGCTTACGAAGTGCGCCCGCTGGATATTGCGGCGGCGTACACGATTTTCACGAACGGCGGCGAGTATGTCCCCCACAGTCTGATCCGGGAGATCCGGACGAAGGAAGGGGGGCAGATTGCGGAGAATGTACCGGAGCGCCGGCATGTGCTGGACCCGCGGATCAGCTACATGGTGGTGAATCTGATGGAGGAGGTGATCAACCGGGGGACGGGGGCGGGAGCGCGGTCGCGGGGATTCCGGTTGCCGGCGGCGGGCAAGACGGGGACATCGCACGATGCGTGGTTCGCGGGGTTCACATCGAAGCTGTTGTGCGTGGTTTGGGTTGGTTTTGACGATAACCAGGAGTTACCGCTGGAGGGGTCGAAGGCGGCGCTGCCGATCTGGACGGAGTTCATGAAGCGGGCGCATGAATACCGGGAGTACCGCGGGGTGACGCCGTTCCGGGCGCCGGACGGGATTCTGACGGTGGAGATTGACCCGTTGACGGGGGCGCAGGCGACGCCGGCGTGTCCGAACACGCGGACGGAGGTCTTCATTGTGGGGACGGAGCCGCACGAATTGTGTCCGGTGCATGGGAGCGGGCGGACGCTGATCGCGGACTGGGACTCGACGGACGAGACGCCGGTGCGGGTGGAGGACGGCGGGGCGGGAGATCGCCCGGTACGGGCGGCGCGGCAGAAGCGGGAAGAGCAGGAGGAGAAACCTGGTTTGCTCCGCCGCTTTCTG
>ERZ761609.1591-NODE-1591-length-19208-cov-611.865504_pt1 | contig 19208 bp, 15 predicted proteins | sample MGYA00511163_ERZ761609 | MGnify/ENA primary metagenome ERZ761609 (study PRJEB28899, sample SAMN02445070) | bioreactor sludge metagenome | biome: EBPR sludge | place: Australia: Brisbane, Thorneside Wastewater Treatment Plant | collected 2011-12-16 ... | reverse complement strand
CGGCATACGAGATTGGTCAGTGACTTGAGTTCAGACGTGTGCTCTTCCGATCTCAACGCGACGCCGCGCGCGCCGCCGCCGCGCAGCGGGCGATCCCATGGGGTTCGCCCGAGGCCAAACGCCTCGAGATCGAACGGATTCGGCAGCTGATGGAGGCACGCAAGAAAGGCTGAACGACGCTCTGCCGGTACCGGTGCGTCAGCGGCCCGGCCGGGCCCGTCAGACGGCGTGATGCCGATTCCGGGGCCGCGCAGTGCGCGTCGGCAGCGCCAGAAGAGCCAGGTCGCGGCCAGCGTGGCGAGCCCCCAGAGGCTTTCGACCGGTTGCCGGACGACGGCGGCGAAGGCCATTCCCAGCAGGTCGGCGAGGAAGGCGATCGGCACGATCTCGACGGCGACCGTCAGGTCGTGCAGGCGACTGCCGCCTTCCATCCGCCGCGAGTGGAGCGGCGAAGGCGCAGAGCAGGGCACTGCCGAGCGGCTGCGGCGAGCTGTCGGGAAGCCAGTCGCGGACGTAGTCGCCGACAGCGAGCGAGGCGGCAGCGAGCGGCGCGGCGAACCCGACGAGGATCGGGATGCAGCCGGCCATGGTGCCGGCCGCCGGCCACCGGGTGCGCGAGAGGAAGAAGTACTCGCCACCGGATTCTGGCAGGCGGCGCGCCAGCGCGCGATGGCACAGCGCTCCGCAGGCGGCGAGCAGACTGCCGACGAACCAGGCGAGCAGCACCAGCCACGGCGATTTCAGGTCAGCGAGCAGGAAGCCGCTGGTGGTGAAGACGCCCGAGCCGGGCATGCTCGCGACCACCCGCGTGCTCGCCGAGAACAGGCCGAGGCGGCCGCCACCGGCCGCCGCGGTCACCGCCGGCGGGTCTCGGCGGCGCCGGTCATCGGCACGAAGCGCACCGGCAGGATGCGTTCACGTTCGAGTCTGCCGCCCTGCTTCCTCAGCAGGAAGAGGTTCTGGTTGCCGAAATCGCCGACCGGGATGATCATGCGGCCGCCTTCGCGGAGCTGATCGACGAGCGGCTGCGGCACGTGGTCGGGGGCGCAGGTGACGATGATCGAGTCGAACGGGGCGGCCTCGGGCCAGCCCTGGTAACCGTCGCCGTGGCGCACGCGCACGTTGTGGTAGCCGAGCCGCGCCAAGTCGCCGGCGGCGCGCTTCGCCAGCGGCTCGACGATCTCGATGCTGTAGACCTCGCGCACGAGGCCGGCGAGGATCGCTGCCTGATAGCCCGATCCGGTGCCGATCTCGAGGACGCGGTCGCTCGCCTGTGGTGCCAGTTGCTCGGTCATGAAGGCGACGATGTAGGGTTGCGAGATCGTCTGTCCGTGACCGATTGGCAGCGGGCGGTCCTCGTAGGCGCTCTGCCGGATCGCCGGCGGGACGAACTCGTGCCGCGGTACCGTCGCCATCGCCCGCAGGACCTGCGGATTGCTGATGCCGCGCCAGTCGGCGATCAACTGCTGGTCGACCATGCGCTGCCTTGCGGCGGCGTACTCGGGGTTGGCGGGGGGGCTGGCGGCGGAGTTGACGGTGGCGCTGCCGGTCGCCGGCGACGGGCCAGCGATCGTCGCACCGAGCAGCGCCGGCAGAAAACCCAGCGCCAGCCGCAGGCGGTTTCGCCGTCGCGGGGCCGCCGGCTCGCCGGCATCGGTGGCGGTGGGCGGGGGTTCCGTGGCGGCTGGCATCGGTCTCTCCTGCGGTGGTGGTGTCGTGTCGGTGCGGATGGCGAACGGTCGCTGCGGCAGCCGGCGGGCATTGACTGCCGGCGGTGTGCGCCAGGCCCTGCGGACGATCGTCGGTCACCTGTTTTCCAGTATAGGCGGCTGCCAGAGCGTTCGCCATCGGTCGTCGCGGCCTCCGGCGGCGCAGGGTCGGGTTGCTCAGCGATCGTCGACCGGCGCCAGCGGTGCTGCTGCCGGCGGCAGTCCGGTGAGCGGCGGCAGACCGTGGCGCTGCCGTGCCCGGCTGCACTTGTCGTCGCCCACCTGTACCTCGCGGCAGGGCGACGGGCGGTGCGCATAGATGGTGCAGCGGACGCGCCCGCCAACCTCGCCCTGCAAAGCCCGGCAGCGCGGTGCCTGGGAATTCGTGCCGGCAAGGCAGGCGTACCACGGCGAAAGCTGCTTGATCAGGTCATTGGGAATGGCGCGGACGCTGGCCTCGGCCCAGTAGAACGAGACGCGGAACGAGGCGCAGCAGGCGCCGCAGCCGCGGCAGTCGACAGCGCCGCCCGCGGGGATGGCTGGCTGGCGGTCGCTGCCCTCGCCGGGGGTGGGGGCGAACTGCGGCCTCGGCATCATCGCGACGCCCGCGCCGAGGCGGCGATGCGTGCCCCGCAAAGCGCTCTCGTCACGGCAGCGGCTCGAGACGCGCGACGACGCCACTCGGGCTGTCGGTCAGCAGGTAGATGAGACCGTCGGGGCCGTTCCGGACGTCACGGATGCGGCCGATGCTGTTCTTCAGCAGCGCTTCCTGACGCACGACGCGCTGGCCGTCGAGCTGCAGGCGCAGCAGCATCTGATCGCGCAGGGCACCGACGAAGAGGTTGCCGCGCCAGTGCGGGAAGCGCTCGCCGGTGTAGAAAGCCATTCCCGACGGTGCGATCGACGGCGTCCATTGATGCAGCGGCTGCTCCATTCCGGGCTTCGCGGTGCCTTCACCGATCGTGGTTCCGCTGCCGTAGTTCCTGCCGTAGGTGATCACCGGCCAGCCGTAGTTCCTTCCCGGCCGGATCAGGTTGATTTCGTCGCCGCCTTGCGGTCCGTGCTCGTGCGTCCACAGTTCGCCGCTGCCGGGGTGCAGCGCCGCGCCCTGGACGTTGCGGTTGCCGAGAGTGTACTTTTCGGGAAGAACGCCGGGCTGGCCGACGAAGGGATTGTCCGGTGGCACACGGCCGTCGTCGTGCAGGCGGATGACCGAGCCGGCGTGGTCGTCGAGCCGCTGCGCGCGCTGCCGCTCGCCACGATCGCCGAGTGTGATGAACAGGAATCCCTGCCGATCGAAGACCAGGCGCGAGCCGAAATGCTGACCGCCAGCCGACTTGGGACGCATACGGAAGAGGATCTGCGCGTCGTGCAGCGCCTTGCCCTGGAGCCGGCCGCGCAGGACCTCGGTGCCGTAGCCGCCCGGCCCCTCGGCGACGTAGGAGAGATAGACCCAGCCATTGTCACTGAAGCGGGGATGCAGCGCGACGTCGAGCAGTCCTCCCTGGCCAATCGCCGCCACGGCGGGCAGCCCGCGAACGGGCTCTGGATCGAGCCTGCCGCTGGCGTCGATCAGCCGCAGGCGTCCGGGACGTTCGCTGACCAGCATCCGGCCGTCGGGCAGGAAGGCGAGTCCCCACGGATGTTCGAGTCCTTCGCTGACGATGCGCAGCCGGAAACGCTGCCGCTCGCTGTCGAAGACCTGCGCCGCGGCAGTGAGCGGCCAGCTCCCGGCGAGCAGCAGAAGGATGGCGGCAAGCAGTTGCGCCCGGCAGCGGATCGGTCGCGGCGGTTGTGGCAGGAAACATTCCGGCATTTGTTTTCCCTGTCGAGAACGGAGATCGTGGTGAGCCGTCAGCGGCTGCAAAGGCAAGTATCCGGCACTGACCGCCGGGCTTCAAGTCCGGTAGAATCGGCAGCGGCATGGCGGGTGAGCGACCCGTGCAGCCGTCCTCGACCATCGCCGCGCCGCGCATCGCGTTGCGCCGGCGGTTCAGCGTCCAACCCTCACCGACAACCACCGCCATGAACACGCATCCCTCAGACCTGCTGCCACTGAACCAGGGCAGCGCCGGCTTCATCCTCACACCATGCCCGGGAACCCGTGGCGTCGACGCTGCGGCAGCGGTCGAGCAACTGGCAGCAGCCGGTGCCGTCGCCGTACTGACCTTGATGCCGCGCGCCGAGATGACGAGCAACGGCGTCAGCGCCCTCGGCGAGATCTGCGCGCAGCGCGGCCTGCAATGGTTCCACCTGCCGATCGACGACGATCACGCGCCGGCGGCCGACTTTGCTGCCGCCTGGCAAGCGCAGCGGGACGCGGTGCACGGACTGCTGGACGCCGGCACGAGGATCGCCATTCATTGCAAGGGTGGTTCCGGGCGCACCGGGCTGATGGCGGCTCAGATCCTGCTCGAACGGGGCTGGTCGAAGGAGGCGGCGGTCGCCGCCGTCAAGGCGCTGCGACCGAACGCGCTGAGCCTGCCGGTCCACCAGGAATACCTGGCGCAACTGGCGGCCGGCAGTGGTTCACAAGCGAGTCGCTGACGCGACTTTCACATGAAGGAACCGCGAGTTTGCAGCGTCGCCCGTAGGCCCGCCCTGTCTCGGTCCTCGCTTCCACCCGCCCTGCATTCGGGGCTGCGGGCGACGATGGCTTCAACAGACGCTGCGGGCTGCGCCGACTCAGACCCGGGCCTGCAGGTCGCTGTTCTGCCAGAAGCCGGGTGACGGCATGAAGTTCGACGATTGCAGGTTGCTGATGAACAGGCGGTCGTCTTCGCTGATGTGCCGCTCGAACCAGTACTCGCAGTAGCGCAGGAACGAGTGCGCGTCGCGCCCGCCGCGGACCACCTCGGCCAGCGCCCGGCCGAGCAGGCGCAGCGTTTCCTCGTGGATGCGGGTATGGTCGACGAAATCGAGCCCGGCTTCCTCAGCCAGCCGTTCCTCGGTGGCGAAGTGCATCGTGAAGTAATCGAGCAGAGCCTGGAACTCGTCGACGGGAACGTGGCTGCTCTCGAAAGAGGCGGTCTTCAGGGCCTCGATGCGGCAAAAAATCTCTTCGTGCTGAGCGTCGATCTCCGGCAGATCAACCAGTAGCTGCTCGGGCAGCAAGCCCGGAATGCAGATCTTCATCACACGTCTCCTCGCGAAATTATCAGAAAGCTTTTCTTATCGGGACAGTATAGGAAGAAGACCCGGGAAACGCCAGGGAATCAGAGTTAAGTCAGCCAAATAGTTCCGCAATTGCAAGCTGTTTCGGCGCCGGCGCGTGGGCTGCCGGCGATCGTTGCAACGGATGCCTGTGCGGGCTGACATGGCTGAACGAACAGCCAGAGTTAATGTGAATGTGAAAGTCGCGTCAGCGACTCGCGAATCTCCCTTCTCCCGCAAGCGGGATAAGGGTCGGGGATGAGGGGAACGGTCATGCCTTTCATCATCATGGGTGTCTCAACAGTCATGACCGTTAGGCGAGGCCCGCGACAACGCCGAGGAAGGGTTGCGACCAGGCGTGAAAGCGCCACCAGGCATGCCGCCGGCCGAGCAGGCGGATGGCGATCAGGTTGGCCAGCGAACCGATCAGCAGGCCGAAACCGCCGACGTTGACGGCCGAGTCCTGCGGCGCTGCTCTCAGGCGGTGTCGAGTGCGTCGGCGAGGCGGCTGGTCGAAGACCACTCCTCGCGCTGCGACAGTCGACAGCAGAGTTGCCGCGCCATGCCGGCGGCACCGCTGGCCATCACCGCGAAGTGGCGGCGGGCGAAGACGCCGCGCAGGATTGGCGCCAGCAGCCGCATCCGGGGGCGGCCGAGTTCGACGTCCCAGCGGTAGGTGACGCGCACCGCGCCGGGGCCGTCGTCCTCGATCAGCCACAGGCCGATGCCCTGCAGGTCGCCGCTGGCAGTCGCTTCGAGTTCGCGTGCGCGTGCGGCGCGCGTCGTCTGCATCACGATGCGCAACGGACAGCCGAGACCGCTGCGCCAGAAGAAGGCATGGCGCGCGCCGATGCCCTCGCTGTCGCCGCCGGCCAGCTCGCTGACGCGGCGCAGACAAGGCCACCAGTCGGGCCACTGCGTCGGCCGCGTCAGCAGTTGCCAGAGCCGCTCGGCGGTCGTCTCGAGACGCCAGCGGCTGATCATCACGAAGCGCCGGCTCACGCCCGCGTTGCCCACGGCACGAGTTCGTGACCGCGGACGAAGGCGAGAGCGCCGTGCTCGCTGCTGATCTCGCCATGCTCGCTGCCCCTCGGCGCGAGGTGGAACTCGCCGGCCTGCAGCAGCAGGTCGCCGAAGTAGGCGTCGCCACTGAGCATCATGCACTCCTCTTCGCAGTCGTGCGCATGCGCCGGCAGGCGGCCGCCCGGTGCCAGGCGGAAGAAGCGCGAGACGATGTCGCCGGCACGCCAGAGGATCTTCCGCTCGACGCCGTCGGCGATCGTTTCCCAGCCGCCGTCGGCAGCAAGGACGGTGTGCGCCGCCGGCCCGGCGCCGGGCAGCAGTCCGCCGAGGAGTTCGCCGAGGGCAGCGCGGGTGTTGCCGAGGGAACTGCCGCGCAGGTAGGCCAGCCCGCCCGAGCGGGAGGAGATTCGCCCGTGTCGGCTGCCCGGCGGCGAGACGTGGTAGTCACCCGGGAGCAGATTCAGCTCGCCGAGCTGCAGCGCGCCGCGCAGGACGATGCCCTCTTCGAGATGCTGATGCCGGTGCACCGGCAGCGTCGCTCCCGCCGCGAGTTCGATCAGCACGGAAGCGCCGTGTGCGCCCTCGTGGAGCAGCTTGCTGCGGACCCCGGCGATGACCGTCCGCCAACTGCCGTCACCGGCGCGAACGGTGATCAGTCCGGCGTGCCGGCGAGCGCTGCCGCCGACCCGCTGCAACAGACGGCTGCGCAGTCCGGCGGCGTCGGCTGCCGGCAGTGGGATCGGTGCCAGTCCTTCGCAGATCATTCGCTGCAGCGCTTCCTGTTCGTCGCTGTCTGTCGTCTGTCTGGCAGGGCTCTTGGGCTCGTTGTTCATGGGGTCACCATCGGGAAACGGGGATCATCGGTGCCGAGAAGCTCGCGCAGGCGGAGCAGGGCGCGGCGAATGTGCGACTTGACGGTGCCAAGCGGCATGCTCATCTGGCTGGCGATCTCTTCGTGCGACAAGCCGCGGAAGAATGCCAGCGCCAGCAGTTGCCGCGGCAATGCGTCGAGCGTGCCGAGTGCCGCGTGCAGGCGGTGCTGCTGCTGTACTGCCTGCAGCAGGTCCTGCGGGTCGCTGTCGACAGCGACGGTCGCCAGACGCTCCTCGTCGAGCGGCTCAGCCCGATCGAGGCGGCGCACGGCGTCGAGCGCGCGGCTGCGGGCGATCGTCAGCACCCAGGCCAGGACGCTGCCGCGCAGCGGGTCGAAACGCGGTGCCTGCCGCCAGATCTGCCAGAAGGTGTCCTCGGTGACTTCTTCGGCGGTCTGCACCTGGCGCACGATGCGCAGTGCGAGGCCATAGACGCGCCCCGCCAGCGCGTCGTAGAGTTCGCCGAGCGCCTGCTCGTCCTGGCGGACGATACGGGCGACCGCGGCCCGCAAGCGGGAATCGTCGGCCGCCAGCGGCTGCCCGTTGCCTGCGGCGGCGACCAGCGGCGGCGCCTCGCTGGCAACGGGCGGGTCGGCGGTCCAGTTGTCGGTGTCGTCCATCGGCTGCTCTGTCGGTTGTGCTCGCTGGGGCGATTCTGCCGAATGCCGCCAGCGAGGCCAAGTGTCGCGTGCCGGTGCCGGCGCTCCCCGGCGGCTGTGCGCAGGGCCACTCGGCATGCCCCTTGCTGTTATACGCCGGATCGTCGTCGATGGATGCAGGCGCGGGCGATTCGTGCGTCGCCGACGCGACTGTCACAGCCAGCGACTAGAATGGGTGGGTCGCATCAACAACCGGGCTGACCAACTGAAAGGAATGGCGATGGCACGAATCGAGAAGGACTTTCTGGGCGAGAAGGAGCTGCCGGACGACGCCTACTACGGTGTGCAGACCCTGCGCGGCAAGGAGAACTTCCATATCACCGGCATCCCGATGTCGGCCGAGCCGTACTTCGTCAAGGCCTTCGGCTACGTCAAGAAGGCGGCGGCGCTGGCCAATCGCGATCTCGGCGTGCTCGACGGGCGTATCGCCGATGCCATCGTCGGCGCCTGCGACCGGCTGATCGCCGGCGAGCTGTGCGATCAGTTCGTCACCGATTTCATCCAGGGCGGCGCCGGCACCTCAACCAACATGAACGCCAACGAGGTGATCGCCAATCTGGCGCTTGAGAGCCTCGGGTATCGCAAGGGCGAGTATCAGTACCTCAACCCGAATGATCACGTCAATTACGGCCAGTCGACGAACGATGTCTATCCGACAGCCTTTCGGCTGGCGCTGATCCTGCGCCTGGCCAGCTACATGGACGCGCTGCGGCAGCTGCAGGCGGCTTTCCAGGCGAAGGCCGGCGAGTTCGAGCGGGTGCTGAAGATGGGGCGGACGCACCTGCAGGACGCTGTGCCGATGTCGCTGGGGCAGGAGTTCAATGGCTGGGCGACGACGATCGGCGAGGAAGTGAGCCGCCTCGGCGAGGTGCGTCAGCTGCTGCACGAGATCAACCTCGGGGCGACGGCAATCGGCACTTCGGTGACGGCGGCGCCCGGTTACCCGGAACTGGCGACGCGCCATCTTTCCGAGCTCACCGGCACCCGCTTCATCCTGGCGGGCGACCTCGTCGAGGCGACATCGGATACCGGTGCCTACGTCCAGTTGTCGGGCGTCCTCAAACGCACCGCTGCCAAGCTGACCAAGATCTGCAACGACATCCGCATGCTTGCTTCCGGCCCGCGCTGCGGCCTGAACGAGATCAACCTGCCGCAGATGCAGCCGGGGTCGTCGATCATGCCGGGCAAGGTCAATCCGGTGATCCCGGAGGTGGTCAACCAGACCAGCTTCCTGGTGATCGGCCTCGATCTGACGGTGACGCTGGCGGCGTCGGCCGGGCAGTTGCAGCTCAACGTGATGGAGCCGGTGATCACTTTCGCCCTGTTCACCTCGATCTTCACGATGGAGAACGCGGTCACCAGCCTGCGCGTGAACTGCGTGCAGGGGATCACTGCCAACGCCGAGCGCACGCGGCAGATGGTGCTCAATTCGCTCGGTATCGTCACCGTCCTGAAGCCGATCCTCGGTTACCGGCAGTGCGCCGAGATCGCCCGCGAGGGCTACGAGAGCGGCAAGTCGCTGCAGCAGATCGTCGTCGGCGAGCGCAGGCTGCTGAGCCCGGAGCAGTGGGACGAGATCTTCTCATTCGAGAACCTGATCAGTCCGCAAAGCGAGTGATCCCCGGGCTGCCGCCGGCCGGAGAGACCGATGGCGATCGCGACCATCGCCCCGCAGCAGGCGATCACGGCCAGCCGGGCGACGGCGACGGCGATGATCGGTCTCTTTGCCGAGAAGGGCCTGAGCCAGCGGGGGGTTGCCGCAGATGCTGATGATCTGTGTGCCGGCGTCGTCGCGGTGATCGGCATCTTCGGTCTGGCTTTTCATTCCGACCTACGGTTCGCTGATCGCCGCGATCAACTTCGACCCCTCCGGGACGACGCAGATCGGCAAGTACGGGCTCAACCACTCGTTCATGATTCCCGGCCTCGTCGCCACGGGCGTCGCCGTCGGCACCGGCCTGCTGCTGGCCCGCCTGATGCTCTGAGCATCGCGGTTCAGCCCGCCGCTGCCGGCAGGGCGAACTGGAAGCCGGCGAGATCGGCTGCCGGGAGCGGCGGGCTGAAGAGATTGCCCTGGACGACGAAACAGCCGTGTGCTTTGAGGAAGCGCAGTTGCTCGACGGTCTCGACGCCCTCGGCGACGGCCTCGATGTTCAGGCTTGCCGCCATGGCGACGACGGCGGCGATGATCGCCGCATCGTTGGCGTCGGTCGTCAGGTCGCGGACGAACGAGCGGTCGATCTTCAAGCGCGAGACGGGAAAGCGCTTGAGATAGGCGAGGCTCGAGTAGCCGGTGCCGAAGTCGTCGATCGCCAGGCGTATGCCGAGGTTTGCCAGGCCGTGAAACAGGGTGCTGGCGGTCACCGGGTCGGCCATCAGCATGCTTTCGGTGAGCTCGATCTCGAGGCTGCTGGCGGGCAGGCGCCAGTCGTTCAGCGTGGCGGTGATCTGCTCGGCGAGGTCCACCTTTTGCAGTTGCCGTGCCGAGAGGTTGACGCTGACACGCAGGCCGACGTGACCGGCGTCGTGCCAGGCACGCGCCTGTCGGCACGCCTGCTGCAGCACCCAGGCGCCGATCGCGACGATCAGCCCGGTCTCCTCGGCGATGCCGATGAAGCGGTCCGGTGGTACCAGGCCGAGTTGCGGGTGGTGCCAGCGGAGCAGTGCCTCGCAGCCGGCGGCGCGACCGCTGCGGCTGTCCACCTGCGGCTGGTAGAACAGCTCGAACTCGTCGCGTTCGATCGCCAGGCGAAGGTCCTGCTCGATCGACACACGCTCCCGCAGCGCCTGGTTCATCGCCGGCGTGAAGAACTGGAAGTTGTTCCGCCCGCGCTCCTTGGCGTGATACATCGCCGTGTCGGCGTTGCGCAGCAGCGTCGGCGCATCTTCGCCGTCGTCGGGGTAGACGCTGATGCCGATGCTTGGCGTGACCTGGAACGGCAGCTCGTCGATCAGCTGCGGCGCCGACACCACCTCGATCAGCCGGTGCGCCAGCAGCGCTGCGCACGCCGCGTCGACCAGTCCGGGAACGACGATGACGAACTCGTCGCCGCCGAGCCGCGCGACGGTCTCGCGCTCGGTGAGGACGCCGCTGAGGATCTCGGCGACGCGGCTCAACAGGCGGTCGCCGACATCGTGGCCGAGGGCGTCGTTGATCAGCTTGAAACGGTCGAGGTCGAGGAAGAGGACCGCTGTCCGCTGTTGCGCGCGCCGCGAGCAACTGATCGCGTCGCGGATGCGTTCGTCGAGCAGGCGGCGGTTCGGCAGGCTGGTCAGCGCATCGTGGTGCGCGAGGAAGTGGATGTGGTCTTGCGAGCGCTTGCGCTCGGTGATGTCGTAGAAGCTGCCGATGTAGTGTGTGACCTTGCCCTCGCTGCCGGTGACGGCGGTGACCGTCAGCCAGGCCGGGAAGATCTCGCCGTTCTTGCGCCGATTCCAGATCTCGCCGCGCCAGCCCCCCGTGCTGCGGATGCAGGTCCACATTTCGCGGTAAAAGCCGGGCTGCTGCCGGCCCGACGAGAACAGGCGCGGCGTGCGGCCGATGATCTCGTCGCTGCGGTAGCCGCTGATCGTCGTCAGCGCCGGGTTGATCGAGACGATCCGCTGCCCGGAATCGGCGATGCAGATGCCTGAACTGCTGGCCGAAAAGACCGTTGCGGCGAGTCGCTGTGCCTCCTCGGTGCGGTGCTGGTTGACAATGCGCCAGATGTCCTGGCTGAGTAGCCGCGCCGTCTCGATGTCGCTCTCGCTGTAGGCTGCGGCCTTGTTGCCGACGCCGAGCATCATGCGGCCAACGCCACCTTCGATCACCGGCACGCTGATCAGCCGCTCGAGTCCGGCGCTGGCCGCCGCCTGGCTGGCGGCGAGTACCGCCCGCTGGTCCTCGTAGAGCACCGGTGCACGTCGCTGCAGCGCTTCCTGCCAGATGCCGGCCAGCGTCCTGGCGCACAGCCACTCGCTGATCGCCGGCAGAAGGCCGTCACGCGTCGCACGCGACCAGGTGATCCGGGCCGCGTCCGGTTCGGCCAGGAAATAGACGAAGGACAGGCGGCTGCCGGTCAGTCTCTCGACCTCCGTCAGGCCGTGCTGGATGAACGCGCCTTCGCCCATCGTCTCGGCGGCCTTGGGCAGGTCGAGCATCGCCAGCGCCCGCGCTGCCTGCTGCTCGAGCAGCGACGCCGCGCGTTGCCGAGCTTCTTCGCTTCGCTTGCGCTCGCTGATGTCGGTGAGGATGCAGTGCGTCCGTTCCTCGCCGTCCGGACCCCGGTGCACACGGCCGTTGATCAGGACGGTGATCGTTCGCCCATCGTGGTGCCGGAGTTCGCAGCAGAGGTCGCTGATCCGCCCGTCGGCGACGAACGCGGGGAAGACCTCGGCGAGCCGCGCCTTCGATTCGTCGGTGAGGAAATCGGCGACCGGCCGGCCGACAACCTCGTTGCTGCGGTAGCCGAGCAGGCCGACCCAGGCGTCGTTGACCTCGATCAGTCGCAGGCTATCGACGTCGACCGACTGGTAAGCCAGCGGTGCGTCGCTGAACAGGGCGCGATAGCGCTCTTCGGAGGCAACGAGCGCCGCCTCGCGCTCGAGAATCGCCCCCGCCATCCGCTGCAGGTTGTTTGCCAGACTGGCCAGCTCAAGGGCCCGCGACGAGGGCAGGGTGGCCCGGTAGTCGCCGTCGGCGATCGCCTGCAGGTGGCGGTTGAAGGTGGCGATTCGCCGCACCAGTCGCTCGCCATAGGCAAAGGCGGCGAGCACCGCGAGAGCGAGGGCGACTGCCGACCCGGCAGCGACTCCGAGCAAGGTCGTGCGCATGGTCGCGAAGGCCAGTTCTTCGGGCTGCGCGACCAGCGTCAGCCAGCCCGAACTGCCCACCGGCGTCACCGTTCCGATGTATTCCCTGCCGGCGAGCGAAAAACGTTCGGTGGTGAAGCGGCCAGCCAGGCCGGCCTTGACCGGTGGCAGTTGCGCGAGATTTTCCTGGCGCATGGCGTGGGCGGCGTCGGGATGCGCGACGACCTGGCCGAGGCGGTCAACGATGATCGTCAGCAGGCTGCCCTCATCGCCAAGCTCGGCGATGTGGCCGGAGAGGCCCTCGAGGTCGAGTTCGCCCACCAGCGACCACGGCGCGCTCGTGGCGAAGCCCGCCGGTGGGTGTACCGGCACGGTGACGGCGACGACGATCCTGCCGCGTTGCGACAGGTAGCTTTCCGACCACAGCGCGTCGCCGGCAGGTCTTGCCGTCCTGACGAAGGAACGTGCCGAGAAGTCGAGGCCGACCAGTTCGCGGCGCTGCCACCGTCGTTCCCGCGGCAGTCCGACTTCGACGACCCGCCCGCGCGCATCGAGAAGGTAGAGCGCGTCCAGTGGCGGGTGCGCGTGCGCCAGCGTGTCGAGGAGAACGCGGACGCGCTCGCTGGAGGCTCGTGGTCCGGCTTCGACCTCGCCGGCGAGGCGGCCGACAACCTCTGCCGAATCGCGCAGGAAATCATCGACCTGTCGCGCGAGCGAGATGCCCAGCGCCCGGTTGCTGCTCTCGACCTGATGGTTGAGGCGGGGAACGAGGACGACGAAGAGGACGACGACGACGACGATGGTGACGGTGACGACGACGGTCGACAGCGCCAGCGCCAGCCAGAAGCGAAGGGAACGCACCATGCCTGCCATCTTAAACCCGGAAGCGGCTGCGGGCAGGTGCTTTTCTGCCGCTGGACAACGGCGCGTCCCGGCGCGACGCTGCGGCGCTGCCGCTGCGTCGCCGCTGCAGCGATCTACGGCAGGGGCTGGAACTCGCCGTTGTGTATCCGGGAAAGAAAGGTGTCGCGCTCGGTATCGCCGTTGGCATCGAAGCGGATGACCGATTGCGCGCCGGCGAAGTCGCCATGCGCGAGCAGCGCCTGTTTCAGCGTCTGCTGTCCCTTCCTGCTGGCGAGGGCGTCGAGCGCGACATTGGTAGCGTCGAAAGCGGTCAGGCCGGCGAAACCCGGTTCGTGCGCGAAGCGCTCGCGATAGGCCTGGCGAAAGGCGAGGTACGACGGTTTGGTGCTCTGCCGATCGACATACTGCGCGACGACCACTCCTTCGACCGCCTGACCACCGAGTTCGATCAGACGCTCGGTGGCTGCCCATTCGGCGGTGGCGAGGCGAATGCTGCGATCGCGCATCCGGATTTGCTGCACGAGCAGGCCGGTGTCTACCGAGTTGGCGATGATCAGCGCGCCGTCCGGCCTGCTGGCGAGGGCGCGGGCCGCGACACTCGACAGCGCGTCGTCGGCAGCGAAACCGATCTCGCCGACGATCTTGCCGCCGAGCGCCAGGAAAGCCTGGCGGAAGTCTCCCGCCCAGCTCTCGGCGTAGGCCTTGTTGCGCAGGTCGCAGACGAGAACCACGCGACGCAGTCCGAGCTGCCGATAATGGTACTCGGCGGACTTGGATACATGCCGGGCGGTCGGCGCGACGACGCGGAAGAACTGGTCGTCGAGGCCGGTGAGCGCGTTGGTGGTCACCGTCGGCGAGATCAGCGGTACCGTCGTGGCGTTGATCTGCGGTACCACGGCCATCGCCACGGCACTGGTCATCGGACCGATGATCACCTCGACCGGGCGGGCGAGCAGGCGGGCAACCGCCTGCTGCGCGATCTCGGCGTCCTGCTGGTCGTCTTCGGCGATCAGTTCGATCGGCCTGCCGTTGATGCCGCCGCGCCGATTGCGTTGCTCGACTGCCAGGATGGCGCCGTTGCGCCCACCGATTCCGAGGTCGGCGACGCGGCCCGAGAGACCGCCGAGGAAGCCGACCCGCACCGGTTCGGGTGGTGCGCAGGAGAGCGTCCCGAGCAGGCAGGCAACGACGATCAGCATCTGCCGCCAGCAGCTGCTTGCGCGCGTCGGACAACGGGCGATCGATTGCGCGTGCATGCGAACCTCCACGTTCCGCTTCTTCGGGTTGGGCGAACATGTCATCCGCTACCCAGGTTGCGGCTCCAGTATAAGCCACAGCGGTGGTAGTGGCGATGCGCTCGACGGTCTTTCGCCGGTAGCCTGGCGGTCGTTGCTACAGCCGGCAGGGGCGCGGCGAGCAGTGCCGCCTGCCACTTTCGCCGGCGCGCCGGCAGGACGCAGAAAAAGTCCGCAAAAGAACCTCTGAGTGGCCTTCAAGCGATTGAACTGCCTGACATATCGGCGCTATCATCACGGCTCACGTCGAGCAGCCGGGCGACGCGTTTTCCTGTTGCAGAACATCTTCCACTGGAGAGAGATAGATGGAGAAAAGAACGCCGCCTGCCGCGGATGGCACCGACGGCAGCGCGACCGCAGTGAGTACGGCAGCCGGCAACGCCGATGCTGCCACGGTCAAGCCCGCGGGACGAGCACCAAGGGCGCGCGCTTCCGCATCGACGCGGGCCGCACAACCGCGCAAGGCATCCGCCGGGGACGTGGCGCCGGCGCATACGGCGAGCGGCATGGAAGCGTACGACGTCGCCGAGGCCGCCAGCTCGGCGATCGAGCAGAAGAAGGTCGCCCTGCAGGACATCATCGCGAACGCCAAGGTGGGTGACACGGCTTCGCTGGCGAAGACGCTGGAAGCGATCATGACCGGCTCGTCGCCCGACGACGCGATGGCGCTGCGCAAGGCGCTGCTCGACAAGGAGCAGCCGGCGGCGAAGCCGCCGACGAGTCCGGACGACGAGCTGGCCAGTGGCTGGCGCGACAACAACTCGTACCCCTATCGCAACCTGATGTCGCGCAAGGCGTACGAGAAGCAGAAGTATCGCCTGCAGGTCGAGCTGATCAAGATGCAGAACTGGGTCAAGGAGACCGGGCAGCGCGTCGTGGTCATCTTCGAGGGCCGCGACGCGGCGGGCAAGGGGGGATCGATCAAGCGCTTCACCGAGAACCTCAACCCACGTGGCGGGCGGGTGATGGCGCTCGAGAAGCCGACCCAGGAGGAGCGCGGACAGTGGTATTTCCAGCGCTATGTGCGCCACCTGCCGACTGCCGGCGAGATCGTCTTCTGCGACCGCTCGTGGTACAACCGGGCCGGGGTTGAACGGGTCATGGGTTTCTGCTCCGACGAGGAGTACAACGAGTTCATGCGGCAGACGCCCGAGGTCGAACGGACGCTGGTGCGCAGCGGCATCCACCTGATCAAGTTCTGGTTCTCGGTCAGTCGCAAGGAGCAGCGCCGGCGCTTCAAGGAGCGCGAGGTGCACCCGCTCAAGCAGTGGAAGCTGTCGCCGATCGATCTCGCGTCGCTCGACAAGTGGGACGACTACACGAAAGCCAAGGAGGCGATGTTCTTCCACACCGACACCGCCGAAACGCCGTGGACGGTGGTCAAGTCCGACTGCAAGAAGCGCGCACGGCTGAACGCGATGCGCTACGTCCTGCACAAGCTCAATTACACCGGCAAGGACATCGAGGCCATCGGTCCGATCGATCCGCTGCTGGTCGGCCGGCCGCACGTGGTCTACGAGCCCAGCGGGTCGGCGCTGTCTGTCGATCACCAAGCGATCCTCTGAGCCGCATGTAGGGTTGCCGCGAGCAATGGGCGCCAGCGGAGCCCCCTGCTCGCGGCCCCGCCAGCCGCCCGCGTGAGTCCCTGAACTGGCCAGCCTGCGCCTGCAGCAGTTTGCCACCCGCCATGTCGGTCCGCTCGGGCTGTCCGTAGGCGCCGCCGAGTGCGTCTGCGTCGAGGGTGCCTCGGGTAGCGGCAAGACGCTGCTGCTGCGAGCGATTGCCGATCTCGATCGCCACTTCGGCGAAGCCTATTGTGACGAAGCCGCCTGCTCAGCGATGCCGGCGCCGGTGTGGCGACGTTCGGTGGCGCTGCTGGTGGCCGAGAGCCAGTGGTGGTCGGCGATCGTCGGCGATCATTTCGAAGACGGGGTCGACGCCGACTGGCTGGCGCGGCTCGATCTGCCGGCAGCGGCGATGGCCTGGCAGGTCGCGCGCTGCTCGACCGGTGAGCGGCAACGGCTGGCGTTGCTGCGCACGCTGACGCAGGCGCCGGCAGTTCTCCTTCTCGACGAGCCGACCGGCAATCTCGATGAGGAGAATACCCTGCGGGTCGAATCCCTGCTCGCCGACTACCGGCTGCAGCGGCAGGCCGCGCTGCTCTGGGTCAGCCACGACAAGCGCCAGATCGAACGCGTCGCGCAACGCCACTTCGTCCTCGACCACGGGCAACTGCACGAGTGCGGACGGCGATGAACGTCGTCGCGCTCTCGCCATTCGATCTCGCGCTGGCCGCATTGCTGATCCTGGCCCTTGCCGGCCTGTCGTGGCGACTGCGCATCGGCAGCGAGCGAGAACTGCTGGTCTCGGCGGCGCGCAGCAGCGTGCAACTGGTCCTCATCGGTTTCGTGCTGAAGCTGCTGTTTGCCACCGCGCATCCGCTCTGGGTCGGTCTGCTGGCGGCCGTGATGCTGGCCGTCGCCGGCCGCGAGGTGATGGTTCGCCAGAAGCGCCGTTTCGTCGGCGGCTGGGGTTTCGCCGTCGGCACCCTGTCGATGTTCGTCTCGTCGTTCGCCGTGACCGTTCTGGCGCTGCTGCTGGTCATCGGCAACGACCCCTGGTACGCCCCGCAGTACGCCATCCCGTTGCTCGGGATGATTCTCGGCAACACGATGAATGGCATCTCGCTCGGGCTCGATCGCCTGACCCAGGATGCGGCAGAGAAGCGGCAGGTCATCGAAAGCCGGCTGGCACTCGGGCATGACTCGCGACGGGCGATTGCCGACAGCCGCCGCGAGGCGATTCGTGTCGGCATGATTCCCATCGTCAACGCCATGTCGGCTGCCGGCATTGTCAGCCTGCCGGGAATGATGACTGGCCAGATCCTCGCCGGGACGCCGCCGGTGGAAGCGGTCAAGTACCAGATCCTGGTGATGTTCCTGATTGCCGCTGGCACCGGTTTCGGTACGATGGTCGCAGTCAGCTTCGCCGCCCGGCGCCTGTTCGACGAACGGCAGCGGCTGCGACTCGATCGCCTGCGGCAGCCCGGGACCTGATCTTCAGTCGAGGAACTGGCCGAGAAGGCGCTCGAGCTTGGCGGACAGTTCCGGCGCCAGGCAATCGACGATCTGCGGGCGCAGGCTGTTGACGATCCAGGTGATCTGTCGCTTCGCCAGCTGGCGGGTGGCGTAGATGCCGCGATCGCACAGCTCGCTGCGCGGTGCGCGGCCGTTCTGGACTTCCCACACCTGCCGGTAGCCGACGCAGCGCATCGACGGCAACCCGCCGTGCAGCCGGTAGCGGGCGCACAGCGATTCGACCTCGCCCTCGAGACCGGCGGCGAGCATGGCAGAGAAACGATCGGCGATCCGCTGGTGCAGGATGCTGCGCTCGCTCGGCACGAGGCCGATCGAAAACAGGCGGTACGGCGCTGGCGCGTGGCCGCCGGCGGCGATCAGACCGGACAGCGGCTGGCCGCTGAGACGAAAGACCTCGAGGGCGCGCTGGATGCGTTGCGCGTCGGTGGCGTGCAGGCGCGCCGCTGTCGCCGGGTCGACAGCGGCGAGCTCGGCGTGCAGTGCCGGCCAGCCGCGGGCTGCCGCCTCGCGGTCGATGATCGCACGCGTTGCAGGGTCGGCTGCCGGCAGGTCGGCGAGGCCTTCGCACAGGGCCTTGAAGTAGAGCATCGTCCCCCCGACCAGCAGCGGCACGCGGCCGCGCGCCGTGGCCGCGGCCATCGCCGCCAGTGCGTCGACGCGGAAACGTGCTGCCGAGTAGCTTTCCTCGGGGCTGATCAGGTCGATCAGGCCGTGCGGGAACTCGGCCAGGGTTGCCGCGTCGGGCTTGGCGGTGCCGATGTCCATGTCGCGAAAGACCTGCGCCGAGTCGACGCTGATCAGCTCGACCGGAAAGCGGCGGGCAATCGCGATCGCTGCCATCGTCTTGCCGCTGGCGGTCGGTCCCATCAGCAGGATCGCCGGTGGCAGCCGCGCGGCGGGCGCTGCCGACTTTGTCATCGGCCGCGCAGGAAGTGGCGGTCAAGGTCGGCCATGCCGAGCTGCATCCAGGTCGGCCGGCCGTGGTTGCAGTGGTCCGAGCGATCGGTTTCCTCCATCTGTCGCAGGAGGGCGTTCATCTCGGCGACCGCCAGCAGGCGGCGCGCGCGGACGGCGCCCTGGCAGGCCATGCTGGCGAGGAACTCGTTGCGCTGCACCGCCGCCAGTTGCGTCGCCCCATGCTGCCGCAGTTCGTGCAGCAGCGAACGCGCCAGATCCGTTGGGTCGGCGGCGAGCAGCAGTGCGGGGACGCTGCGCACCGCGAGCTGTCGTGGGCCGACCGGCGCGAGGTCGAAGCCGAGCTGCTGCAGCGTCGCCGCGTTTTCCTCGGCGGCAGCGACGTCGATCTCGTCGGCGCTGAAGACGGCCGGAATGAGCAGCGCCTGTGATGCCAGTTGCTGCTGCTCGAGCGCGCGCTTGAGCTTCTCGTAGAGGATGCGCTCGTGCGCTGCGTGCATATCGACGATCACCAGGCCGGCGGCGTTCTGCGCCAGGATGTAGACCCCGTGCAGTTGCGCCAGGGCGTATCCCAGCGGCGGCATCTCGTCGTCGGTCGCTGCCGGCAGCGATGCGGCCACCGGTGGCGGCGTCGCGGGTGTCTGCGCTGCGGCGACGAAAGCCTGGTAGGCGCCGCTGCTGGGTGCCTCGCCGACACGCAGCGACGGCTGCCATGGCGGGCGGCTGGCGAACGCTGTGTAGTGCAGCGGCGCGCCGGGGGTCGCTGCCGCCAGCGGCGGTGCCGCGGGCAGATCGGAAGAGCACACGTCTGAACTCCAGTCACTGACCA
>ERZ761609.1590-NODE-1590-length-19229-cov-74.860749_pt1 | contig 19229 bp, 16 predicted proteins | sample MGYA00511163_ERZ761609 | MGnify/ENA primary metagenome ERZ761609 (study PRJEB28899, sample SAMN02445070) | bioreactor sludge metagenome | biome: EBPR sludge | place: Australia: Brisbane, Thorneside Wastewater Treatment Plant | collected 2011-12-16 ... | reverse complement strand
GTGGCCGGCGCCCAACCAGGCTGCGTGGTATGACAACTCGCACAATCGGTGCTCAATCCCAGCGCTACGTGGTTGGGATTGCTCGCCTGATTGAAGTCATCGGTATGGCAGCCCGCGCAGGCGGTAGGCGTACCTTCATAACCCGCTGCGTGACAGTCTAAACAATTGGCCCCGATATGCGCTCCGGTCAACGGGAAAGCGGTCTGGTTGTGGTCGAAAACCATGTCGGCATCGCCGGTGGGATGGCAGGCCAGACAAGCCGTGTTCTCATAGACATAAGCTCCGACACCTTCATGTTCGTCATCGGTGTCGGGATTCAAGTGGCAGGCTACGCACGAAAATTCCGCATAATTACTGGCGTTGGTATGGCACTCCGAACACTGGTTCCAAACCCCTTCATGCGCCCCGCTGTAGATCGGGAAGTACTGCGCATCGTGGTCGGAAAAAGTGGCTGGCATCCACCCGACATCCGTTGTATGACAGGCCGCACAATCATTAGGAAATCCTGCCTCAATGTGATTGGGATCGGATGCATTTTCAAAATCAGATTGATGACAAGCAACACAACTCGTTGGTGTTTGTGAGAATGGGCCTCCGGTGTGGCAGGCTGCACAATCTTCAATTTGATGCCCCTTCGTCAGTGGAAAAAAAGAATGTTCTATCGGCTGAGCCGTCCACTCGAAAGCATCTACTTGGTGGCAATCCTGACAATTGATAGAAAACCCGGCATCCTGGTGGTTGGGATTGGTCGTATTCGAAAAATCACTGCCGTGACAATTGATACATGCATTGCCGATTCGGTTGAATTCCAGGCCCGATTCCGATATGTGGCAGGCATTGCAATTGGCTGTGGCATGTGCGCCCAAAAGCGGGAACCCGTTATCGGTATGGAGTTCGGTGATGTTGTCCACCAGCCAGCTGTTGGAGGTATGGCAGCGCCGGCAATCATCGCCAACGGTATTGCGATGTATATCGGTATGACAGGAAATACAGGCAGGGTCCGCTTCTGAAAACACCAGGGTGGCGTGGCAGGACCGACAATCTGCAGCAGCATGAGCGCCACTCAGTGCAAAGTCCGTATCTGCATCGTGTTGGAATGTCTTTTGGGCCTTTTCGACGGGCTTGTCGGTTGTTTTCGACACTTTATTATTGGGCGCCAAGGCATTGTTTTTCCAAAAAGCTGCCGGTATGTTCCAACTATCAGATCGGTGGCAGGCAGAACAATCCATCTTCATCGCCGCTCCGTGAGGGCTTTGAGCCAAAATACTGCTGCTCATCAATAACAGCAGACATGATAGAAGATGGCGGTACAAAATACTTATTTATTGTTCGAACGATGAAGATGCTGTCTTTGACTATAATTACCAGATTCATTCACTTTACTCTTCCCCTCTGGGATGACATGAATAACAGGCGCTGCTTTGAAAAACATAACCATTGATACCTCGATGTTCTTGTGCCAGCTCTCCGGCATTATTATGCTCGTGACAATCTGTGCAACTGAACTGTGAAAAATCTCCGGCATTGGTATGACAATCTACACATGCATTCCATTCGCCTCTATGGTTTCCACTGTAAATTGGAAAATACATTTGGTCGTGGTTTTGGAGCGATGCAGGCATCCATCCCGCTGTAGTATGGCATAGGTCGCATTGCGTGGGAAAACCCGCGCTGACGTGGTTAGGGCTGTTAGTGTTCTGAAAATCATCTTGATGGCAAGAAAAGCATGCTCGGCTGGTCATCGAAAAACTACCTGAGTTGTGGCAACGACGGCAGTCCTTAATGTCGTGTCCAAGTGTTAGGGGAAAGAAATCGTGAAGTATGCCCTCCGAAGACCACATCGGAACATCTACCCGATGGCAATCTTCGCAATTGATGGAATACCCGGCCTGCTGGTGGTTGGGATTGGTCGTATTCGCAAAATCATCATCGTGACAATTGACACAGGCATTGCCGATTCGGTTGAATTCCAGGCCCGATTCTGATATGTGGCAGGCATTGCAATTGGCTGTGGCATGAGCGCCCAAAAGCGGGAACCCGTTATCGTTGTGGAGTTCGGTGATGTTGTCCACTAACCAACTGTAGGAGGTATGGCAGCGCCGGCAATCGTCGCCAACAGTATTGCGATGTATGTCGGTATGGCAGGAAATACAGGCAGGGTCCGCTTCGGAAAATACCAGGGTGGCATGGCAAGACCGACAATCAGCTCCCGCGTGTGCGCCACTTAGTTCAAAGTCCGTATCTGCATCGTGTTGGAATATCTTTTTGGTGTTATCGGTTGTTTCCGACACTTTATCATTGGGCGCCAAGGCATTGTTTTTCCAAAAAGATGCGGGTATGTTCCAACTGTCGGGCAGATGGCAGGCAGAGCAATCCATTTTCATCGCTGCTCCGTGAGGGCTTTGCGTGAACGCTGTTCCGCCGGTTAGAAAGAGCAGAACGAGTACGATAGTCGCATGTCGTGACATAAGGCTCTCTATTTCAAAATGTAAATGAATGACTTTTTACTAAACACACAAACATTTTTTCATTATTTGTGGCAGTCCCGGCATTCGAAGCTTTCAATTTTATATTCTACCACCATCTGACCTTCTAATTCAATTGATTTGTGGCAGGCCGAGCACGCAACTTGCGCATGTTTGCCTTCCAGCGGGAAGCGGGTCTTGCTGTGGTCGAAATATTGAGCGCCCCAGCCTTCAAAGCCATGACACCGACGACAATCCGTGACGCCGGCCTGCTCAAACTGCCGGCCATGCACATTCTCGTGACAGGCCACGCAATCTTGGCGCGTTCCGGCAAAACGGCCTTGGGGATATTGTGCATCTCCGGCATGGCAAGCCTTACAGCTTGTACGTTGGTGGGCGCCTTCCTGCTTGAATTTTGTACCGGAGTGATCAAACTGGCCCAGCTTTTTCCATTCGGAAGTGACATGACATACGGTGCAGTTTTGATCGGGATAATATGAAGCAGAAATACTGCCTTTGTGTACGTCCGTGTGGCAGTCAACGCATCTTATGCCGATGTTTCTGAACCGCCATCGGTTTTCGCTTTTCAAATGACAGGCAAAACAAGGCGTTGCAGTGTGTGCTCCGGTGAGCGGAAAAGCGGTGCGGGCATGTTGCTCTATTGTAAAGTTGGAGAGTTGAAAACCGTCGGTAGTGTGGCAAGCAGCGCAATCGGGCGCAGTGTTGTTGACGACAAATTCGCCCTGATGATAGTCGGTATGGCAGGCTGAACAAGTGTTGTGCGGAAGCGGGTCGGTAAATCTGTCTGAAGTGTGGCACTTTCTGCAATCCACCTGACGATGTTTACCTTCCAGAGCAAAATTGGTAAGGCTGTGGTTGAACGCGCCGGTATTGATTTGTGTAAAACTCTTTTCATTATGACAATCAGCGCATTGCAGCCCGAATTTTCCTTCGTGCGCATCCTTGTGACAGGTATTGCAGGCCTCGGTTTTTACACCTTTCTTATCTTGAAAAATGATCGCAGGCGGGGCATCCAGCTTGTGGCAGGAGGCACAATTGACGTGTTGGTGCGCCCCCTTGAGCGGAAACTGCGTTTTGCTATGATTGTATCGCTTCAATCCTGCCAGGTAGGTAAATGACTGCTCCGTATGGCATTGTTTACAATCATTTCCCAGGTTGTTTTGGTGTGGGTCTTGGTGGCAATTGTTGCAGTTGGCAAACGGCAGGCCCGTAAAGACCTGAAATTCTTTTCCGTTTCGGGTTTCGGTTTTGTGGCATTGCGCGCATTTTACCTCTGTGTGTTTGCCTACCAGTTGGAATTTGCTTTTGTTGTGATCAAATTTTGAGGCCGGAGCGAAGGATTCGGTCGTATGACAGTTGGCACACTGATTGGACAAGGTACTCTGGTGGTAGTCGTCGTGGCAGCCGATGCAGGCTTTTTGCAAGCCGAGGTAGGTCTCTGTTCGCTTTTTCAATTTGGGGTCTCCCACAAAATCCGGGCGATGACATTGCCGGCAATCTGTAGTTTTGTGCGCTCCTGTGAGCGGGTAACCGGTCAGTTGATGATCAAATTGCTTCTCATCAAAACGCACCATGTCGAAATTGACGCCATGATGATCGCTGTGGCACTCGATGCATTCTTTGCCGGCAATGGCTTTGGATGCGTGATAGCCCGTTTTTTTGTCCACCCTGCTTTTGATTTCTGAATGGCAGGCCAAACATTTCTCATTAGAAATCTTTTGCCCCAAAGTGTGGCATTGGGTACAATTGGCCACGCCTTCCAAATGCGCGTGTGCCTTGCTCAATTTACCCGGAGAAATTTGGGATGTGGCCGGAATCCATGCAGCCAACATGCCGATAACGACCCACCAGCATATCATTGCCGACTTGCCTTTTGGAAATCGGTTGTTCATTTGGCGTGCTTTTTCATGGTATAACCAAATCGTTTGGTGATTTCTATGCCGGCTTTCTGTAAAAACTCGGTTGGCAACTCGCCTCCTGCAAAAATGTACACCAAATCGTTGTCCAAAGCCAATTCTCCGTCTATTCCCTCTCCTTTCAGAAAGACTTTTTCGGAGGTAATGCGCGCCACATTGGTATTGAATCTGGCGTGAACCTGCCCGCGCTCCATGGCCGCCATGATGTTTTCCCGGTTTTTGGGTTTGATCCGGCTGAACTTATCGTTGCGATATGAGAGCGTTACGTTGTTTTGCGTACCCAACAGCATGGCCGCCTCTACTGCGGAGTCGCCGCCTCCCACCACCAACACGTTTTTGCCCTGAATCTGCTCCGGTTCCAGCAGCCGATAGGCTACTTTTTCGCTTACTTCTCCCGGTACGTCCAGCTTACGCGGGGTGCCCCGGCGACCAATAGCGAGCAATACGTTTTTGGCCCACAATTGTTCTCCTTTCTGCGTAAGTACATGAAACCCGCCCTTGTGAGGCACAATGGATTCGACTTTAGTATGCTCTTGTATATGGATGTTGTTCGACGTGAGGGCTTGGTTCCAAATATCGAGCAGCTCTTGTTTGCTCGTATCGTACAACTTCATTTTGCCGTACAAGGGCAACTCTACCGGCGAGGTCATTACAATTTTTGACCGAGGGAAAGTAAAAACCGTTCCGCCCAGCGTGTCTTGCTCTATGGTCAGAAAATTCAGGCCATTTTTTTTAGCCGTAAGAGTAGCTGCAATCCCTGCCGGCCCTGCTCCAACGATAATCAGATCATACCCCTCGCCTCCCTTCGGAATGCCGGCTTTAATCATATTTTCAACGGCAAGTACGCCCTGCTCGATACTGTTTTTGATCAATCCCATGCCGCCCAGTTCGCCGGCAATATAAATGCCTTCTACATTAGATTCATACTGCTCGCTTACATGTGGCAAATCAACGCCTCTCTTCTCTGTTCCAATGACTAAAGTGATGGCCTCTACCGGACACGCATGAAAACAGGCGCCGTGCCCCACACAATTGGAAGCATTGATGAGCGTGCCGCCTCCTTGGAGAATGCCGAGAATGTCTTTTTCCGGGCAGGCTTTTACGCAGGCGCTGCTTTTGATGCAGATGTCGAGGTCTATGACGGGATGTAGGGAAACAGGTTCAAAGAGTCCTTCTTCCTTTGCTGTTTCTATCTTAGCAGCCACTTTACGCGATGACTTTTGTACACTTTTGATGTACAAAAACACTATCGAAGCGCAGATACCGAATAGAATACTATATATAATAACCTCTTCCATCTAATTTCACATCGTTTTAAAAAATCCACTTATATCCTAAAGCAAGCGTTATGCCAGTATGCAACAGCACAATAACGAGCATGATGAGAGCAAAGGGTAAATGCGCTACATGCCAGTATCTGAACAGCTTGTGCATGGTTTGAAGTCGGGCAATCCGGTTGTTCAAACGTATCTCACCACTAATGAGCTTTGTCAATCGAGCTATTTCCTTCACAGGCAATCCTTTCTTTTTCAAATCTATTTTGATAGACCTGACAGCGCGCCTATCTTCAAAATATTTGGAAATGATACCACTGATCAGATTCTTGTTATACACCAAATCATGTGAATTGACCGCAGATACAATGGCACCATACGTTTCGTGGGGAAGTTGGTAAGTATCGCGCATGAGTTCTCCCAAATTGAGTTTCATTGACTGTACTTCACCCAAAGACAAAGCCCGACCTTCGATGGTACGCGGTATTTGAACATAAATGTACCTTCCAATGATGCCACTCACCACCACAGCCACCATACTCCAAAAAGCAATCGAAACAATGCCCCCAAACTTAAATGCTGTATGGAAGAGTATCATAACCGGGCCAAGACTGCATAGGAAAATGTGAAACTCCAGCCAATATTTCAACCTGCCTAATCGAGCCAGGATTTTCCATCTTTTTCTTACAATGTACAAAGTGACCCCCACCAACATCAATAAGGTACCTGCAATGCCCAAACCGTGTCCATAGATTCCGCTGGGTTTGAATTGGTCGTGATCGGGATGGTAAAAACGCTCTTCTATGCTCGTGGAGTAGTAAGAAACACCTTTGTAAGCTAATATCGCAGTCACAACGATCACAGTTAGAACCATGATGGCGATATACAATCGGTGAACCGAAGTTGTCATGTATTATTTATGCTTGTTTATAAATTTGCGGCAGCAAAGGTAATCTTTCGATCGTCAGGACGGTAAGTCAGGTGCTGATTTAGAATGATTCTGAATTCACTAACACGCTATAAAATGAAACATGTAATTCAATCTCTTGCATTTAGTAAATGGTTGGCTGTCATCAGCATTTTCGCGATTTCATGCTCTACGCAGTCTCCCGATTCGAAAGAAAAACGCCCTACACTTGGAGACTTCGCCTTCTACCGCTACGAAGTCCGGCAGGGCGATTCCACCCTCTTTCAATCTTTCAAAGAGCCGGGCGATACCTCGCAAACCTTTGTAGAATCTCTTGACCTCCACAGCGGCAACCTCATCATGGAGGAACTCATGAAACGCCTTCCCACAATGGCTTCCGGAGACAGCATCGCTTTTGATTTCGGGCGGGGTTTGCAAGGGCGATTGCACCTGCTCCATTTTATTACCAAAGACGAGTATCCTGCATACATTGCCGAGGGCGACAAAAGCCGGGCTGCATTCGAGGAGCGCTTGGAAGCGATCAAAAAAGAACTTGCGAGATTGGAGCCGGAGTACCACCGCAGAGCGCCGGCAGTAGCCGACAGCATGGCGTATTGGGTGGGTGAATTGAAAAAACCGGAATTCAAAGCAGCCTTACAATCATACAATCCTGGTATTCAATACCATCTGATTCGAAAGGGCGACGGCCCAACGGCCAATAAATCATCTTCCTGGACCTGGGTGCAGTTTTGTGCGGCCTTGCCGAATGGTGAAATTTTGCACAATTCTTACGAATCGCTCCCGGTGCTGGCCAACCGCCGCGGTGCGCTGATGGCGCCCTGGATTGAAAAATCTGTGGTGCAGTTTCCTGAAGGCAGCCTCGTTTTATTGGTTGTTCCTTATGAATTGGCTTTCGGCGAAGAAGGCAATGTCCCCGTGCCCAAAGGCAGCGAAATGTATGTGCTGATGGAGATTTTGAGGGCGAATAATATGTATTGATGCCCGACTACCACAAAAACGGGTGGAATTTCACTCGTCCTCTCGAAGTCAATTCCACCGCAGGCGCAGGCACTTTGATCCAATTGATGGTGTGGAAGAGGGTTTTCAGGAGGCGGCTTTGGGTTTTAATGCGCGTGAAATCAACATCCAAAGACAAATAATACTGGCTGTATCGGGGGAGAACAGAGTCGTCTAACCCGAACTCGACACCGTTTTCCTCCCACCTGTTTTCCCTGCCGCCAAACATATTTTCCGCGCCGTACCCAACGGCAACATTGAGCCAGGAGGGCAGCCAATGCGGACGTTTTTCCTGAGCAAAAAACGAAGCCGGATTGGCGGAAGCCCAAACAGTCAGCCCGTTATAGCCTTTCAAAAAACGCTCGGCAAAGGAGATGCCGTACAATGAGTTGGCGCGTTGCCGCAAATTTGTCTCAGATATGCCGTCCGACCCAAGTATTGGAAAATCAGCGTATTGCGGCTCAGTATAAGAGGCTTTCATAATGATGCGCTGATCCTGCCAGGCCATTTCCTGAGCTACAAACATGCCGGCGCCCAACACATTAAATCCCATATCCGACCAGGAAAAGCCCCATTCTGAAGAAAAGCCGTCCATCACTTCAATGGTGGTCTGCAATAGCATTCCGGCCCCGGCGCCGGTCCACATGGCCGATCGGCGGTTCATCCCGGTCCAGCGTGCGCCCTGAAAAATAAGCCGGCTCTCGATGTTTGTGGTGAACAGATGGCCGGCTTTGTCCATTTTGCGCCATTCGTTCCAGTCATCGAAACTGTGAAAAGAAGTAAGCTCAAATCCTTTGTACCAGGTCTCGAACAGGCCAATGGAAACACCTCCATACAAAGCTGTGCCTCCGCTTACAGAAATCCAGAATCGGGTTTTGTCTAAAGTGTCGGCAGGTTCCAAAAAGTGTCTTTTCGGGGTCTGTTGCGCAGTACTCCAAAAGGGCAAACAACACAAGGCGATGAGTGTCAATAGCCTTGCCATCAAGCATTTAGCTGCCGGGGCAAAGCAGGCTGAGATATATTTCCGCCCCGTCAAGACTTTCCTTTGTATTTGTCGTTCAAGCCGGCTTTGCTCAAAATCATAGGCACAATCTTCTCCACTCTGCGCAATCGGGTAGCCTCCTGCTTGGCCTCGGCCACATACTCGGCGTACTCCCGGCGATGGGATGGACTCATGGCCTCAAAAATGGCGGCGAGTGCTGCATTTTCCTTCAGAGCCTGGGCAAGTTCGGAGGGGATTTCTACCTGTTTGTTTTTTTCGATGGTGATGGATTTTCCTGCGCGGGCATTTTCAATGGCCTCATTTACAAATTGTTGCAATATTGCTAAGTCAAATTCATCCTCTGATTTTATTCTCCATTGCCGCTGCCCCTTGGTTTTGCCTTCCGTTCCGCTCACCAACAGGGCATTGGGATCAGAAAGGAAAACGCCCTGATAAAACCAGAGTGCCAGCCAGTTTTTGAAACCCGCCATGCCGATAACCATAGAACCGTTGAAGGTATAGGACGGAATGCCCCATTTGACTTCCTCTTTCAGTTCTGTTTCCAACAAAACCGAATGAATCTGCCGCATCAGGTTTTCCCATTTTCCGGCTTTGCTGATGTATGCTTCTACTGCTTCCATGTTTTCAGTTTCAGTGAAAAGTGAAGGGGTGCTGTGTGATTAGCCCCCTTCACTGTGCTCCCGGAACGCAAAGATTATTTCAAAGCTCCGATCATATCTTCCGGACGTACCCACTCGTCGAACTGCTGTGCTGTGAGATAGCCCAGTTCAACGGCGGCTTCTTTGAGCGTCAGGTTTTCCTTGTGCGCTTTTTTGGCAATGGAGGCCGATTTTTCATAACCAATGTGCGTGTTCAGAGCGGTCACCAGCATCAGGGAGTTTTCCAAATGTTTGCTGATGGCGCTGTAATTGGGTTCGATGCCGATGGCGCAATTGAAATTGAATGACTTGCAGGCATCGCCCAGGAGACGCGCGCTTTGCAATACGTTGGAGGCAATCACCGGCTTGAACACGTTCAACTCAAAGTGGCCCGTTGCACCGCCTATGGCAACAGCCGTATCGTTTCCGATCACCTGAGCGCATACCATCGTGAGAGCTTCAGGCTGCGTAGGATTCACTTTGCCCGGCATGATGGACGAGCCGGGTTCATTGTCGGGAATGATGATTTCGCCGATGCCGCAGCGGGGGCCTGAACTCAACATGCGCACGTCGTTGGCTATTTTCATCAGTGAAACAGCGCTGCGTTTGAAGGAGCCCGAAAGCTCCACCATGGCATCGTGAGCCGCTAATGCCTCAAATTTGTTGGGCGCGGTCACAAATGGCAATCCGGTGAAATCGGCAATGTACTTGGCCACCAACACGTCATAACCTTTGGGCGTGTTCAGCCCGGTTCCGACTGCCGTGCCCCCCAATGCGAGTTCTTTCACCATCTCCATAGCATTGCGAATGGCGCGCATGGAGTTGGTAATCTGCTGGGCATATCCGGAAAACTCCTGACCAAGCGTCAGTGGCGTAGCATCCATAAAGTGCGTGCGACCCGTTTTTACAATAGATTGAAATTCAGTTGCTTTGGAGACTAATGTATCCCTTAGAATTTCCATATCCGGCAAGGTCACATCGTGTGCCAATTTGTAGGCGGCAATGTGCATAGCGGTAGGGAAAGTATCATTCGAGGACTGGCTTTTGTTCACGTCGTCGTTGGGGTGCAGCACCTTTTTTTCATCCGTCAATTTGCCCCCGCTCAACACATGGGCGCGGTAGGCAATCACTTCATTGACGTTCATGTTGCTTTGCGTACCGGAGCCGGTTTGCCAGATTACCAACGGAAATTCGGCGTCCAACTTGCCTTCCAGGATTTCATCACACACAATGCCGATGAGATCGCGCTTTTCAGTAGCCAAAACGCCGAGGTCATGATTGGCCCAGGCAGCCGCTTTTTTCAGATACGCAAAAGCATAGATGATTTCCTTCGGCATACTGCCTTCCGGCCCGATTTTGAAGTTGTTGCGGGAGCGTTCCGTTTGTGCGCCCCAATATTTATCGGCAGGTACTTTCACCTCGCCCATAGTGTCTCTTTCGATGCGGTATTCCATAAAAAAGTATTGTTTTTAGTTGTTCCGCAAAGGTATTGAGGCCGGGCGAAATCCGGCAGCTATTGTGCTGAATTATTCGTTGGGATGCCTCCACGCAGCTCCAAATTGTTCCACCAATATGTTGTCATAAGCATCGGCCTGCGTGAATAGCTGCTCAAGGAGCCGAAGACCGGTTTCCAAATTGAGATAACGATCATAAATGAGCAACGACAGTATAATGTCTTGTTGCCGTACGCTCAGCGTAAGACCCGCCAAATGATAATTCTCGTGCAGCAGGTATTGATACACCTCTTTGATGTTTTGGCCCGGCAAACTACACAGATAAGCCTCGCCGGTTATCAGCCCCGTTTTTTCGTAGTAATACAAAGCAATTTTGGCACTCCCGTGTTGCAATTCCCAGGCATTGGGGCCTCGACGGGAAACATGCACATCATGGCCGGTAGCTGTTATTAATTGCTCAATCGTTGCGGCCATTCCTATCGGTTCGTAAGGTTCAGCATAATTGGGCAATGTGATCGCAGCCCCGCAGTTAGGGCAGTATTTCATGGCCTTTCCGGTATCAAACACAATGGAACCGCATCCGTAACAGGCAGCAGCAGGAACACCGTGCTTTTCCTGATATTTCAAAGCCGCATCCGCCACATATCGAATCGGAAGGGAGAAGCCAATGTTTTGACCATTTTGAATAATGAATGTGTTGATGCCGATGATGTTGCCTTCATCATCAATCAATGGCCCGCCGCTGTTGCCCGGATTGAGCGCAGCATCGTGCTGAATGAACACAATTCCATCGGAGTGATGCTCCGGGTTGGAAATGATGCCGCTGGTGGTAGTGAAACGCAACCCGAAAGGATGGCCGACTGCATAAACACGCTCGCCGGTTTGGGGCGCTGCATCCGTTTTAATTTGCACGCTTGGCACTTCGGGCAAGTCCTTTGCTTCCAAAAACGCTATGTCTAACCTGATATCGCAAAAAAGAACCCGAACTACCTGCCGTTGAACATTGGCCCCTTCAATGACTGCATCTCTGTTGTCTCTGATGACGTGTTCATTGGTGACGATAAGCCCGAATTGAGGCAACAAAAAGCCGGTGCCGGTCGTGTAAGGCGTGGCAATTTGGATAACAACCGATTCGAAGTGTTGGATGTTGGCCGGCATGTTCAGAAATGGCTCAAGAATTACTTTGCATTGGACTTTGTGTTCTTCAACTGTAGTTGAGTAGCTTTCAACTCAAGTTTCAGGTCCCGGATTTGAACTTTCAACTCTCTGTTCTCCGCCTCCAAATCGGTAATTCGTTGCTCTAATTCTTCTGTCACGCCCGAACTGTTGGCAGGCGTGTCCAACGATTTGCGTTGGGAAGGCGCCTTATTCCCTGATGAAGCGGCTTCTATGCCCAACAGGTTTTTGATGTTCTGAATCCCATCCTCACCATTATAGTAGGAGGCCCCGATGTAAGCAGCGGGCACCAGAATCACCATTACAAAAAGGAAACGGGCAAACCCGGTAAGTCTCAGTCGTTTTGTCATTGTGGTAAGAAATTGCTGTGGTAAAGTTAGTCAAGTTGGCCCAAACAGATGGATTTTTCTGCTGAACGTTCTTATATGTCAGACCAGAAAAAAAAACTCCTGCTTCAGGGAGGCAAAAAAAATGAAGCAGGAGCCAACAATAATAAACATACTATGAGAAAACTACACTGCTGCAAAAGTAGCACGGCTCCTTTGTGCAGCATAGCTGTATTTATCAGAAGAGATGGTATTCAGAAGCAGCGGTGTATCTGGTTTAGGCAGCGCTTGTTTAGTGGGAGCAGGTGAGGTAGGGGCAAAAAAAAACCTACACCCGAAGGGACTGAGTGTAGGACTATTAAACATACTATGAGAAAACTGATGCAAAGATAAAGGAGGCGTACAGGTTCAAAAGTTACATTTATGGAACGGTATCAAAATGGCACATTTTCGAGTCATTAGCCGAGAATACGGTGCAATTTTCCGGGTGAACGGTCGCATTTGCGAAAAAACGTGCCAAAACCATGCTACTCCCGGCTCTTTTTGTTATTCGTACACGAGAGAAACTTTTTAAAATAATTTGTTTTAAACTATTGTTTTAAAAACAAAAACACCTTACCTTTGTCTTGCTTTCGCATCAACTTTGTAACGACCAACAAATATTGCAGTCATGAAATCGAATTACTACGAATCCAATTACCACCGAAGAGGAGATTCGGAGGGCAATGTTTCCAACAACAAGAGGAATTCGCCTCAACATCATGGCGGGTTTGAACAACCTGAAGACATTACGTTCAGCATGTTGTTTCAACGTTTTGCCGGTGGACTGAGACTTCTGTGGACGGCTTTAAAGTACAGGCTGATGAAGCTGCTCGGCATTACGGGCGCCAAATCAAAATCTTCGTGGAGGTTTTCACTCATCAAATTCACGATGTTGGGGATAGTTATCATTTTGGTGACCCAAAAGGACATACGCTTCTCCGTCAACCTGAAAGCCCCCTTAGCCGGCCTTGGTCAATCAGATGAACCCCAGGCAGTAGCAGCGTCCAACAAGGCGCTCGGTAAATTCAGCCTGAGCGATGCGCTGCCATTTGGCAAGAGCGCCTCCAACGACGAGGTCATTGCCGTTTCCGACTTAAACGCCGATGAAGTGAATGACTACATAGGCCGCTTTTCAAAAGTAGCGGTTGCGGAAATGCGAAAATTCGGCATACCTGCTTCCATCAAAATGGCTCAAGCGATATTGGAAAGCCATGCGGGTCAAAGCCTTGCAGTGCGGGAAACCAGCAACCATTTCGGCAAGCCGCTACAAAATCAAGAATATGTGAGCGCCTGGGAAAACTGGAGAGCACATAGTTTGCTCCTCAAAAGCGAATACTCCGCCCTGTTTGAGGATGCCTACGGCTACAAGCAATGGGCCAAAGGATTGCAAAAACTTAAATATAATACCGACAAAAGCTACGCCGACAAGCTCATTGAAGTCATTGAGAAATACGATCTCACGCTGCTGGATGAGTAGTTGTTTGTTTTCCAATTTTTTCAATAACAGAAACCGTCACAAACCCGGCAACGGCCAGTAAAATGCAGGCAGCTACCATGGGGTCTCCATCAAATTGAGCGGGCAGCACACTTTTTTCAAGGAGTGCTACCTGCTCCCCATGACTGTCGGTTCGCCATGAGACGACTTCTTTCCAGGGCCATATTTTGTTCAATGATCCGATCATGAAGCCGGTTAATGCAGCCATCGTAATGTGGTAATGGTGCTTGAAGGTCCAAGTCAACACTCTTGAAAAAGTGGCCAAACCGACCAAACACCCCATTGCAAAAACAACAGCAACAAGCCCGGAGCCGAAGTCGAAGTCAGTCAGTAATTTCTTGACAGAGCCGAGTATGTACGAGTACATGCCCAACAAGACCAATATAAAACTGCCCGAAATACCGGGAAGCATCAAGGCAGAAATGGCAATAGCGCCGCTGACAAACACAAACCAATACTCCTGTATTCCTTCGGAGGGAGCCGCTATGGTGTAATAAAATGCTGCAATGGAGGTAATTACCAGCGCGGCGATTGTTTTGAGATTCCAATTCCCTACCTGCCTGAACAAGAGCATGGCAGATGCCAATATCAACCCGAAGAAAAAGGACCAGACCAATTGTGGATAATGCTCTAATAAATGGCTGATTCCGAAAACCCCCACCACCACGCCGGCAGCCATCCCTGCCATAAGGGCTATTAAGAAGTTGCCGTCAATGAAGCGCCATGCTTCCTTGATTCCCCCGGATTTGAATGCTTTGAAAATGCCCGGCCCCAAAACGGATTTGATGGCATTCAGCAATCGCTCATAAATTCCCGTGATGAAAGCTATGGTTCCGCCGGATACTCCCGGAATCACTTCCGCTACTCCCATAGCCATGCCCTTGAGCGCTGTGGCTACTGCGTTGGATCGTATTTCACTCATATTATTGTTATCGTTTCCGGCAGGTATTATGATTCATAAGTCTCCGCCGATCTCTTGTTTCTTAGTCGTTTATTTTTTTGATGGAGGAAAATCCCCACTAAACTTAGCAGCAACACCGGAACGAGCACATTGGCCCATTTGATGAGTTCCCTCGACTTGCTGCTGTCTCCCATCAGATATTTCGCCTCGATGGGCCGGATGGCGGCAGCTTTGTTGCGTAGGTTCATCAAGCCGCTGTCATCGCCCAGCCAATCAATGGCGTTCACCATCAAATTGATGTTTTCTTCAGAGACTCCCCTGCCCTGTTCGTTGCTGAGCGCAAAATCGGCATCGCCAAAAACGATGAGTTTCGAGACCGAGCCATCAGCATTTTTTTGCTCTATCAAGCCGGCTAAAACCTGATTGCCAAGCGGAAAATCTGCCTGCGTCCACTTTTTTTCTCCTACACTTAATGTAACCGGCGACAGTGCAAGGCCGCTTTTATCAGAACTGAACACCAAAGGAGTGAATGCTGTATTCGCTTGATTTCCTGCAAATTCCAACGGAGAAACATACGGAAACATCACCTGTTGCATGCCTTTGACGGCAGGATGATCGGCAAAGGTGACCGCCAGAGGGAGGTACGGAAATTGCACTTGTGTGTTGATCTGAATGGCGCCCATGTATTGCGGCACCGTCACACTTCCACACTGAACATCCAGCACTAAAGAGGTGTCCACCTTCAACCCTTTTGATTCCAGCCAGTACTCCAGCCCAGTTTGGGATGGAAATGCCATGCCGCTCTGCATGTCTATTTCCATGCGATTGAAAGCTATCACTAATGAGCCGCCCGATTGCATATAGTTTTCCAATTGTTGAAAATGTTCGGGTGCAAACGGGGTTTTCGGGCCGGCCACTATCGCCACTTTTATACTGTCTGCGCTCAGGGTGCTGCTGTTCATGTCCAATTGCTCAATCTCATACAATTGCGACAAGCCCCTCGCCACCTGCGATAATTCGTTCAATGAAGCCTCTCCATGCCCTTGTATGAAGGCAATTTTGGGCTTGTTTTGATGGCTCAGTTTTTTGATGGCTGCAACTAAGTTGTACTCCATGGATGTGCCGGGCTGCACATAGGGAATCACCTCCGTTTCAGCGCCTTTTTTGATGACTGCCCCCAAAAAGGCCTGTTGTTGTTTCACTTGGTCCTTCTCCCGGACATTGATCATCAAAGGTTGAATGCCGTACCGGGCCGCTTCCTGCTTGACGGCATCTGTTACAGGCGCAACGAATTTGTAATCTAATTTACCGTGCGCCACCGAAGACAGTTCCACCAACAGGTCTTGAAAATCGCGGCGCACCCGGCCCACATCGGGAGGCAAACCTTCTGAAAAATAAGCAGTTATGGTTACATTTTCTTTCAAATTGCCCAGTACGGCTTTAGAGGCTGCGCTGAGGGTATATTGTTTGTTTTTGGTAAGGTCGAGGCGCAGCAATACGGGCTGAATCAGCACATTCAACGCTACGATGATGCCGATGAACAGCAATACCGGCAAGCCTTTTTTTATATTGAAAGACTTCATTTTCCAGCAGTTAAGTTTCTGATTGTCAGCAACAAAGCGATGAGGGTAACGGAAGCGAAGTAGAATACATCTTTAACATCTACAACACCTCTGGAAAGGGAATCCAAATGTTTGTTCATACTCAGATAATAAAACCCTTCGCCGAGCGCACCCGGCAGGAATGCGCCAATGGTTTCGAAGAGAAATTGGAAAAACACACCGATGAACAAGGATAACAGCAGTGCCACAATCTGATTGTCGGTAAAACTGCCGGCCAACAAACCGATTGCAATGTAAGCAGCGCTCATCAGCATCAAGCCGAGATAACCGGTTAGTGTAGCGCCGTGATCTATTTCGCCCACATAAGCCACTGAAAAATAGTACGGTAACGTAAGTGCCAAAGTAATGCCCACCAGAATCCAGGAAGATAAAAACTTACCGGCTACAATTTGGGCATGTGACACCGGCTTGGTAAGCAGCAGTTCAAAGGTTCCGTTTTTTCTTTCTTCGGCCAGCAACCGCATGGTCATGGCGGGAATAAAAAAGAAAAGCGTCCATTTTGCTACGCTGAAAAAAATGCCCAGATCGGCTTGTTTGATGGCAAAAATATTACTGGCTTGGTTGAGCCAGGTAAACCCTCCGGTAAACAACAAAAAACCGCTGATCAGCAGGTAAGCGATGAGGGAGTCGAAGTTGAAGCGCAGCTCCCTTCGGGCTATGATCCAAGCTGGGTTCAAAGTACGCATCTTCACAGTTCCTTTTTGATTCGGGCTGCAAAATTAAGAATCGTTGCCACAATCACAAACGAACTCTGATGCCGCTCACAATTGAAAATGTGTGAATCTGATCTTTGTCGGGACCTATGCCTTTGGAGAAATAGTACAGCGAATGTTGGAAAGTTGGTTGTACAAAAACGCTCCAGCCGCTTGAAAACCTCCGGTCTATACCTGCTGAAACAGAGCCGGTTATGTAGGAATTATTAGCCAAGCCGCCACCCTGCAACCAACCTCCGTCTAAGTTCTTGGATTGTAAGCCCCTGCTTTTGGGAACTCCCGTCGGCTCCGGATTGGGCAATCTCAGATTGAAGCTGCTGCTGTGGAATGCGTCCTCGTCGGTGAGCAAATAGCTGGATTCCAACACTACGTTGACTGATGCCCCCAAACCGCCATAAATTCTCCAGCCGTTTTTATCCAACCAATTGTATTTCAACTGGAACGGCACTGAAACCATATTGAGTTCAATATCCTTCAACCCCTCCGCACTAAAGCCCTCGCTGACACTGCCCGTCACATAAAGTACGGGTCGTGCCTTATAGATTTTAGCGGTGTACAACATACCGATTTCTGTTTCCCAACGGCCTTTTTCAATGGCCAGAGCAGCTCCCCCGCTGTAACCCAGCGAGTAGCGTTGCAGCGCGGGAATGGTAAAAGTTGTTCTGTCCAACTCAGAAAACGGACCTTCAACACTTCCGGGAGTATAGATGCTGTTGATGTCGGTACTCCCGAACATGCTGATGGTGAATTTTTTAGATTTCGATTTTGGTAAGATTTCAGCGACAACAGCAGGAGCCGTTGCGTCAAACGTCGGCGCGTTCAGGTTGTACTCAATGGGCTTGGGCAAGTGAACTTGAACACCGGGCACTAAGTAAGAACTCAACTCCCAGAGATATTGGTCTGCAATAAACTGGTTCACAGACTCCTCAATCTGGGTAGGAAGAAGGAATGACTCCTGCCCTGACGAAGTATTTTCCATGTCAGAGGCACGAGAAGCTTGTTGTGCAAGTCGTTCCAATTCGGTCTGTTGAGAATCTGAGTCGGAATATTTGTTTTCTAAGGTATTGTTCACTCTGTCCTGAGCAGTGTGGCGGGTGTTCTGAAACTCATTGGAGGCAAAAACAATTCCGGTATTCTGAGTAATAATATGCGCATCAACAATCCAGAGCAGCAAAGACAATGCCATCAATTCCAGCACTTTAGAAATGGCAATCTCGCGCTCCCGGCGGTATATAAGGTCTAAGCGATTGACCAACGTCGTCCAGTTATTGGAAAGGCCGGCGTTGGAGACAGAGGGTGTTTTTTGCCTTACCAATCGGTCGAAAAACTCCATATCCTGCACTTCGTCCTGATGTTCTGCGTCCAAACGCTCCCTGAAACGCTCCCAATTTTCAGGCTGGTAGGCGGGAGTTACCTTGTTCAGCTTGTCCTTGATAATGTCGTCAAATGATCTATCCTTCCTCATGGTAACCAAACTTTCGGGACGTGAGTATTTCTTTCAGTTTTGCACGAGCTTTTACTAAGTTCGACCGAGAGGTGCTTTCTGTAATGGAGAGCAATTCACCGATCTCCCTATGTGAGTATCCTTCCAATACGAACAGGTTGAAAACTGCTCGATAAACAGGTGTAAGCAATTGTATGGCCTCCAGAATTTGCTGTTCCGAACACTTGCTGATGGCATCGGCTTCGTCGGAACTCAAATCAAAAGCGGCGTCAATATCTTCGGTTCTGCGCCGCACTGTTTTTCTGTAAAAATCAATGGCGGTATTCACCATGATGCGCCTGATCCAGGCCGGCAGCGAGGTATCGGGCTGATACTTGTGAATATTGCGGAACACCTTGATGAACCCTTCGTGCAAAATGTCCATCGCATCTTCTTCGTTACCGGCATAGCGAAGACACAACGCCATCATAGTCCCATAAAACTCTTCATAAATGAGTTTTTGAGCCCAGGTCTCGCGTCGGACACAAGCCTTTATAAAGTCTTGTTCTTCATAGCCTATCGGCAACGAAATATCCATCATCAGTTTTTTCAGTATCTGGTATGATTGCCTACGCCGGCATGTGCTGTCAAAAGTAATACAAAACCGCGTTCTACTGCCTCTTTGGATGTAACGTTAACAAAAAACGATTGTATCCGGCTTTCGCTGCCTGAGTCAGGGGTAGCTCTTTCAGTGGGTGAGGGGTGAGGGGTGAGGGGTGAGGGGTGAGGGGCGAGGGGGGAGGAGTGAGGGTCCTGCTTAGTGAAGGGGGGACTAA
>ERZ761609.1589-NODE-1589-length-19231-cov-69.043596_pt1 | contig 19231 bp, 18 predicted proteins | sample MGYA00511163_ERZ761609 | MGnify/ENA primary metagenome ERZ761609 (study PRJEB28899, sample SAMN02445070) | bioreactor sludge metagenome | biome: EBPR sludge | place: Australia: Brisbane, Thorneside Wastewater Treatment Plant | collected 2011-12-16 ... | reverse complement strand
TTTATTTCTCACAAGCCCACGCCGCAAAGCGGCGATTCTTCACGAACCATTGTATCAACATCTACGTCAATATCATTAGTAAGGGGTACATTTTGGATTTGCGTTCTAAATCTAAACCTCTTATTCGGCACATCACTGTTTTGAAGCGCTCTATTGGTGTTTGCATAAGCCCACTCCAGAGCTAAGGGCCATAGAGCCAACTGCACCTGTCCCAATGGTGGCACGTCAAATGTTACCGCAGGAAATCTGTTTTGTAGAAACGCAAGTGCATTGTCCGTCACAATGGACAAAACATCAATTACTGCCGGGCAAGTATTAAAGCCTTCGTCACAAATTTCCGGAGTTGACATTTGTGCCGCTTCTATTCCATCCATACCGCAGTCTGCAACTGCTGTTTCTGAATGATCTTTTAGCATTACCAATGCAAATTCTTTTCCCAACGGAGCGATTGAGTAATATTTCGTTGGCGTTTGTATTCCACCAATAAACCCCTCAGGGCGTCTTAACAAAAAAAGATAACCATAACTCTCTTTCAACTCGCCATACCATGTGTAATTATCCGGGGCTTCCTGTTCAAAATCCTTTACAACAAATGTATATTTTGAAGTATCTCCCGGTAACGACACAGAAATACGGTTGTTGGAAACTGCATCTCGTATATCTTTAATAGCGACCACCTCACTCGCTAAAGAACCGCCATCCAGCCTCCAACCGGATAGTATCTGGCGTTGAGAAATATTGAGGTCAATATTTTCATTTTTTAGATCAAATAACTCCTTAGTAAAATTTATGCCCCCCTGTCGCCCTTGTGCCTTCATAAGTAAAGGCAATATTATCACAAGGAATAGCAGCATGGCCTTTGAGCCAATGCTCACCAGAAATATGGATGGTTGTGATCTCATTGTTTATTGGTTTTGATGTGATACAATGACTGGCAACTCAATACCCTCCTGCACCACTGCACCGCAGCGATGAAATCATACAGCACACTTCACAGCGCCCTAAGTGTCCTGTCCGCCTTTCTAAGTGTTGTTCGTTGATCCGGGCCTTATCTTTACTTCAAATGCTAAAACTGTCGGAGCCTTCGGATTTGTGTTTGTTTTTCAATGAAGCAAATGTACAAAAAAAAACGACCCTCCAATTTTTTTAACATTTATTTTTGTAAGAATAAAAAAAGGAGAAATAGTATAGTGTAAACACATCAAGCAGTGGGGCAAAAAACAAAATTCGCAAACCACCGGCTATTGAATATATCTGCGGCGGTTTTGACTGCTTGGGCAGGTAGAATCCGCCGGATAGCAGCACGAAATGGAAGCTTGCGCCGGCGGGCGTAGATGAGGATGGAGGCAGACATGGCGCTCAAATTTCGCAAAAAGAAAGACAAAATGTAGCGCGAACCGCTCCAATCCAAATCTTTTCGCTTATTTTTATCTGAACAAATGCCAAACGCTGTCTGTATTTACAAAGCATCCTTATGCCATGAAGAAGATACTCTTAGTTGCTGTCGCTGTTTTTTGCACTCAATTGGCTTATTCTCAAGCTGATACGCCGAGGGTTAAGTCGCTGCCGCAAGAGGCCAAGGGCATTGTATATAACAAGGAGTTCACCGTTGATTTCAAAATGCACACCTCCGGGTTCGGGCTGGGCGCCAATTGGGGCAAGCTCAAAACTTACTACCGCACGCGCTTTTTCAATCTGGAACTGGCAGAGATCAAACACCCCAAAGAGATACGCCAGAGTTTCGACTTTCGCATTCCAAGTTCGGGCCGCATTTCCCGCTCGTTCATCTTCGGCAAACAGAACAATCTCTATGTGTTGCACGGCGGCATCGGTGAGAAGCGCTATTTTTCCGAAAAAGCCATCAACCGGGGGCTGGCAGTGGGCATCAGTTATTCCGGTGGGCCTACGCTGGGCTTGCTCAAGCCGTACCATTTAGATCTGATTCGCTTTCAGGAGCAAGACCCCACAAAGTTTTTTATCTCCGCCGAGTCTTTTTCAGAGGAAAATGCAGACAAGTTTTTAGACCTGAACAGCATCTATGGGGCATCAGGCTTTTCGCGCGGGTTCGACCAGATTTCCATCTCTCCGGGCGCACACGCCAAGTTTGCCATCCATTTGGATTGGGGCGCTTATGACGAATTTGTTAAATCCATTGAAGCCGGCGTTATGGTGGACGTTTTTTTCCAAACCATTCCCATCATGGTTGAATCTCCATTGGTACCCGACACCGGAAATCAATCGGTATTCTTCAACCTGTTTGTAAATTTGCAGCTCGGCAAGCGCCGTTAATTACCATTATGATAGAGTTGAATATTGTAGAATCCAAAGAAGAAAGACAACGCAAGCCCGACTGGCTGCGCGTGAAACTGCCCATTGGCCAAAACTACCGCCATGTGCGGCAATTGGTAGATCAGTACAGCCTGCATACCATTTGTCAAAGCGGTAACTGTCCCAATATGGGCGAGTGCTGGGGCGCAGGCACTGCTACCTTTATGATTTTGGGCAATACCTGTACGCGTTCCTGTTCTTTTTGCGCCGTAAAAACCGGTCGCCCCAACGAATACGACGAAGACGAACCGCGCAGAGTATCGGAGGCCATCCGGCTGATGGGGGTCAAACACGCCGTCATCACTTCCGTCAATCGCGATGAATTGGCCGACCGTGGCGCCGAAATCTGGTACCAAACGGTGCGCGCCATCAAGGAAAGTACGCCGCAGGTGACCATCGAAACGCTCATTCCCGACGTCAAGTCCACCTGGTCGGCGCTCGAACGCATGATCAGCGCGGGGCAGGAGGTGGTGTCTCACAATATGGAAACCGTGCAACGGCTGTATCGCAAAGTGCGCCCGCAGGCCAAATACGAGCGCAGTCTGGAGCAAATACGCCGCACCAAGGAGTACGGCAAACGCACCAAATCGGGCATCATGGTAGGATTGGGTGAGACAGAGGAGGAGGTTTTTCAAATCATGGACGACCTGTTGGAATACGGCTGCGATGTGCTCACCATCGGGCAATACCTGCAACCTACGAAAATGCACATCGAAGTGGCCGAGTTCATCCACCCCGACCAATTTGCCCGCTATACGGAAGTCGGCCTCGCCAAAGGCTTTCCTTTTGTGGAGAGCGGTCCATTGGTGCGTTCCTCTTATCACGCCGAACGGCACCTCTAAACGCGGCCCTACATGAATCAATCCCTGCGCATTGCCCGGATATTCGGCATTCCCGTACAAGTACACTGGTCGTTTGGCCTGCTCCTTGCCTGGGTAGCCTATATGGGGTATGAACAAGGCTGGACCCTGCGCGAGACGCTGTTCATGGGCGGTTTTGTGCTGGTGCTGTTCATTTGCGTTATTCTGCACGAGTTCGGTCATGCGCTCACCGCGCGCCGGTATGGAGTAGGCACCCGCGACATCACCATTTCGCCCATTGGCGGCATTGCCCGCTTAGACCGAATGCCCGAAAAGCCTTATCAGGAATTTATGGTGGCCATTGCCGGGCCATTGGTCAATGTGGCCATTTCCGGCATTCTTTCGGTGGTGTATCTGGTATGGTCGGGTGCAGGCAGTCAGGCATTGCAGCACTCTTTGTACGGCATCATTTTGCGCGACAGCAACTTTCTGCCCGGCGTATCTTCGGTGTTTGAGCTTTCCATTGTTACACTGATTGCGCTCAACGGCACTCTGGCGGTTTTCAACATGTTGCCGGCCTTCCCGATGGACGGCGGTCGCGTATTGCGGGCCTTGCTTTCGGTGCGCTGGGGACGCTCTACGGCTACGCGCATTGCCGCCGGACTGGGGCAGTTGCTGGCAGTGGGCCTGGCGATTTACGGCGCCTACACAGGCAGTTTTGTCACTATTCTCATTGGAGGTTTTGTTTTTCTGGCCGCAGCGCATGAGCACCGGGCTGTGCGAGCTGAAGAGTTCCTTTCCCACTACAAAGTATCGGACGTCGTTCGCACGCAGTTTTCCCGTTTTTTCACTTTCGATCCGGTGTCATTGCCTGCAGAGGCCATGCAACACGGATTGGAGCAATATGTATTGGTTTTCGACCCCGCTTATCAGGTGGTAGGCAGCCTGAGCGAAACGGTCGTTCTCATGGCCGTCAAAGAAGAACTGTACGACGCCCCCATCGAATCGCTGCCGCTGCTGCCCGCGCCGGAAGTGCGGCCCGAACAAACCCTGAAAGAGGTATTGCATATTTTTCAGACGGAAACCGCCCCCATCCTGCCTGTGGTGGAAAACGGCGCGCTCATCGGTGTAGTGGATCAACCGATGGTGGAGCATTTTTTGAGAAGGCAGAGGAAAAGATAAGCATAATGGGGAAAGCCGCTCTCCGAAACCGTAGATATGATAGGCAGAGATTTTACACTACCCCATATTATTGATTTCAGCCCGCACTTGCTGAACAAAAGACTCCTCTACTTCGAGTACCTCGCTGATGACTTTATCGTCAAAGCCTTTCAGAATCATATTGCGGCAGGCTAAGTAGGATTTATGGCGAATACCTATTTGTTCACCTTTTTGTATGCCGCGTTTTTCATATAGATCCAGCACGCTCATGGCCTCGGCTTGAACTTCGTTCGAGAGTTGTTCCAATACCTTTGTCATGTTCTCTTCATTTTTGATGCGGTTGAAAAAGTAAACGAATAAAGCTTTGAAATAGTTGCCATCGTCATCAACGGCGCTTTCCAGCAAAAATACCGCTTGATTTTGCAAATAAGCCTCATCAAAACTATGCTTCAGTGTCAACAGTGCCGAGATCAGCAGATGGTTGCGGAAAGCGGCCAGTATTTGTTCATCTGGATTTTTTTGGAGGTTGTGAAAAGCATATTCGAATTTCGACAAATAACACAAGATGTCTTCCGGCAGATGACCGAAGTGCTTCACAATAGGCTTGTACTCCCAAGGTTCCTCTCCATGATAAAACACAACAGGAACCACCAAACGCGGCGTCTGCCCGTTTTGAGCTTCCCGCCATAGGGATCCGCTGATGTAATACAACAATTGAAAGGGCGTATTTTTGTCAGGATGACTCTTATGTTCCAACAGCAAGCACAGATACACCTCTGTCTGGTCTTTCAACCGAACCGAAAAAACCAAATCGGTATAGGAGGCCTTTAGTGTGTCATCCACGAATGTGCCGTCCTCCCGTTGGAGGCTATCCCAGTCAACCCGGGAACAGAGTTCAATTGGCAGATATACCTCGAAGTATTCCCTGACCCGCCCAAGATCGGAGAACAGGTGCTTGAACAAAGCGTCGTGAGTGCGTACGGAGTTTGGCTGAGACATGAGGCAAAGATGAGTATTCCAGGGTGGTTTGGGGCAAATGCCTTTGAAAAACAAGCACTTGCCCCTGTATTTGTGTATATTACTTACCCGCTTCCGGTCGGAGGCTGCGTACCGTGCGGCCGGCCTGCCACATTTCGCTTTCGCGGAGTTCGCGGAGTTCTTCTTCCAATTTTACGCGGTAGTCGGGTTGGCTGTTGGAGTCAATAGAGCGCTGGGCTTCCTCGCCGGAGGCCACGCTGTTGTACAAGTCTTCAAACACCGGCGCAACGGCATCCCGGAAGCGGCCGTACCAGTCCAAAGCCCCGCGCTGTGCCGTTGTGGAGCAGTTGGCGTACATCCAGTCCATGCCGTTTTCGGCTACTAAGGGCATCAGGCTCTGGGTAAGTTCTTCCACTGTTTCGTTGAAGGCTTCGGAGGGCGTATGGCCGTTGCGGCGCAAACACTCGTACTGAGCGGCAAAAATACCCTGAATGGCCCCCATGAGCGTGCCGCGTTCGCCGGTGAGGTCGCTGTAAACTTCCCTTTTGAAGGTCGTTTCAAACAAATACCCCGAACCGATGCCGATGCCCAGTGCAATGACCCGGTCAAAAGCGCGGCCGGTGGCGTCCTGTGCGATGGCGTAGCTGGAATTGAGACCGCGACCTTCCAAAAACAAGCGGCGCAGGCTGGTGCCCGAACCTTTGGGTGCCACCAAAATCACATCGACATCGGCGGGCGGCACAATGCCGGTGCGCTCGCTGTAAGTGACGCCGAAACCGTGAGAGAAGTAAAGCGCTTTGCCGGCGGTCAGGTGAGGCTTCAGTACAGGCCAAACGGCAATCTGAGCGGCATCTGAAAGCAGGTATTGTATGATGGTAGCCTTTTGGGCGGCTTCCTCGATGTCGAAGAGGGTTTCGCCGGGCGTCCAGCCGTCGCGTACGGCTTTGTCCCAGGTGGCGGAGTCTTTGCGCTGCCCGATGATGACCTTGAAGCCATTGTCGCGCAGGTTGAGCGCCTGCCCCGGGCCTTGTACGCCATAGCCAATGATGGCAATGACCTCATCTTTGAGTATTTCGCGCGCTTTTTCCAATGGGAATTCCTCCCGCGTTACGACGTTTTCTTCCACGCCGCCAAAATTCAGCTTTGCCATGATGTTGCTTGTTTAGAGAAAGGTTAACGATGATTGATCTGAATGTTCATGTCCTTGAGATAAGTATTGAGGCGCTCCATAGCCTTCACAATGGCAATGCGGCCCGAACGAACAAATTCGTAAATGCCGATTTTTTCCAAATCCTGAAGCAAAGCTTCTGTCTCTGAGGCATGCCCGGTTTTTTCAATGACCACATATTCCGGCTCGATACATAGAATACGGGCATTGTGCGCACGAATGAGTTGCTCTACCGTATCGCCATTGCTGAATGCCTCTGTGGGGACTTTGTACAGCGCAATTTCCTGAAAAACAATGCCGTCGCGCTCATAATGAAACGCCTTGAGCACGTCCACCTGCTTGTCCAATTGAGCGACGAGCTTGTGTACCATGTCTTCGGTGACATTCACCACAATGGTGAATCGGTGGATACCGGGAATAGAGGATTTGGAAACAGTGAGGCTTTCAATATTGATGTGCCTGCGTGTGAACACGGCAACGATGCGCTGCAGCAGTCCGGTTTGATTTTCCGAAAAGACAGTGATGGTGAATTCCTTTTCCATTGTGAAGCACGGTTTTTCTGTTTGTTGACAAAAGCAGCATCACCGGCTTTATTTGGCAGAGCATCAAAAAGGGGCGCTATGAAATCTGCGCCTAAAAAGAAAGCCATTCCCGTTGCCAGGAATGGCTATATTGTTTTACTTCCGCTGGAGCAGAAGATTATTTCACGTCGCTGAAAAATTCTTTGACTTTGTCCTTGTGGACAATCACTTCTTTGTAAGTGTATTTGCCCGTTTTGGGGTCTTTGACCGGCTTTACCACACGTACATGGTCTTTGCCGGAACCTGCGTTGGCGGAACGTTGAGCTACACGCGCGTTTTTAGATACTTTTGCCATGTTGCAATTTTTTTAATTGGTTTCGGAAATCATTGATACGTCGAAAACAACCGGCCAATGCCGACAATAGTTCCCTTACTTGATTTCGCGGTGAACGGTTTTCTTCTTAAGAATCGGGTTGTACTTCACCAATTCCAAACGGTCGGGTGTGTTTTTGCGATTCTTTTGCGTGATATAGCGGGAAGTGCCGGCCATGCCGGAGGCTTTGTGCTCCGTGCATTCCATAATGATCATGATGCGGTTCCCTTTTTGCTTCTTAGCCATGGCTGCCGATGATTTTCAGATGGTAGATTTACTTGAGTTTAACGCCAGTGTCAACGCCTTTCTTTTCCAATTTCTTCAGATAAGCGTACAGACCCAACTTGTTGATGGTGCGCACTTCGGAAGTACAAACCTTGAGCGAAATCCATTCGTCGGTTTCCGGTATATAGAAACGCTTGGTTTGGATGTTCGGCAAAAAACGGCGGCGTGTTTTGCGGTTCGAGTGCGATACGGAATTGCCCGATACAGGGCGCTTTCCAGATAATTGACATACTTTCGACATGACGCGTGGTATCTTTTCTTTTCCCTCGGTAATTAAAGTTGAGTGACTCCGGCAGGACTCGAACCTGCAACCTTCTGATCCGTAGTCAGATGCTCTATCCAATTGAGCCACGGAGCCATTTTTTCAAATGAGAGCGCAAAGATACAACCATTTTTCAAATCGGCAATAGTACCGCCCAAAAAAATATTCAGTTTTTTGGGGCAGGTCTGTGATTATCAACAAAAAAGCCGCCCGGAAAGATTCCCGGACGGCTCGTATTTGCCAGATGTATCATAGTTGAGAGGGGGCGATGGTATTATCTGCCCAGCGGAAACATCAGTCCGGCGTTGATACTGAACCCGCGATTGCTCACGCGGTCTTCAATCACCGGAATGTCATACACTTGGGTGAAACTGTGGGAATAACGCCCGTCGAAGAAGAGTTTCGTGCCGCCCAGATTGATGTTCACGCCTGCTCCGGCCACAACTCCCACTTCGAGGCGCTCATAATTAACGGCGTCGAGGTTGATGGGGGTGTCCAATACTTTTACGTCTATGAGCAACAGTTTGGCGCGGGTGAGCAGGCGGCCGTTGGTAGCATACCCTGCGCTGGGGCCTGCCATGAGGTAGAACTGAGCATTTTCATCGCCGAATTTGTACTTGGCCAACAGCGGCAGTTCCACATAATTCACGCGGGTATCGTTGCGGAAGCCTACGGGCAGGGGCAATTCGAATAAATCTATATTAAAATCTTCTTTGATGCCGAATCCCTTGCGGGTAAAAGCCAGTTCGGGTTGCAAAGAGAAATTGTTGCCGAAAGCGATCTCTGCTACCGCCGCCACATTAAAGCCGCTGATGGTTTTGAAATCGGGTGCTAATGCGTCCAAACCTTCCGAAGCCTGCACGTTGCTCCAGGTAGCGCCGGTGCGGAAGCCCAGGGAAACCTGAGCAGACAGGGTGATGCCGAGGCAAAAAGCGATGCTGAAAGCGGCCAATTGAAGCGTGGTTTTCATGTCTGTTCTGTTTTGATGATGAATAAAAAAACAACGACACAAAGATGCAGGCATCAAGTGTTAAGAGGCGTTAAGCGCAGGTTAGCGATAGTTTAATCCCGGGCCGGCTTGCTTAGCATTTCGTTAAGCCCGCCGGAGATGCTACCTTTGCGGCCATATTTCAGACCATGCACGATCTCCCCAAAGAGCGAAAAACATTTTTTTTCACCGATATGGAAGGTTCCACACGGATTGCCCAACGTTTGGGCGAAGGTTACGCCGCCGTACTGGAGCGCTATCGGTCCATCATTCGTTCGGCGGTGGGGCATCATCACGGGCAGGAAGTGGACACGGCCGGCGACGGTTTTTTTGCAGTATTCAATCACCCCTCCGATGCGGTAGCGGTGGCGGTAGCCGTACAAAGAGCCTTCTCCGTAGAAAACCGAACCGGCAGCGACAACTACCATGTGCGCATCGGCATACATAACGGAGAAGCCGTCCGCTCGCCCGACGGCGGCTTCATCGGCATAGAAGTGCACCGGGCGAGCAGGGTATGCAGTGCCGCTCATGGAGGCCAGGTGCTGCTGTCGGAAGCCTCGGCGCAGGCAGTACAACCCAAGCTGCCCACCGGCACAGAACTGGCCCAACTCGGCGCCTACCTGCTCAAAGATTTCGAGAAGGCCGAAAACCTGTACCAACTCGTCATTCCCGGCGCACCCTCAGAGTTTCCGCCGCCCCGCACCTCCATCCAAACACATACCATTGCCGTGTTGCCCTTTCGCAATACCGGCGCCGATAAAAAATGGGACAACTTTTGCGACGGCATGGCCGAGGAGATCATTGTGGTACTGGGCAAAGTGCAGGGTCTGCATGTCGTGTCGCGCTCCTCTGTATTTGCGCTCAAAAACCGCGAGGAAATGGATTTGCAGGAAACTGCCCGGCAATTGCACGCCACCGTGTTGCTCACTGGAGCCGTCCGTTTCTCGGGGCGGCGGCTGCGTGTCACGGCAGAATTGGTGGACGTAGAATCGGGTCTCAACCTGTGGTCGGGCCGCTACGACCGGCTGATGAAAGACGTATTTAATGTGCAAGACGAAATAGCCGCCAATATTGCTTCCGCGCTTCGCGTCAAGCTCGTTTCCCGGCAGGTGCGCGGTATCAGCAGCATGCAGACTACCAATATCAACGCCTACGATTACTACCTCCGGGGACGCAGGTTTTACGAACAGTTCAGCCGGCAAAGCGTAGAATTTGCCGTACAGATGTTCCGAAAGGCCGTCGAAGAAGACGACAACTACGCTTTGGCGTATTGCGGTCTGGCAGATTGTTATTCCTACCTTTATTTATATCTGGAAGACAGCCGGGAGCACCTCGATGCCGCCCAGCAATATAGTATGCGGGCGCTGGAGTTGGACCCCCTGTTGGCCAAAGTGCATGTTTCGCGGGGTATTGCCCTGTCGTTGGACAAGCACTTGGTGGAAGCCGAAGCCTCTTTTGATCGCGCTATTGATCTGGATCCCCGTTTGTACGAGGCCTGGTATTGGTTTGGCCGAATTTGCTTCACCGAGGGCAAGTTGGAAAAAGCCGCCGCCATGTTTGAAAAAGCCAACCGCCTCTCCCCCACCGACTATCAGGCGGCTCTGCTGGCCGGTCAGGTTTATTCCGATCTGGGCATAATGGAAAAATCGGAGGCTGCCCGGCGTCTGGGCGTAGAAATGGCAGAACAAGCCCTCGAACTCAATCCCGGCGACACCCGCGCACTCTACCTCGGCGCCAACGGATGGGCCGCGCTACAAGAATCCGACAAGGCCATGCTCTGGCTTCAACGCGCCCTCACGCTGGAACCTGACGACGCCATGTTGCAGTACAATGCCGCCTGCGTGTATGCGCTGCTGGGCAAAAACGACGAGGCCCTTACTTGCTTAGAGCATTCCGTTGATCTGGGGCTGAGTCAGAAAGGCTGGTTTGAAAACGACAGCAACCTGGCGCCGCTGCGACAGGAGGCCCGGTTCAGGGCGCTGTACGAGCGTTTGCAGTGATGCGCCCAGGCATCTTGAAAGAAAAATTGCCCGTCGGAACTTGCCCTTTCATTTTTTTGTTGACGGAAACAAGCAAACGTACTATCTTTGCTGCCCGATTCGTGAAGGTCCTGTAGTACAACGGATAGTATGTGGGTTTCCGGAACCCAAGATCTAGGTTCGATTCCTAGCAGGACTACCAAGAGTCGCATCCGGTCCCTTAGCTCAGTCGGTTACCTGCCTGCCGGCAGGCAGGGGGCAGCAGGAGGCGGGTCGCAGGTTGAAGTCCTGCAAAATTTTTGGTCCCTTAGCTCAGTCGGTTAGAGCAGCTGACTCATAATCAGCGGGTCGCAGGTTCGAGCCCTGCAGGGACCACGATTAATTTACGTAATCCCTTGCAAATGAATGCTTTGCAAGGGATTTTTATTTGATGGTACAACATTGGTACAACATTTTTCTGTCTTCGACTGTCCCCGCTTGTCTTTGTGTTGTACCCATCCCTGACATCCTTTGTCTCAGGATAGCTGGTAAACAGCAAAATGCGAATGGTAGTAGTACTCCCCTTCTATCTGATATACCACCTGCCCATCGCGGGACATCAATACGGCTTCCACCCAGAGCAGGTCGCCTTTTTTCAGCTTGTGTACATCGTTGATACATATAACCTGGTATTGGCAGAACAACTGCAACAACTCTCCTTGCGCGGTTACATAGAGGCAGTTTTCAATAGAATCTTGCATGGCGAATAGTTATTTGAATAAAGAAGAAGAGAGACACCCAGCCCAGGGACAGGCGCCTCCCCTCTTCCATAGGATTCGATGCGCTTAATGGATGACAGCCGCTCCAACCAACATGCCGTTGCTTTGTGCCTGCCTTTCGGCGCGAATGACCTCCTGTTCGTTTTGGCCTTCCGGCACATACACCCAGCGGTGATTCAGCTTGATCACCTCTCCGGTTTCCTGAATGGTGTAGTCGAACGACTCGCATTCCATCCGAGCGACATGGCCCTGCAGTTTTTCTCCGATCAGAGCCTTGCAAGTCCGCTCGTCAAAGGTGGAGGTGACCGAGGTGCGCCGTGCGGTAGCGTAGTAGTTGCCGGTGGTCTGACTCTTGACCATTTCTATGCCGCCTTGCAGCAGCAGTGTGTAGAACGTTTCGCCTGCACTGTTCTGGCGAGGTGCATAACCAACAATAGTAATCATGGTGAAAAAATTAAAAAGTGAAGAGATGGGCGGGGCATCATTCCCCGCTCCAACTGAGGGGGGGTACCGAAAAGGGGTACCTTGAGAGGCTGCGTACACACTCAACTTTTTAAAATTTCGCGTTTGACTGTATTTTCGGCGTGAAAACCGGCTTCCGTCTGAGCATTTTTGTTCGATGTGCGGCATTGGGCCAAGTGGAGTAATTCCTTCATACTGTACTGTACGGCTCCCGGAACCGGATATTCAGAAAAAATATAGACATCGCTAGCATGTTCATAAGGTCGCACCCGACCGATGGCCTGTGTCAGCTCTGCTCCGGTGAAATACAATTGAATGTCCCGGATAACCGGATCATAGGACACCGTTTGATAGGACAGATACCCGTTGCATTGTACCTTTTGATAAGCTACGGTATGTGCATTCGGCGAAATGACATGCCCCAGCGCTTTGGCGATAAGTATATAATGTGTGGCATCCATACGAGGCGTGCCTACAATTTTGAGGTCTTTGCCTTTGAGGCTGTTGTCGCCGGCAGCGTTTCCAAAATGAAGTGCCGGATGTGCTCCCTTGACCTGGGTTTTCAGCTTTTTAAAAGTAATGGCCGGCAGATCGGGCAAAAAGTCATTGATTGACAGCAACAACGCAGGGTTCTCTTTCAGCTTATGGGCGGAAAAGGTGCCGTCGGATATTTGAATGAGGTTCGCTTTACATTCAATGTCTGAAATATCCACCACATCCACCCGGTCTCCATAGAGGGTTCTGTAGAATCCTTCATGGGCGGTAGCGGAAAGTATGATGATGTTTTTGTCCCGGGGCAAACTGAAATCTTTGATGTAATGGATGATCCAATCGCCCTGCGGGTCCAGCGTATCCAGCGGTTCTGCCATCAAAGCCCTGCAATTAAAAAATGAATACACATCGCCGCTGAGCTTCTTTCCCAGGCGGCATATCGCCTTTCTCACTTTTTGGTCCTCGTAGAAGCCGGAAAACCCGCTCATTGACGGACAGAACATATCAATACCTGCCTTGATTTGATTTTCAATCTGGGTAATGCGCACGGCGTCCCGACTCCCTCCCAATGCTCCGGCCAGCAATCTGAGGTCTTTGGTAGTAATGGATGCCCGTTCCAGAATGTGCGCCAGACAATCTTCGTCAACAATGAGGGTGTCTTTGTTCTTGAATTCAGCGTGCAAGCCTCTGCTGTGCGTCGTGAAGACCATCCTGGACGAGCGGTAGCAGGCATCGATATCCTTGAGATATTCGGAAATATTCTTCTTAGTGATCGGATCAGCGGCAGGGTTTTTGCAATAAGACTTCAAAAGGTCATTGGCAGCTTTATAGGCGCCTATCCGGCAGAACATCTCATGTTCTTGTTTCAGGTCATCCGGTAAATCTGGAATTGCAGGCGTACAAAGATGGTCGGCCTTAGATGCCTTGGAAGCCTGTTCAATCAACTTGTGCGTGGGCAATAGATATAGCGCATTGGGCAAATCAAGCCCGGAGACAAGATGGGATTTTCCCACCCCGACGCCAACTTTGAAAAGGGTGATTTTATGATGGTTCCTGCTCAATACCTCCTTCACTTTCGTGTGAAGTTCCTGACGGGCAGTAGCCAATGGTATGAGATTGCGGCTATCGTTGATGTACATTGCTTTTTGGGATTTGGTAATTCTTACATGGAGTAAGTTGCGGTAATGTAGATACAGCGCATGATCGGGATGATCTGCGGGCAGGCTGTCAAAGCCCGGCGGATAGATCGGGTTGAGGGTGCTGAAGCGATAGCGAACGTAGTCCATAAGACACTTTTTGTCCTGGTTAATCAATGGATTTCTGTCAATACACTCCTTAAACAAGCGGGCGCCACCGGCAATGAATGCCATGTTACCGGCCAGCCAAAACAATTCGGGATGTAAGATTTTGCGGCGGGCGGCGATGAGGTCAGATAGCAGTTGCGCCACCTGCGCAGCTTCATCCCAATCGAAGATTTCTATGTAATCCAATGTGATTCCCTCTTGTGAAGCTTCCTTTTCGACAAAATCGGGGGGGATTTGACCACTTCTAATTAGAATATCATTAGAACTACCGGTTTTCCCCCCGTTTTTGTTTTTTTCAGTTGTTGGGCCGGTGAGCGTATGTCTTTGAAAAGTACGGCTCCACTTTTTTGCGTCCACCTCACTCAAACGGTAAGGAAGTCCGGCCTCCTCCAGTGCGATGGCAGTGATTAACGGTAAAGCTATTTGTCCTCCATGCCCCCTGCCGGCATCTTTCCAGGCAGCATACAGGACTTCTTTTCCTCCAAACCACATGGATACGACATCTTTGCTGCGCGGGTCACAACCCGGAAAAATGACGCTGAGGTTATGAGCGCATTCTTTTGCCACTTTTTTGTCGAATATCGGCTGATCCAATAGCCAGACTGCCCGGAAGCGCCTTTCTCCATGGGGGTCATCGCTGAAACTGGAATAGATCAACAGGGGAGGCAATCCATGTTCACGGGCGGTTTCCAATACCTGTTCCGGTGTCCATCCTTTGTCAAAATCCAAAGCCAACAGCTCTGTGGATTCAAAATTTGACTCTTTGCGCGTGCCGGAGAGTACGCTGCAACACCAGGTACGACTGTGCGGCGCTGTGAGCATCCGGACCAGTTCCGGCAGGGTTAGTTCGCAAGCGTTGCTTTTGTGTATCAGTCCATTTTCCCGAACCATGTCCTGTGGTTTGTTTTTCCGGTCTTCCGGACTGAGGGTAAGTTTTACCAAGCGGTGAGCCTGCGGCTCAGAATTTGCGCAATCTGCGGGCGCTTGTTGGGATTTTATATTATCATATGGCATCTTACAGCATATAATTTAGGTTTAGAAGTGCTTCTCAAAAGCACGTATTTATGGTATGAAAAGAAGAAAAAACGAGGCTGCCGTACGCAGCCTTCGTTCGTTTAAGACTTCCTGGGTTCCAGCGTTCCGGTTATTGCGGCGATTAACCGATGGATCATTTGCAACAACAGGAAGAGCGTCGCTTTGTCATCGGCGCCGCTGCTCTCAGGAGCTGCATCATCCGGCACATAACTCAGTCCCTCGCAGTTCAAGCGATAATCAATATGGCCGAAATCAGGATCAGCGCAAGTTCTCACCCGCTGCAAATAGCCGGCTTTTTCCAATCGTTGCAGATAGCGATTGAGGTACGTGCTCTTGATGCCTGCCTGGCCTTTGAGGGTGCGCACGGTGATGTGTTCTTTCAGGCCACGCATCCGTTGGATGGCCAACAGCATAGCTAATGTATTGCCACGCTCCTCCTGAAGCAGGCGCTCCAGCGTTTCGTCTTTGATACAGATCATTAAATTTCAGGTTTAGCTTACAACTTACCTTGGGTAAGTGATGAATAACAGTATGATAAGGGTTCCTTTATCAATGTGGTGTGCAATTTTTCAAAATTTGAAATGACTTCCCGCACAACTCTTGTATTATAAAAAAGCATTTTGAAACCACCAAATAAAATGGCAATTATTTTTACCTTTTTATGAAAAAAAATGCACGTAATCCCCTGGATTGCAGCACCCAAGAGCCTTCCCCCTTCTCGACCCTATCACCGTGTTTCCAGACAAAGAATTCAGCTGCTAAAAGAAGTTTAGATCAGGGACGGCGGCTCTTTTTCGGCTACAAAAAGGACATTTGAGGTCAAAGACGACCAAACTCACCGGAAGGCAGATTCGCGAAATTGGCTGCTTGATAGCGCCCGCAACCCCCCAACTTTACCCGCTGGTCAAACGCGGACATTCCAGCTGTTTCAGTGACAATCGCTGCTTTGAAGGGCCATTTTGAAGACAAATGAACCGCATTTTTCTCTGTTCCAACAAGGCTTTTGTATGCCCCAAACCGTCCGGTGAAAACCATCCAAAAACGGCTTGTCGTCGTTTGTCTCCAGATGACCTCGCCGAAGCCATTTCAGCCCTCGAACAGACTTTTTGCGACATTGCAGGACAAAGGATGACTTGTCTCCATTTGTCCTTCTCGTGAGGGGAGATGGCTTTTGGAGGGCCAATCGGGCGTGTGGATGTGTGGGGTGGGATGGCGCTTGTTGTCGGTGGATGTCTGTGTTTGTCCGGGAATGTCTGGGTGGATGTTGGGCACGTGGGGTATGGGAGGGACATGCCAAAGCGATGCTGAAGACGGGCGACCGCAGCGGGGTTGATGGGAGTGGCAGTAAGTGTGGTAAAATATTATCGTAATATGATTGTAAAAAAAACTCCTAAAACTTGATTTTTTGAATCAACTGACTTAATTTTGCTCGCTGAGGCAAAGCCGCTTTTTCTTCATTCCAGCTTTGAGAAGCTTAAGGCTTCTACATTTTCCAAATTCTATATTTATTCTTGTTCGCTGTGTTGCACACAGGAGGTAATAGATCAATATTGCCAGAAAGCAGTCATTGCATACTGCGAGACAGGTCTTCAATACTCCTTAGTTGTGCCATTGTTACACAACCAGTATTATTTCAAAATAAAATCGTTTCCCATGTTAGGACTTTTCAAAAGAACCAACTCTATTCAATCGGAAATTCTTTCTGATCTTCAGAGTGCGAAAAAATCAATCAAAGTTGCCGTTTCTTGGCTGACAGACACTTCGTTAATACAAGAACTGATAAAAAAAAGGCGACAAGGGCTTGACGTAAAGATTCTTGTTTCTGCAAATGAGTTGAATGTTATTCGTTTTGAGCTTTTCAGAGAAATACAGCATTTAGGAGGATTCGTACAAAAATGGGGAAATGAGGAGACTTCCGAAGGAGGCTTTATGCACTTTAAATTTTATATCATTGATGATAGTTTTGCTAAATCTGGAAGTTATAACTGGTCAATAAATGCCACTTCCAATGCTGAAGCATTAGATAAGGTTGATGTTTTTAAGAAGATTAAAGAATTTCAAGCCTATTTTTCAGAAAGTGTTGACTTCTTTGCTGCCATTTCAAATCCGGAAAGGAAAAGAGATGAGCTGGAGCTCATCAGGAAGGAAAAACATCAGGATGTTTTGACGCCGGAAATACTCCAGGCATATCGCAATACTCAAAAGGCATTCCAACAGCATGAAGAAAAGATTCGTCTTGAAAACGAAAGAATCGACAGAGTCCGGCAAGACCTGGCAAGGCAGCAAGAACAATTGAAAACTGTACAAGAAAGAATGGCACGGGAGGAAGCAGAGAGAAGAGAGAAAGAAAAGAATGCGCAATATGCCCCTAAAAAAGATGTAAAAGAAGTCGTTTTACCGCCAACCTCCTACGCAAATGGTTGATCAAGAGCTTACTTTTTACAACTCCTATTTTGACAAAATAGAAGGCATTAGTCTTTTGAATGGCTTCCTTTATGACGGAGCAGCCAATTCATATGGTGGCAGGATATCCCTAAAGAGGGCAAATTCTACTGTTGAATTCGAAGTTTTAATTCCTGGCGATTACCCATTTCGGGAAATAGCCTTCAAATGTACCGATTTGAATGGCTATCCGCATCATAACTTTGATGGAACGGTCTGTTTAAACACTCCGTTTGTCAATCATATTTACACGCGGCTTGGATTAGATATTGAGAAGCTGAAAGGATGGGTTCAAAAGTATGTCGAGAATGAGGAAACAGATGAGCACTATGAATACATGCCCGGCGATTGTTCGGGTAAGATTGACTTTCTATTTCAAGAAGGAGAATTCGACCCGAATAGATTTTCTCAGAAGGTCTTTGGAGATATGTCCTTTTCTATTTTAAATGCTCATTTTAAAGAACAAAAAATAGAAAGAACAAGTATAATTTGCCAAAATATAGGAAATAAGGAAATAACTTGGGCATCCAGGTACAAGAAGTATGAAAAATATAAAGGTATTTGGGCCTATATTGATAAAGAGCCTGTACTGGCAAGGAAACTGAGAATCGAAAACTGGCAAGACCTTATTCCATTGCTGCCCCATGATTTCCTTTCATTCTTTGAGACCTTTCGAAAGAAGACAGGGAACTACAAACTTGGCCCCAAAACTTTCCAAAATAAAATATTCATCGCTTTAGGGTACTCTATTCCATCAACAAGTGGAGGCAAAGAAATAACTTGGGATTTGATATTGTTACCAGCGGATACTTTTCCTAAAAAGGACTGTACGAATGCGTTAAAACTCAGAAGACTTGATCAAAAAATAAATTGGGAACGAACAAGTAATTGTGATTTTCAAAGATTTTTTGGACGGGGTGCGCTGTCTGACAAAATGAAGTCTTCGAAAGTTTTGATACTTGGGGTTGGCGCCATAGGGAGTTCCATTGCCGAAACGCTTGTTAGGGGTGGGCTTAAATTGCTGTCAATTAATGATAACGATACCGTTGAAAGTGGAAACATTTGCAGAAGTGTTTTCTCATTTACCGATATTGGCTGTGGTAAGGCTGCTGAATTAAAAGGCAGGTTGGAACAAATTTCACCCTTTGTTGAGGTTGATATTACTGAGGCTATTACCCCATGTTCTAATAAATCTTCTACATACGAACAGCTAAAACAAAGATTAAATGAATTCGATATTATTTTTGATTGCTCTGCTAATAACGGGATAATTGAAATGTTGTCTGAAATGAATCTGAACAATCAAATATTCTATATTTCCATTACAAATAAGGCAAAAGAGATGCTTTGCATTTCAAGTGCTGATTGCAGGAGCATGGTCGAAAGACGGAATCAAATGATGTATGCACTTGACGCAATTCAGGAAGCTGCTTTTCGAGAAGGTACAGGTTGTTGGCATCCCACCTTTGAGGCCTCATTTTTTGACATCAATCAACTATTGCATTTTACAATTAGGAAAATCAATACTTTTTTTGTAAAAAACTCCCCCCCGAAATCATTTTATTCATACTTTAGAAATGATACAATTGCTTCTTCTGAAGATATAAGGTTCGTTCAAAAAGAAAAAGGACTTTTTATAACTATTGAAAGTGTTTGTCTCGATAAAATTTTCAACATTATTCGACATCACTGGCCCAAAGAATTTGGCGGGATTTTCATCGGCAACTATATCAATGACTTTAAGGAAGTAGTTATTTCTGATATTATTACTCCCCGAAATTACCAGAACAGTTATGCCGGATTCAAACCCGATCATATTGATTTAAATAAGCAATTGAAAGACAATGGTTCGTGATATACTCACGCCGCCCAGGCGGCGTAATAATTAGAAAATA
>ERZ761609.1585-NODE-1585-length-19296-cov-55.375916_pt1 | contig 19296 bp, 14 predicted proteins | sample MGYA00511163_ERZ761609 | MGnify/ENA primary metagenome ERZ761609 (study PRJEB28899, sample SAMN02445070) | bioreactor sludge metagenome | biome: EBPR sludge | place: Australia: Brisbane, Thorneside Wastewater Treatment Plant | collected 2011-12-16 ... | reverse complement strand
GACCACCGAGATCTACACTCTTTCCCTACACGACGCTCTTCCGATCTGCCCGCGGTGACGGCAGTGACCGCGCCGAAACCGGCGGCCGTGGCGCCGCCGCCGCTGAGGCTGTCGGCCAGCGAGCAACTGGTGCCGCTCAAGGGCGCTCCACTGCGGATCGCCGAGAACATGAACCTGTCGCTGGGCGTGCCGACGGCGACTTCGCAGCGCACGATTCCGGTGAAGGTGATTGACGAAAACCGGCGGCTGTTGAACCAGTGGCGCGAACTGCACGGCAAGTCGAAGATCAGCTATACCCACCTGATCGCCTGGGCGATTGTCCGGGCGCTGAAGCAGATGCCGGCGATCAACCATGCCTACGCCGAGGTGGAAGGGCAGCCCCACCGGCTGGTGCGTAACGAAGTCAACGTCGGGATTGCGGTGGATGTGGCCGGCAAGGATGGCTTGCGCTCGCTCGTGGTGCCCAACATCAAGAACGCGGGGGCGATGGATTTCTTCCAGTTCCTGTCGGCCTTCGATTCGATTGTGGTGCGTTCACGCACGGGCAAGCTGACGCCGGATGACTTCGCCGGGACGACGATTTCGCTGACCAACCCGGGCACGGTGGGCACGAAAGGCTCCGTGCCGCGCCTGATGCCGGGGCAGGGGGCGATCATCGCGACGGGTTCGATCGACTTCCCGCCCGAGTTTCAGGGCGTGAGCGAGGACCTGCGCGCGCAGCTGGGGATCTGCAAGGTGATGACGATGACGTGCACCTACGATCACCGCATCATCCAGGGCGCCGAATCGGGTGTCTTTCTGGGCAAGATCCAATCGCTGCTGGAAGGGGAGGATGGTTTCTACGACGAAATCTTCCTCGCCACGGGGATGCCCTACCAGCCGGTGCGTTGGATGACGGACCGCCGCGGCTCCGCGCTCGGTTTCCGCGATGAACGCCGCCTGGATGAAATCGCCAAGCAAGCCGCGGTACTCCAGCTGATTAACGCCTACCGCGTGCGAGGCCACCTGATTGCCGACTTGAACCCGCTGGGCGTTTCGCCCGGCTATCACCCGGAGTTGGATCCAGCCACTTATGGGCTGACGATTTGGGACCTGGAGCGCGAGTTCATCACGGGCAACCTCGCCTACGGCGCGCAGGCGAAGTCCGTCGCGACGCTGCGGGAGATTCTGGAGACGCTGCGCGGCGCTTACTGTGGGCGGCTGGGCTGCGAGTACATGCACATCCAGCATCCGGAGGAGAAGCGCTGGCTGCAGGAGCGGATGGAGCCGACGGCGAACAACTGGACGCTGGACGAGGAACTGCGGCGGCGCGTGCTGCTGAGGCTGATCGAGGCGGAGAGCTTCGAGAACTTCCTGCATACGCGGTTTGTGGGCCAGAAGCGGTTTTCGCTCGAAGGCGGCGAATCGGCGATGGTCATTCTCGACGAACTCCTGGAGCAGTCCGCGGTGGCGGGCGTCCAGGAAATGGTGATCGGAATGGCGCACCGCGGGCGGTTGACGGTGCTGGCGAATTTGCTGGGCAAGTCGATGGCGCAGATCTTCGGCGAGTTTGAGGGCAACGTGGATCCGGAGACGACGCAGGGTTCGGGCGATGTGAAGTACCACCTGGGCGCCTCGGGCGTGCAGCGCACCACGGCGGGCTTCGAGATCAAGGTGAGCGTGTCACCGAATCCATCGCACCTCGAGGCGGTGGATCCGGTGGTGGAGGGCATTGTCCGCGCCAAACAGACCCGCATGAACGATGCGCGGCGCGACAAGGTGCTGCCCGTGCTGGTGCATGGCGACTCCGCATTCGCCGGCCAGGGTGTGGTGGCGGAGACGCTCAACCTCTCACTGCTGAAGGGCTATGCCACGGGCGGCACGGTCCACCTCATCATCAACAACCAGATCGGCTTTACGACGACGCCCGACGAGGCGCGGTCGTCGAGTTACTGCACGGACGTGGCGCGCACAGTGCAGGCGCCTATCTTCCACGTCAACGGTGACGACCCGGACGCCTGCGTGCGCGCGATCCAAATCGCTTTCGAGTACCGGCAGCGGTTCAAGAAGGACGTGGTGGTGGACATGATCTGCTACCGCAAGTACGGCCACAACGAAGGCGACGACCCCTCGTACACCCAGCCGTTGATGTACCGGAAGATCAAGGGGCATCCGTCGGTGGCTTCCATTTACAGCGAGCGGCTGCTGCGCGAAGGCGTGGTGGGCGGCGAGGTGGTGGAGCGCATCCGGAAGCAGATCCAGCAGCGGATGAACGAGGCGCACGAAGAAGCCACCCGGAGCGGCGACAAATGGGAACTGCAGGAGGTGACCGAATTCGAGGAAGCCGAAGTGGCGCCCTCCTGCACGCGCACGGCGATCAGTCAGGATGTCATTGAGAAGATCGTCGAGGGGATCACCACATTCCCCGACAGTTTCAACCTTCATCCCAAGTTGAGGAAGTTCGTCGACAACCGCCGGGAACTGCTGAATGGCGGCGTGGCCGATTGGGCGATGGGCGAAGCGCTGGCTTTTGGGTCGTTGGTGCTCGAGGGCACGCCCGTGCGCCTGTCCGGACAGGACTCGGGCCGCGGCACGTTCTCCCAACGCCACCTTGAGTATTTCGATTACGAGACGGGCGATGTCCACACGCCCATGCAGCACCTGGACGCGCGGCAGGCGCGCTTTGAGGTCTATGATTCGTCGCTGAGCGAGTATGGCGTGATGGGGTATGAGTTCGGCTATTCGCTGGGCGACCCGCTGACGCTGACCATGTGGGAGGCGCAGTTCGGGGATTTCGCCAACGGGGCGCAGATCATCATCGACCAGTTCATCTCCTCGTGCGAAGCCAAGTGGGGCCAGCCGTCGGGCCTGGTGCTGCTGCTGCCGCACGGCTATGAGGGCCAGGGTCCAGAGCACTCTTCGGCGCGGCTGACGCGCTTCCTGCTGCTGTGCGCGGAGGACAACATGTGTGTGGCGAACTTGACCACGCCCGCGCAATACTTCCACCTGCTGCGACGCCAGATGTATGGCGGACACGACCGCCGCGGGCTCCGCAAGCCGCTGGTATTGCTGACGCCGAAGTCGCTGCTGCGGCATCCGAAGGCGGTCTCGCCGCTGAAGGACTTCACTCAGGGTGGATTCCAGCCGGTGCTCGGTGACCCGACCAACGAGCCGACCGACCGCGTGAACAAGGTGCTATTCTGCTCCGGCAAGATCTACTACGAACTGCTGGAAGAGCGGCGCAAACGCGAAGCCATGAATGTGGCCCTCATCCGGCTGGAGCAGTTGTACCCCTGGCCGACGGATGACATCGAGAAGATGCTGTGGCGCTACCCGGCGACCGCCGATGTGGTATGGGTGCAGGAAGAGCCGCGGAACATGGGCGGCTGGCTGTATGTCCGCGACCGCATGCAGCCGATGCTCGACCAGACGCGGCGCACGCTGCTCTACGCAGGCCGCCTGGAATCCGCCTCGCCCGCCGCGGGTTCGCTGAAGCGGCACAACCAGGAACAGGCCGCGGTTCTGGAGGATGCCTTCACGACCGGGACCGTCCGCCGCCGCGGCTATCGCGTGGTGGCGCGGCGGAAGGACGGGGAGTAGGCGTCGCTCCAGGAAGCATTGGCCGGGTGAATTGAGATCCCATTCAAGGCAAGCACCCCGCTGGGCGCTCCATGCTCTTCGGTGAGCCGAAGGCCTGGCGGGAACCGTTCAGTCAGATCCGGGCAATGAACGGGAGTGTGGGAGCCGCTGCGCGTCCTGGAGTTCGTTGCTCGGGCTGTGCCCCCACGGCCGCCGCGCCCAACCCCGGCTTACTTCGCCAACCCACTAAGCCCTTTCCAGAACTCGGTCCGCATTCCATCCGCGTCGATCCCGGTGGCCACACGCACGTCCCGCTGGGTGTTTTCGGGCGGCGTGCGCATCATCCGGGACTCGACCAGGTGCGGGTTGAGCAGCCACTCGATTGCGGCAAGGTCCCACATGATCCAACTTCCGGCACCGGGCGAATGGCGGTCCCACCGGTCGAGGAGGAATCGGCCGACCCGGCCCAGGTTGGCGAGCCACGCGGACGTGCCGTCGTAGTCGAAGGTCAGATGCCGTGCCACGGTCGCCGGCATCACCCACAGCTCGAGGTCCCGGGCGTTCAGGACTTCGTTGAGGGCGTGGATATCATTCAGGCAATTGAATTCGTTCTTGTTCCAGACGCCATCGCGAATTTCCGCGCCCAACCAATAGAGGCGGATGCGGGCCGCGATGGCTGGGTCCATCATCACGGCAGAAGCGACGTTGGTCAACGCACCAAGCGCCACAACGGTCAGCTTCTCGCCTGCTGGCGTTTTGCGGGCTTCCAGCATCAAGTGGTAAGAAGCGCCCGAGTAGGCAATCCGGTCGCGGCCCCACCAGTAGAGCGGGACCAGGGAGCCGCGGTGGGCCGGGATCGCCCCCTTGCCCAGCAACCCGAGCAGGGCTTCATTGAGGTGCTGGCTGGCTTCGAGCGTATTGCCCTCGGCCACGGGTGAGTGTTTCCATTGGGCGGACGAAAGCCCGATGACCGTCAGGCCCGGGGCCGTCAGCGCCCGCGTCAAGGCATATAGATCGTCGATCTCATTCGCGGTATCGGCGTCCAGCCAGAGGCGAGTTTGAGCCGCCGCCGGCAGCAGGGTAAGCAGAACGAGGCAGATCAATCGCGGCATCAACCGCTTACTTTACCCCAGCCGACGAGGCCTTGTTCGGCTGCCACAACACCTCCGCGGCGCCGAGTTGCAGGTTTGCCCACCGGCTATAGACAAAGAACGCGTCGCTCAACCGGTTCAGGTAGTGGATGTTGATCGAGGGGACCGCTTCGCTGCGCAACAGGGCGACGACGGCGCGTTCCGCCCGACGGCAGATGGTCCGGCAGATGTGCAGTTCCGCGTTCAGCCGAGTACCGCCCGGCAGCACAAAACTGCGCAACGGCGGCAACACATCATTCATGCGGTCCATCTCGGTTTCCAATTGCCGGACCTCGGCCTCGGTGATGCGGGGCTGTTGCGGACCGATGTCGGCAGGGTCGGTGGCCAGAATCGAACCCAGGTTAAAGAGTTCATGCTGGATCCGTTCCAGGATCTCTGTCAGTTCGCCGAGGCCGCAATCCCGTGCCGACACGGCGGCCGCACCCACGAAGGAATTCAGTTCGTCGACGGTCCCGTAGCAAGCCAGACGGGGCGCATCCTTCGGCACGCGCTGCCCGCCCACCAGGGAAGTGTCGCCGCCATCGCCGGTGCGGGTGTAGATCCGGTTCAGCGCGAGCACCGGCTCCTTAAAGGGTTTATCTTCCATGCGATTCCTTCATTGTAGGATGCGAGTCTGGACAGCTTGAAGTTACAAATAGCAGGAACTTGTAGCGCGCGCGGCCCCAAACGCGTCTATACTAAAAGTGGGTCCAGCGGGCCACGTCCACCAGGGAGGTGAACGCGGCACGAATGGTCCAGCCTCAGCCCGGCCCGTTATGGCCAATGGGCAGATGGGGAATCAATAGGGGGTTGCGGCAATCGGCGGATCAGGTGCTGCATGAGAATTCGGATCAGCGATGCGCGGGCCAGAGGCCTTCACATCGGACCCGCGTTTCATGCTCCACCTGCTCCGGTCTGGGAAACCGCCGCCAAGGAATTAGAAAGGACGGCCACGTGGGCCGTTCACAAAATCAACCAGGAGCCCGCCGTGGCAGCCTTTGAGCCCCGCGCCGCTCAACGCCGCGCCGGAAACTCAGGCCTACGGCAGCTCCGCAGACGAAAACAATCTGATAGGATTCTGTATCAAACACATGCAAGACCGTCTCAACATCGCGGTTTTCGTGGATTATGACAACATCGAAATCGGTGTCAAGTCCACACTCCGGCGCGAATTCGAAGTTTCTCTCGTCCTCGACGCGCTTAAGGAACGGGGCGACATCGTCGCCAAGTTCGCCTATGCCAACTGGTCGCGCCAGGAAGGCGCGACGCGACAGATGGCCGAAAACGCCGTCCAAATGGTGCAGCGCATTCCCTCGCCGCGCGGCGATAAGAACGGCGCCGACATCAACCTGGCGCTCGACGCCCTGGAAATGGCCTTCACGCACGACCATGTGAACGCCTTCGCCATTGTGTCCGGCGATTCCGACTTCATCCCACTCGTGAACAAACTGAAGGAATACGGCAAGACCGTTTTCGTGGTCGGCGGCAAGGCCTTCACCTCGACGATCCTGCAGCAGAACTGCCACGAGTTTGTCAGCTTCGAGTCACTGCTCAACGTGGAAGCAGTGGCCCCGCCGCCGCAGGAGCGCGACCGTGACCGCGATCGCGACCGCCGCCACCGCAAGGAGCGCGACCGCGACCGTGAGCGAAGCGACCGCCGCGACCGGGAAGGCGGCGAAGACCGGCCGCCGCAGCCCCTGCAGCAGCAACCCCGGCCGCCAGCACTCGACCTCAGTCTGTCAATGTCGCTCGTGGAGCGGGCGCTGCAGGTCCTCGAACGCCGCAATGTGCAGCCGCAGCTTGGCCTGCTCAAGTCCACGATGCTGCAGCTCGATTCCACGTTCAACGAATCCGCGTATGGCGCGCGTTCGTTCTCCGAGTTCGTGGAAAAGCTGAAGAAGGCCGACCTCGTCAACGTTAAGGGCTCTGGCGGCCGCTACCTGATCGAGCGCAAGCGCAGCTTCCATTCCGACAAGCCACTGCCGCGCCCCGATGAGGCGCTGCCGCTGCTTCGCGAAGTGCTGGAAGTCCACCGCCTGGACTTCGAAGACGGCGGGCGCTCTGCCTCTGAGCTCGCCGCGTGGATGGTGGAAGAGTATCCCGAGTTCGACTACCAGAAGTACGGATATCAGGAGTTCACCGAGTTTCTCAATTTCGCCCAGGACAAAACCGTTGTCCGCCTGGAGCCGAATGAAGACCTGGGCTTCATCGTCCACATGGGCGCCGAGTTCTATCCGCCCGCGCCTCCCGTTAAGGAGGTCCGCGAGGAGGACCTGCTCACCGAGCACGATTTTGTCCAGCCGATCGTCAAAGGCCAGCCCACGGCCACCGGCGAGATTCCGCTACCCGACGAACCCGAAAAGCCGAAAGCCAAGAAGCGCGCCCCGCGCAAGAAGGCCGCCGCGCCCTCGGGGAACACGGCCGAGAAGGCCCGGCGCTCGCGGCGAAAGAAGGCGGAGTAGGCACATTTCTCCAGGGCCGTCGGGGAGGCCACGGCGAGGCCTCCCCGACGGCCTTCACTTTGCGGAGAGCGGCCCTGCGTCTATACTGCTACCGTGACGCCCGCATTTCTGCTGCTCCCGCTGATCTTCCACAAGACCATACCCGCGCTGTTCCAGCCGCTGGGGCTCTGCCTGCTGCTCTGCATAGCCGCGCTGTTGTTGAGGAGGCGCTGGCTGGCCGTTGCAGGCATGGCCATCCTGGTTGTGTTCTCGCTCGGCGGCGTCTCGGGCGCACTGATAGGCATTCTGGAACGGCAGTACCCGCTGATTCAGGTGGAGGAGTGCCCGGAAGCCGACGCCGTAGTGGTGCTCGGCGGAATCCTCAATGACGATCCCCGCACGCCGTCCCCAGAATGGGGTGCGGCGGTCAACCGCTTTGAGCGCGGGCTCGATCTGCTGCGCGCGGGGCGCGTGCAGTACGTCATCTTCACCACCGCGAAGCTGCCCTGGTCGAAATCAGAACTGCCGGACGAAGGCGCGCTGCTGGCCCAGCAGGCGCTGGCGCGCGGCATCCCGCCGGAGCGCATCTTGCGCACCCCGGGCGCAGTGGAGAATACCGCCGGCGAGGCGCGCGAACTGAAGGCCATGATGCAGCAGCGCCGCTGGCAGCGAGTGGTGGTGGTCACCTCCGCCTTTCACATGCCGCGCACCATGAGGCTGATGCGCCGGGAAGGGGTGGAGGCCATTCCCTTCCCGACCGACTTTCTCAACCACCCTGGCAACGTGGCCACGGCCATGGACTGGGTGCCGGACGCCATGTCGCTGCGCTGGACCGACGTTTTTGTCCGCGAAGTCCTGGGTCTGGCTTACTACCGCTTCCTGCGTTGAAGGGGCCTTATTTCAGGGGGAAGCCGCGGTCGCGCATGAGCGCGTTGGTGTCCACGTCGCGGCCGCGGAACTTGCGATACGCCTCGGCCGGATCCATGGTGTCGCCCTTGGTCAGCACCCAATCATAGAAGCGTTTGGCGACCTCGGGGTCATACGGCCCCTTGCCTTCCAGAAACGCCTCCCACGCATCCGCGGTGAGCGCATCGGCCCACAAATAGCTGTAGTAGCCCGCGGCGTAACCCTCGCTCGAGAAGATGTGCGCGAACTGCGGCATACGGTGGCGCATCGGCAGCTCAGCTGGCATGTTCAGCGAAGCGAGCGTTTCCTTCTCGTACTTCGCGGGATCGAGATTGCCGGGGTCCGCCATGGTGTGGACCTTCATATCGATCAGCGCGCTCGCCAGGAATTCCGTGGTGAGAAAGCCCTGATTGAACTTTTCCGCCCGCTCGATCTTGTCCAGCAGTTCCTTCGGCAGCGCCTGGCCGGTTTCGTGGTGGCGCGCGAACTCGTTCAGCAGTTGTGGGGTGGCGAGCCAGTGTTCGTAGATCTGGGAGGGCAACTCGACATAGTCGCGCGCGACGGAGGTGCCTGCCTGTGAGGGGTAGGTGACATTGGAGCTGAGCCCGTGCATCGCGTGGCCGAATTCGTGGAACAGAGTGGTGGCATCGTCCCAGGATATGAGCACCGGCCTGCCGGGAGCGCCCTTCACGAAGTTGGAGTTATTGGAAACGATCGGTTTGATGTCGCCTTCCAGTTTCTGCTGCCCGCGGTAGGCGCTCATCCATGCGCCGGAACGCTTTCCAGTGCGCGCATAGGGGTCGAAGTAGAAGAGCCCGACGTGCTGGCCGCCCTTCCTGACGCGCCACACGCGGACGTCGGGGTGGTACACGGGAACGTCCGTCACCGGAGAGAAATCGTAGCCCCAGAGCCGCGTCGCGGCCCAGAACATCCCCTCCCGCAGCTTTTCAAGCTGCAGGTATTGTTTTACTTCGTTCGAGTCGAGATCGTACTTGGCTTTGCGCACCTTCTCCGCATAGAAACGGTAGTCCCACGGCTCGATTTTGATACCGGCGCCTTCCTTGTCGGCCAGCGCCTGCATGTCGGCCACTTCTTCCTTGACCCGCGCGATGGCTGCCGGCCACACCTTCATCAGCAAATCCATCGCCGCTTCGGGCGTCTTGGCCACCTGCTTCTCGATCGCCCGGTGGGCAAACGTCGGATAACCCTGCAGCTTCGTCCGTTCCGCCCGCAGCTTGAGGATCTCGGTAATGAGCGCCTTATTGTCGTACTCATCGTTGTTGTCTCCGCGGCTGTAATAGGTGCGCCACACCTGCTCGCGGAGCGCCCGCCCGGTGGAGTAAGTCAGGAACGGATCCATGGACGAGCGAGTGTTGAGAATGGCGTATTCGCCCTTGCGACCGCGCTCTGCCGCTGCTTCCGCGGCTGCGGCGACGAATTCGGGCGGCAGCCCCCCAAGCTGCTCCTTTTTCAGATAGAGCACGTAGTGTTCTTCGTCACGCAGCAGGTTGTTACTGAATTTCGTGTACAGGGTGGCCAGTCGCTGATTGATCTCGGCGATCTTGTTCTTCTGCTCCGGGGTCAGCTTTGCGCCGGAGCGTACGAAGCTGGTGTAGTGATCCCAGACCAGGCGCTGCTGCTCAGGACTCAGCTTTTTCATCGCGGGCGACTGATACACCGCTTCAATCCGCTTGAACAGCTCTGCATTCTGTTGAATGCGATCGCGGTGGGCGGCCATTTTGGGCGCCATCTCCACCTGGACCGGACGGAACTCGTCGCTCGACAGGTTGCCCGACCACACTCCATACACCGCCTGCACGCGACGCAGCACTGAGTCCGTGCGCTCGAGGGCTACAATTGTGTTCTCGAAATCCGGCGCAGCAGGATTGGCGGTGATGGCGTCAATCGCCTTGAGATGCTCGGCCATGGCGTACTCCAGCGCCGGCTTGAAATCCGAGATCTTGACCTTGTCGAAGGGAGGGACCCCGCCATAGGGGCCGGTCCAGGGTTGCACGAGGGGGTTGTCGTTCATCGTTTGTCCGAGAAGCGCGCCGGCCATGGCCAGCGCCATCGTGGCGGTGAGAGTCCACCGGGAATGTGTCCGCATATCTACCTCCAGATCGCCTGAAGAGGGTTCTTTTGACAGGCTACCACTGCACGGTGGTGGTGCGATCGGGCGGCCCCTCACTGCTATGCTGGTGGCTGCATGGACATCCGTACCGGACTCGGTTGGGACAACCACCGCATCGCCGCCGGACGGCCACTGATTCTGGGCGGCGTCACGATCCCCTGTGAATTCGGCCTGGACGGCCACTCCGATGCCGACGTGCTGGCCCACGCCATCACCGACGCCTTGTTGGGCGCCCTCGCGCTTGGAGACATCGGCCTCCACTTCCCCGACTCAGACCCGCAATGGAAGGGTTGCGACTCACTCGTCTTCCTCCGCCATGCGGCGAGGCTCGTCCGCGATGCCGGCTACACCATCATGCACGTCGATTCGACGGTTATTCTGCAGCGCCCCAAGCTGAAAGACTTCCGCCCGATGATCCGTGAACGGCTCGCGGCAACGCTCGAGCTGGAGATCGACCGCGTCTCGATAAAGTTCAAGACCGCCGAGAGAGTCGGACCCGTGGGCGAAGGCCTTTCGGCCGAAGCCCAGGCCCTCGCCACACTTGTCCGATACGCCGCCTAGGGCTTCACTTCAAACGAATCCAATACGGTCCCGTCGAGCGCGACGGCCTGCACCCTCGCCAACCCAGGCGACACCAGCAGCCGCACGAAGTGTTCCGTTGAAACCTGCTTGAGCGTGATGCCGTCCATTGCGCCGTCCACGGGATAGAGCGGCGCTCCGCCCCCGCCAGTGACGATGTAGTGAATGCCGCCATACAGGTGGTGCTGATAGTTGTGGTCGTGGCCGTTGAAGACGAAGTGCACCTTCTGCTGCTCGAAAATCGGCACGAGCGTCCGCGCCCACACGTTGCCGCCGCCAGCCTGCCGCCGCGCTACCCCCGTGAACGGCGGATGATGCATGACCACCACCCGGAACTGCGCCTTCTGTGCGCGCGTCAGGTCGTCAATCAGCCAGCGCCGCTGCTCGTCCCAGAAGCGTTCCCGCTCCTGCGCGCTTGCCGCCACGTTACCGATGTCGGTATTGAGAATTGTGAAGTGCACCTGGCCCCAGTCGAAACTGTAATAAGGCGCACTCACTTCGAAGAAGTCATAGAACTTGTAGTTGCCCCGCTCGTGATTGCCCAGGACAGGAAAGAACGCCGCCCGTTTCAGCAGATCACGCTCAATCTCAAAGAACAGCGGCCACTGTGCCGTGTCGAATCCATCGGCCACCAGGTCGCCGGTGTGAATCGCCAGATGAGGATCGGAATACTTTACAATCGCCTCGATCACGCGCCTGTGCAGATCATGCCGCGTGCGCGTGTCGCCAAAGATCATCGCCTCGAAGGTGGCTTCGGCGCCCGCCGGCGGCGGAGTCCGAAAATAGCCTTTGCCCTCCGGCCGCCCATTCAGAACGTCATAGTGGATCACCTGCCCCTGCGGCAACCCTGTGAAGCTCACCTTCTCCGAGCGCAGCACCGGGGCCGTCCGATCCAGCTTTTCCGGATCGGTGCCGACCTTCGCCTGGCTCGTCTCGACAATCCAGCCGATTGTTGCTGACCGGCCCGTAGCGTTCACCACATATGGTCCGCCGACCACCTTTTCCTGCGCTGCCGCAGCAGCACAGAGCAACAGAGCAAGAAGAATGGTTTTTATTCTCATTTGATTTTCCCGTTGATATCGATCAGGTACATTTGGCGCCCGTTGCCCCCGTGTGGCGAATCGATCACGACCTTGTCGCCATCGGGCGAACTGCGTGGGTGCAGGTCGCAGCGCCATTCGCCCGCGTATTCTGCTGGCGAATGAAACCGGCCCAGTTCCACCACCCGGCCAGTCGCCACCTCGTAAAGGTACAGAGGCTGATGCCGCTCACGATCCGGATAGGCGTCATTCAAAATCCAGCGGTTCCCCGGCAGGTAGGTGCAGTGGCCGTTCCGCGTCATCACGTCCTTGCCCACGACCTCGGCCTTGCCCGTCTTGTCTTCCAGCAGATAAAAACGTTCCTGGTGGGATGGATGCCACGCCCAAGCCAAGATGTGCGCCGGGTCGCGCCAGACGAAATGCGAGGTGCGGCCGTAGGGGTCGATCACAAACAGGTCTTTCCCGTCGCGGTCCGCAGTGATCATCCGCGTGGACCAACTGTTCTTGTGCTTCGCGCCGCGCCAGCGGTGCAGAAACGTAAACCGCGAGCCATCGGTGTTGTAGAGCAGATGGTTGAACCAGTGCTTCGCGCCGCGCATGTCTTCATGCGGGTTGTCGAGCGCCGCGATGCGCGCGAAGCTCAGGAGCAGCCGGCTCTCGCCCGTGCGGAGGTCCATTCGCCACAAACCTGCGTCATCGGGCTCGAGCACCTCCGCGTTCGGGTCAGGCAACCCCGCGTAGCCATACCCGGGCCGGGTATCATTCAACCTCCGGAAGTCCGGATAGATCGCGCTCCGGCCGTCGGGCGACAGCGCGTAAATGGGATGCGGCAAGGTTCGTTGACGGCCGTTCTTCAAGTTGAGCACGACGGACTCGAAGCGCCGTGCACGGTCGTTCCGCGTGTTCCAGATCACTTCGTCGCGCGAACCCGGGAGCCACTGCAGCATGCAGCCCTGCTGCCAGTTCCACGCCCGTGTGGCCCCGATTTCCGTCCACCGGTCACCGTCTTCGAGATCGATCACCCCCAGCCGGATCTCATCCTCCGGCCGCGGCGAGCGGTGTTCAAATCGCACCTGCATCCCCAGCACCCGCCGAGAGGCAGGATCGAACTGCAGCTTGTCGTAATAGCCAAACCAGTGGAAATGTGGCCCGCGTGTAATCGGCCGCACCGGTGTACCTTGCGCCGCCAGCGCAAACGGCGCACACAGCAGATTGCGGCGGGAAAGCATGCCTACTGTTTTATAACGTCTTGGTGACTTTGTTCAGCCCGCGGGGCTGGTCCGGGTTCAAACCCTTCACCACTGAAAGCGCGGCGGCGAACATTTGCGCCGGAATGATGTAGGGGATCGGGGTATAGACATCCGCCGGCAGCGCGCCCTTGAACGCCAGCGATGCAGGAACGCGGATCGCGTCCGCCGGCGCCTCACGGTTGGACCGGTCGGTGATCACCAGGGTCTCAGTCATTAACCCAGCCAACCGCTCCAGCAACTGGTTCATCACCGGCCACGTCACCCCCGGTGGGCAGAACAGGAACGACGGAATCGAGCTATCCACCATCGCGATCGGCCCGTGTAGAATATCGGCCTGCGAGAACCGCTCCGCGATCACATAACTCGTCTCCATCAGCTTCAACGCCCATTCAAAGGCGTTCGCATAATTCAGCCCGCGCCCCACCACCACGGCCTGATTCATGAAGCGGTAGCGCTCGGCCCGCGCCAGTATCTCTTTTTCGAGCTTCACTGCCGCCGCCGCCGCCGCGGGGAGCCGGTCCAGATCGCTGCGCCGGATCGGCGCACCCAGCGCATAAGCCAGCAGATAGCAGCTCAGTAGTTGTCCCGTGTAGGTCTTTGTGGCCGCTACGCTCTTCTCGCGGCCCGCACGCACCAGAATGGTCTCATCAGCCAGCGCCGCCAGCGTCGATTTCGCCTCGTTGGTGATGCCGATGGTGAACGCTCCGTTGGCTTTCGCCTCTTGCAGCACCACGTTCGTATCCGTGGATTCGCCCGACTGCGAAATGGCCACCACCATGCTGTCGGCCATGGAAAGTTTCGCATGGTAGAGCGTGCTGACCGACGGGGCAGCCAGCCCCACAGGAATCCCGGTTGCGATCTCGATCAGATACCGCCCGAACTGCGCCGCGTTATCCGAAGTACCCCGCGCCGCGAGCATGACAAACCGCGGCCGCCGCGACTCCAGCCGAGTCCGCAGCTTCTCGATATCGGGCCACGCCGCCGCCAGCGTCCTTTCGAGCGCGCCGGGCTGCTCCCGAATTTCCGACAACATTTTCGACATATTACGTTTTCCCGACTCCCATTCTTTTCATCATCGCACGCCGCATGTTCAAGCCAGCGCCAGATTTGCGCTCGCCCGGAGCGCAAAATCGGCGAACTCTCCCCGCGCATAACGCCGCAGGGCCGCGGCGCCAATCATCGCCGCATTGTCGGTGGAGAGCCCCGGCGTGGGGAAATACACCGGGCACGGGATGCGGCCGCCGAGGGCAGAGCGCCGCAGTCCCGCGTTGCACGCCACGCCGCCCGAGATAATCACGCTCCGCGCCGCGCACTCCCCGGCCGCCCGCGCGACCCGGGTCAATAACTCCTCCACCACGGTGCGCTGAAACGCGGCGACCGCATCCAGCGTGCGCTGCGGCGTGACGGCGAGCCACTGCTCCACCGCCGGCCGCGGGTGCAGTTTGAGCAACGCCCGGCGCGCCACGACCTCGCCCGCCATATCTTCGGACTGCGCCCAACGGAGCATGGCTGTCTTCAGCCCGCTGAAGCTGAAGTCGAGGGCGTTGCCCTTCATCTTCGCCATGGTCAGCCGCAGCCCATCCGGGTCTCCGAACGGCGCCAGCAGATCCAGCACCGGCCCGCCTGGATAGCCGAAACCGAGCAGTTTCGCTACCTTGTCGTACGCCTCCCCCGCCGCATCGTCGCGCGTCTTGCCCAACAGCCGGTACCGCAGCCGGGAGTCCACCTCGAAAAGGTGCGTATGCCCCCCACTCGCCACGAGCGCCAAGGCCGGCAGTTCCACCTCCACCCCCTCCGCCTGGGCCTCGATGAACACCGCGTGGATGTGGCCTTCGATGTGGTTGACGGCGATCAACGGCAGCTGGCGCACCGCGCAAACCGCCTTCGCGTAGGTCATCCCCACCAGCAGCGAACCGACCAGTCCTGGTCCGGCGGTCACCGCCACGGCTGCCAGTCCGCCCCATCCCACGCCTGCCTGTCCCATGGCTTCCCGCACAACGGGCACAATCGCCCGCAGATGCTCTCGTGAGGCCAACTCCGGGACTACCCCACCGTACTTGCCATGCGTGTCGATCTGGGACGCCACCACGCTCGACAGAATCCGCGCCGGCGCGGCCACCACGGCGGCGGCCGTCTCATCACACGAACTTTCGATGGCGAGGATCTGGATCATGGGCTGCGTCAACGCAACGGAGAACGATATTCTGAAAGGTTATAGCCCGATGCGCTTATCTGAATTCGATTATTACCTGCCCGACGAACTGATTGCTCAACAACCCTTGGAGGACCGCAGCTCTTCCCGCATGCTTGTCCTGCACAGGGAGACTGGCCGGATCGAGGACCGCCACTTCCGCGACCTCCCCGAGCACCTTGGTCCTGGTGATTGTCTGGCGCTCAACAATACGCGGGTCTTCCCCGCCCGCCTCTATGGCCGGAAGCCTGGCTACGACCGGCAAGTTGAGGTCTTCCTGCTCCAGCCCGCGACCCCGGACGGCCGCCAATGGCGCACCCTGGCCCGCCCGGGACGACACTTGCACGCCGGCGCCCGGGTTGATTTCAGCCCGCGCCTCTGGTGCGAGATTCTCGAAAGCGGGATGCGGGGCGAGCGTCTTATCCAGTTCCACTGCGACGGCGACCTGGATGCCGAACTCGAAGCCGCCGGGCACATTCCACTTCCCCCATACATCCACCGGCAGGATGAGGCCGCCGACCGCGACCGCTACCAGACCGTTTATGCGGAGAGACGTGGTTCCGTGGCTGCCCCTACGGCCGGCCTCCATTTCACTCCTGAAGTGATCGACGCGTGTCAGACCCGTGGCGCCGAAATCGCCAAAATTACTCTCCACGTCGGCCTCGGCACCTTCCAGCCCCTCGCGAGCGACGAAGTTGAGGACAACCGTCTGCACTCGGAGAACTACGAAATCTGCGGGGCCAACGCCGTCACGCTGGCCCGCGCCCGGCGCATCGTCGCCGTCGGCACCACTACGGTCCGCACCCTCGAATCCGCAGCCCGCAACGGCGGCCTCACCGCCTCGACGGGCAGTACGGACCTGTTCATCTACCCCGGCTTCGAATTCCGCGCAACCGGCGCCCTCCTCACCAACTTCCATCTGCCCAAGTCGAGCCTGCTCCTGCTGGTGAGCGCTTTTGCCGGCCGCGACAACATCATGAACGCATATCACTACGCCGTCGACCAGCGCTACCGTTTTTTCAGTTACGGCGATTGCATGCTGATTGTCTGAGGGGTTGGTCGGGGCGGCAGGATTTGAACCTGCGACCCCCTGCGCCCAAGGCAGGTGCGCTACCAGACTGCGCTACGCCCCGATCCGTTTGACTGGCGTCCGGGACCGGCTTGGGCCCTTTGGGTCCGGACACTTCCCAGTATAGTCGCTTATGATAAGAGTGCTGGCCTGCCCCATCGCCTGGAGCGTGTCCGCGTGTCTTCCCACAGGGCACAACAGAAGGAGGCCATCATGCGCTATTCCATTCTTGCCGCGTTGTTCGCCCTGTGTGGGTTCGCCCCCCATGCCCCCGCCGTCGTGCAGTGCCAGTTGAGCGGCGTTCCCTTGCAGATGCGCGCCCACGGCCTCGCCGAACCCGTCGGTGAAGTTGTCCTGCGGTGTCACGGCGGCGCACCCTTCAGCCCCGTGCAGGGTACCTTCCAACTCGCCATCAGCGGCCTGGTCACCAATCGGCCCGACCAAGGCTACCTTAACGAAATCGGCGTCGCTCTCGATGTGAATGGAGAATGGCAACCGCTGTTCGGCCTGCGCGCCCGCCTGCAGGAAGCCAACTCCGTGGTCCTCGACCCTCTCGCTACCGCCTTCGACGCCAACGGCCAACTGGGCCTGCGCTTCTCCGGCGTCCGCTCCGAGACCGGCGGCGAGATCATCGCACTGGTCAGTTTCACGGGCAACCCGCAGCTACCTGTCCCCGTTGCCACCGTTGTCGTCGGCCGCGCTGCCGGCATCGGCCTGGGCGCCGTCAGCACCGCTACCATTCCCCGCGCCTCTCCCGAGTTACCCCCTGGCGCCGACTTTGGCGCCCTGGTCAACCTGCGCCCACCATTCATTACCACGCGCTTCACCGAATCGGGCCCCGCCGTCCTCCGCCCCCGCTCCAACCAGCATGAGAATGGCGTTCGCGTGGTCGTCCATTTTCCCGGCGTACCCGAAGGCGGCCGCGTCTTCGTGCCTGCCGCCATCGCCGGCTCCAGCGCACTGGAGCCAACGTCCGGCGGCAACCTGGGCGCACCCCCCGCGGGCGGCCAGTACCTCGGCGAACCCACGCCTTCGCTTTTGCTCAGCCTTATTCGCGGCGCGAATCCCCAGGGAATCGGCGGCAACCAGGCCTTTGTCCCGCTTCCCGGCCTTAACCCCCTCACTCGGGTTGAGCCCGCCGAATTCGCGGAGGGCCTCCAGTATGCCGTTTATGAAGTGCTGGACGCGAACCAGGGCCGGATCGAATCTGCTCAGCTCCCCGCCTGGGTCATATTCCCCCCGGACTGGCGCTCTGGCGGTCCAGTGCTTCGGTCACAGGTCAGCCTCGGACCTGTCTCACTCGCCCGAGGCGCCCAAGCGCTTGCCCCTGTCCCGCGCTTCGCTCCCAACACGGCTGGCAACGATTGTCCCCTCGTGAACGACTGCGCGGCCCTCTACTTCCCCCACCTCCGTGTCACGCCCATTACCCCGACCGACTTCACGGCCCCTTCGGGCGCCGGCCACCAAATCGGCAGCGTCATTGTCGAGAACACTGGCGGCAATTTGCTTGAATGGCGGGTGACCGTCCGGTATATCAATGGGCAAGACTGGATGCGCATCTCCCCGCCCGCCGGTGTGGACCGGGCGACGATCCGATTCGACGTCCTGCCCGCACTGCTTGTCCCAGGAGACTACTCCGCGCAACTGGTGATCACTGGCGCAGCCAACTCCGGCGAAGCCATCGTTCCCATCACCCTCCGCGTCACCGCCCCGCTGCCTCCTGAACAGCCCCGTCCGGTGATTCTGGATGTTGTCAAGGCGGGGAACCGTCTCCCCGGACCCGTCGCTCCGGGTTCGCTCGCTTTCGTGATTGGCGAAGGCTTCCACGAGCAGACGACTGTGACTGTTGGCGGCATCCCGGCCAGGGTTTTGCTCGCCGAGGCCGACGAACTACTCATTGAAGTCCCGCCCGCGCTCGATCCAGCGATCCCGCGCGCTGCGGTGGTCGTGGACCGCGGTGGCCGCCAAAGCATTCCCTGGGGCGTCGAGGTGGCTCCTGTCGCACCCGCGGTCCTATTTGCCTTGAATGAGGACGACGGTGAGCGCAATGCGGAGGATTACCCCGTGGCCGCAGGACGGGTTCTCCGGCTGTATGTCACCGGACTCGCCCTCGCAATCGACCCCATTTTCGTCCGCATTCACGACCGCGAGATTGGGGAACTGCTGCGGGAAGAAATCTCTGAATCGCCCGCCGGCGCGCGAATTCTCCGCTTCGTGATCCCCGAGGACCTGCCAGCCATGTCGACTGCCGTTTTAGTCTGCGGCCGGTCTTCTCCGGGGTCAGACGCGGTGTGCGCTCAACCCTTCGACGTCTTCCTGGCCGCCGCACCGTAGCACCGTCCTGCTGCGGTTCGCGCGGCCGATTGGCGGGTCAGTGGGTTTTGAGAGAGTCGTCCGAGGCAGGGGCAGACTGCTCTTCGCGGCGTACGGCAACCCAGTTCTTGAAGGCCAGCAGAGCAAAGACCAGCAGGACGACCCAGAGCAGTTCGCCATCGAGCGTGACTGCGGCGGCGGCGCCGAGCAGGACATAGAGGCCGAAGGCGTACTTAAGGCGGGAACGCATTCCGTATTACCGGGCAGGCATATTGTAGGAGAACACAAACTGGAGGCGGATTTCGCGGCCCTGGAACTCGGGGGGGAGTGGGGGGAAGGGGATGGAACTGGTGAGACCGGCAATGGCGGCGCGGTCGAGTCCGGGCAGGCCGGAACTGGTGACGATGGCTACTTTGGGGAGGCCACCATTGCGGTCGATGGCGAACTGGACAACAGTGCGGCCGCGCTGGCCGAAGCGGGCGCTTTCGGGCATGACGGACATCCAGTTTCGGCGGACGCGGGCGAGCACCTGGATCAGGTAGGGCTTGAAATCGACGCCCATGGGATCGCTGAGGAGTTCGAGCGCGCTGCCGGGGCTGCCGGGGGCGGGCGTCTGGCTTGCCATTTCGCCAACTCCTCCTCCGCCGGGGGCGTCGGCATCGGTAGATCGGAAGAGCGTCGTGTAGGG
>ERZ761609.1584-NODE-1584-length-19318-cov-10.683538_pt1 | contig 19318 bp, 18 predicted proteins | sample MGYA00511163_ERZ761609 | MGnify/ENA primary metagenome ERZ761609 (study PRJEB28899, sample SAMN02445070) | bioreactor sludge metagenome | biome: EBPR sludge | place: Australia: Brisbane, Thorneside Wastewater Treatment Plant | collected 2011-12-16 ... | reverse complement strand
AGTGAAAAGTGAAAAGTGAAAAGTGAAAAGTGAAAAGTGAAAAGTGAAAAGTGAAGGAGATTGTTTGAATTTACTAAGGTAATAAATTTTCAAACGGTATTTTTTGGTGGAGGAGGTTGAATTCATTTTATGGGGATTGACGGGAATTGAGTATTTTGGTGCAACGAAAACAAAACATCATGGCAAAGACAAAGATTACGATCAACAACAACGGTTCACTGCGTGTGGAGGGGGAGTTTGAAATCGTGGATAAAAACGGAAACGCATACGATTTGGCAGGACGCGAAGTGATCGGGCTTTGTCGCTGCGGACATTCCAAAAACAAACCTTTCTGCGACGGTTCGCATAACGGGAATTTTAGTCATGAAGCAGTCGCTTTTGCGCTGCCGCCTAAGAAGGTGTAAGGGTTCACCGAAATGTAATTCAGGCGAAATATTGGTTTTTTTGTCGGGTAAATTTTTCTGTGGTTTGCAGGAAAAAATACACCATGTTTGACGAAGATTTTAATGATGATTATTTTTCGGGCTATGAGGCTAAAAACCTGGAAGAATCAATCCGTAAACATCCCTTGTACCTGCAGGCAAAAAACCTTCATGATGTCTGTGGCTCAATTACTGAACTCTTAAATGGCGCGGAAGCCGAGTTTTCCAAAAGAGAGCTGCAGGAGTCGGGTCTGGTGATTCTCTCTAAGACTTACGCAATGTTGACCATTGATTCGAAACTATTGCGTCTCGTTGAAGCTTCCGTTTTGCGAATGTATGCAGAACGCATTCGGATTTCTTCCTTGGAATTGAAGATGTTTAACCGTGTCGACCTTCAATACAGTACCTTGCTCCGAACGGAACTTGAGCTTTACAGAGCTCATTTCCTCGACTTGATGAAGGAAACACACGATATGTCATGCGAAGAGGACTTTGAAGACGATTGGGGTGTTATTAAATGTTGATGCCAAAATTGGATCGTAGTAATGAAGCAGCATCAGAGACGGTGAGCGTGCAATGCAATTCTTTCCAGGATTTCATCGAGACTTGGCTGATTCTGATAATATAGACTGGCAGTTGATGAATATCTTTTTTCAAAGTCCGATTTTTGTAAAGGAGAAGAAAGGATAAAAGCCTCGTTTTTGTGAATCGGAATTTCGTAATCAGCATCCGGAAACCGAATACGTTTATGATTTTGGTATTCGTTGCTTCCAATGAAATCGATTATCATTGGTTCGCCGAGCAGGCAGAAAACATCATAATATTGTCGCATGAAGTTCATGCCTTTTTTACCTGTGTCTTGTTCGTTTCTGAACTTGGTTGCAATGGTTTGTAGCTTTTCAACGAAGGTGTATCGCGGATCATAACATGGGATTCCGGTGGCTCTATTGTCAATGATTTCCACTTTGTTTTCCAGTGCTTTTTCAATAGCCCAGGACGAAATCGTCAATCGTTCATTTGGAGCTACAGTATCAAAGCCAACTTCAAGGAGAATTCCTTCCTTAATCCCCTCTATCTGACCGAACGTAGTGTTGTATTGGAGGCGTATTCCTCCGCTCCTGTACAATTCCAAATCATCAAATACCGGGTCTCTTTTTGAATTGATAATACCGGGAATGCTAATTTCCTGGGCTAACCAATCAAAGAAGTTTTTCCTCTTTTCTGCGTTGTTTTTATTTGAATTTTTAGGATTCTCATTTATTTTAAAAGATGCAGGAGGACAAATATGTATATCAATGTCCTCAGAAAACCTATGGATGAGTTTATAGCCTTTCGATAGCGATGTTCCGCCTTTTAGTTCGAATTGAAATCCATTTTTGCTCAACCCGTACAAGACATGCATGATCCAGTAATCTTTTTCAACTAAGCCCGGATCAATTCCTTTTTCTTCTGCAAGAATCAGAATGAGGTCCGGGAAATTTTTATGGTCGTGCAGGTATTCAGACATCCTTATCCGATGAATTCAAAAGTGGAGCAAGCATTTTTTTTGTTTTCATGCTGGCATACTTCTTCACCATTAACCGCAAAGTGCTTGGCGGCATTTGTGATGCTTTGGATCGTATTTTTTTTATCAATTCATCCTTATCCTCGGCTAGCTCATTCAGGTTATTGGCCAGATCGATCAAAAGAAACTCCGGACTAAGTTTAGACGGGAATGCATACTTGCGTCTGAATTCAAATTCACGGTTTCCTAATCTGAATTTGCCGTGTCTTTTATGGTTGTACACTATTTTTTTATTGTACAGTTGCGTAGTGCCCAGGCCAAGTGTATTATAAAGATTAGGGGACACCAAAAGAAACCGATCATCCTTGAGAAACCCTTCGATCATGAAGTTTTCTGCAGGAGGCACTTTTCCAAAGACAGAAGTTTTAGGCACATAATACAAACCCCTTGCAAGTTTTTCCAGTTGCCCGTTTTCGACCAACTCCTCAAGATGCCTGTCGATGGCGGTTGACCACTTGCATAGGTCTTCCCTTCGATACACATGTCCGACTTTTAAATGCTTTTTAAGCTTTTCTGTTCCGCTCATATCCTGTTTATGGTTGGATGAAAGTAAAAATTTACTTGCTTATACGCAAGTAGTTTTAGTAAAGTTTCATGCATTTGAATCCAATAATGTATTAAAATACAATAGTTTAGATTGTTTTAAATGGCATAGATTTTTTTGTCTCTGTCGTTTTCAAAGACAGAAGATAACGTAGCGTATCGATATCCCTGTAAGTAGGTCAATCCGATCCGGTTGCCGTGGAAATTACAACTTAAAACCGGTCAACCTTATTCAGGCATTGCAACGAGATTTCTACTCACCCTTCACCTCCCTATGCGGAAACATATACACCATCACTCCGTTTTTCTCGAAGGGTTCGCCGAGCAGCCAGTGGGCTAAACGCGATTCGTGGGGGTAGAGTTGAAATCCACTGTACACCACATTGGTGCAGCCACCACAGCCGTTGTGTTTTCTGAAGGTGAATGAAAATTCATGCTCTTCACCGGGTTTCAGAATGATGTCTTTTAGCGCCCTGGTGAAATGTGTTCCATAGTGCGTTTCCAGCAAATTCCAGGGGTGCGCTTTTTCGCCGTAATGAACCATCGCTAAAGCAGGACCGATATAGCACTCGGAATTGATAAAATAATTGAGATCCGAAACGTTTTTGATGCGGGCTTTCATGGTAACATGCGTGATGTTGTCGGTGTATTCTGCCGATTGCAGCCGCAGATGTGATTGAGCCGATTTCCATTCGGTGTACCAGGCTTGTGGTAGATCATCAAACGGAGCGGACATCCCTCTATCCAGTAGTTTTTTATACGAGTAGCCGAAATGTACCAGGTAATCTTTTTCCATGCGTTCAAGCACCGCAGTGAGAAGTTCCTGCTTAACGCTGTCCCTGCAACGGAACAAAATCATGTTGTGATCACCGGAAAAATTGGTATAGCTGTGCACCATCCCGAGCGTTTCTACCCACATGGTATTGGTTACATGATTGATTCGTCCGCCCACAAAGCAATCGTCGGTATGGTGCAAATAGATGCGGTAGGTTTTGCCATTAAAAACGATGCTGTCCCGACGAAATGAATTGATGGGCCCCATTCGGAAGCGCTGAAAACCGATGGGTTCTATGGTTTCTGCAGGTTGAGTTGCATTAAACGTCATCGGAACGGGAATAAAGAAGCCATGTTCGGCTTCTCCCTTCGGGGATAACACCTTAAGGGTATCCAAAAATTGCCAGGTTTTCTTAATACGGGTAACGCTGTCCAGATCCGCCAGCAACAGAGGGGCAAACCCGCCGCCGATATTGAAGTAATACGCTTCGTTTTCGCCGGTGCAATTGCCGCGCAAAAACGATGAACAGAACAGAAGAAATACAAGTATCCGCATTGTTGTTGTTTTGTGATGCGGTACACTCGGGGGGATTCCCGGTTCAAATCATCAGACTTGCAAAAGCTGTCGGTGACGTTATTTTGATGGGGTTGATTTATGCAAGTCTCCACAGTGAAGTGAAAGGCCATTGCGAAATAAAAAAGGTCCGAAGAACACTCTTCAGGCCTTTCTACTTAACTGTACCCGGGGTCGGACTCACCACCAGTACTTCGACTGTTGGTCAAGCCCTCCTGAATGACTTCAGTCGGGCAGGCTTGTCTGACTGAGTTTACTCAGGCAGGGAACCGACATGTGAACTATGTTTTTTTGAAATTTGAGCAACAAAAAAGCTGTTTCAAAAATGAAACAGCTTTTTCTTTAAGTACCCACGCCCGAGCCCGATTTAAACCAATTTTACGCTGATTTACGCGATTTCTACGTTCAGCGGGATATCGTCAAACTACCGTAGAATAGCGTAAACACAGGACTTATTTGGCGTAGAAAAGGGTCAATTTTTAGGGGGAAGTAGGTTATTCAAAAGAAGCCTTTGAATTGTGTCGCTTCTTTATGACAAAAGGAGTCAAAGTCTCCTTTCATTTCAAACATTTTCGGATTCTGGGAGAAGTTAAATAGTCGATACAAATGGTAATTTGTTCTATTTCTATTCGAAAACTCATATTCATTTTTAGAAAAGAAGATAGGAGTTTCCTTGCTTAACTTTGTTGTTTTAACTTCGATATACCTATCAGTACCGTTATTGTTTTTCGAAAGAATATCAAATCCGGCACCATCATCGTTTTTTGAAACCCATTCGACTTTTTCTGCAAATAAAGGTTTACCTTCTTTTATCAATCGCCATTTCTCATAATTCATCACAAATTCTTCTCCTTTTAATCCAAGTGATGAGTTCATTTGTTCTCGTTCAAGATAATTAATCTTGATTGGCTTTCTTTCATACTTAATTTCCGGTTCTTTTACTAAATGATGTTCCGGAGGAGATTCCAGAAACTTTTCATAGTCAACTTTATTTGGAAGAATAATATTTCCTTCATTAGCAAATTGAGAGAATACAAGTTCAAATTCTGTTCTTTGATTTGCAATTGCTGCAATCGTTTTCTCTTCCAAAATATGTTGATAGTTCCAGCGAGGTTTATATCCATTAATGTAAGGCTGACCCAATTTGATAAGAACTGCGCTTATATTTTGATGCTTGAATTCAATAGATCCATCTGAACGGCCGTTTAACAGTTGGGCTAAATTTTTCCGATGAAACGTTTTATTTACTGAAATTCCCTTGAGTTCATCCCGTAACATGGATAAGTAATCGGCTACAACCAATTCAACCTCTTTATCTGACCATGCTTCATTCTTCATACACTTTTACGTTCTCTCGAACAAACCAATAAATTGGAATTTACAAATACTAGAAATACAAGCGTGCCATTGGCAACGAGGTTTTTGAATATAAAATGTCCTTGTACCACATTTAGGGCAGGTTGTCGGTTGGTCATGATCCAACAGGTAATGAGCGGAGTCTTTTTGCTTTAATTTTCTACCAAACATGAATAAGTAATATGTGATGAATTTACTAAAAACTCAAATAACTAATTCTTTAAAACAAAAAATGCCGTTTAGTGATACTAAACGGCATTTTGCATCATTGTACCCAGGCCCGAGCCCGATTTAAACCAGTTTTACGCTGATTTACGTGATTTCTACGTTTTATGGGATATCAACTACCGTAGAATCATATAAACACAGGGCTTATTTGGCCTAAAAGCGGATCAATTTTAACGGGGATTGACGTCAACCATCATAAACAGGTAGGCACAAAAAATAGAATAGTGTCAAGCCCTTTATTTTGAGCCAAAGGCTTGCGTGTTCCAAGCATCTGTTCGTCCTTAGACCCGTGGCCAAATTGACGTATACCCGGAACGAAATGGAGTTATTGATCTTAAGGCAACTTGGAAATCTTGACGCTTTGGGTGAACAGGTCAAACTTCTGAAAAAGCAGAATGAGTTACTTCTGAAATACAACCACAAACTAATTGAGGAACTAAGCGACCGCACACCTCCCATTCCCTACAAGATCAACCGCAAGAAAACCAGCAAGGACACTTGGGACGGTTTAGCTACAGAAGATTGAAACATCATTTAATGGCGTTTTTATGGGTTAATAAACCAATTAACCCGAGTACGAATCCTTCTCTTCCTCTTCTGGATCGAAAGATGTAAATGGCCAGCCAACATCATCGTAACAATCAAATAATCTTTGTTTTGTGATTTTAAAATCATAGGGATCTCCCATAGATTTGTTCACGTAATAACTACAAAAATTACAAATAGCCTTAGTAACTTCTTTAAATGCTTTAGGAACTCCTGGGAGAGGCGTGTCAATACGCCAATAAGCAAGAAGTGTGTTTCCATTACAACAAGGGCAAACGTGGATATTATGTGTTTTGGTATTTTGACTTTCTGTATGGGCAAGTTCTTCTGCTAATGAAAATTTACTTAATTCAGAATTTCTCCAACGCAACTCGTCTTTTTCATGTATGTTTTTTTTTCTACTTAGTTTAGAAATTTCCTTTTTTAATACATTTCTGGGCAAGGAAACTGGCAAATTAAAACTCGCTCTTCCCAACTCTTTAAGATGAGCTAACCTTTCGATTTTATCGATAAAATCCTTTGACCCCTCTTTTTTTAAATCATTTATATTGAATTTGATCTTTAATATTTCATTAAAAACCTTTAAACCACAGCCTGTCTCTCTATCTATTTCTTTCAATATGTAATCGGGTTCGGAGTCTAAAATTGTCTTCACTAATGGAAGAACGTGCTGTGAAATAAAATAATCGAAAGCTAAGTAAGGAAGAATGACATCTCCTCGGTGTAACGTTGAATTTCTATAATCAAACAGCTTCTTAATTGTCTTTAGATGTTGTTCCAATAGAATGAAATCATGCTTTTGAGGAAGGAAATACTTTTTCTTTCCAGAACCCCTTGCCTTTTTAAGATCTTTCAAAAGTTGAAGAGCAACAGCAAAGTCTATAGACCTATCACCTGGTTCGATTTTCTCTGTTTCTAAATATTCGAGAAGTGTTGCATTATCCATTCTCCTCATGTCGGTTGCTAGAAGAGGATGACTTTGGTATAAGATGTCCTTAATATGCAATTCAATGAAGTGATGAAAACTCACGATTGAACTAATAAAAATATCATGATACCCTTCAAATTGATAATTGTCATTATCAAACTCGGTTTCTTCGCCTGGCAAGCTGTAAAAAGTTAATGCGAGATCACCACCTATTCCACGAAGAGAACTATAATAATGATACAAACCATTTTTTAATGCAGTGTACTTTATTCCACCATGTGGAGTATTAATAATTCTTTCGAAGTTTTTAAGCTTATCTAATGACATTTGTTTCTATAATGTAACTATTAATACCATTTCTCATACTTTTTTGAAATCTCAAGTATTGACGCTTTTTTACTCTTATTGCAGCCTTCGCAGAGCAATTGAATGTTGCTGACATCATTAATACCGCCAATTTCCAAAGGAATTATGTGATCAAAATTTTCAGTATTTCCGATTCTCAAAGCACCCGAAATATCCTTTTGACAGCCGTTGCACGTTCCTCGATCCCTATAAAATACTGCTCTCTGAACCCAAGCCGGCACTAACACCCTGGCAATAACCCCTTGTCTTTTAAAATAACTCTCATATTCAGTATCCATATCATCAATAGCCAGTTCATTAATATACTTCGCTACAATCAAATTGAAGTTTTGTAAAAGTTCACGGTTTAAGAAAATAATAAAAAATATTTCTTCGGACATTTTTTCCAAAATATCAAAGTAAGGCCCCGATAATCTAAATTCTTCTATGTATTCACTAATATCGTCCTCGTCTATATCTTTTCTTTGTTTTCCTTTTTCTAATAACCATTCATTAAAGGGATCAAATTCAAACCCGTAAAAGGAAGCAGCTCCTTCAACCCATAAAAATTCTCGTCCAGTCTTAAAGGAATCAATGTCCAGGTCATTTAAATCTTGCTCATGAATAATGTCAATCATATAACCAATATAATCATGTAATCTTGTGGTTTGAGGAAAGGGTTCAGAGAAACGCTCAGTATTTTCACCAAAAAAAGTCTCCAAAGAGCCCAAATAATTATAATTAAATGGGTCTCTTAGAACATTACTAATTATGTTCGCCCAATAATAGGTTTCAAAATACTCTATTTCAAGAAGACTAGGTTTTAACATTTTGATTCGATCTTTTTTGCTTTCAAAATATCCTTCTTGATCCTTTTTAGTGTTGCCAGAAGCGAAGGTTTATTTAACTCACATTCCCAAACAACAATAATGTTCCATCCTAAATTTTTTAAAGTCTCGATATGAAGTTCGTCTCTTTGAATATTTTTTGAGAGTTTTTCTTTCCAAAATTTAGAATTTGTATTTGGAATTCTTCCGTCCCTGCAGTCTTTGTGAAAATGCCAAAAGCAACCATGAACAAATATTGCAGTATTATGTTTTTTAAGAACTATATCTGGCTTTCCAGGGAGCATTTTGACATGGATTCGGAATCGAAAGCCTTCTTTGAAAAGTAATGATCTGAGAAATATTTCCGGCCTGGTATTCTTATACCGAATCTTTGACATCACATCGCTGCGTTTAGCTTTTGACCAAATATCTGCCATTTTTAAGAATTCTTTCTCTTAGAAAACGCCTTGTCCAATTCTTCATATAGCTTTATTGCCCCTTCGAATTCAGTTTTCACATTGTCATACAAATTATTTGCGATAATCTGAATTGCCTTTTTCTCTTCATCGGAAAGAACTGGATATTTAAACTCACTTTCAGTGATATGGTATTTTATCCTTTTCCATCTGTCATAAAACTTATCCTTTTCGTTATTTTTTTCGCAGATATAGGAAAGGTGTTCCTCCCAATTTGAATACGTCTTATCCTCTTTCTTACTGCGCGAGTTACAGCCATTACAGGCTGGGACTATATTTCCTGGGTGATGTAACCCAAACTCCGTTCTGTTAAACATTATCAGGTGATCCATTTGTAGTTTTTGGCCCTCCTTTCCACAGTAGGCGCACAAATTATTAAATATTTCCGTCTTGATCCTTTCCCAATCACTTTTTGATTTTCCGCTCCCTGAATTAAAACTGCGTTCTAGGTAATATTCTCCTATCTGGGTTAAAAAAGCTCTAACAGCTGTATTTGCAGCATCAGCGGCTGTATTGTATATAGACATTATATCAAAGCGTTGTAGTTATCCAAAGTTCTTTTGATTTCGGCTGCAATAAGTCTAGATTTTTTGACTGGTACTCCATTACTTATTAGTTTAAATTTATGAGTTAAGAAAATTTCTTTTGGTAGCACGTACGTATCAGGTACAGATTGCAATCTTAATGCTTCGCGAACCGTAAGCCTTCGTGCTTTTGTCGGATGCAAATGAACCTCATTGTTACCATATGCTACCGTTGGGCTATACCTATACCGATGTAACCTTTTAAAAGATTTTCTATTTGTGTCCCCTTCTTCAACGGTTTCAAACCTAAAGGATTTTGGTTCAAAATGCTCGTTGTGATTGGGTGTCAACTTCGTCAATCCATCAAAAGCTGATATCACTTGAAGTTTTTTATATTTTTCCGGGATATCGATTAAGTCATTACGAATAATGTCAGAACCAAACTCCCACCTACTTGGCCATTTAATGGTTTTAGGATTTACAAACTCTTTTTCCGGCCATTTAAATACTAAGTCATTTTTTGTAAACCCCTTCGAAAGTTCTTTAACATAACCAGCTGCTGTCAGTTTCTTTACAATTTCTTTTTTGAATCCAACCAAGGTAAGCCTTTCACGATCTTGCGGGATACCATATTCTAATGAATTAAGAATATTATACCAAACTACATATCCTTCATCCTCAAGTTTCTTTACCATTTGAAGAAAGCCTACACGATGCTCCCTAGTAGTATATAGGCCAGCAACGTTCTCGAAAAATATGAACTGCGGCTTCACGCTTTTTACAATCTCAAAATAACTGAATATGAGTTTACCTCGTAACCCACTCATTCCTGCATTCTTTCCTCCGACAGAATAATCTTGACATGGGGGGCCTCCGATAATGCCAGATACTCCATAATTGTTCTTCCGCATTTGCTTCTGATGGTCAACTTTTGATGCATCGATTGGGGCTTGAATTTCAGAAAAACAAGCACCGTTGTTTAAGTAAATTCCTTTTTTGGATTTTTTTACATAAGAATTTAATCCTGCGTTATATGCTTCTATAAAAAATGGATTCAGCTCAACCGCCTGATTAATCGAGAATCCCTGGTCCATAAAGCCCAAGTCCAAAAAACCTCCTCCAGAAAAGAGAGAGAGCACATTTGTATTATTATTTTTCACGTTCTTCGAATTGTATTATTCCATTAATAAGTTTTATCTTTAATTTCTGTTCAGCAATAAGAACTCCTTTTTTTAAATCTTCGATTGAAATTTTACTTCCCTTTAAGGGTTTTGTTTCATTCGAACCTTCAATAGCAAAATTTGAATTTTCATATTGCTTATGATTGCTTCTAAAAACATACCGGTAATCCATTTCACTCATACTAGTCTCAACATATTTATCCTGAAGTTTGTACCGGAAAATAAGTTCATGGTAATCAACTTTATCTATCACTTCGACTTTTTGTTTATCAGATATGTCAACTATTTCATCAAGATGCTCTATTAAGGCATGAAACTCAACAGCCAACTTTTCCTTTAATTCACTGCGTCGGAAGTGACTTCTTTCTTGATTCTCCCAGAGATTAACCTCTGCTTCTTTTCGAGTTGTTCCATCATTTCCAAGTTGGCAGAATACCTTCACAGTTCTTGATTTTTCTGGTGCGTTATCAATTAAATTTAAATCGATGCGGCCTTTATTATTTAAATAGTTATTGTAAACCGAGTCGTAATAACGCCCGCGTAATCGATATATTCGTCGTAAGTCATATTTTAATACTCCGGAATCCTCGGTGAATCGTATTTTTGAGAAAAAAATGGGATCGTCTAACTCCAATGCAGCGGCAAGCTGCCTCACTTTGTTAATCCCAACATTCTGATACTGTCCCTGCAATTTGGTATAATATAAATCCCTGTTTTCTGGAAGAAGTTTTTTAATAGATTCTTCAATTGGCGTTGACATATCTATTTTACATTCGCCTTTGTTATTAAACATGCACAAATCCAGCACACTTAAATCAGCAAAATAAATGTTAGGTGTAGACATGTCAATTTTCAGGGTGCGAATGCGCTTTTCAACTTCATCATAAAAATTATCGACGTATATAATTTTTCGATGATTTTCGATACGGACACGGAATTTTTCCCTTTTGATGCCCTGCTGAATATCTATAATTTCCGCTTTAATTAGCTCTCCGATTTTGGCATTTCTAATATTTGGCTCTCCCTTATTTTCTCTTCTAAGTAGTAAGTCACAAAGTTGTCCAATCAAGATATAATACTCTCCATTCGACAACCAAATATCACCAGGTGAAATTGGCAAATGCTTTTTATTAATAAAAGGATCAAATAGCTCATAATTATTTAGTACTTCTAGTTCTTTACTAATTGACGCTAATTCGGGATGATCCTCAAGGTAGTCTTGGGTAAAAAAAGAAGTTAATCCACCTACAAGATTGTAGTCTTCTGATTCCTGTTTGTCAAATTGTAGTTGTGCGGCCAGATTAAACCAATACTTAATCGAATCATATGGTGGGATTCCTTCTTTATGTGATTCATCAATTATGTATTTTATATTCACCTGATTCTTGAGCACAATATCCATTGCATTGGCCGTGCTATCGACTAACTTCACCCTTAACGAATTGAACACCTCGGCATAAGCAGACTGCGCAAGTATTTTGGTTATTTCCTCGACTGCATTTTTTGTCCCTTTAATGAATTCCTGAACAAAGTAGTCCTCATATTTTTGAGGAGGTGTCTGTTCTTTAGGTTTACTGGTATATAAACAACAGATACATTTTATCTTATTATCTTGCTTATGGGCTGCTATCAATTCCGTAATTAACGCCTTCCCTTCTTCATCGCCAGAACCACCCTGTAAACTCTTATCTATTATAGCAAGACAAAAATTACTCTTTGTTCCCTCAATGCTGGCTGAAATATCATTAGTAAATTCTTCCCATAACGCATTTGTGGGTTTATGTTTGTATAACAAAATTTTGCACCCCTTTATAGAATGAATCTCATCAAGAATTTCTTTATAATGAGCATCGTTTGTGCTGGCATAGATACCATGTTTTAACAAAGAAGATTTTAAAATATCTTTTTCTTTATCATTTTCTAGGGCTCCAGTAATACTTTTTATTAATTCTTCGGTAAGTATCTCCTTTTTTCCTACCTTTTCAAGGTACTTATCCATGTAATCTGGGGCTAGAGATTTAATCAATCCCTCATCATGGCTTTCAATTTTAGTAAATGCATCTGTGAAGGTTGATATCTGTGTTGCCAAATCAACATAGCCTTTTTTGTTTAGCTCTTCCAGAATGGAATTCCTTTGGCTCTCGGGAGAAAATGTATACTTGCTAATTATGGCAAGTGGTTTATCCTCGTATGTGAATTCGTTCTCCACAATCACAATAGTGAATGCTCCTAGAGAGTTTATGAGATTGCTAAGCTTGCTCATTTTCTTCCACTAAGTAATTTAAACGAATCTCAAAAATGTATCTATTGCCGTATTCATTCAGGATCGGAAGCAATTCAATTTCTCCACCAAATGACTTAAGGAATTGACGAACTATATAGAGCCCCATTCCTCTGCCACCTTCTTTCCCTGACACCAATTCATTGAAAAGAATATGCTGATATTTATCGTAAACCCCTATGCCGGTGTCACTGAATTGTATAGCACTATTAGAAACTGTCTTAATTACGATTTGATCTTTACCTTCTCGGCTATATTTGACATTTGTACGAGAAAGTTTTTGACGTTCCTTAATCCAGTATATCGAATTATCAATCAGATTATAGAACACATGTAGCAAGGCTCCCTTTGGAACTTCCCAGCTATTTGTAGTTAAAGAAGTATCAATAGTTATGTTATGTCGATTTAGTCTAAACTTAAACCTGTCGGAAATAATAGCTAATTCTTCATTAACATTAGTTGAAAGTAAAGCACGATTTCCATCTCTTGTAATAAACGTCTTTTCAAGGAAAGAATATAGCTTGTCCATATCACCCATTCGTTTATATAAATGTTCAAATTTATTTTTTATCGGCAGGAAATGATCCTTATTTAGTACATATTCTTCTTTGTATAAGAGGAAGTCTTCAACAGCTTTAAAATGTGCCTCATACTTTTTAGCTTCCTCTTCCGAGCTGTTTAATAATGAATGAAGTTCATGAGTAATTATTTCTGTAACAAGACCATTAGCCATCAATTTGTAATTGTTGTATGCCTCGGTCTTAATTCTTGCCTGCTCTTGCCTCGCAACCTCTAATAATTGATTTGCGCTTTTGAATGATCTTTGAGTATCATCAATATTCTGCTCGAAATCGAAAGCAACGGGTTGTAGCTTTTCGAACACTTTTTTTACAGAATTAATTTTTTCTTCGGAATCGAGAGCTATATTATCCTTTATTGCATTGATCGCTTCCTTTATGGCCTTTAGGTTTTGCTTGGCAGCTTCTAGAATCTCTTTAGACTTGTTTAATTCATTTTCAATCTCCTCATCATTGTTCTCCGGTATCCACCCTTCGAGGTCAAGGAAGCGTTTTGTTAATTCTACAGCCGTTTTCGTGTATCCCGGAGAGAAGATATCTAAGACTTCTGATAAGAAAATTTGAAGAGAATCGGAATGGATATTCTTGGTTAAATGCTCCCTGGAACTTGTTTCATAAATGTAATCCTGTTTTTTGTCATTTATATTAATAAATCCAATTACGTTACCGAGTTCGAATCTGTAAAATTGTTGCCCTGAAGTTCTCTTCTGCTGCAATTCAAGCCAATCATTATCTTTATTACCGATTGTTGCCAATCTATAAGAATTACGATATAATTTTATCCCGTTATTAGACTCTAAAAATGGGCGGATGTCATAATTTACTCTTGTATTTGGATCGATGTAGTTGTTATCAACAGCAGACCGTCTCGCCATACTCATTAGAGTATTATCTCTCTTGAAGGTGTATATTTTCCCTTGGATCGGAACGATATTCAAAATTGCTCCCAAAAAACCTTCAGGGAATATTCCTTCATGCTTTTTTTTCCATTTACCAAGTACACTTGAAAGCAAGAATATTTCTTCAAGATTAGCAACATAGTGTTCCTTGTATTTTTCATATAGCTGCTTATATTCAGAAGGTTCTCTTTTCCAGTCTTGATATAGTACCGACCCTAATTCTCTATGATGAATGCGTTCCAAAAACCATGGACGGATTTCCATTTTTAGTGAAACCTTAAGATCAGTGACATTACCCTTATCATCAAATACATTTTCGGTGCTAAAGGAATGAATTGATTCAGCAACCTGTAGCGCTTGATAATTGAAATCTAATTTTATGATTTTACTATCATCAGTAGATAAGTTAAGATTAATAGCAGACTTCTTCGCTTCAAAGGGGGAATAAAGAAAACTCAAAGCAGATTGTAATTCTGATTTGGCATATAATGACACCCCCAAACTTCTACCAGGATTTCCAAATAGATCTTCAATTTCAAAATCTTCTTGTTCCTGATAATATTTTTCTACAAGAACAGGTTGCTCAGAATTACCCAGCAGCCATAGCCTCGTATATGGATTACTTACTTGCTGTGTTATCTTCCATTCCGGAGCATCAAAATCCTTAATATTGACGTAATCCTTCCAAGTAACTAAAATCACATTAATTTCATTCGAATTTGCAACAGCGGTTTCAACAATAAGGACGGGAGCTATACGCTGGGCTGCCAGCCGACCAATACCTTTGTCTCCAAGAATGATAGAGTCATCCCCCTCCTCTTCTAATACTTTTTCATCTTTCTTGAGCTTTGTTCCTACTTCAAAAAAACCTGTCTTTAAAATGTCGTATGTCATACCTTTCCCGTTGTCTTCCAGGAAAATCACACCTCTGGTGTCAAGAGAATTTATTTTTTCCAAAACTATATCGGGTATAGGATTATCAATTTTGGTCTTGTCTAATTTTTCAATAGAAGAGAGAAACTGAATATTAATTTTCGAAGCTCTTGCATCGTACGAATTCTTAATTAGTTCAGTAATAGCAATTTCATCTGAAGTTATTAATTCATAACCCAGGTGCCTTATAATTCTCGGATTGTACGTTAGTTTCATTACTTTTCTTTGGTATGATTTAATAAATCCTTGATATCAACATTTAATTTTTTAGCGATCAATGCCAAAGTAGTTAATGATGGTTGCATTTCATTTGTGCACCATCTCGAAATAGTCGTTTCGTTTTTCTTGAGTTGATGGGCGAGCCATTTGTTAGTTCTTCCATTCTCAACCAAAACAATTTTCAGCCGATTTAATGCCTTTTTAGGCATAAGAATTAGCGTATTACGCAAATTTATTGATTTATTCTTTCTTAAAGCAGAAAAAATAGCTTTTCTAAGTAATTGTATTACATACGATTAAATGACAATTAGCATCCTTAAAATATTTCGTTCAATACTCAGCCATTAATTCAGACAAAGACATTTAGCAACAATAACCAACATTTAAAAGCAGTTAAAGACAGTCAAGCGCAATAACTGGAAAGCATGTCAAACCTCGATCCGACCTTTGCTTAGTAGAAGCAAAGTAAGAAAAGTTGAACGGAATAAAAAAACAAAGACAGCTACCGATAGCGACATTGTTATTACCCAAAGCTACACGAACCGAACAGTGAGTCAAAACCACTTGGTTTATTTGTACGGCAGGATCATCCTTCGCTTGTATTAACTGACATTAATGTGGATTATCCTGTATGAAGTACTCGTTCATACCTGAAAATGTAAATCGTATTTAATCCATGATTTACGTTTGCTGCGCAACCAATTAAAAACAACATATATGAAAACAAAAGAACGGATCGTTCCCAAGGAAATCATCGAAGAATTCTCTGACCTGATTGCGGAACATGAAATTGCAAATTCCATCCAGGGCTCAACCGAGGATGGGGAAATTATTGTAGAAATACAATATGAAAAAGAAGAACGCCAGGGCGTTTACGTTTTGATGGAATTAATTGACGATTACAATGAAGAAGATGAATAGCTTTGAAACAAAAACCAAAAACATGCGCACACTGCGGTGAAGAATTTACTCCGGAAAGGAGAAATGGGATTTATTGTTCCCGGACATGCAGGCATTTCAGTTGCACATTAAAATAGATGCCAGTCGCTTTCAAATCATAAGCGTTAACTTTTTCTACTTATCATTTCCCAAAACATTATTTTGCACAATGATGTTTAAAAGGCAATCACCTTTGCTGTAAATATATGATGTGGTTTAATGATAATTGTTCTAAACTTTTAATCATTCCGAACAACATTTTTGATATTTCTTCGGCTTTCTGATAAAAAGAAACAAAAGCATCATCCTGAATAACCAGTTCATCTTTCAAAACATCCAGAATAGCAACGCATTCAAAAATTGAGCTTCGTGAAATGATATAAATTTCGTTGAACAGCTTTTGAGACTCCCGGTGCCTTCCGCAATATTGAGGACAATACTAAATGAGGCTCGCCTTAGTTGGTCTTTAGTTACGCCAGTGTAAAATTTCCCGGCAGTAGCAGAGAAGAGAATATAGCCGCTTGCCATACATAGAAGAATAAAAAAAGCAGAGCCAATTCAAGAGCTCTGCTTTCTTTGAGTACAATGGGTGGGTAGATTGTCGAACGAACTGACGAATTCTATCGCATCATTTGAAAACACTTCATTCTATAAAAAATGAATTCGTTTCAACAATTCTTCCGCTTTTGCTCATAAATAATAATCTATACTCACCCTGTGGTAATTTTTCAGGTAAGTTTCCTACAGTAAATATAGTTAATGCTGAATTCGATCCATATACCCATGGAAGACCACATAACATTCCACTAGGTGTTTCATGAGTGTTTTCCCAAGTTGTATCTTTTCTGATTTCTAATCTCCACCAAGGTCCCGAATCACAATCACCTGTACTGACAATTGTCCCTTTTAGAAATACTGAAATAACTTCTCCTAATTTGTACGTTGTTTCGTTGGTTTTTATGATCATAGTTGTATCCGGTTGATTTTGCGTCCATCCGTTAAATGACAACATTATTACACAACAAAAGGTAAGGAATCGATTCATGTTGATACTTTTTAGTTGGTACAAATAGTTTTAAAAAAGGTTCAGACTATTGATGTTAAAGTAAGACTATTTCCACATTATCTCAGAATAATTTATCATACAAAGTGGATTATTTTAACCTACAATTTCAAATAAAAAATGCCGTTTAGAATCACTAAACGGCATTTTGCATCATTGTACCGAAGGAGGGAATCCCTGTCTGCTTGACGCAGTCAGGCAGGGAACCCTCACTCTATCTGAAAACATAATGACCTAAAAAACAAAAAGCAGAGCTCAGCTCTGCTTTTTCTGTACACGAAGACCCAGAAATCTCTAACCAATTCCTTGAAGATCTGGAGCTGATTGACGAACTCAGGCCGTTTATCGAACCAAAGGAGATGCCGGAATGACAGCCGATAGACAATGAGTGAGAGGCAAGGAATAAACGTGATTTGTTAAAATTTCGGACTTACTATTAACCCTACAAACAGTCAATCTTTAAGTCTTCGCAACTGCCCTTTTGCTCCTTTTTAGTCAATCTTCCGGCCACATCGAAGTACTCCCAAATGCCACAGGGACATCTTTCACCCATCATAAAGTACTCCTCAGACGTTCTCGACTTTACCAAGCCAGTGGGATAGTATTCGATTGATTTTAATACAATATGGGTTTCGTCATAGGTTGTCCCATCAGAATAGTCGTACTCCTTTTTTAGAATTAAAATACCTGTTGTATCGTAGAATTGTTCAGCTAATACTGCAATACCACCATTCATTTGAATTTCTTCCCATTCGTGTTTTAATTTACCATTTGCATAACACTCTTTAAAACGATGATTTCCAGTGATTGAATCAACTGACTCAACCGCATTATGTTTAGGTTCTGCTAAATGAATAGAATCTCTTTTGTGGATTTTAGTATTATCAGAAAAATTCCGCTCTTCTTCTGAATACGAACAGCCAAGTAGAAATGTCAAAATAATTACAGGAAAAATATAATTCATATTACTTACCGGGTCGTTAACAATAGTTAAATTGCAATCTAAAGGTAAGATATTAAAATGGAAAGAGCCTCAAATAACAATCGCTCAAATCAACTTCAAGACCGAATATTTGAAGGGCTTTATGGCGAACAAACCAAATTGAATCAAATTGAAATTCAAAAATACAAATCCAATCCGGTTGAGGGTTACCTCGCCTATGTGAATGATTTTTATAAGAAAGATATTCCACCACAATTTCGAGAATATCCAATTTCATTGGTGAAGATTATGCTGTTTTCCTATTTAAAGAATTATCAAAAGAATGAAGAAATACCGTTGTTATATGCAGAAATCCTTTCTAAGGATATTATAGACACACCAGGGACATCCGTTTCTAACAAGTATCAAGGGATGATGGATTCTTATCATGCCTATAAGCAATCCATAGAAACGAAGAATCGTTTAATAATTTGGGAACTTGCTAAAAATGCATTCTTGAGTTATAATGAATTTCTAAATGGGGTGTTAGGTCTTATAATTATTAATCTTCGAGTGGCAAATGAATTAAATTATAAACCGGGTATACTAAAGAATAATTACGGAGTCAATCGTAATCAGTATTTGGAAATCATTCCCGAAGATATTTTTTTCGATTTGTTCAGTGAGCTTTTACATCCCGATTTAAGGAATGCAATAGGTCATCAGACTATTTGGTTTGACGAAAAAAGATTGGTGGTTACTTATCAAGCAAATACCGATGGTGAGGAAAAGCATTTACCGCTTGAAGAATTTATTTACTTAACTTCTAAAGCCTCATATTTGGGTGAAGCATATTTAGTGGGATTATGTGCAATTGGTGTTATGAAATCGAAAAATATCATGGATAAGACACGATTACCCAAAGAGCTATTCCTATTTTTGATGGAACATGCTCCTCCCATAATTAAGTAGAAATTGCACTTATGATGAATTTCAAATCAATTATAAAATCTGAATCGTATAATCTAAGATTGTTTTCCTTGCTGAATAATTAACTTGACGTATAACCTCGAAAAGAAATTGTCAATTTTAATTTCCCTTTCTTCTTCAGGAGCCATTTTCAATTCACTTAAAAATTCCTGCCACTTCAGATCGGAAGAGCACACGTCTGAACTCCAGTCACTGACCAATCTCGT
>ERZ761609.1583-NODE-1583-length-19330-cov-8.286485_pt1 | contig 19330 bp, 18 predicted proteins | sample MGYA00511163_ERZ761609 | MGnify/ENA primary metagenome ERZ761609 (study PRJEB28899, sample SAMN02445070) | bioreactor sludge metagenome | biome: EBPR sludge | place: Australia: Brisbane, Thorneside Wastewater Treatment Plant | collected 2011-12-16 ... | reverse complement strand
CCTGAGCCCGCCCTTTTTTGTCTGAGAGCAACCGGGCCTCCACGGGAGCGTGCGGAACGGGCCACGCAGGCTTCTCTCGGACGCGTTCTGGACGGCCGGCTGCTCGACAGAGCGGCTTTGATTGCCCATCACCAGGACCTGCCGCCGGCCTCGCAATGATCTCGTCTGCCAATGGGGCCGACGTGGTCGATCTGTAGTTCCGGGCGCCGGTCAGCCATCTCGCGCAACTCGACTGGGCCGGGTTCGACAGCGACCCTGTCGAAAGGTCCCCCCCCCACACGACGACATCGCGTACCGGGCGGCGATCGATGCGGTGATGACGGTGGGTTGGTGCGCGTTGTCACGCTTCGGACTGGCGCAATTCCTGGGCCATGACCAAGCGCGCGATGAAGACCCTGCGTCGAATGACGGCTGACGGACAACTGGCTCTTGCCGTCGAGGCTCGCGTCGAGGCAGGGCGGGATCTGGCGAGGACGCCACCGAGTTTTTCTGGAGCGTCGTCCAACTGACGCAGAAACGTCACAAGTCAAACTGAACGAACACGAACCAGAATTTCGGTGTTGCTCGTTGCCCGCTTCCGGGAAATTCTAAAGTTCGGATCTCTGGACTTCGATCACACGGCTGACAAATGACCAGATAGATACGTCTCTAAAATTGAACTTTCTTTTTATATGCGGAACTCGCGTTCCGAATTTATTGCGTCCTCGTTTTTACTTTCGTTCCGTCTGATCGACGATCCTTGTTTTCCGATCTTTCTCAAAATTCGAACGCCCAAGACGGCGGAGCTTTGTGCTTCGTGTGTCCGGCAATCAAAACCCTTCTTCGCAGGAGGTCGAGCATGCATGGCATTTCAATGTCTGAAGACCTGACGACAACTCTCAGGAGCATCGGCACGAAACAATCATCATGCGGCCAAACATCCGCCGACATCGTAGCGTCAAACCCTCGGCCCTACGTTTTCCGCGGGTCATTGCGCCGAAGGAGCCTTGCGCTCTTTCGCGTCGGTGGTGCGCGCGGCGCGAACCGACAGGTGTGTGCGTGACCGATGTTCAAACCCGTCTCCGGGCCCTCGGGCCCGACGACGTCAAGACGTTCGTGTCCTGGCTCAAGCGGGATACCGACGCCCTCGAACATTCAAACCCCCTCCATATGGAGGGTATCGCCCGTCTCGTCAAAGCGACGACGCTTCGCGGCATGGTGATCGAATACCGCCTAAATCAGGCAGAACCGTGGACGATCGGAGCCATGGGAGGTTCGGTGTTCCTTGTGGACGAGGTCGCCAACGACCTCGAACGCAAGCCCATGCCCTGGGCGTTCCCGCGGCTTCTCGCGGCGGAGATCAAACAGCCGGGCTCCGCCCTGCTCCCGGTGGCGCAGGTGGCGCAGCGGAACCGTGCAGGCGGCCTCGATCTCTTGCTGCACTACATGCAGGGATCATGGGACTTCACCGATCCGATCTGGCGGGCAGTCGCCACGCGCGCGCACGACGGATTTATCGGCGACCATCGCGGCTACCGTCTGCGCCGGGCGTTTCAGGAAGGTGTCATCCGCAAGCCCGACATCTACGAGACGACCGGCTATCGGCGTCTTGCAGCGTTCGACATGGCGGAGTCGGGGGCGCACGGGGCGAAGCGGAAGAAGCCGGCCGAGGCCAAGGGTCGTGCGCTCTATTTCGCCGACAGTGCCTACGTCCAGTCGCTCGCTCCGGGAACGTCGATCTGCAAGATGTTTCACCACCGCGAGCCCAAGTGCGGCTTTACGCGCACGGCACAGGCGATCCTCGTCGCTGCCGGGCGTGGATTGACCGACGAGGCGATCATGGCTGAGCTCGAATTGAGCCGGGATACGGTTCGTCGCGCGTGGCGTCACGTTTTCGAACGCATCGATGAAATCGTACCGCACGTTCTCGCGCACGTGAACGAAGGCGCCGGCAGGAGGCGGGGCAAGGAGAAGCGCCGCCCGGTCCTGGCATATCTCGCGGAGCATCCGGAAGAGTTGAGGCCCTATGAGGAACCCAAAACGGGTCGGCATGCGACGGGTACCCGACCGGGAAAGGCCCGCTGAATTTTTCAGGCCCGGGGGAAGCATGAAAATTCAGGCCAGCTTCCGGCCTCTGTCCCCCCGGTGGGAACCCGCCGCGTGCCGAGAATTGCAAATCGCGCGAAACAGAAGGAGGACCAAAAAGGGGTGCGCAGAGCATAATTTCCAGCCGCGTCACGGACGTCTGATCGGCAATAGTTAACCCAAGGATACGGGCTCGACGTCAGCCTGGTGACCATTCTAACAATAAGCTGTTTTTATGGGTTGCTGCATGGATTACAAATACCTGAGGTGTTAAGCGATCGTTGGTGCAGCGGACGTCGTGCAGCGAATTCATGAGCAGCTCGAACGAGCTTAGAGACGGTGCGAAAAAGCCAGATGAGCCACACACTTTCGGTGCCCCGTCCGCCGACGACATTAGATGAGTACGCAATGGCAGAGTGGGCCATCGTACATAATGTTTCCGATCCGCGCCGTTTTGTTCCGCCTGTTCGCGCCAGTGACCGTGTGGTGCTGGACGTCGGCTGCGGAAGTGGGCAGACGCTCACTGCGCATGAATTCAGAAACGTCCGCGAGAAGCATGGAATCGACATCGACGCCGGCGCCATCGACCGCGGCCGCGCGGCGTTCCCCGACCTGCATCTCGCGGTCGCGCGGGCCGAGACTTTGCCGTACCCGTCTCGCACATTCGACCTCGTCTTTTCGCGGCTCGCGTGGCCTTATGCGGACATCCCAGCAGCGGCGGCCGAAGCCCTTCGCGTGCTGAAACCAGGCGGCCGCCTTTGGGTCGCCATGCATGTCTGGGGGATGGAAAAGGAACGCCTCGTTGCGGCCCTGCGTGACGGGCAGCTGCGCGCCCTGTTCAGTCGCGCACCCGTACTGGTCAACAGCATCGCTCAACATATCTCGAGCCGACCCCTGCCGCTGCCGAAGCTGGTGACACGGGAAACATTCCAGACTGCGCGCGGCCTGCGATCAATTCTCACACGCGCCGGCTTCACCGACATCACCGATACGCGTACACCGACATTGATCTTCAGCGCTCGCCGCCCATAGGGAAGGAAGGCGTGACCTTACGCTGACCGGTCGGATTGCCGGCAGGACGTGCCGTCGTCTCACGCCAGCTTGCCGGCTGTCTGCAGCTTCGCCCGCAGCGTCGCGGTGGCGATTGCGAGACGATCCGGATCGGTCGAACGCAGGACGAGGTTCGTGCCGAAGATGCGGTTTTCCTTGTTGAAGGGATAGCTGCCCATCGAGACGTCCGGATATTCCTTCTGATGGGCGCCGAACATGTCGGCGATCTCACCCTCGGGCCGGTTCAGCTCGATCGTCTCGGAAAGCATCTTCCGGCCGGTTCGGAGGCTCGGCGTGACCGCGTCCAGCATCACCTGCATGATGTTCGGCACGCCGGCCATGACGATGACGTTGCCAATCTTGAAACCGGGGGCGATCGAGACCTTGTTTTCGACGAGTTCGGATCCTTCCGGCAGGCGCGCCATGCGCAGGCGGGCCGGTGTCAGTTCGAGGCCGCGCATCTCGTAGTACGGCTTCATGATCGCGAGCGCGCGCGGGTCGACGTCGATGCCGACGCCGAACGCCTTGGCGACGCAGTCGGCGGTTATGTCGTCGTGGGTCGGCCCGATGCCGCCGGTCGTGAAGACATAGGTGTATCGCGCTCTCACAGCGTTGAGGGCGGCCACGATTTCCGCTTCGACGTCTGGTACGATCCGGACCTCGCGCAGGTCGATGCCGATCGCTGTCAGATGATCGGCGATGTAGCCGATATTCTTGTCCTTGGTACGCCCGGACAGGATCTCGTCACCGATGACGAGTATTGCGGCGGTGATCGTTTCGGTCTGGTCGGACATCGGTTTCGTCTCCTCGTGCGGCATCAATGCCGCTAACCTGCCAGCGGAGCAAGTGGCCCGTTGCGCAAGGGTGGCGTGACGGCCCTGCGCACGTTAACGTCCCGGCATCTGAGAAAACGGAATCGCCCATGAAGTTCGCCTCGCCCCTCGTCCGCGGCACCCTGGTCCAGCGCTACAAGCGCTTTCTCGCCGATGTGCGGCTCGACGACGGGACCGTGGTGACAGCGACATGCCCGAATACCGGCTCCATGATCGGTCTCAGGGAGCCCGGTCAGACTGTCTGGCTGTCGACGTCGGACAGCCCGACCCGCAAATACCGGCACACCTGGGAAATGGTCGAGCATGATCAAGGCAAGGGGGGCAGGCTCGTCGGCATCAATACGAGCCACCCGAACAAGCTGGTCGAGGAGGCGATACGCGCCGGCAAGATGCCGAAGCTCGACGGATATGCCGAACTCAAGAGAGAGCAGAAATACGGCAGGAATTCACGCATCGACATTCTGCTGTCAGACCCCGGCAAGGGCCTCTGCTACGTCGAGATCAAGAACGTGCATCTGTCGCGATCACCTGCGGTCGCGGAGTTCCCGGATTCGGTGACCGAGCGCGGCGCGAAGCATCTCGACGAACTCGCGGACATGGTGCGCGAGGGCCACAGGGCGGTGATGGTTTTTCTGATCCAGCGGAGCGATACGAAGCGGTTCGTGCTCGCGCCCGACATCGATCCCGGCTATGTCGCCGCGTTCGATCGGGCCGCGACGGCGGGCGTCGAGATGATGGCCGTGCGATGCAAGTTGTCCGAAAGCGGAATCTCCGTCGACAAGCCGGTTCCCGTCGAACGGGCGGTCTAGCGCCGCATTCCGGGCGGATTTGGCTGAGGCAGGTGCGTCGGCTATATTCGACGACTTCAGAAAGGATGAGATTGCGTCCCCATGGCCTCGCGTGACGACATCGTCATCGAAATCACACCGGAGGTGCTGCTCAAGGCCTACGCGTGCGGAATATTTCCCATGGCGGAGGCGGAAGACGATCCGGCGCTCTACTGGATCGAACCGCAACTGAGGGGCGTGCTGCCGCTCGATCGCGTGCACGTCCCGCGCCGGCTGGCGCGCACCGTGAGACAGGGTGTCTTCGAGGTCCGGGTCGATACCGATTTCGAGGGTGTCATACGCGGGTGCGGGGCGCAACGGCCAGGCCGGCAGACGACGTGGATCAACGAGAAGATCCGCAAGCTGTATCGGGCCCTGTTCCAGCGCGGGTATTGCCACACCGTGGAAACGTGGCGCGACGGGCAACTCGTCGGCGGGCTCTATGGCGTCGCGCTTGGCGGGGCGTTCTTCGGCGAGAGCATGTTTTCGACCGAGCGGGACGCGAGCAAGGTGGCGCTCGTGCACCTCGCCGGGCGACTGATAACCGGTGGTTTCACACTGCTCGATTGCCAGTTCATCACCGACCATCTCGCGCAGTTCGGAACGGAAGAGATCGAGCGCGATGCCTTCCATCTCCGTCTCGAGGAGGCACTCAAGATTCCCGCCGACTTCTTGAAACTGCCGGCAGACGCAGGCGGGCTTGAAGTGCTGGACATCATTGCGCGACACGCCGGGCGGAACGCATGACCGACGGCGAGAGGCGGCTCATCGAGCGGGATCCGGAGCATCAGGCGCGGCATGACGCTGCCATGCGCGAGGGCTACGTCGCGCGACGATACCGGGCTGCGTATTTCGGCGTAGCTATGTTCGGCGTCGTCGTCCTGCTTTGGATACTGCGGATCGTCGGCGTCATCTGATCAGAAGGGACGCAGCGGATGGACCGAGATCCACCCGCTTCGTCTGCTCATGATGCCATCAGGCGCCGGTCAGTTCAGTGATGACGGGCCGGGCGTGCGGCGTGCTTCTTCTTCGCCTTCGGCGGCATGATCACGCGGTCGATGACGTGAATGATGCCGTTCGAGGTCTTGATGTCGGTCTTGGTGACATTCGCGCCGGATACCTTCACACCCTTGCGCAGATCCACGGCGATGTCGGACCCCTGAACTGATTTCACGCCGAACTGTTTCGCCTTCGCGGCGGTGATGCGGCTCGCGGGATAGCTGCCGGCGACAACGTGGTACGTGAGGATCGACGTCAGCATTTTCTTGTTCTCGGGCTTCAGAAGGTTTTCGACTGTTCCCTTCGGCAGCTTGGCGAAGGCTTCATCGGTCGGCGCGAAGACCGTGAACGGTCCCTTGCCCTTCAGCGTGTCGACGAGGCCGGCCGCCTTGACGGCAGCGACCAGTGTGTTGAACGAACCTGCCTTCACCGCGGTGTCGACGATGTCCTGGGCGCGGGCAGATGCGCCACCCGCCACGAGGACCGGCGCGAGAATGGCGGCGGCGAATGTCATGCGAAGCGCTGCGTACATAAAAAAACCTCCGTTGGAGCGGGACGATACCGCTTCAACGGAGGCCGATCATGACCGGATCATTCGGCAGAGCCGGATAAATTTTTTCGTGATGTGTGATCCAGCGTGTCCCTGCGGGACGGCGACAGGTCAGTGCAGGTCGACACCAGTCGCGTCGGCGATCTCGTCACGGGTCACACCGGGGGCGAGTTCGACGAGCTTGAGGCCACCCTTGGTGACTTCCATGACGCCGAGATCAGTGATGATCAGATTGACGACGCCGACGCCCGTGAGCGGAAGATTGCACTTGGGAAGGATCTTCTTGTCGATAGAGCCGTCCTTCTTCTTGGCGGTATGCTCCATGACGACGACGACGCGCTCGACGCCGGCAACGAGGTCCATCGCGCCGCCCATGCCCTTGACCATCTTGCCCGGGATCATCCAGTTAGCGAGATCGCCGCTCTCGGATACCTGCATGGCGCCGAGGATGGCGAGGTCGATATGGCCGCCGCGGATCATGCCGAAGCTGTCGGCAGACGAGAAGATCGCAGAGCCAGGCAGCGTCGTGATCGTCTGTTTGCCGGCGTTGATGAGATCAGGGTCGACCTCGTTTTCCATCGGGAAAGGGCCGATGCCGAGCAGGCCGTTTTCGGACTGCAGCATGACGCTCATGCCGTCGGGGATGTAGTTCGCGACCAGCGTCGGAAGGCCGATGCCGAGGTTCACGTAGAAGCCGTCGCGCAGTTCCTTGGCGGCGCGCTGTGCCATCTGTTCACGGGTCCAGGCCATAGGTTGTCTCCAGGGAGCGAAAAGTGTTGATGCGTGATTAGTGAATTGTCACTCGCCAATCGCGAATGGTAGGTTCTCGCGAATGATTTCCCTTCGATTAGTTTTCTATTTGCATTGATCGCTAGCGGACCAACTATCTGCGGCGTACGATTCACGGAACTTCACTTTTGGATCCAGTCGTCCAATGCCATTAGCTGAACTGTACTCGGTCATTTTGATGTTGAGCTCAAGCCCGGGTGCCTTCTTCAGCATAATGAAGTCGAACGAACTGTTTTTGTGCTTCTCCCAGCCATCTCTTAACTTGGACTCGATCCGTTCGCTAAGCACATAGGCTGGCAACCAATCGTGCTCTACTTGAAGTGACCGCAGTTGTCCGTCCTTGAACCATCCAAGCATCTTCGCATTGCCGAACTTGAAATTCTCCAACAGCCATGGATAGCTCATTTCAACTAACACACATGAGCCTATGACTTTTCGACCTAGGATTTTGTTGGCTTGCTCCGAAGATTCGCCAAGATGAAGTGGTAGTTCAAACTCTGATTGCGTCATTCCGAAGCGAAAATAGTTCGCAATCCGCCACTCCGTCGCAACCGTTTCGGACGTTAGGAGCAAGACAATTCCGATCAAAACTGGAACTGACTTCCAAGTGTGCCATGGCAAAAAGTTGCAAGACATCGTGAGCCGCCACTCACACCCTTAGGCTTTGCGAACCGTGCGCTGCTCGATGCGCTTTTCCGGTGTCGCATTGAGAACGATGCGCTGGACGAAGATGCCGGGCGTGTGGATGTGGTCGGGGTCGAGGGCGCCCATCTCGACGATCTCCTCGACCTCGGCAATCGTGACCTTGCCGGCGGTGGCGACGTTCGGATTGAAGTTTCTCGCCGTCTTCCGATAGATCAGGTTGCCGCTCTTGTCGGCTTTCCATGCCTTGACGAGGGAGATATCTGCGGTGAGGGACCGCTCCATGATGTACTTCTGGCCGTCGAACTCGGCGACGGGCTTGCCTTCGGCGACGATCGTGCCGTAGCCCGTCTTGGTGTAGAAGGCCGGGATGCCGGCGCCGCCCGCGCGCAGCTTCTCGGCGAGCGTGCCCTGCGGGGTGAATTCGAGTTCAAGTTCGCCGGCGAGGAACTGGCGCTCGAACTCCTTGTTTTCGCCGACGTAGGACGAAATCATCTTCTTGATCTGGCGCGTCTCGAGCAGGAGACCCAGGCCGAAACCGTCGACGCCGGCGTTGTTGGAAATCGCGGTCAGGTTTTTCGCGCCACTGTCGCGCAAGGCGGCGATCAGTGCCTCGGGAATTCCGCACAGGCCGAAACCGCCGACGGCGACCGTAATGCCATCCCGTGCGAGGCCTTTCAACGCCTCGGCGGCGCTCGGATACACCTTGTTCATCGCTCTAACGCTCCCAATGGTTAAGCTCGGGCCGTCTGGCCACGTCGGGTCAGGATCGGTGAGGCGGTAGCAGCCCCGACCGCAAAGATCAACGGGGAGCGGCCGGCCCGGCCCTTGCATTTCAACCGTCCGAAGGGCACGAACATCGGCCACGGCGGGCGGTGTGGACATGGAGTGGCGAGGCCGGTGCGACAGGCATTCACGATTGGCGGGGAGCAGATTGCGCCGGGGCAGCGACGGATCGTCGACATGCCGGTGTCGAAACTGTCCAACCATACGCCGGTGACATTGCCGGTCCATGTGCTGCACGGTATCCGGCCGGGGCCGACGATGTTCGTTTCGGCCGCTATCCACGGCGACGAACTCAACGGCGTCGAGATCATCCGGCGTCTGCTCCGCACCCTGCAACCGGGCAACATCAACGGCACACTGCTGTGCGTGCCGGTGGTCAATGCGTACGGCTTCATCGGCCGGTCACGGTATCTTCCGGATCGCCGCGATCTCAACCGCTCGTTCCCCGGCTCGTCGGGTGGCTCTCTGGCCGCACGTCTCGCGCACCTCTTCCTCAAGGAGGTCGTCTCGCGCTGCAGTTTCGGCATCGATCTGCACACTGCGGCGGTCCATCGCGTGAACCTGCCGCAGATCCGGTGCAGCATCGACAAGGACCGGCGAGCGCTCGACCTGGCCGAAGCCTTCGGGGCGCAGGTCGTTCTCGAAAGCCCTGATCGGGCGGGATCGCTGCGGAGGGCGGCGCGCGATATCGGTGTCGACGTGCTCGTCTACGAGGGCGGTGAAGGGCTCCGCTTCGACGAATTCGCGATCGCAGCGGGAACGCGGGGGATCGCCAACGTCATGCTGCATCGAGGCATGCTGGAACTGCCCGATGGTGTGGAGCCCGACAAGGCCGCCAGCCGTGGCGAGAGCGGCGTCCTTATCGCGAACGCGTCGAAGTGGGTCAGGGCACCGGACGGCGGAATCTTCCGTGCCGTCCGGACGATCGGCAACGCTGTGAGCACCGGGGACATCATCGGGTATGTGGCAAATCCGTACGAGGATAGCGAGGCTCCCGTGCGCTCTAGCGTACGCGGCATCATCATCGGGCGGACGACGCTGCCGATCGTGAACATGGGCGACGCGCTGTTTCACGTCGCATGGTCGGGCGACCACATGCCGGAGCGGCGGGCGGCCAAGGTTCACCTGCACCGCGAGGATCGCGACAGCGGGACCGAGCCGATCATGGACGAGGACGAGATCATCTGAGGATGCGCACCGGCGCGCCCGTCAGCGTGCGCCAGAGTATGCGCCGCTACGAGCCGACACGGCCTTTCGCCATGGTGCGGTGGAGCAGCAGGACCGGCCAGAGCCCGACGAGAACGATGGCCAGCGCGCCGGGTGCTGCAGTTTCGAACTCCTCGAGCGAGGCGGCCGCATAGACGGTCGTTGCAAGCGTATCGAAATTGAAGGGTCTGAGCAGGATCGTCGCCGGCAATTCCTTCATGCCGTCGACGAAGACAATGATGGCTGCGGTTCCGAGCGCGGGCACGATCAGCGGCAGGTGGATACGGCGGAGGGCCGACGCTGCGGTCTCACCTAGTGTGCGGGCGGCCGCATCGAGGTTCGGGGACAGACGTTCGAGACCGGCCTCGATCGCGCCGAGTGCTGCGGCGAGATAGCGGATGACGTAGGCGACGATGATGACGAAGACGGTTCCCGACAGCAGCAAGCCGGTCGATATGCCGAAGGTCTTGCGCATGAAGCCATCGACGGCATTGTCGATGCCGGCCAACGGGATCAAAAGACCGAGAGCCAGGACGGTGCCGGGCATGGCGTAGCCGACGCGGACGGTCAGATTGCCGAGCGTGACGATCCGGGACCGAAGCACGCGGGCTGCGTAGGCCAGGACGACCGCAAGGGCAACGGTCAGGACCGCAGCCACCGCCGCCAGCCAGAAGCTGTTCCAGACAGCGACGGCGAATTTCGTCGTCCAGATAACGTTCGCATGGCCGATGGAGGAACGCAGCAGCACCAGGGCTGGAATGACGAAGCCGACGAGAACCGGCATGGCGCAGGCAAACGTCGCGAGCCACGCCCGCCAACCGCTCAGTTCCTCGGGGACGATCGCCCGGATGCGCTGCGTGGTGTCGCGTTGGGTGCCACGGCCCCTCCCGATACGCTCGGCGGCGACCAGGACCAGAACGAAGCCGACTGCCAATACTGCGAGCTGGGCCGCGCCCTCCAGGCTGCCGCGCTGAAGCCAGGTTGCATAGATCGCGACGGTGAAGGTCTCGACGCCGAGGTACTGTACGGCGCCGAAGTCACTCATCGCCTCCATGCAGGCGAGCGCGGCGCCAGCGGCAATCGCAGGGCGCGCCAGCGGCAGGACGACAGACCATAACGCGCCCGTCTGGGACCGGCCGAGCGTGCGCGCCACCTCGAGCACGCAGACGGATTGAAGCAGGAAGGCAGCGCGGGCGGCGAGGTAGACATACGGATAGAGAACAGCCGACAGGACGAATACGGCGCCGAGCGTCGACCGCATTTCCGGAATCAGCATGTTGGCTGCCTTCGGGCCGAGCAACGAGCGGGCGGCGGTGTGGACCGTGCCGGAATAATCGAGAAGTTCGACGAAGCAATAGGCGGCGATGTAGGTCGGGATCGCCAGCGGCAGCACGAGCAGCCGATCGAGAAGCGCGGACCCGGGAAAGCGGTACATCGTCACGAGCCAGGCGGCCGTGGTGCCGATGCTGATCGTGAAGATGCCGACGCCGGCAAGCACGACGAGTGTCGTCGTGGTAGCGCGCGGCAGGATCGTCGAGGCGAGATGGGCGAACTGACCGCCGCCCGGCTTCAGGGCGAGCCAGACGATGGTTGCGATCGGCACGAGAACAAGAATGATGATCGCGGCGATGCCGATGCGGCCGAGAAGCTCGGACAACGGCATGGAGATGGCCGCCCAGGCCCGCTTCCTGCTCGCATATCTGGCGGCACCTGCTGTCACGTCGTCGCGATTCCCGTGTCACCGGCCCGGAGTGCGGACCACGGTGGTCTTTGCCAGAATGGCGCGGGCCTTGGCAATGGCGGTGGTGCGGTCTGGGGCGAGAGATACGTTGTCCTGCCGCAGCAGCCCCGACCGGTGGAGCGTGACCCTGGGTTGGCCGGAGAGCCCTGCGACGACCACGCGGCATCCCCGGCCGGATGCAGCGGCGACGAGTTCCTCGAGTACTTCGGTCACGGTCGCGTCGATCAATGGTACTTCCGCGAGGTCGAGAACCAGGACGCGGGCGTCCTGGCTGCCGACCCGGAGCGCATCGGCCACACGGGTCGATTGGCCGAAGAACAGCGGCCCCCTGAACGTCATGACGCGCAGGGCCTCGTGCTGGTCGTCGGGTGCATGGTCAGGTGCCGTGACGACCTCGGGCTTCTCGATGCCGGCGACCTCGGCCATGCGATGCATGAAGAAGATCGAGGCGAGCACGACACCGGTTGCAATGGCGGTGTTCAACTCGGCGAAAACCGTCAACGACAGCGTCGCGAGCAGAACGATGAGATCGTCGCGCGGCGCCCTGGTCATGAAATGCCAGAGGGTCTTCGGCTCGACCAGACGCCAGCCGACGGTCATCAGGACGGCTGCAAGCGCGGGGAGGGCGAGATACTTCACGAGCGGTGCGGCAGCCGCGACCATGGCCAGCAGGAACACACCGTGGAGCATGCCGGATACCGGTGTCTGCCCGCCTGCCGAAATGTTCGTGCCCGTTCTCGCGATGACGCCTGTGACGGGCATGGCCGCAAACAGTGCGGAAGCGATGTTGGCGACGCCTTGGCCGAGGATCTCGGCATTCGGGTTGTGGCGCGTGCCGGCCAGCGCGTCGGCCGTTACCGCCGAAAGCAGGCTCTCGACACCGATCAGCAGGGCGAGTGTCAGCGCCGTGGGCAGCAGGTCGAGGATGGTGGCGAGATCGGTCGCCGGCAGTGCCGGTGCCGGCAGTCCACGCGGCATCTCGCCATAGCGACCGCCGATGGTCGGCAGGTCGATGCCGAGTGCAACCGCGCCAGCCGAGACGATCGCAATGGCCAGCAACAGACCGGGCAGTCTCGGGGCGAACCGGCGGAAGCCCTGGATCAGCAGGATCGTGACGATGCCGGCGAGGATGGCGGCAACCGACCACGTTGGGCGGGCTGCCCAGATATCCTGGAGCTTGTGCAGGACTTCGCTCGAGACCTTGCCGGGCATGCCGACGAAATCGCGAAGCTGGCCGACAAGAATGAGAACGCCGACGCCTGTCGTGAAGCCGAGGATCACCGGTCCCGGCACGTATTTTATGTAGTCTCCAAATCGAAACAGTGCGGCTGCGACCAGAAGGGCCCCGGCAATGAATGTCGCCGTGACGAGGCCCGGCAATCCCTTGGTGTTGACGATCTCGGCCACGATGACGATGAACGCGGCGGCCGGCCCACCAACCTGGAGGCGACTGCCGCCGAGGAGGGAGACGAAAAATCCGCCGACGATGGCGGTGACGAGGCCGACCGACGGCTGGACGCCGGAACCGATCGCGATGGCGAGTGACAGTGGCAGGGCGAGTATGGCGACGGTCAGGCCGGCGAATGCGTCGGCTGCGAATTTTGCCGACGAGTATCCCTCGCGCAATGCCACGACAGACGCCGGTGTGAAGGCCGAGAGGTAGTTTTTCACCTGATGCCTGGTGGGCATGGCGAGGCCAGCGCGGCCCGCGCGCCGCTTAACCTGACGCATCGGTTGTCCCTTCAAATCACGACGTCACGAAGTAACGGCGGCGAACCGAAAGATAGAGCAGCAGGGAGGCGACCTGCAAGGCGAGGAAGAAGCCGAAGGCTGCGACGTAAGCGTCCTTGGCATAGCCGCCGCCAGCCGAGCGCGGGAACAGGTCGATGATGTAGCCGATGGCATACTGGACGAGAAAGGCCGTCATGAAGAGCAACAGGTTGACGGCAGTATTCGAGCGGCCGGCGAGGGCTGCGCCGAAGTGGGTCGACAGCCAGGGATAGGCCAGGATCGCGACCTGACCGGTCATGCCGAAGACGAGCCAGGCGATGAAACGCAGCGGCACGACATCGAAAACGATCAGGGCCTGAGACACGATGAAGGCCACGATGAAGCCGATCATCACGTCGAGATTGTGCACACCCCGCCGGCCGAGCCAGTCGGCGATCGTCCCTGACACCAGGATACCGACGAAGAAGCTCGCCGCCATCCAGAAGAGCACGCCGGCGACACCCTCGCGATCGAGGCCGGCGATGTCACGCAGCCAGGGTGCGGCCCACAGGGTCTGAATGGCGATGTGGGTGCCCGCGGTCGTGCACAGGAGTGGAACGATGAGCCAGAACTGACGATCGGAATAGATCTGGCCGACAGCACGCAGAGAGTTGCGCAGCGTGTCGGAGCCGAGCGAGTTCTTCTTTTCCGGCACCGTGACGAAGATGATGCAGGCGACAACGGCCGTGGCTGCGGCGAGCACGAGAAAGACATTGCGCCAGCCGTAAAGTCGCACGGCCCACTCGGTCGGCTGTGTCGCGACGAGGAGACCGATCGCGCCCATCGACATGACGAAGGAGTTGGCAAGCGCGCGGCGCTCGGGTGGCACCCACATCACCACCGCCTTGAAGCCGGCCATCAGGCCACCGGCGACGCCGAGGCCGATGACTGCACGTGCGATGGTCAGGCCAAAGGCGGTCGATGACGACGCGAACGCCACCGCTCCGGCCGCCGCAATGAGCAGAAGACAGAACTGGACGCGGCGCGGTCCGTATCGATCGAGCAGAATTCCGAGCGGGAGCTGGCAGATGGAAAACGCGAACAGGTACGCAGCAGTCAGCAGGCCGAGGTCGGACGCCCGCAAGCCGAGTTCAGACACGAGGTCGGGGGAGACGACGGCGTTCACGGCCCGGAACAGGTAGGAAAAAAAATAGCCGAGACCAAACGGCATGAGGGCGAACAGGGCGGTCCGGACCGGACCGAGGCCTTCCTGTGCCGTTTCGGATCGTGCTGACACGTTCTGTCTCCCCTCCCCTTTACCAGCGCGCTCACGGCGCGGCCGGCTGCTGGCGCTCGAAGCGCCAGTCCTGTCACCGATATACAGGCCGAGCCCGGCGCAGCGTCAATGGCGGAGCCGTGCCGCTTTGAGCAGGCAGGCCATCCCGTGGCGCACGGAGACGCGCCGACACTTACTCGAGCAGATGGCCGCCATCGTACATACAGGCGATCCGGCCGAGTGCCGCCCGGCCGCGATCGGATGTCAGGAACGCGCCGAGATCGGCCGGCTGGGCGGCCGCATCCCGACGGGGCCACTCTGCTGTCCCGGCAAGGCCGGCCGCTCCCGACCCGGCATTTCGCGCCGACGCCTCGAGCCCGGATGCGAGGAGCTCAGTCAGAACATCCGGTGGCAGACGCGTCAGGTTGGCCATGAGACCGGCGACCAGCGCGTCGGCGAGCGCACGATCGGGATGATCCGGCCGTTCGGCCGCGCGACCGCAGTCCCAGAGGTGGGCTGCCGCGTCCCAGGGAAGCGGTGCCTTCGGAAAACGCCCTGCGAGCTCGCGCTTTTCCCCGGCGACATAATAGCGATTGAGGTTGTCGAAGAAGACGAACTCGTAGCCGCCCTGCCGGAGCGTCGCGTCCCACGGTTTCCAGTGATCGTCCTTGGCATTGGGATTGACGGCTTCGACGAGGATCACTTCGGGGCGGTGGCGTGAGAGATCGAGGCCTGCGATCACATCCGCCTCCGCACCTTCGACGTCGATCTTGAGGAACCGGATCGCGCCGAGATTCGCGTCGTCGATGAGATCGGAGAGCGGACGCACGCGGCGCCGGATCGTCCTGTAGGCTGCGCCGTATTGCTTTGCGCTGGCGGCGTTTTCGATGTTGGCGCTCGAAAGGCCGTGCAGACCTTCGACGACGTGGAAGTCGATTTCGCCGCTCGTTCTGCCGGCAAGATGCGCGATCACGGCGTCGCGCGGCCGGATAGCCGCATAGGCGTTGGCCAACTTCTCCTGCGGCTCGACGACGAGGCCACGCCAGCCCTTGAGATAGAACCAGAACGAGACGTTGTCGGCCACGGGATGGCCGCCGCCCACGTCGACATAGGCGCCCTGATCGACGTCCCGGAATACCTGTTCGAGTACGTAGTCCTCGAGGTTCTGGGCGTAGGAAAGCAGCATCGGCGGACCTTTTTTCTTGATCGGACCGAAGGAACCGGCCAAATCCCGGTGGTTTTATGGACAAACGCCCCGGCACACGCAAGGCAAGCCGCAATGACCTCCAGATCCCCCGCCCTGATCGAGCACTTCTCGGAGATCGCGGGCCGATACGACGTGCTGCTCTGCGACGTGTGGGGGGTCGTGCACGACGGCAAACGGGCGTTCGATGCCGCGAACGATGCGCTGACGCGGTTTCGCGCAAAGGGCGGCACGGTCGTGCTCGTGTCCAATGCGCCGATGCCGGGCGACGCGGTGGCGGCGCTCCTGGATCGACTAGGCGTTCTGCGGTCGGCCTGGGACGAGATCGTGACGTCCGGCGACATCTCGCTCAGGTATATCTCGGAGCGCGGCTACCGGCGGGTCTACGGTATCGGACCTTTGCCACGCGACGCCTCGTTCTTCGACCGACTGCCGGGGCGCGTCACGGACATCGCGGCGGCCGACTGCGTCGCATGCACGGGTCTCGTCGACGACCGCCGGGAAACGGCGGAAACGTATCGGCCATTGCTAGAATCCGCGCTTGGCCGTCGCGTCCCGTTCGTCTGCGCCAATCCCGATCTCGCGGTGCATGTGGGACATGACTTGCTGCCGTGCGCCGGAGCCATCGCCGACCTTTACGAGAAGATGGGCGGGCCGGTCGTCTGGGCGGGGAAGCCGCACGCTTCGGCGTATCAGACCGGGCTCGACGTGGCTCAGCGGATTCGTGGCAGTACGATCGACAAGCGCCGCGTGCTCGGCATCGGCGATGCGGTGCGGACCGATCTGGCGTCGGCGGCGGGGGCTGATGTCGACGGGCTTTTCATCGCGTCGGGGCTGCATCGCGATGACGTGATGCGAGCGGGGCGCGTCGATGTAGCCGCAGCGCGCCGCCTGCTCGATGAGGCGAATATGACAGCAATCGGCGTGATGGCCGCGCTCAAGTGGTGAGCACCCTCGCGTAGTTTCTCCGGGCTGACGTGAGCCGCGATCGTTGCCGGGTGCCTACGGATTATGTCGCAGGCATCATGGCCGCGCACGTCCGGTAGCGGTTACTTCCTGGCGGGCGGTGGGGCTTTCGCGGGCGGCGGCGTGTCCGCAGGCTGGAAGCCCGAAAACGTCATGTCGGGTGACGACGTATTGTGCCGCGAGAGGGAATTGCGGCCGGCCCAGACGCTCGTGCCGGTTGCGCGCGTGAAGCTCATGACCGGCTCCTGACGCCAGCTGCGCGCGCCCTTCTCCTTGACCGCGACATGGGCGACGTCGTTGTTGAACTCCGTCACGTACATCGAGCGCAGCATGGCAAAGGGGCGACCGCTGACGCCTTGCGAGAACTCGACGTCGAGGGCGTGACGGTCACGGTCGAGCGTTGCCAGTTTCACTGTTGCGGTCCCGCCGCGTTCGAAGGTCAGGGTGAATGTGCGGCCTTCCGGTTTGAATTCGATGTCCTTGATCTTGACGATCGGGCGGCCCTCCTCGACGACAGGGCCGACGAGGAACGACGAACCGAACGCGGTGGGCGCGCGGCCCTCCGGGGCGAGCGGGCGGATGCGCCAGTAGCCGTCCTGCGGATAAAGGACGAGTGTTTCTTCGCCGCCCATCGGACGGATGACCCAGAGCTGGAGAAGATGGAGGCCCTCGAACGTGCGGTCACCGACGCGAACGCTCGCGGTCGAGGGGCGCCAATAGGTCGGGAGTGTCCAGCCGACCAGCCAGAAATCGGGCTCTTCGTAGAGGGTCTGGCGACGGGTCTTGGTGAGACCGCTCTGGAAGACCGGATCGTCCTTCATGTCGCAGGCGGTCCAGTCGGCTTCGAAGCTGTCCTTCTGCATGGCGCCGATGTAGGCGGGATGGGTTGCCTCGATGCGGAACTTGCGGACTGCGGGCGCGGTCAGCGCGAGCGTGACATTGTCCTTTTCGGCGCAGAGCACCGGCTCGGACTGATTGACAATCTCGACGGCAAGCGGATCTGCGGCGCGCGCTACGACTGGAGCCGAGACCAGTGCGGCGAAAAGAAGGGAGAGCGCACCGAGGCGCTGTGCCATGTCAGAGCAACGTCGCATACACGTCTCCGGAATTGGCGGCATGCGGCAGGGCCTCGATGTGGGCGACCATATCGGTGCCGGACACGGGTGCGGCGAAGGTCAGCTTCTGGCTCTCGCCGAGCGCGATGTTGTAGGCGTAGTTGCCGAGCGACGAGATGCGGCGGATGCAGTCGTAGGCGACGTCGCGCTGGATGGTGGTGAACTCGAAGGAGAGAGCCGGCAGCGGTTTTGTCAAGCCTTCGAGGACGCTGCCTTCGAAGCCCTCGACGTCTATCTTGACGAAGCGGGGCGCGCCGTACCTGGCGATCAGAGCATCGAGCGTCGTAACGGGTACGCGGATCTGGCTGTCCCAGGCCTGGCCTTCCCAGCCACCGGCGCCGGCAGCGGCGCGGACAAAATCGGCCGACGCGGTGGTGACCGTCGGGTTCTCCGTATTGATGTGCAGGACCAGTTCGCCGGGGCTGGCGCCGCACGCGCTCTCGACGAGTGTTACGTCATTGTCGCCGGCATAGAGCGTGCGAATGACATGGGCGCACAGCGGCTGGGGCTCGAGCGCGACGACACGGGCACCGCAACGCCGGAACGAGCCGATGCGATCGCCGACGTGGCTGCCGATGTCGAAGGCGAGATCGCCGGGCCGCAGGATCGTGGCGTAGAGCCGGTCCATGGCGGCGTCGCGCGGCGCATCGCCATAATAGACATCGAGCGAGCGGTGCAGGGTTTTCAAGCCGGGGTCGGCGCGCAGTCTTGCGACAGCTTCAGCGATCTTGTTGTCGGGCATTTCCAGATGGACCTCGGTTACCTGCTCACACTGCGGATTTGCGGCGGCGGAGAAGCCGCCAGATTTGTGGCCCAAACAGGGCGATGGCCGCAAGAACCAGCAGGGAAAGTGAAAGCGGGCGTGTGAACAACACCGTCACATCGCCCTGACTGATGGTCATTGCCTGGCGGAAGTTCTGTTCGGCGAGCGGGCCAAGGATCATGCCGACGATGACGGGAGCGGTCGGGAAATCGAACCGGCGCATGAAGAGCCCGATGATGCCGATGGTATAGAGCAGGATGAGATCGACAATCGACTGGCTGATGCCGTAGGTGCCGATGGTCGCGAACATGAGGATGCCGCCGTAAAGCAGCGGCTCTGGGATTTTCAGGATTTTCACCCAGAGGCCGACGAGCGGCAGGTTCAGGACCAGCAGCATGATGTTGCCGATGTAGAGCGAGGCGATCAGGCCCCAGACGAGGTCCGGCTGCTGCTGGAAGAGAAGAGGTCCCGGTGTGATGTTGTAGCTCTGGAACGCGGACAGCATGATCGCGGCGGTGGCCGAGGTCGGCAGCCCGAGCGCCAGCATGGGGACGAGAACGCCCGCCGCGGACGCGTTGTTCGCGGCCTCCGGCCCGGCGACACCTTCGATCGCGCCCTTGCCGAACTCTTCCGGCTTTCTCGCGAATTTCTTTTCGACGAAATACGAGAGGAACGTCGGGACCTCCGAGCCGCCGGCCGGCATGGCGCCGATGGGGAAGCCGATGGCCGAGCCGCGCAGCCACGGCTTCCAGGACCGCGACCAGTCCTCGCGGTTCATCCAGATGGAATCCTTGATCTCGATGACCTCG
>ERZ761609.1582-NODE-1582-length-19354-cov-11.116535_pt1 | contig 19354 bp, 18 predicted proteins | sample MGYA00511163_ERZ761609 | MGnify/ENA primary metagenome ERZ761609 (study PRJEB28899, sample SAMN02445070) | bioreactor sludge metagenome | biome: EBPR sludge | place: Australia: Brisbane, Thorneside Wastewater Treatment Plant | collected 2011-12-16 ... | reverse complement strand
TGTGCTCTTCCGATCTGTTTTTGTGTGATCGCGCTCAGCATCTACCTGTTCTGGCGCGATCAGAAAGGACGTTCCTAGTATGTCGGGAAAACGCATGTTCCGCGCCGATAGTGCGTGGTACACCAAATTAACCGCCGAGGAGGGCAGTCATGTCCGCATCGAGGGGCATTCCGCCTCGTATCTTTCGGCACAGGGTGAAAGTTCGCCTATGCCCTACCTAACCGCCCTGCGCTTGATCTCACGAGGGCTACTGGCAGCAAACGGTGAAGACGGTCTGTACGTCCCCGTCAAACCACCTGTACCGTCCGCCCCACCTCCACCCCCGCCATTGCCCTCGCCCTCGAAGGCTAGACGAGAGCGGAACAGCGTGTATATCACGATCTACATGGGGACACGGAATGGGGGCGGGTATGAACTCTATGACGCGCTCCAGAGCGCTGCCGCGACCTACGGCGGGGGGAACGCTATGATCTTGGCTATTGCACGTGGCGACCTTCAGCTTGTAGAACCCGCCATAGTCCATGAGTAGCGACGTGTCGCCACTGGACATGATGGACGCCGATGAAGCGCGTCTAGCAGAGGAGGCAATCCTCACCCATGCCCACAACCTGCGGGATGGGCTGATCGCCTTCCGTGACCGTGAAGGCTGGCGGGCGCTAGGCTACCCATCGATGCGGGTGTGGGCAAGCGAACGGTTGGGGAAGTCTATCTCCGCCGCCTATCGGGAACTGAAAGCGGGCGATCTGGCGACCATCATCAGCGCTAACGGGGACGTTACCGCCATTCCTGAAAGTGTGCTACGCCCCCTTGCCGCACTGGAGGATAACCCCGAACAAGTCCGCTTAGTTTGGAACGCGGCGGTTATGGCGGCGGGCGGTCAGGGGGCAGTCACCGCCCGCCACGTGAAGGCGGCTATCGCCGTGATAGAGGAAGTTGCCGCTACGGGTGGCGTGGTCACAGATGCACTTGGCGAACAATCGCCCATCGTCCATGCCGTAAGCGCTGAAGCTCATGAATTACTCATGCGGCAAAAGGCGCATATCGCCGCCGATAATGGCGGTATCCTGTTCTCTTTCACCGGAAATATGGCGCTGGTACTAGAAGCACTCGCCAATTTAGCACCTTTTCCAGATGCGCCCGTGCGTGTTCTGGTATATAAGGCAAAAAGTTGACTTCCCTTCAAGGGTGCCGTATCCTAGTAGTGGGTGAGGTTTTGGCGGACGTTCACGGCATTCTCGTCCCCTCAACCCCCCCCCGTTTGCGGAAGCGGTGACAAGGACATACCAAACACTCCAAGACTCCAGGGTGAGAGTCTGACTTTGTGCTATTTGGTAAGTCGTTCCGCACCGATTTATCAAGTCGTGTTTGGGTAGTACAAGGTCAGACCCGTACACTGGAGTTTTTTCATGTCAAGTGCCTTTAAGCAGTTTCTCCAAAACGTTTCCCTCTACGATGAACGCCCCATCATCATCCGCTCTGTCTACCTCGATATGTGCGACGGCGATTACCACGAGGCGGCTATCCTCAATCAGGTGGTCTATTGGTCGGGCAGCGACGAACGCGGTAAACCCCGCCTCACCATCGAACACGAAGGACACTTGTGGCTCGCCCGCCAACATGGCGAATGGTACGAAGAACTGCGGATCAACGCCCGCAGCGCTGAACGGATTGTCCAGCGCCTCGTAGATCGCGGGCTGCTCATCAAAAAAGTGTTCCTCTATGGCGCAAAAACCACTCTCCATCTGCGCCTTCATCCCGAAAATTTCATGACCGCACTTAAAGCAGTCAGAGAGCCGATCCCGCAAACTGCGGAAAGTATGCCGAATCCGCAAACTGCGGATAGTCCTTCCCGCAAGTTGCGGATTCCATATACAGAGATTTATTCCATAGATAAAGAATATAATTCTTACGAATTATATTCTTTTGAGGACGCATCCGCGTCCTCACCAAAACAAGACCCGAAAGAGAAAAAGGCAAAGGCAAAGAAAAGCAATGCGCAACTGATCGCCATTCGCTGTGAATGCGGGAAGACCGCTGAAGGTTTCCGCAAGGCATTGCGTGAAGAAGGTTGGCACATCGGGGGGAAAGCCTCTAACGGCGAAATTAGCGCTCTTTGCCCCACCTGCTACCCGCTTGCTCACCCCTCAAAGGAAGCTGTACACCCCTTCCTTGTCGCCCTCATCAGCCATGTTTGGGGCGTTAAGGACTCTGCCTTGCAAGGGGTATTGTTTCCGCAAGCCGCCCAATTGGCGCACGGTCAGACGGGGATGCAAGGGTTGTTGGAATTGGAGACCCTCCGCCAGCACCTTGCCTACAAGGGGCAGTTGGACTTTCAAGCCCTTGCCTCGGACGTGGCGCGGTTTGCCTCAGAAGTTTCTATTCACCGCCCCTTGCGGTCATTCGCCTTCATCCCCTCCCTATGGGTGCAATGGCGACAATCACAAGAAGCTGCCAGCCCCCCCTTGCCTCCCCTCACTCGAAGCATCCCAGACAAGAACTGCCCCCAGTGTGGTGGCAGCGGTTGGGTGGATACTATCCAAGAGGGTAGTCCCCACCCCGTTAGTAGTTGGTGTTCGTGCCGTAAGGAGGTATCGTTATGACCATGCATAGTGTCGAAGCCGAGGAAGCCGTACTGGGAGCTATGCTCATCAGTGCCGAGGACTTCCCTACCCTAGCCGATTTCTTAGCCCCTACCGATTTCTTTGAACTGAAGCATCAGTGGGTGTGGGAGGCTATGCTCGCGCTCTATCAGAAGGGTGAGACGATTGACTACCTGACCGTTTCCAGCCGCTTACGCAATAACGGCACTCTTGATACGGTGGGGGGTAGCAGTTTCCTCACCGGACTGCTGAACAGTGTCCCCTCCCACACCTATGCGGAAGCCTATGCCCGTCTCGTAGAGAGAGCGGCGTGCCGCCGGAAACTGCTCAAAGCCGCCTCCGAGATCGCTAGTCTCGTGAATGACGGCAGCCGTGATCTTGAAGCCGTATATGCCGAGGTTGAGAGGGTTATCACCGCCGCTCTAGACGCCAAGCAAACAGATACCCTCACCTCGATAGGAAACGCATCTCAGGCTTATCAGGACGCTCTAGAGCGCCGCAGTAAATCCCCTGACGGGATGGCGGGCATATCGTCCGGCTATCGGGGGATGGACACCTTCACGAATGGGCTGGCGAAGGGCGAATTCTCCCTTATCGCCGCCCGCCCTGGCGTAGGAAAGACGGCGCTCATGCTGAACATGATGCACCGCATCCTGTTCAACAAGGGGCGTGCCGTGTTCTTCTCGTTAGAGATGGACAGCGATGCCGTTATGACCCGCCTTTATGCCCTTGACTCTGGTGTATCTATCTCAGCCCTACGGAACGCATCCCTGACGGGAGACCAGTGGGACGCCTTCCTAGCCAGCGCCGAACGGCTTAACCTACTAGCGGGGGACTTGGACTGTTCTAGCCACATCACCCCCCAAAGTATCTCCCGTCGCCTTTCCCGCCTCCAACGAAAAGGGCAGCCCATCGATATCGTCTTCATCGATTATCTACAGTTGATAGGAAGCTCCGAGGGAGGGCGTAAGGCGGATAACCAAAACACCGAACTGGAGCGCATTGCCCAACAGCTAAAGGGTCTTGCCCTTACCCACAATGTCCATGTCTGTGCCGCTGCCCAACTCAGCCGCCAAGTAGAATACCGTGCCGACAAAACCCCCCAACTGTCAGACTTGCGCGGTTCGGGCGGCTTGGAACAAGCTGCCGACATTGTGATCGCTATTCGCCCCCCAGATAAAGAGGTGACAGATTCCGAGGCTGCCCGTTACCCGCTAACGCTCAGCATCCTAAAACAGCGCAACGGACGGATGGGGAACTTCCGCTTGCTCTATACACCCGCCCTCACCAAATTCTCCGACATGCAAGGCTAGAGAAGGATAGAAACATGAATGCCAATGGGTACGATATAGTCCCCCATGCCGACCTTACCAACGCATACTTGGCGGGCTGCGAATGCCCTCGTGTAGATGCACTAGGTGCGATATTCAAAGGCGCAGACTTGCGCGGTTCTTCATGGCGCGGTTCGAGATTGGCTGGGGCTACTTTTGATGGGGCTGATCTACGGAATGCTTGTTTCGATGATGCCGACCTGACCGATGTCACTATGCGCGGCGCACAATTGGCTGGCGCGTCCTTCCGGCGTACTCTCTTGCCCAATGCGGATATGCGCTTTATCCGATGGGGGGACAAAGATGCTATGCCGAGTTTCCTCGGAGCAGATATGCATAGCGTGACACTTTCCGGTGTCCGGTTACGGGCAAACTTCTCCGAAGCGAACTTGAAGCGCGCCGATTTCCGCTGGTCGGACATACGTCAAAGCCTCCTCCGAGAAGCCTCGCTAGGTGAGGCAACCTTCGCCCATGCCGATATGCAAGGCTGCGACCTGACAAGGGCAAATTTGCAGCGTACTGATTTTTCTGATGCGTCTTTGCTAGGCGCGATCCTGCACGCCTCTACCTGGGATCAGTCCATCATACTCCGTACAAGCACCCTGCGTTTCTTTGGAGAAACGTCTTGGTATCCCGCCTTTTGCGTCGTTCGGCACAGTTCTACGCACATGGTGGCGCTAGGTAGCCTCTGGATTACTCTCCCAGAGTTCAAAGAACACTATGCGAGTGACCCTCTGTTGGGTTCTATCATCGAACGGATACAGGAGGAATGGGGACAATCACATGTTGACCAGTAGACGCCTGACTTGGTGTTCCCGCTGCGCCAATGACGATTTGGCGCAATTTCGTTCAAAAACGTGTACTAGGTGCGGTGGTAGCCTGCTGGATAAGCAAAGGGGTATAGCGGGGCTAGAATCGCCATTAGAAGCAACATTTCGCGTGGCGTTGGAAATCAGCGGAATAAAGATAGGGCGATTTAACTCTCGCTGTTTTGCTCAGGAATATACCTTGCAAACAGCAGTCTCTACCTATCGCCTGGATTTTGCCTGGGTAGAGGCAAAGGTAGGACTGGAGATACAAGGAGGAACGTGGTCGGGCGGGGCGCACAGCCGCGCTAAAGGGCAAGCGCGGGATGCTCGAAAGAACAATGCCTTGCTCGGTCTTGGGTGGCGGGTGGCTACCGCCACCAATGTGAGCATGGAAGACCCCCTAGGCGTTCTAGAACAAATTTATGCCATTCTTGAGTGTGTAGATAGGGAACGGACACTATGAACATCCCCACCCGACACGGCGATATTTGGCGGGAGCATGAACGGGGCGCGTATGTGATTGTCCCCGTGAATTTGAAAGGTGCTTTCAAGGCGGGGGTGGCGGCGGATGCCTTGAAAGTATCGCCTGGGGCATGTCGCTCCTACCATGCCCATATCGCCAATGGGACTCATGCGGGATTCGTCATGATCGCTCATGCAGACCGCTTGATATTCTTTCCAACCGCGCACACGCAGCTTGATGCACAAGCATCCCTGCCCCTGATGCGCGTAGCGGCGGGCGAGACCCTCTACCGGATGCGCTTGGGGGGTATGTTAGCGCCGCTAACCTATCGCCTCACTGTCCCCGTTGTCAGCCCCCTACTAGGGTGCGGCTTGGGAAACCTTCGTTGGAGCGCTGTCTCGCTGGTTGTCACCCCTCTCCACGATATAGGCGTATCATTCATCAAACATTCATCCAAATCTTAGCCTTGCGCCTTTACACTTAGACTATCGGAAAAGTGAAGGTGGTTATCAATGACAGGTGAATGGCGGAATAGATTGACCGCTCTGGCAGCTGAGCGCAGAGTGGCGGAAGCCAGCCGTGCGGATGAGGCGTGGTCGGCACGCAAAGCGGGGTGGGGAGCCGACTGCAAGGCTCTAGGCGAGTGGCTCGTTGGGGTGGGTATCCTCCCCAGTGCGGATATTCTTGAATTGGCGCTGGAACGGACGGCTGACTTCCCAGCGGTTACGTTGGGGGATTACCGCCTTTCGTTTGAGAAGCGCACCATGCGGAACAGTGGGGAGGTAGGTGCCTACAACTTCATCGTTTTCGATAAATGGACAGGCATTCGTTTAGCGGAGTGTCTTTTCCATCTTTCCGGCACAGGCGAGGGACACGCCCTTGCTTTCGCTAAGATGCTGGAGGCAGCGGACACGGTGCGAGGTGCGCAAGACCGCCGCCTAAGTCAGGGTGCTGCCCCCGCCGCCAGTACCTTGAAGGGGGCGCTGCAAGAACTACTTCGGAGGGTAGAGCGCTCTAGCGCCATGCCGCCAGCCGTCCTCAATACGTGGGTCATGTATCACCTCGATCAGTTGCGGGTATGGATACAGGAGGAACTGCCCACAGAGCAAGGGCTATGGGAGCGGCTTACCAAGTCAGCGGACGGGGGGGGGATGCCTCATGAAGAATGATTTTTCTCAGATCAATGTCCAAGTCGTCCGTGCGGAAGCGCGGGCGGCGTGGGAGGAACACACGGCGAAACGGATCGGTGTCCAAGAGAAGATCGGCGCGTCCGTTCACTGGTGGCTGGTGATCGTTGCCGCCGTGTTCTTTGCCCTGTCCGCCCCACACACGGCGGCGATCTTCAACTCAATCACGCCTGTCGTGGGCATGATCGCCCCGCTAGGTGTTGAGTTTGGTCTGCTCTACGCTGCTTTTCGGCGCAAGAAGGCAACGGAGACCCAAGAGCGTGTCCCTAAGACACTCTGGGCTATGGAGATGTTGTTGATCATCGTCTCCTTCGCCGTCAACGGGGCGGGAGCGGCTACGGCTGCCATGCACGGCGTTGGCTTGGAAGCACTTTCCCTAGCCGACCTTGTAGGGCGCTACGGTTCTCTCCCCTTCCCCACACAAGTGATCCTCCTTATTGCGGTGCTAAGTGCCTTTTTCATCCCCATCGGTACGCTGGTGGCGGGGGAAGGGCTGGCTGCCCTCTTTTTGGAGCGGCGATCCGGCGGGTCGACACTCGATCAGCGCTGGAAAGAGGAAGGATCTAAAGTTGAGTTCAGCGCCCTTCAAGCCGCCGCTATGCACATTGGAGTCACACCAGCGGCTGCCGCTAAGTGGGCGTCAAGCGTTGTGGGTGGCGGGGCTAGTCTCGCCGTTGCCCCGTTGAGCGCCACTTTGTCCGATCAGGTACTGTCTGTCCGTCCGCCCGAAACGGACAATGAAACGGACAAAACGGACAGAGTGGACGGACAGACAAGCGGACGGACGGTATCCCCGAAGTTACATAAGGCGATTGCCCACCTAGCTAGTAACCCTGACGATATGGCGCTATCCGCACGGGAACTGGCGGCGAAGTTAGGGATCGGGCATACCACTGCGGCACAGGCTAAGAAAGCCCAGAGTAGTGCGGGAACGGACAGTAGCCCGCAGTCACCGGAACAATCCTAGTCCGGACAGATTTCGCCAATTGGCGAAGAAAGGTATCACCATGAACATTATTGAACGTTATCGTCACCATCTTTACACCCGTGTAGCGGGGGCGACCCGCTACACGGCGATCCGCGCCGTCACCCATGAGCGTCGTCCAGCCGAGTTCGGGATGCTGGATCGCTATGATGTCTGGCAGATGACGGGATTCATCCTACCCAATGAGGTCGCCATGTGGGAGGTACAAGGTCTCATCTGCTGTGACCCAGAGGTTAACCCCTACGCGGATGCGGAGTACGTGCGGGTGCGTTACTACACCCTCACCGCGTTGCGCAAACGTTCCCGGTTTTTGTACGTGGCAGATGTGTACTCCTCACTTGAGGAAATAGCCGACATTTGGCGGCACTACCCCGCTTGGAGGAGCATGTGGTGAAAACGCGGGAAGACTACGAACATATCTAGCCTGAAGAGCATCGGGAATTTCTAGCGAAAGTAGAGGCACTACCCATGACCAACCAAACCGAAGCACCTGTTAGCGCAACGACCAAGATCACGGTGAACGGGTTCAGCTTTCTTCTCACCGTGCGTAGCGGTGCCGTTGCCGCCGAAGTAGCAAACGTCCTTTTCGAGGCGCTAGAAGGTATGCGTCACGTTGTGAAGGACGATGCAATCGCGTCCTTCGGCGCGGTGAAGGACGGACGAGATACGGTGACGTGGTTTAAGCACCCGTCCACAGCATCCGCCGATGATACCGATAAGGGCGATAAGACCTCCGCGCCTCGGCTGGTTGCTCTCGATCTAGAGGATACGCCACCTACCCCCGCCCCTAACGCTGAGGCTGCGACACAGCCCGCAGAAGTCACGGAACAGCGCAAGGTGTTCAATAAGATCGTTGCTACTTTAGAGTCTAGAAAGGGCGGCGTGACTAAACTCGTTTATCAATTTTGGTCTCCTGAGGAATACATGCAATACCCCATCTATACCGTGCGGGGGGAGGCAGATAAGCGTCTTGTCTCAGAAAAGACGGGGTTTGATTTGACGAGTCTGCCACCTGGGCAAAGCGCAGAGATGTGGGGCGACCTCACCCTAGTCAACGGCAACCCCATCAAAGACGCCAAGAGCGGCAATCCTACAGGGAATTACTATAAGAACTTAGCGGACATTTCGTTCAGACAGGAGCGGAAATGAGTGACTTTGAATCACTGATCGGTGCGCATCTAGCACAGATTGCGCTACCAGTTGAACAGCTGGCGGAAGGCGAGGCGATCCTTGCCCAACTCATCTCCTACACCATGCTGCCCTTTGTTAAGCTCACCCGTAACGCCCCCACGTGGTCGGACACGGGTTCTATTCTCATTGAGCCACTTGGTGCGGAAGCCTTTACGGTAGGCGACTGTCAAGAACTTCACCGAATTTTCGGTGAGACAGTGACCAAGTTGGCTACAGCCCGTTTTGTCCGGTTACTCTACTCATTCCGTAAGACCCCGCTGAAGGCGGACGATTTTAAGGTGACGCCCATGATCAATCTGTTTCCATCCCCCTACCGTGACGCGCCCGTATCGCATACCCTGCAAGCATTCACGAAGATCGCCACGCTGCTGGATTTACCGCCGGACTTCATTGAGAAGCTGACCGTGATGAGCTTGCCGAACGCCCAGAGCGCCCTGCTGTCCGCGATTACCGACTGTATCGCCGCCTACACGGACATGCTCACTCAAGCTGTCAGTGACGACCATCAGGAGGACAGCGCCGCAGTGATTGCTGCCCTACAGAGTATCCTTACCGATCTGGAATCTACCGCCAAGTCTATACGCGGGATTGATGTCTCGCGCATCCCTAAACGCGGTCTGTAGAGCGTGCTACAAGCCAAACAAGCGCCGTAAGAAGCCTTGTTTGGCTTGCACTATCTTGATGAGTTCATCCGTTTTTGCCGCATTTCTGTCCGCCAATTCACGTATTGAGCGCAGGCTCCCCTCACTGGTTTTTAGTATCGTCACCGTCAACTGGTGCAAGGCGTCAGTGTTCCTCCCCAACCGATTTACCATCCGGCTAAGGGATACCAAAAGAGGTGTTACCACGAGGGTGATCACCATGCTGGCAATCAACGTATCTTGATCGCCCGTAACAAGGTTCGTTACTATCGGTATCCCTGCCCCATAGCCTACGATTACTGCTGCATTGATTAGCTCAGGTAGCGGCATAAGTCCCCCAGATGCTATAAGCCTATTGCCCTCATTGTAGCACAGGATACCCCGTTCATGAGACGTTTATGAGAGGGATTTCCGGTTTTACTTTTTACGCATATAATTAAAGGAACAAAGCACCCCGCCAAATATGAGTGGGGAATTCAAAAAGGCGAACGAACGCCATGAAAACAGTAACTACCGTCGTCTGGGCAACCCGTCACCAACCCTCCAAGGAACAAAAGTTGTTCTTTGGTAAGGCGTCAAAACACGTCGCCCTCACGGGGGATGCCTTAACCTTTCAGTCCGGCACCCATGCGTGGGAGGAAGTCCTCAAGGCAAATGGCGGGCAAGCGCCCACCTACGTCGTTGGCGTTATCCCCGTCGGCATGATTGCCGACTATTTGAAGGTAGCGGGCGAGACGCCCCTGCTACGGGCGGTGATGAACTCGGTCAGTACCCCGAAGGCGGACGGCGGGGAACCGACCCGTACCTATCAGTGGGCTGGTTCGTATGAGCAGATCAAGAAGGTCGAAGTCGTAACCGCCCCCTTCACCATGCCAGTCGCACCGGAAGTATTCCCTACCGAAGCGTTGCTGGAGTGTGAGCCGGAGGAAATCCTCGCCGAGTTGGTGGCGCGTCTCTTGACCTCCATTGGGGGGCGCGTGATCGAGTCCGGCTGGTGCATCCCCGCCCGCAAGACCGAGGAATTCACCGACCTGTGCGAGGGGCACCCCTTCGATGATAACGGTGGGGAGCCGGATGGCAACGCCTTCCTGCTCGTAGGTAGCGGGGAAACCTCTGAGCAGACCGCGTGGCTGAAGGAGAACGCGGAAGCTGTGGTTCTCTACGAAGTTGAGTTCAATTACCGCGATTTCCCGATGGACACGGAGTACCCTGACCTGCATCACAGCGTGGCAAAGGCGCTGTCAGGGATGGGTGCCGTGTACATGTACATGCAATCTTCCGATGTCTATACCTTTGTTGCCCCGAAGGGAGCCAAGTAATGTCTATCAAGGTACTCAATTGGGATAATGGGATGACCCGCACCGCCGCTCAATTCAGCGAGGTCGCACAAAGGGACGACCTTGATCCGTTCAGCGAGTGGTCGGAAACCGTGCGCATTGAAGGCGTCACAGAGAGCGTGACCTACATCTATCCAGCGGTGTTCACAGCCGAACACTTGAAGTTCTGGGCTGCCAGCGCGCCAATGTATGACCGCGTGCCGACGGACACAGAGGTGATGGCGCACATCCGCGCCGCCTGGAGGGGGGCAACGGAAGGGTGGCGTAAACTCGCCCGCCAACTGGCGGGGCGCGGGCGCTTGAAAAGCGTGACGTTCGTCGGGTCGCCAGTCTGTGTAGATACCCTGTTGGCGGGGGTTCGGGTGGCTGCACCTTCGTTGAAGGCGATCACTGGCTACGCGCTCTGGGCGTTGACCGACCCCTCTGTACCCGCCGCAGTTGCCCAGACGATGGCGAAGGCGCTGGTAGGGGTGGGCTTAAGCGAATCAAGTGCGGACCCTCACGTATCTGGGGATGGGGAGGAGCGCAAGGTGCGCGTTGTCGCTCACAGGGGGACGGCGCTGGTTGCGACCCGCAATCCTCATGGTGAGGGGCGGTTGACCATCACCCTGAAGTTCGGGTCAGGCGGGTCAAATGATCGCGCTGTGACCATTGTACACAGCGTATTCCGATGGTGGGGGAATACAACCGAATTGGTCGGATGCGAGTGGGTAGTATAACCTACGAAGGTAGTACCTCGTACTGTGTGCGCCACACAAACGTCTTAGACGTTTCCCCCGTGACCCGCACACGTATCGTTTGAGTGGCGCTATCCGCGTCAACGGTGAAAGAGGGTGACCCCGAACTATCCTCTTTCACCGATACATCAACACTACCCACCAGAGCCACGTCCCCTGAAGTTCCGCGCCGTCCCACTGCCAGAAATGATCCGCCAACACCCTCCGATGCATCATCCCTGAGTGCCGTCACGATACCTCGTATGGTGACTATCTGACCTACCCCCACCGCTGTACTAGCCAACGTCGTCACGGTAGTATCCGTCGTGGTTGCCGAGGCACGATAGACGCGGTAGAACGCCGCGCTTGGATGCCATAGGACACGCCCATCGATAGCCCGATAGATGTCACTTTCCCCCACATCCGTTTGCCCCCCGTACAGATGGACAGCCCCACAAATGAGGTGTTCAGGCGAAAACGTCATAGCGTCTATCGTGTCATAGCCGAAGTCGTCCTTATTGCTGCCCGTGATCGCCGTGTTAGTGACGATCTCCAGCGCCTCTGTCTCTGTATTTATGACCACCACAGCCATTTGGTGCTGCCCAGAGGAAGGGGCGGTCAATAGGACGGTATCGCCACCGAAAAAGCGCCAATCCCCGTTTGAAGGGCGAATGTAGGGCGCAGCATTCACATACACGCTCATCCCTGTATTGGGGGCGATAAAGAGCGGCATGAGGCGATTTTGCTGGACAAAGGATGCATCGGCTATCTTCTGTTCGATGAGCGTGACCCCTCCCGTGTACTGTGTCGCCTCAAAACCAGTAGAGCCGATGACCGTTAGAATTGTGCTGGCTGGCGGAAAAGCAAGCGTGACAGGTTTCCCCTCGAACGCCGGATTGTTCTCATACGGTACGCCGCAACCGTCGCCCAGTACCGCCGTAAAGATGCGCCGCCCCTCCGTAGTATCACGGTAGCACCACACAGAACGCGGGTAAGCCGCCTCAGTCGCAATGATCGCCCCCAGACCGTCGCCTTTCCCTAGATAGGCGGACTGCTGATCGGAAAAGCCGTAGTGCTGCCCAATTCGGCGTCCGGCATTGGCAAGTAGTGAGCGCACTCGTTGGGATAGCATTAGCCGAAAAACTCCGCGTAGAGTTGAGCATTAGCGCTAGGGGCGGCTTTATTCGTAAGCGTCGCCCCGCCGTCCGGTGAGTAGTATAGCCCGCTCGTGCCGCGTGCGATAACCAACTGCCTCTGGGTCATGTTCGGCTCAGCCGAAAAGCGCCGGACACGGACGGAGGATGCGTTGGCAATTGCGCCCCTGTCTGTCCATGTCGCCCCGCCGTTTGCGCTGCTGAACAGATGAGGCGTTCCACTAACGTCCATCAAGGCGAACAACTGTGTCCCCTTCCAAGAGGCTAGTCCGTTGATGCCCACCACCGCACCAGCCCCACTAGGTGTGATCCCCGTGCGCACGCCCCCAACCACCCTGTGCAAGTACTGGCTGGACAGGGCTGCCGCCGTCCCGAAGATGTAATCGGGTTCGGTTGTGTAGTTTGTCAACCCAGTAGAATTCCAACGATACCACATGACTAACAACCCATTAGGGTCTGTCCCCGTGACCGTCCCGCCTGTTTCGGCGCTGTATGTCCCACCGATCTCCTGCGCACGGTAGACTTGTTCTTCTGCCCCTGCTAGAAAAGCATTTCCAGTGTATCCCGCATCGAACGCTTGCGCTGTTCCCGCCCCCACCATGCGCGTCACATCTACCGTATTACCGTAGTCCGAGACAGTGACCACGCTCGCACCGTCTACCGCATTGACGACGACTCCCGTGAGGTATCCGCTGAAATGTTCGCCACCACCGAAGTAGGGGTCGGCAACTAGCTTAAAGGCGCTCACTACCTGATTGACGGATATAGTGATGCTCGTCCCCGTAGATGCGCTTGATCCTATAGTCGTCAAATCAGTCGCCTGAATGAGGATAAGGGGGTTTGTCCCCGTCCATGAGGTAGAAAAATTGACTGTGACTGAGGAGACAAACCGTGCGCTGAAGGAAGGTGAGTCTAAATAGATGCTGTCGGGGTCTGGGGGATAGGTGTCCTCCCATCCGGTAGCGGCGACGTAATTGGCGGGCAGCCCACTACTTGCCGCCCACCCCTGCTCATCGATGGTGAAGTCGTAGGTGAGTGTGCCGCTGCCAGTCGTTGTGTAGATGGATGCCGATTGAGGGGTATCCCGATAGGATACGATTTTCAGCCCTGCCCCATCGAAAACCGCACCTTCTTGCCAACTAACCGCCTCAGCCCACATGTCTGCGGTATAAAACACCTTACTTTGCGTCCCATTAGTCGCCGCGAGATACCACCCTCGATGCCGTACCGACTGCAAATTCGGCACGCCGGAGGCTATCGTATAGCCGCTACCCAGAGTGGGGGTGACATTCTCCCATGTAGGCGTAGGGTCTAGAAAGGAGGTGGTGCGGTAGACAGCTGCATCCTCTAGGGTTACGACACAGCGCCCATCTGTGTACGACACAGGCTCCCCCGGCACCTCAATAACAGGTGGCTCAGGCGGAATTACAGGCGGGGGTGGTGGCGGGGGGAGGGTGATGGACGGGATGATCGGTAGCGGCGTATAGACCTGTACATTAGGCGGTGGGACGGGGACGGTTGCCCCTAGACCGCCTAACGTCTCGCCTTCAACTGTCAGCCTCGTGGTGACCGTTGATCCGCTGTGCTGTCTGGAGACACTGCTCGGAATAAAGCGCACGTCCGCGCTGAACAGACTTTCCTCGGTCACGTAGGTGTCTGGTAGTTGCAGAGAGACAAACTGCATCTGGGATGGTGAAAATACACCCCAGTTTTTAGGGATGACCACGCTCACTTCAGACAGCGGATTGTTTTGCCACGCCCAATAGTTCCCCGCTAGTTGGTTTATCTCGCTTTGTCCGGCGTCCAGTATCTGCCCTTCTACCTTTGTTTCCTGTACGCCTTGCCCAGGAGCATTGCCAGGCGCATCCGATAGGTAGGGTGTGGGTAAGGTGGCTGATCCATCATTGTAGAAGGACTCCCCTCGTACCTTTCGGGTCTTAGGGCGCAGTTCCCGCGTAACGTCCGCCGCGCTAACATGTTCGCTGCCGAGTGTCGCCCGCACATGTACCGCCGAACGTTCGCCAGAGGTCATAAATGAGGGGTGCTTGCGCATCCAGAAATTGCCCTCGCTGTCACACCCCCAGTTGGATTGATAGAACGAACGCGCCAATGTTTGCATTTGTTCGAGGAGGTTGGAGCCGTCTACTTTGAACACGGGCATACGACCAGAGGCACTGTCCGTAGTGAGCGGCTCGTAATTGAACAGCTTGAGCAAGTTCCCCGCCCGATGCCGCATCATGTGATAAATGACAAAATGCACGGTAGACAATGCCGGAACAAGCTCTTGCCAATTGGCGGGGGATGCCTTGCGCTCAAAATATTGGCTGTATCCCCCCAACATCTGCATACAGAACGACGGCGATAGCAATTCGGGGGCGGCGGTTTTCTGGACGCCTTCAAAGGTATAGGAGTTCCGCACAATCCAGCCTGGCATTTGCGTGGTGAACGTATTGCCACTAGGGACTGTGCCATTCCAAGTTGCCCTTTCCCAGTAGTTCACCATCACCCCGTCGGGGATACGCACATCATTGCGCAGAACGGATAAGCTAATCCGCCTCCCCGTCCTATCCTCCGTGTCGGAGTCTACATTCAATAGGGGGATAGGCTCGTAACTAGACCCATGCACCCACACATGGGAGACACTTTCGGTTACCCCGCCAATACTATCCGTCACTGTCAGCTTCAAGATGTGGTGACCCTGTGGCACAGTCGCCTGGAGGGTATCCGTCGTAGTACCTGTAACGGCTGTCCAGCCAGAGGGGATTGACCAAGCATAGGACACGGATGAGCCGCTGGAGGTTGCCCATTTGATAACGCTTGCCGTCCATTGGATCGTGGCTGTGGTTACCCCGCTGTCTACCCAAGTAGAGTAGTGCTTGCCGCCACGATAGGGCTGGTTTACCCCCCGCGTGCGCACGTTGGCGATCACGTTCGGGGTAGTATTGTTCGTCCCTACACTTGCGTCATAGTCCTCGTAGAGGATGCCCGCGTCACCTCGCGTGTAGAGGATACGCGGCAGCACCGACCAGAGGGCATAATTATCATAGACGTAGATCGTCCCCGCACTGGGCAGTGGTACATAGGTACTTTGGGGGACTAATCCAGTGTCATAGAGGGCTGTTTCCATGATATAGGCAACCGAGGAGGTGGGGGTGGCGCGGATGCGATACCAGCCGTAGGGGTTGCCATTAGCGTCATTCACCACTGCCGTCATGCCAGCCCTCACATTAGACCATCCGGCGGTTGGTGAGGAGACATTGAGATAGGCGGACGTTTCGGGGTACGACCCGCTCACAATAGAGGCGCTGCCCACAAGGGTGAGCGGGGCATAGGATAGGTAACGGCGAACACTGGTCGCACCGCCCAACGCGGTCAATTCAGTTGAAGTCAGAACAGGGTCTACAGCCATTAGGTAACGATAGTCCCATTTGCATAGGTATACACAACGTTTTCAACGCCGCGCTCACCGCGCTCTAGCTGCGAGAAGTCCGGGCGGGTTAAATAGGCATGGATAATGATGTACGCGCCCGTCTCCGCACGCATCTTGAACGTCACCCCCGTTGGCGTCGTTGGCGCACTACGAGACATGACCAGTAGGGTATCGAGGTAGAGAATTTGCCCTTCGGTCATATATCGAAAACCAAGAGCGCCGACTAGCCCCCCATCCACCCGATAGATGCCGTCCATGTAGAGTTGACGCCGTTCGTAGGCGGGCAAGGGTGTTAGATCATCATCGAACCATGTCCATGCCCTCAGTAAATTCTGATCACTTTGCAGTGGGAAGTTTTCTATAAGGTAGCTACTTGACCCATTCAGGGTAGCCGCTGCCACCGCCCCTACCGCTAGACGGCATTCTGTGAGTGCCATAGGTTACGCCCCTCTCGCAATGGCTTGGGCAATCTCCTCGCCCAAACTGTTTAAATCAGAACTGGATACCAAGTCGCCTATAGCGTTCCCCGTCACATAAACTGTCACCCCGCCTCCTCGTCCGCCACGTCCATCAATCATCGGCGACCAGCGGGCTGTTTCAGTAGGCGATAGAACGCGCTCGCCTCGATGCACTAGCGCTACCATATCCTGTGAGACGTAACCGCCCGTATCGAAAGAGGGAATGTACTGTCCGCGTATAGGGATATTACGCGCCCCGCCCCCCACAGGCTGTCTAGCCCCTCCACCTGTCGGTGAGGCAGCTTGTGTCCCATACGCGGCGGCGAGGGCTGCCCGCAGAACATCCTGATTTGCCTTGATGAAAGTGGCATAGTCGGCAACCTGCTGTTGGTAGAAACGATTGCGTATGTCGTTTAGTCCCGCCTCATTACTGGCAAGTTCAGCCAACTGTTCAGCAAACGCCCGTTGCCGCTCTACCTTCTGCCGTTCATACTCTGTTTTCATTTGCGCCAATTGTTCATCGAACTGGCGCTGTCGTTCCTGCTTCTCCACCTCGTGAGCGCGTGCCATATCCGCCAACTTCTCTTGGAATTGACGGGCAGCCAGCGCCCTATCGAACTCGAATTGGCGTCGGGCTTCATCCGCTTGGATGTCAAAATCGCGCTTACGCTGCGCCTTTTCATAGGCGGCTTGCCGCGCCTCCTCCGCCTGTTCACGGCGAAAGCGCTTCTGTTCTTCAACGAAACCAGCCACGTCACGGGCGGCGGCGAACTCTAATAGGCGATCATAGAGTTCCCGTAGACGGCGCTGCCTCTCTCTTGCCCGCTCCCGCTCAATCTCTGCTTCCTTACGGGCGAAATCGCGCCTGTCTTTTTCCCTATCGAACTCATACTTCTCCAGCGCATCCCGTTCCGACCTCTGGAAGGCTAGACGCGCTTCCGCCAGTGAGCGCTGATACTCCCGCTCGTTCCTCAAGTCGTCTAGGCGGAACGAACGACGGGCGTCCACTAGGCTCTTCTGATACTCCCGTTCGGCTTGAATTTCCCCTTTACGCATCTCTATGAAGGCATTCACCGCGTCAGGGTTAAACAGCGCTTCCGCCGCCTGTTTCTTAACAACGTCCGTCTCCCGTGAGGGCGCGCGCCCGATAGACCCAATATCGCCGGAACGGACGAACTCCGCCAACCCCGCCAAAACCCTAACCCGCTCATCCTCAATCTTCTGCGCCGTCGGGGATAGCCCTCGCCCTATATCCTGAGGCGTGTTGGCGGCACGGAATGCCTCTAGTTCTTTTCGGGCTTCCTCTACGGCAATGGATAATTGTTCAAATTCAGCCCTCGCGTCCGCCGTGTATTTTTCACCGATCTCTTTGGCTTCAAAAGAGGCTTGGAGGAGACTTTTCCCTTGCGCCATACTTGCGGCAATGTAGGCGTCCCTATCGAACCCCGACTTCGTTTTCTCAAAAGCCTCTACGCGCCTTTGGGTTAGGGTCTGATAGGTTGTAAGTAGTTCCCCTTCCTTCAAGGACGTATCGCTGACGAATCCTTTTCCCGCCAACCCGTTTCGGGTACGTTCAAACGTGTCCCGTATCAGCCTGCCAATATCTTCTAAAACTTTACCTAACCCGTCACCAAAGGTAGCTATCGCCGTCGCCACACGGAAAAATCCGTCTACCACCGTATAAATACCTACGCGGAGCGCCGCTAGTACGTCGTCAAAGTTTACGAACCCGTCGCCCGTCACGTCCATGCGACTTTGTATCTTCTGGAACGCCGCGCCCACCGCGTCCGTCCTCTGAGCAAGTGTGTCAATAGCGCCGCCGAGTAGGTTGACTGTTCCGGCAACCGCCGTGACCCCCACCGCCAACTTCAGCGCCGCTTTCCCCAGTCCGCTCTCTAAACCGCCCAGTCGCACATTCCCCGCCACCCCTGACAGCGTTCCAGTGAGTGAGCCGGGGGCGTTGGGGAGGGCTAACAAGAGCAAACGGGCTATGACCGACTGTAGCCGTCCAGCCACTACCGCAAACGTCCCCGCTACTGCCAGCCCAATACCGCCTTTTACGGCGAGGTCAATTAGCCCAGGATTTGCTTGGGCAAAGTCGGCAATCGCTTTCAGGAGATCGCTAATGGTATGGAGGACGGGGATAACGGATTGGGCAGCCACTTGCCCAAACTTATCCATTGCCGTTTGCTGCGCGTATTGGACACGGGTAAATTCATTAGCGGCATCAGTCAAGCCCTTATAGCGTTCGGCGTAGCGCGTGGTGGCGGCTATGAACGGGGCAATCGCAGCCGCGCCCGCAGCCCCTACCGTGAACCCGACCTCGGACAGGCGCACCCCCTGCTCGGATACTCGGCGCAGACGTGCATAAGGCTCTTGTGTTTCGGCGCGTAATGCCTTTGACGTATTCACTGAGTCGCGCAGCGCGAGGGCTAACGCCTCCGCTTCTTCATCGGGAATATCCGCCCGCCGTAGGGCTTCAACCATACCCTTTGCCGACGATCCAGCCTTGCGAAGTTCCCGCGTGACTACCTCTATCTTCTCTTCGTCGAGACCCGCCGCACGCAGTATATCAATAGGGTTATCGACTCGCAGCAGTGCCTTCGTCAATTGTTGGGGGCTAAGTTTGTCTCTATCAGGGACTGCCCTAGAAAAAATAACCGCACGACGGGCGTCAATGCGCACTTTCCGCTCTTGACGACTACGCTGCTCGGATAATGCCTCTTCAGTGAGGATGCGATTGAGTTCGGCGCGTTCCAGCGCACGGGCGCTGCGGCGCTCCTCAGCGGCGACTCTCGCCTTCTCGGAGCGTTCATTTTGAGCGGCTTGCTTGATCCGCTCTGCCTTAAGGCGAGTGGCTTGTTTGATGAGTCCCAGTTCCTTCGCCTGCTCGCCATAGACACGCGCCTTTTCGAGATCGATCAGCTTCATCGCCTTCCGCTCTGCTTGTATTTCTACGGAGCGTCGGGTGGTTTGACGTTTTGTGGCATTCGCTTCCGCCTTAGTCCGTGCGTTGAGTGCGGCAATCTCTAGGCGAGTTTGATTATCAGCC
>ERZ761609.1579-NODE-1579-length-19419-cov-1106.463592_pt1 | contig 19419 bp, 17 predicted proteins | sample MGYA00511163_ERZ761609 | MGnify/ENA primary metagenome ERZ761609 (study PRJEB28899, sample SAMN02445070) | bioreactor sludge metagenome | biome: EBPR sludge | place: Australia: Brisbane, Thorneside Wastewater Treatment Plant | collected 2011-12-16 ... | reverse complement strand
GCTGGCAGTTCATGATCGTCCTCCGGGACAAGGATCTGCCCTCGGTCTGGGAGGAGTTCCGCGCGCTTCAGCCCCGGCAGTCGCAAACCCGGCAGCAGGACTGGGGAAGACGCCAACAGCGCTTCAGCTGGGTCAATGACATCGAGTATGCGTTTGGCGCGAACGGTCGTTGCCGGCTCAAGCTGCGCGTGGTCGGCTGTGAGGAGCGCTGGCAACGAGTGGACCAACAGGCCGCCATCGTGACCGAAACGGCACGCCACGCCTGGCTCTCCAGTCAGCCGCTCAGCCGCGAGAGCTTTCACGAGCGTTGCAATCTCGGCGCCCGCCACCGCTGGGACATCGAAGCGGGCTTCCTCGTCGAAAAGCACCAGGGCTACCACTACGAGCATGCCTTTGCCCTTGACTGGAATGCCATGCGGGGCTACCACCTCCTGATGCGGCTGGCGCATGTCTTCAATACCTTGGCGCGCTTCACGCGACAGCTCCGCGATCTGTTTCGCCAGTTCGGCGTGCGCGGGGCCATCGCCTTCATCCGAGCATCCTGCGCCGCGCCCTGGTTCGATCCTGCGCGGATGCGCGGACTTCTCGCCAAACCCTTTCTCCTGCCACTCGAGTGACCTGTCCCGGACGGCCCCAGAAACCACCCCAAGCAGTGCGCTCTGTGCAGGGAGAGGCTCGCCCAGAGATCAAAACGGAGCTCCTGCCACCTATCGACACCCTCTTTACCCACCCCACACCACCCGCGGATCCAGCCCTCACTTGCCGCCAGCCCCCCGCGATCTGGCCGCCTCCGCGGTCAAAGCGGGGGTTTCCGGCAAACGGGGCCGATTTGGCAGGGTCATGCTTAAGGACTGCCGGGTCTGCCGCATCCTTGAAGCGGACAGCCGGTAACGGTATGATTCGACGCTTTCCGTGATACGGATGTTTCAGATCGCAGGGCTCCGGAACTCGGAGTCACCCGCCACAAGGAAGGCAACCGATGTTGAAGACAATTCAGGGGCGCCCGATCCGCGTCGGCGTAGTCGGATGTGGTCGTATTTCGAAGAATCATTTCGGTTCGATCGAGACGCATGCCAAGGATCTCGAATTGGCTGCGGTCTGCGACAACGACCGCTCGGTTCTCGAGGCCCACGCAGAGAAGTACTCGGTCAGGGGTTATGCGCGCATGGAAGAAATGTTGCGCAATGAAGCCCTCGACGTCGTCGCGCTATGTACGCCGAGCGGCCTGCACCCCGACCAGGCTGTCCTGGCCGCAGCCAACGGCGTCAACGTGGTCACCGAAAAGCCCATGGCCACTCGCTGGCAGGACGGCGTGCGCATGGTCCGGGCCTGCGACCAGGCGAACGTACGGCTGCTGGTGGTCAAGCAGAACCGCCGTAACTCGACCCTGCAGATGCTCAAGCGCGCGTTCGACGAGAAGCGCTTCGGCAAGGTCTATATGGTCAGCATCAACGTCTTCTGGTCACGACCCCAGGAATACTACGATTCCGCCAAGTGGCGTGGCACCTGGGAACTCGACGGCGGCGCCTTCATGAACCAGGCCAGCCACTACGTCGACCTCGTCGACTGGCTGGTCGGCCCGGTAGCGAGTGTCACGGCGATGACGGCCACTCTGGCCCGCGACATCCAGGTCGAGGACACTGGCGTGCTCAATATCCGCTGGCGGAGCGGGGCACTGGGTTCGATGAGTGTCACGATGCTCACGTACCCCAGGAACCTCGAGGGCTCGATCACCATTCTCGGTGAGAAGGGAACCGTCCGTATCGGTGGCGTTGCGGTCAACGACATCCAGGTCTGGGACTTTGCCGATCAGCGTGACTACGATGCCGACATCAGGACCGCCAACTACGAGACCACCTCGGTCTACGGATTCGGTCACCCGCTGTACTACCGTAACGTCGTCGACGTGCTGCGGGGCGATGCAGAACCCGAAGTCGATGGACGTGAGGGGCTGAAGTCGCTCGAAGTCCTGATCGCAGCCTACCTGTCGGCCCGCGATGGCCGCGAGATTGCCTTGCCACTCGAATACTGATCCCCTGATGGACATCGGCGTCGTTGGTGGCGGCATCAACGGTCTGTGTTGTGCCTGGCTGCTGCAGCAGCGAGGTCACTCAGTACGCCTATACGAGCGCAACCGCCTGATGACGGAGACCAGCGCGCGTTCGTCGAAACTGCTGCACGGCGGCCTGCGCTATCTCGAGAACCTCGAGTTCCGGCTGGTCCGCGAGGCCTTGCGCGAGCGTGACGGCTGGCTCGCCAGGGCACCCAGGCTGACCCGCCCGCTGCGTCTGTTGATGCCCATCTACCGCGGCGGTCGCCGTTCTCGCTGGCTGGTTCGCGCAGGGCTGTTCCTCTACGACTCGCTGGCCGGGAGGACTGCGCTGCCGGCAGCGAGCTGGTACACGGCGGAACAGATCATGCAGGCCGACCCGGAGTTGCGGCGCAACGGCCTGATCGGCGGCTACAGCTTCTCCGATGGCCAGATGGACGACCGGGCGCTGGGGCTGTGGGTCGCCGAGCAGGCGCAGGCGGCGGGCGCTGTCGTGCGCGAGAATTGCGAGGTCCGGCGGGTTGATCGCAGCGGCAGGGTTGAGTTTGCCGACGGCACTGCGGCGCAACATGAACGCCTGATCAACGTTTGTGGACCCTGGGCCGAGCGACTTCTTGAGCAAAGCGGAATCGGTTCTCCGTACCGCCTCGATCTTGTGCGCGGCAGCCATCTGGTCCTCGATCGCCCCTGTCCGCAGGCCTATGTGCTGGAAGTCCCGTTCGAGCCGAGGATCGTTTTCCTCCTGCCCTGGCAGGGGCGGACGCTGGTCGGAACGACTGAGGTTCGGCAAGCGCTCGATGCCCCGGTAGTCTGTGGGAACAGTGAGCAGGAATACCTGCTGGCGGTCATCGGCCACTATTTTCCGGGTGCAGGCGATGCCGACCGGGTTGTCGAGGCTTTTGCCGGAGTCCGTCCGCTGCTGTACTCGGCGAGCAATCCGGCGCACGCCACCCGTGAGTACGCCCTGCACCGCGACGGTGCGCTGATCAGCGTTTTTGGCGGCAAGTGGACCACCGCCCCTGCGCTGGCGAGGAAGGTTTCCGACCACATTCACTGAATCCGGGAGAGTCATGAACAGTTTTACGGCAGATCCGACGGCGATCATCGACAGCGGCGCTGTAGTCGGCGACAATACCCGCATCTGGCAATGGGTACACGTCTCTGCTCAGGCGCGCATCGGCAGCGACTGCTCGCTGGGTCAGAACGTTTTCGTGGGCAACAAGGTGATCATCGGCAACAACGTCAAGATCCAGAACAACGTTTCGGTCTATGACAACGTGACGCTCGAGGATGATGTCTTCTGCGGGCCGAGCATGGTATTCACCAACGTCTACAATCCGCGCAGTCACGTATCGCGCAAACATGAGTACCGCGACACGCTGGTCAGGCGGGGCGCCACGCTGGGCGCCAACTGCACCGTTGTCTGCGGCGTCACTGTGGGCGAATACGCCTTCGTCGCCGCCGGGGCGGTGGTCAACCGGAATGTCCCCGCCTACGCGCTGATGGCCGGCGTCCCGGCCCGACAGATCGGCTGGATCAGTCAGCACGGCGAGCGCCTCGATCTGCCGCTCAGTGGCGAAGGCGAGGCGCGTTGCCCGGCGACGGCGGTCCGCTACCTGCTCAGGGATGGGCAGGTCCACAGCGTGCCGGACGACCATGGCGACCCGGAAGGGGCGTCAGACGCCCGGCAGCCCGGCCATTGATGTCGCAACCGACAGCATTCGGGCGATCGGCGGTAGGCGCCCGCTTCAACCATAAGTCAGCAGGATACTCATGAGCATTCAATTCATCGACCTCAAGGCACAATACGCCTCCCTCCGCGACCCGATCCATGAGCGCATGCAACGGGTACTCGATCACGGCCAGTACATCATGGGCCCGGAAGTCAGGGAACTGGAACAGAGGCTCGAAAGCTACACGGGCAGTTCGCACTGCATCACCTGTGCGTCAGGAACCGAGGCCCTGCTCATCTCGTTGATGGCACTTGGTGTCGGGCCGGGAGATGAGGTGATCACGACGCCGTTCACCTTCGTCGCGACGGCGGAAGTGATCGCCCTGGCAGGCGCGACCCCGGTCTTCGTCGACGTCCAGCCGGACACCTGCAACATCGACGCAAGCCTGGTTGCCTCGGCGATCACGGCAAGAACCCGGGCGATCATGCCGGTGTCGCTCTACGGCCAGGTTGCCGACATGGAGGAGATCCAGTCGATCGCCCGCCGCCACGGCGACATCCCGGTCATCGAGGATGCGGCGCAGAGCTTTGGTGCCACCTACCGCGAAGCGAGGAGCTGCAACCTGTCGACGGTCGGTTGTACGAGTTTCTTTCCCAGCAAGCCACTCGGTTGTTACGGCGATGGCGGCGCGATATTCACCAGTGACGATGGTCTCGCCAAGGCGATGCGCGAGATCCGCGTGCACGGTCAGGAACGCCGCTATTTCCACACGCGGGTTGGCGTTGGCGGCCGCATGGACACGCTGCAGTGCGCCATCGTCCTCGCCAAGCTGGAGCAGTTCGATCAGGAGATCGAACAACGCATTGCGATCGGCGCGCGCTATCTGGAAATGCTGCGGGACCTGCCGAACGTGCAGCGGCTGATCGTTCGTCCGGATCGGACCTGCGTCTGGGGCCAGTTCACCGTGCAGGTGGACAGGCGGGAGCACGTTCTCCAGCAGTTGGCCGCAGCAGGCATTCCGACCGCCGTCCATTACCCGGTGCCCTTGCACCGGCAGCCCGCTTACGCCGCGTCCTGCCGCATCACCGGGAGACTGGAACATGCCGATGCGGTGGCGGCGCGGGTTGTCAGTCTGCCGATGCATCCCTACCTCGAGCGACAGACCCAGGAAGAGATCGTGGCTGCGCTGGCGCAGGCAACGGCATGAAGCTGCTGACCGTCGTCGGCGCCCGGCCCCAGTTCATCAAGGCTGCTGCGGTCTCGCGAGTGATACGCGATGACTTTTCCGCGGACATCGACGAGATCCTTGTTCACACGGGCCAGCACTTCGACGAGAACATGTCCCGCGTCTTCTTCGACGAACTGGACATCCCGCAGCCGCGTTACAACCTTGAGATTTCCGGTGGCCAGCACGGTGCCATGACGGGCCGCATGCTCGAGGCGATCGAAGCGGTGCTGTTGCGGGAGAGGCCCGACTGGGTGCTGATATACGGCGACACCAACTCGACACTCGCGGCCGCGCTGGCCGCCGCCAAGCTGCACGTGCCGGTGGCCCACGTTGAGGCTGGCCTGCGCTCGTTCAACATGCGCATGCCGGAAGAGATCAACCGCATTCTTGCCGACCGCGTTTCCAGCCTGCTCTTCTGCCCGACGGAAACAGCGGTCAGAAACCTGCAGGCAGAAGGAATCGCGAAGGGCGTCGTGAACGTCGGCGATGTGATGTACGATGTCGCCCTTTTTTATCGTGACCGGGCCCGACAGCACAGCGAGGTGCTGCAGCGACTGCGGCTGAGGCCAGGGAATTTCGCCCTCGCCACCTGCCACCGGGCCGAGAACACCGACGATGCGGAACGACTTGGAGGGATCCTGTCGGCGCTTGCGCGGATCGCCGAGGGCTTGCCGGTGGTCCTGCCGCTCCACCCGCGGACGCGCAAGCTTGTCCAGGAACATGATCTGCTGCATCATCTACATTCGCTCACCCTCACCGAGCCTTTGCCCTTTCTCGACATGGTGGCGCTCGAACAGGCGGCACGGCTGATCCTGACGGATTCGGGCGGAGTGCAGAAGGAGGCCTTCTTCTACCGTGTTCCCTGCATCACGATGCGCGACGAGACCGAGTGGGTCGAGACCGTCGAGACTGGCTGGAATCGGCTGGTGGGCGCGTCCTGTCCGGCGATCGTCGCTGCCGTCAGCGAGGTGCTTGCCGGTCGGAGCGGGGTTGCGCAGGGCAACCCGTACGGCGATGGCACGGCGGCGAGAGCGATTGTCTCCCGTCTTCTCTGAACGGCGGTCAGTCCGCCCATCGGTGTCAACATTTCACTCTTACCAAGGAAAGCATGATGAAGGTCTTTGTCAGCGGAGGGCTCGGACAGATCGGCTCGCATATCATCGAGATGCTGCTCGCCCGGGGCGACCAGGTGGTCACCGTCGACAACCTCGCGACCGGGCGCAGAGAACACCTTGTCGACCATCCGGCACTGACCATCGTCATCGACTCGGTCGCCAACAAGTCACTGATGGAGCGGTTGATCGGTGATTTCAGGCCGGAGGCCATCGTTCATACCGCGGCCTCGTACAAGGATCCGGATGACTGGTACAACGACACCCTCACCAACTGCGTCGGTGGCTCGAACATGGTCGACGCAGCGAAGAAGTTCGGTGTCAGTCGCTTCATCTATTTTCAGACGGCACTCTGCTACGGTCTCAGACCGCTGCAGCAACCGATTCGCCTCGACCATCCGCGCAACCCGGTTGGCAGCAGCTACGCCATCTCGAAGACGACCAATGAGTACTACCTCGAGCTTTCGGGTGTCGATTACGTGACCTTTCGTCTGGCAAATGTCGTTGGTCCGCGCAACGTCGCCGGTCCACTGCCGATCTTCTACCAGCGCCTCAAGGACGGCAAGCAGTGCTTCGTCACGCGCGCGCGTCGGGATTTCGTCTTCGTCAAGGATCTCGCGCGCGTCGTCCTCAAGGCCGTCGACGGAACGGGACACGGCGCCTACCATTTCTCCTCGGGCAACGACGTGGCCATCCAGGAACTCTATGATGCGGTAGTCACTGCCCTCGATGTTCCGGGCAGACCGCAGGCGGAGGTCAAGGAACTCGGGCCGGACGACGTCTTCTCGATCCTCCTCGACCCCAGCCGCACCTTTCAGGATTTTGGCGAGATCGCATTCACGCCGCTGCAGGAAACGGTCGGCGCGGCCATGGACTACTACCGCCAGCACGGGACTCTGGGTGAGTACACCCACCTGCGCCTGCAAGAGAAGCACTAGCAGAGGCTTGGCATGCGTATCCTTATTACTGGCGGCGCTGGCTGCCTCGGATCCAATCTCATAGAACATTGGTTGCCGAAGGGCCATGAGATTCTCGTCATCGACAACTTTGCCACCGGCAAGAGTGAAGTCGTCCCAGCGATTCCCGGACTGACCGTCAGGGAGGGCAGCATTGCCGATGCGTCACTCGTCGATGAATGCTTCTCCCTCTTCCGGCCCGAGGTCGTCATCCACGCCGCGGCTGCCTACAAGGATCCCGACGACTGGCTCGAGGACTCGACCACCAACGTCATCGGCAGCATCGTCGTCGCCAGGGCAGCGCAGACCTGCAAGGTCAGGCGCCTCGTCAACTTCCAGACTGCCCTGTGCTATGGCCAACCGCAACAGCTGCCAATCCCGGTGAGTCACCCCACGGCGCCGTTCACCAGTTACGGCATCACCAAGACAGCAGGCGAACAGTTCCTCCTGCTTTCCGGCGTGCCCACCCTGTCGCTGCGCATCGCCAATGTCACAGGGCCGAGGCTCGCCATCGGGCCGATACCGACTTTTTACAAGCGCCTGCAAGCCGGCCAAGGCTGCTTCTGCTCCGCGACCTCACGCGACTTTCTCGACATGGCCGACTTTCTTGACTTCATGGACCTGGCGATCGCAGAGGATGCGCCAATCGGCATCTTCAACCTGTCCACCGGCGAAGCGCACTCGATCAAGGAGATTTTCGATCTGGTCGCCGAGCACCTTGGCCTCGGCGTCATCGAGGTGCCCATGGTGCCGCCGGCAGGAGACGATGTGCCGGTCGTTTCACTCGATCCCAGCGCGGCAATCGAGGCTTTCGGGTGGCGGGCAAAGGTCGGTTTCGCCGAGACGATCCGGCGCCAATTGGTGTGGTACGACCGGTACGGCATCAGCGACGTCTTTTCGCATCTCAAGGCCACCGAACAGGGCCAGTGAAAGAGGTTCACCATGACGAGTAGTGAAGGCTTCAGCGGTTCCCGGGTGCTGGTCGTCGGTGGCGCCGGTTTTGTCGGCAGCAACCTCGTGCATCAGATCCTGGACCAGGATCCCGCGGAGATCATCGTCGTCGACAACCTCCTGTCGGCGGACGTTGCCAACATCCCGGCCGATGCGCGCGTGCGCTTCGTCTTCGGTTCGATCGCCGATGACCGCATCCTGGCCGGGCTGGATGAGGATCTGGACTACGTTTTCCACCTCGCCTGTTATCACGGCAACCAGTCTTCGATTGCCGACCCGTTTGCTGACCACGACAACAACACCTATACCTCGCTCAAGCTCTTCGACCGCCTCAAGGACATCAAGGGACTGCAGAAGGTCGTTTACGCGGCGGCGGCCTGTGCGGTCGCAGAGAAGACCTACGACGCCCCGACGGCAACGACCGAGGATCAGCCGGTCACTCTTTACCACGACAGCCCCTACTCGATCTCCAAGATCATCGGCGAACTGTACGGCAACTACTACTTCCAGCGTTACGGGCTGCCCTTGGTCAAGGCCCGCTTCTCGAACGTGTACGGGCCGCGCGAGATTCTCGGAGCTGGGCAGTGGCGTGGTACGGTGCACACCGTCTGGCGCAATGTCACGCCGACGTTCATCTGGCGCGCCCTGCACGGGGAAGCGCTGCCACTCGACAACGGCGGCAACGCCAGTCGCGATTTCATTTTCGTCGAGGACATGGCGCGTGGCCTGATGGCCTGCGCGGAGCATGGATGCGCAGGCGGTGTCTATAACCTTGCCACCGGCTGCGAGACGAGCATCCTGGAGCTGGCAACCATCATCAACGAGTACACCGGCAACACGACGCCGCTCGACCTGCGCCCTGCCCGCGACTGGGATCGCTCCGGGAAGCGCTTCGCCTCCACCGAGAAGGCGGCCCGCGAGTTGGGCTTCAGCGCGCAGGTCGACATCCGCGATGGGCTGCGCCGCACAGTCGAATGGACCAAGTCCAATCGGGAAGTGATCGAGCGCAGCATTGCCAAGCACGACAAGTTGATGACACAGGCTGGGGCATGACATGCTGCGCGACCCGCTGTTCCGCCGGACGGAACAGCAGTACCTCTGTGGCGAGACAGGCACGCGCGACCGGGGGTTGGGAGCTTGTGAACCAGTCGTCGCGAGCCGGCCGGGATGCAAGGCGGGAGCGGGCAACCGAGCAGGCTGGGCGCGCAGTGGATTGGTTCACCGCTTCCGGACGCCAGAACCTGACGAGAGAATGTCCATGAACTGTTGCGCGCCCTTGGGCTAGAAGAACTGGAAAGCGAAAGATGAATGCGTTGGACAATACGAGAGTGTTGCTGATTGGCGGCGCCGGCTTCATCGGCAGTCATGTCGTTGGAGAACTGCTCAAGACAGATGTCGGCGAAGTGCTGATCTACGACAACTTCGCGCGCGGCAAGCGAAACCATCTCGCGCCTCATCTTCCCGATCCGAGGTGTCGTCTCTACCAGAACGGGGCGGACATCCGCGAGGTCGACCTCCTTGACGACGCCATGCGCGGTTGTGACTACGTCATTCACCTGGCGGCGATGTGGCTGCTGCACTGCAAGGACTTTCCGCGCACCGCCTTCCACGTCAACATCGAGGGCACCTTCAACGTCCTCGAGGCATGCGTCAGAAACCGGGTCAAGCGCTTGGTCTACTCGTCGTCCGCATCCGTATACGGAGATGCGGTGGAGGTGCCAATGACGGAGGCTCATCCGTTCATGAACCGGAATTTCTATGGCGCTTCCAAGATTGCAGGCGAAGCCATGTGCAGGGCCTTTCACGATCGCTACGGGCTGTCCTACGTCGGTCTGCGCTACATGAACGTTTATGGACCGCACCAGGATCAGACGGCTGCCTACACCGGCGTCATCCCGATCATGCTGAACAAGATCGACGCCAATGAAGCGCCGGTGATCAACGGCGATGGCTCGCAGGCCTACGATTTCATCGACGTCGAGGATGTCGCCCGGTGCAATGTCCTCGCCCTGCAAGCCGAGGCCAACGATCAGTTCTACAATGTGGGCTCCGGCGTGCAGACCAGCATCAAGGAACTGTGCGACCTCATCCTCGAGCTGAAGCGCTCCAGTCTGCAGGTCACCTACAAGCCCTACACTGCCGATGACGCACGCCGGCTGGTGCAGAACCGTATCGGCTGCCCGGCGAAAGCAGAGGCCGATCTCGGCTTCAGGTACCGCTACGGGTTGCGCGCAGGACTCGAAAAGCTCATCGCCTGGCGGGAAGCCAACAAGGGCAGTTACTGATGGTTGTGCGATCGATCGGAATTTCCCTTCCTTGTACCGGTGACGAGGAGTGGGAAGCGACACGTGAGCCTCTGCTGACGGGCTGGCTGACGCAGGGGCCGAAGGTTGCCGCTTTCGAACGGGCGTTTGCCGCACGGCATTCAGTTGCACACGGTCTGGCGACCACCAGTTGCACTACCGGGCTCCATCTCATCCTGGCGGCCATCGGCATCGGTCCAGGCGATGAAGTGATTGTTCCGGCGTTTACCTGGGTAGCGACAGCCAACGTGGTCGTTTACTGTGGTGCAACGCCGGTATTCGCCGATGTGGATCGTCGGACCAACAACCTCGATGTCGGCGATGTCGTGCAACGGCTCACCCCGCGAACGAAGGCGGTGATTGCGGTTCACCTGTTCGGGCTGTGTGCCGACATCGATCGCCTGCGCGCCGCGCTACCCGCGCATGTCCCGATCATCGAAGATGCAGCCTGTGCGGCCGGTGCCAGCTACAAGGGCCAGCCCGCAGGCTCACTCGGGCTGGCCGCGGCATTCTCCTTTCATCCGCGGAAGTCGATCACTACCGGCGAGGGTGGGATGGTGACCACCAACGATGCATCACTTGCGGCGACCGCCAACATGCTGCGAAACCACGGTGCCAGCGTCTCTGAAGAACAGCGCCACAGCGGTCCGCGCCCCTATCTTCTGCCCGAGTTCAACCTGCTCGGATACAACTATCGGATGACCGACCTGCAGGGGGCGGTGGGACTGGTGCAGTTGGCAAAACTCGATCGTTTCATCGCTGAGCGGGCCGTTTGGGCAGCCTACTACAGCCGTTCGCTCGCGGATCTCCAGTGGTTGCAGCCGCCAGCGACACCCGCGGACGGTCAGCATGCTTGGCAAGCTTACGTTCTTTACGTCGATCCGGACAGGGCACCGGCACCGCGCAACGAGATCATGGAGCGCTTGCAGGCACTTGGAATCTCCACGCGACCCGGTACGCACGCCGTGCATATGCTCGGCTACTACGCCAGCCGCTTTGCTCTGAGCCCCGAAGACTTCCCGGCAGCTCGCGACTGCAACGACCAGACGATGGCGATTCCCCTCCACAACCGCATGACGGAAGCCGATTACGCGCATGTCGTCGAGTCGTTGCATCGGATCGCCTGAGCAATGTGCGGCATCGCCGGCCTCGTTAACCTTGACGGCCGCCCGGTCTCCCCTGCCATCCTGAAACGCATGACCGATGCCATCGTGCATCGAGGGCCTGACGGCGAAGGGCAATGGACCGAAGGTTGCGTCGGATTCGGACACCGTCGGCTGGCAATCATCGATCTCTCGGCCGCGGCACATCAGCCAATGCTCTCCGCGGACCATCGTTACGTCATTACCTACAACGGCGAGATATACAACTACCGGGAACTGCGCGCCGAGCTCGAAGCAGAGGGTTTTCGCTTTCGTTCGCAGTCGGATACCGAGGTCCTCCTGAATGCGCTGGCAGCCTGGGGACCCAGGGCCTTCGCCAACCTCAACGGCATGTTCGCTTTCGCTTTGTGGGACAGGCATGAACGAAGGCTCACGCTGGCACGCGACCGCTATGGGGTGAAGCCTCTGTACTATGCGCTGGTCGGAAACACCTTGGCGTTCGCATCTGAGCAGAAGGCCATCATCGCCCAGCCCGGGTTTCCCCGGAAACTCGACAAAGAGGCCCTGTTCGAGTACTTCACCTTCCAGAATATCTTTACCGACAAGACCTTGCTGCAGGAGCTCAGGTTGTGCCCGGCTGGCCACTACGCACTTCTGGACTTGGCCAGCGCGGCTCCCCGACTGAAATTCTCTCAGTACTGGGACTTCGATTTCCGCGAACCATCTGGCAAGGTGGACAAAATGGCCTACGAGGGCGAACTGGATCGCCTCTTCCGACAGGCGGTCAATCGCCAACTGGTCACGGATGTGGAACTCGGCAGCTACCTGAGCGGCGGCATGGACTCGGGATCAATCACTGCAATTGCAGCGCAGTCGTACCCGTACATGAAGACCTTCACCTGCGGCTTCGATCTCAACTCGGCTTCCGGTCTCGAGCTGGGTTTCGACGAGCGCAGCAAGGCAGAGTACATGTCATATTGCTTCAAGACCGAGCACTACGAAATGGTACTGAAGGCCGGCGACATGGAGCGTGTGCTGCCCAAGCTCGCCTGGCATCTTGAAGAGCCGCGTGTCGGGCAGAGCTACCCGAACTATTATGCTGCCCAGTTGGCGTCCAAGTTCGTCAAGGTCGTCCTCTCGGGGGCGGGTGGCGACGAGCTTTTCGGTGGTTATCCCTGGCGCTACTACCGGGCTGTGGTGAATGATGATTTCGACCGATACATCGACAAGTACTACCAGTTCTGGCAGCGGCTGATGCCGAATCAGAGGCTGCGCGAGGTCTTCTCACCGATCTGGGGCGAGGTGAGACACGTCTGGACACGTGATATCTTTCGCGACGTCTTCAAACATCATTCCGACAGCCTCTATTCTCCGGTGGATTACATCAACCACTCGCTGTATTTCGAAGCCAAGACCTTCCTCCACGGGTTGCTGGTCGTGGAAGACAAGCTCAGCATGGCGCACGGCCTTGAGAGTCGCGTACCGTTTCTCGACAACGATCTGGTGGACTTTGCCATGCGCTGTCCCGTTTCACTGAAGCTTAACAACCTCTCTGAAGTCGTGCGCATGAACGAAAACGAGCCTGGAGCCAAGTCTTCTAAGTATTTCGAACGCACCCGCGATGGCAAACAGATTCTCAGGGACGTGATGGCCAGGCACATTCCCCACTCCATCACCGCCGGCCTGAAACAGGGTTTCTCCGGCCCGGACGCCAGTTGGTTCAAGGGCGAAAGCATCGAGTTCGTGAAACGCAGCCTGCTGGACAGGAATGCCTGCATCTACGAGGTCCTCAATCGCAAGGCATTGCTGCCGCTAGTCGAACAGCACATGCGGGGTGAGGAAAATCAGCGTTTGTTGATCTGGTCGCTGCTCAACGTCGAAGCGTGGATGAAGGCCTACCTGTGATCGGGATCCTTTCGGACGCGCATGGCAACACCGCTGCCTTTCGTACAGCCATCGGCCATCTCAGAGACCTTGGCGCGCGAGTCTTCTACTTCCTTGGCGACGCCATTGGATATCTTCCCACCGTCGGGGTGATCAGCGAACTGCAGGAAATGGGGAAGACGGTTACATGCCTTCTCGGCAACCACGAGAGCATGCTGCTGAACGGCGACACGGATCTGCAGCGTGAACCGGCATACCAGCATCAGCGCATCCGGGATCTCTTGACCAGAGAACAGAGAGCATTTATTCAGTCTTGGCCGACTCACTGCCGGCACTCCCATGGCGGAACGGACCTGCTGTTTGTACACGGGAGCCCGGCGGATTTCACGAATGATTATCTATACCCCGAAACTGATCTCAGCCGCTTCGTGGTCGGAGAAAGCTTTGTCTTTATGGGCCATAGTCATTACCCGTTCATTCGCAACATTGGCGGCACGACTTTTGTCAACGTCGGCAGCTGTGGTCTGCCGCGGGATGATGGGCGCTATGGGTCGTTCGCGACCTTCGATCCGGCAACCCGAAAGGCCTGCCTGTACCGCTTCGAGATTGGCGGATCGCTCGCTTCCCTGCCCGAGAGTTCGCGGGATCTGGTACACTCATCGGTCGTCCGTCTGTTCGCTCGGCGGGCGCCTTCACTGATCGGCACGGTCATGGAAACCCGGACGGACACCAATCAATGATCAGGGTTCTGGTTACAGCAATGGGCGGCGGTGGTCACGGTGAACAGATCCTCAAAGCCCTGCGGACTGCAGAAAAGGGACGCTATTGGATCGCCGGGGCCGATGCCAATCCCGCGTGCCCACAGTTCGACATGGTGGACCAGCGAGCGGTGCTGCCGCTTGCCAATTCGCCTGCCTACATGGACGAGCTTTTCGCCCTCATTTCACGGTACCGGATCCAGGCCCTGTTCCATGGCTGTGAACCAGAATTGAGGCTCTTTGCCAAACATCGGCAGGAGATCGAAGCGCTGGGCGTATTCCTCCCGGTCAATCCGACGCCCGTCATTGACCTCTGCATGGACAAGGAGAAGACGAACAGGCGCCTGCTGGAACTCGGGTTTGAGGCTCCCCGCTTCGCCGTAGTCGAAGGGAATGCAGACTTGGCATCGATCGACTGGTTTCCCGTGGTCGTCAAGCCGTCGCTGGGAGGTGGCGGTTCGGCCAACGTCTATATCGTGCAGAACCCTTGCGAACTCGCCGGTCTCGCCAAGTACCTCAACCTCGGTGCCAATGACATCAAGTTCTTCATACAGGAGTACGTCGGCACTCCCGATGCCGAATACACGGTCGGCGTACTCCATGACATGGATGGAGAGTACATCAATTCAATCGCGGTGAAGCGAAGGTTGACCGGGCAGCTCAGTATTCGCACCAGCGTTGCCAACACGACAGGGAGGAGAGAGCTCGGGCCGCATCTGGTCATCAGCTCCGGAATCAGCCAGGGCGAGATCGACAGATTCCCGGAGGTCTCCGAAACGTGCCAGGCCATCGCCAGGGCGATTGGTGCTAAAGGCCCGCTCAACATTCAGTGTCGCGTGGTCAACCGGGTGGTTCAGGTCTTCGAGATCAACCCCAGGTTTTCCGGAACAACGTCGCTGCGCGCGATGGTGGGATACAACGAACCGGACGTCCTGGTACGCAAGCATCTGCTCCATGAGGAGGTGCCTGTTGGCTTCTCCTATGGCAAGGGCCTCATCCTCAGAAACCTGACGGAGCATTATTATGGCTAGGTCGACGCTGAACCCGATCAGCAGGAACGCTTGTCCTGCCTGCGGCTCGTCCGAAGTCGTCCAGATTCCAGGCGGCAGTGTGCTGCCCGCTATCCTTTTCCCGGTGGAAAGCGATCGTGCAGCCGATGTCCCAGCGCGAGCGGTCCGGGCCGCAGCCTGCTGCGAGTGCCAGCACGTGTTCCTGACGGATCTCGACCCCGAGTTTTCCGAGAACCTGTACGCCAATTACTACAATCTGTACCCTTTCAAGGCTCTCGAGACCTTGAATGCCTTTTATCGTGAGCCGTTCAACAGGCTGTTGCCGGTCTTCTGCCCGCCTGGAAACCTCAGTCTGCTGGAGATAGGCTGTGATGAGGTGGAGCAGATGCGCTGCTTCCTCGACCAGGGATACCGCTGCACGGCCATCAATCCGGGTGCTCGGGAATGCGGCGATGTTCGCTTCATCGATGGTTATTATGGTTCAACTCCGGTCACAGGAAATTTCGATCGCATCATCTCGCGCTTCAATTTGGAGCATATCGTCGACATCGACGGTTTTTTTGAGCAACTGCACCAGAACCTCAAGGCTGATGGCATCGCGATCATGCAGGTGCCGAACGCCGAGCACTTTCTGCACATGGGTGTGTTGAACATGTTTGCGCACGAGCACCCGCACTATTTCTGCCGCAAGTCGCTGGCGGCGCTGATCTCCCGCTGCGGCTTCGAGGTACGGTTTCTGAACGGCGTCACCGAGCCAAGTCTGATATGTGCATTCGGCCGCAGAACTGGCGGTTCCTACGACCCGAGCGCGAGAATTGGCGGCCTGATGCAGGTGGTCTCTGAGGTCTGCGCTTTCATTGGCCGCAGCGACGACGGAGTCGTTCTCTATGGCGCCGGGTTGTCTGCGTCGGCCCTGCTCTACTCTCCAGACTTCCAGGCCCGCTGGTACGACCGGATTGCGATTGTTGATGATAACGCGGTGATCCAGGGGCGCCTGATGCCGAATACCCCGCTGACAATCGGGCGCCCGGACGATCAGGCTTTCGAAAGCGGAAAGTCAATAATACTCACCTTGAGTCAGCAGTACCACCCGGCAGTGATTCGCAGCCTGCGGGCCCGAGGTGTGGCAGCCGACATCTTTGCGATTTCCAGCGGTGGTTTCAAGGCGGTTGTGAGTGACTGTTGAAGGCCGGTCCCAGTCTGAGCAGACCGATGACTTTGCCAGCAGGTTGTGGTCGGATGTCGTGCGAGACGCGCGAGGCACAGACATGCGGCGGCTGGTTTGCCAATCTGATGGAGAGTGAACGCGAGGGCCGACGTGGCTTTTGGTGACTGCCATTTCAGGTCAGGGAGGAGATGGCGCCATGATATCGGCGGATAACAAGCCTGCGAACGCTGCACCGCGGAACGAGGACTTCACCATCGGGGCATATCGTCGTCTGCTTCGGCTTTGCCTCTCGTCGTACACGCCTGCCAGCTACGGCCGCATCCCATGGGGGGAGCGCTTCGTCCTCTGGCGACACGACTGCGACTATTCCTTGAACCGGGCACTCGCCTTGGGCCGTGCCGAACAGGACGAAGGGCTGAATTCGACCTTCTTCGTGAATCCGCACAGCGAGTTCTACAATCTGCTCGAACGCGGCCAGCTTGCGATCGTGAACGAGCTGCTCCGCTTGGGTCACGAGGTCGCCCTGCATTTTGATGGGGCTTTCCACGCGACTCGTTCGCAGGAGGAATTGCATGACCAGATTGACCGTGAGGCCGGGCTGCTCGAGCAGTTTTTGGGCAAACGCCCCGCTGCTTTCAGTTTCCACAACCCAACTGCCTTTCATCTGAGCTGCGAAGACGACAGCTACGGTGGCCTGGTCAACTGCTACTCCAAGCGCTTCAAGACCCAGGTGCCGTACTGCTCCGACTCCAATGGTTATTGGCGCTTTCGTCGCTTGTCCGACGTGCTGAGCGATGCCCGCGACCCGTGTCTGCAGGTACTGACCCACCCGGGCTGGTGGCAGTCACGCATCATGCCGCCGCGTCAACGTGTCTTCCGATGCGCTGTCGGTCGGGCCAGAGCGACGATGCGACTCTACGATCAGGCGCTCGAGGACTGGAACCGCGAGAACTTCGCCGGTGCTGCGGCGTCCATCAGGTTCCTTCGATCGATCGACGCAAAGACTTTTGATGCGCTTGACTATCTGTGGAACACGAGGCGGTTCGCCACTCTGTTTCTGGAGCTCTCGCGCCTCCACGAAACACAGATCAGGCGAGTGTGCAAGGCGATTCTGATCCGCGAATGGCAGATCCCAGCGGCGGAAGTGGACGGCTTTCTGGACCAAGTGGGGCTTGATGGCTTGAGCCTGTTCAAGGGTGTTTGCGGCAGAAGCTGGCTGATGACGGGAGAGGCGCACGACGAGACCCACCGGAAATGGCTGGAGGTCCGCGACCGGGCGGCGCAAGGCCTTCCGGCGGTCGTAGACGACGTGCTTGAGGCAGGTTGTGTGGATCTTTGCGCCCGAATCGAGTCCCTCGCGGCGTGGGGCAGGCGGGAGGCGATCCACTTTGACGGGCTGGGGCATCACGAAGCTGTCGACGTTCCTGCTGACCATAGGCGAGGACAGCACCACGCGGAGGAACTGGTGGTACACGGCAGCCGGGAGATCGCCGAGACATCGCGAGACAGGTGGGAGGCCTTCAAGAAGCAAGTCGAGGGCATGACCGGTGGCGCGAGAACGCAGGTCACAATGGCTGTGGGCTGAGGGTGGCGATGGATACGGTAAAGGGCGACGGTCGGTCGAAGCAGCTCGTGCTGGCAGGCAGATCCCGCTGACGATGGTGCGCAACTGATGAGTGTGTCGCGAGCCCTGCTTGTCAGCGATGTCCGCGGCCTGTTGCCGTCGGCCTTGGGTGGCAATGGCCAACAGGTAATTGTGGATGGCAACCTGATCCCGGCTGGACTTTCGGTGCTGAGGCATCCATCCGTGGCAGGGGGGCCTCATGCAGGCTGACCGCGTACGCTTGCGCCCGTTGCGGCGTGCCGATGCGCCCTTGCTATACGAATGGATCACGCACCGCGAACTGGTGATCCTGAACGCGCCGTACCACCCGGTTTCAGACGTCGACCATGCGGCGTGGGTCGAATCGATGCTCACCAAGCGTACCGACATGGTGATCTTCGTGATCGAAGAGCTGGCAAGCAACAAGGCGATAGGCACTTGCCAGTTGCTGAACATCAACTGGCGGCACCGCAGCGCTGAACTGCAGATCCGGATCGGCGATGAAGCGTTCCGGAGCAAGGGTCACGGCACCGAGGCGGTCAACCTCCTGTGCCATTTCGGCTTTGCCGACCTGAATCTGCACCGTATCTACCTGCATGTCTTCGAGACCAACAAACGGGCCATCCGCGCCTACGAGAAGGCAGGTTTTCTCCGGGAGGGTTCGCTGAAGGAGGCCGCCTTCATCGACGGCAAGTGGCTGGACGTTGCGGTGATGGGTTTGATCGAGCAAGATGACTAAGACCGTTGCCATCCACCAGCCGAACTTCTTCCCGTGGCTGGGCTATTTCGACAAGATCGCGCGAAGCGACGTCTTCATCTTTCTCGATCACGTGCAGTTCCCGAAGACGGGAGGCGTATGGTGCAATCGCGTCAGGCTGCGCTGTGGCGGCGAGGCACGCTGGGTCACCGGGCCGATCAGGCGAGCCTTCCACGGCGTGCTGGCGATTAACGAAGTCGAGTGGGCGGACGAGCAGCCGTGGCGCAGCAAGCTGCTGAAGACCCTGGCGGCAAACTACTCGCGAGCGCCGTTCTTCAAGGAAACGATGGCTTGGCTTGAGCCGCAGATTCTCTCGCCTCAGAGCAACCTGGCGCGCTACAACGTGGCGGTAATCAAGGCCATCGCCGGCCAGGTTGGCTTGCGCCACGAACACTGCGTGCCCTCCTCTTCTCTTGGCGGAGAAGGGCAGGCGAGCGACCTGCTGATCGACCTGATACGCAAGGTTGATGGCAGTTGCTACATGTGCGGCGGCGGCGCCTCCGGCTACCAGGACGACCGAGCATTCGCACAGGCTGGCGTGCCGCTCGTCTATCAGGGATTCCAACATCCGGTGTATCCACAGGCCGGCGCGGCCGATTTCGTGCCCGGTCTTTCCATCTTGGATGCGCTGATGAACATCGGTAGAGCTGGAGTCGGGGCGCTGCTCGCGGTAAGATGACCAATTCGTCGCAGGGAAGATTCCGTGAGTTCGTACTATCGCTTTGTCAAACGTGCCGCGCGTGCGGGCGTCGACGCCATTCCAAATGAATTGAAGGAAGTGCTGAAGAACAAGCTGAGTGCGTCCTTGAAGGCGGAGCTCAAGGCGGAGCTCAAGGCGGAGCTCAAGGCGGAGCTCAAGGCGG